>Ga0116226_10000151_pt1 | contig 52648 bp, 34 predicted proteins | sample S1TSphfallax_FD_89692 | JGI IMG/M metagenome (GOLD analysis project Ga0116226, IMG submission 89692) | Host-associated microbial communities from peat moss isolated from Minnesota, USA - S1T2_Fa - Sphagnum fallax MG | ecosystem: Host-associated > Plants > Peat moss > Unclassified | place: USA... | reverse complement strand
GGCAACTGCTGGCGCGCGCCGAGGCGTGGCGGCCGTGGCGCGCCTACGCCACTCATTATCTCTGGCAATCGTTGGGAATCGCATCATGAACACTTATACATCCATCGAAAGTCCCATCGGACGATTGCTCCTCGTCACCGATGGGTCTGCGCTCACCGGTCTTTATATGGACGTGCCCGGCGGTGCGCCGGTGTTGGCGCCGGACGCGGTCGATGACCGGTCGGTGGATCCACTCCCTGCCGTCGTGCGGCAACTGGAAGAATACTTTGCGGGGAGCCGTCGAGAATTCGATCTCACGCTGCACCTCGAGGGCACGGCCTTCCAGCGGCGGGTGTGGGCCGCGCTGCGCAAGATCCCCTATGGAACTACCTTGAGCTATGGCGAATTGGCCAGACGCATCGACAACCCGAAGGCGTCACGCGCGGTGGGACTTGCCAACGGCCGCAACCCGATCTCCATTCTGGTGCCCTGCCACCGTGTGATCGGCACGAATGGATCGCTGACGGGATACGGCGGGGGCCTCGAACGAAAACGCTGGTTGCTGGCCCACGAGGGATTGCACTAAGCCCGTAGGCCTTGGCCCCTACGCCCCTCACTAGGGCATCAATGGACTTGCGCGCAAATCCGCAATGACCGTGCCATGCGAGAGGATGTCGTTGTCGTGCGCGAGGTCGCGACTGGTTTCCTGAATGCCTGCGGCGTACCACTCGCGCATCGAATCGAGCGCGAGCAGAATTGCCACGTAGCGGGCACACGACGCCTCCAGATGGAGTCCATAGGTTTGCGCGCGAAAGGCCACCGGTGCGAAGAAGGCATCCACCGCCGTGAAGCTCGAGCCCGTTAAAAAAGGGCCGCCGAAACGCTCGAGTCCCTCGCGCCAGAGCGCCGTCAGTCGGGCGATGTCATGCGCCAACGACGCCGGCATGTCATGCAGGCGGACCCGCACGCCGCAGCTCATGCCGCAGCGGTTGCGCAGCTCGGTGAAACCCGAATGCATTTCCGCCGCCGCGCTGCGCGCCCAAGCGCGTGCGGGCGCGTCCCGTGGCCAGACGCCGGCATGTCGTTCGGCCAGATATTCGACGATGGCGAGCGAGTCCCAGACGACGGTGGCCCCATCGATGAGGCACGGCACCTTGCCGCTGGGGACGAGACGGCGATAAGGCTCCCAGGCGGCGGTGTCGCCGAAGATCAGCAGCCGTTCAGTAAACGGTATGCCAAGCTCGCGCAGCAGCACCCATGGCCGCAGCGACCAGGAAGAGTAATTCTTGTTGGCGATGTAGAGTTCGATCACGAGGCAAGTCGAGCACGCGTCAGCCGGTGCCCGTGGCGGGTAGTCCACCGGCGATGTGCAGGTCGAGTTGCGCGGTAATCCCCTGCATGACATGTTGCAATTGCACCGCTTCCTCGGTGTATTCCTGGATGCGTTCGAGCGGCGGCACCAGCAGGCTCTCGAGTTCCGCCAAGCGGGACAGATCCGCGTTGCGTCGCTGTGAACCGCGGGATTTGGGTCCGCCATGCGAAGGTGGCCGAGCGCGAGCTCGTTCGGGGGTGAGGTTGCGCGCCACATCCTCGCGATGGACATGCAATTGCCGGGCGCGCAGCATGCAGGCCTCGAGTTCCGCCATCACGCTCGCGGGAACCTGCCGCGCAAAGGCCATTCGCTCGAGCAGCTTCAGCCGCGCATCGAAGTCGAGCAGTCGCTCGGCGTGTTCCACGAACAAAGAATCGCGCGACAGCGCGCGCAGCGCCATTCCCACCGATTGAATGTCGAATTTGGAAAATTCAACGAAAAAGGTTCCGATGGCATTATCGACTGGCATGCGCTATCCCCGGTCTGTTCAGAATCCGAACTATTTGCAGCAGTTTAGCATGGCAGGCCGGGTGTGGCCGGGCGGGCCGGTAATGGCCCCGAAAGCTCAAACCATGGGGAAAGTAACGGTGAAAACAGGTCCGCCGCCGTCGGCTCGGTTGGCCGCCACCGCCCGACCACCGTGAAACTCGGCGATCAGCCGCACGATGTAGAGCCCCAACCCGAAATGCGGCTGATCATCGCCGCCCTGGCGGTGCTCGAACAACGATTCGAACAGACGATCGAGCATCGCCGACGGGATGGGCGGGCCATCGTTGCCTACCGCCACTTGATACTGGGTCTCGGTGCGCAGCAGCCGCACGCTGATGGTCCCCGACACGGAGCAGAAATCCACGGCATTCTCGATCAGTTTGTCGAGCATCTGCACGATCAGATCCGGAGCGGCGGACATGAAGCACTCGCCGGCCGGCGTCTGCAGCTCGAAACGCGCGTCGGGGAAACCCAGCCGATACCCGGCTACCGCCGATTCGAGCAACGCGGCGAGGTCGATGTTGACGCGCTCGGAATGCCGGATGCTCTCCTCCACGCGCGCGGCGGCGCCGAGCGCGCTCAGGATGGATTGCAAGCGCAGCACACCCTCGCGGGCGCGGGCGAGATAGCCGTTCTGGTCCGCCCGCACACCCTCGGATTCGAGGTTGTCGAGGGAGGAGCGGACGATGGTGAGCGGCGTGCGTAACTCATGCGACAGCTTGGCACCCAAGGTCCGCAGGTAGAGCGTGTGCTCCTGAAGCCTGCCCAGCAGTCGTTCAAAGCCGCGGGCCAGGGCGCCGATTTCGTCGCCGCGTGCGGATTCCGGCATCGCGAGGCGGATGCTGCCGTCGTTGTTCACGGCCGTATCGGCTGCATGCTGCAATCGGCCGATGCGGACGCTGATCCAAGTGGCGACGCTGACGGCGATGAGCGCGGCCAGGGCCGTTGCCAACAACGTGAAATTGAACAAATTTGCGAGCGCGCGCTCGCGCAGGTCGAGCAATTGGTCGCCGGCCTGCTCCAGGACCACCGCACCGTGGATCCGCGTATCGACCCGGATGGGCGCCGCTGCCATTAGCAAGGGATCGCCGATCGAGGCTCCGCGCAGCCACTCGGTGGCGGTGTGCCCGGCCAGGGCCCGCTGCACGCTCGCGTTGGGGAGGCGATCGTTGGCGGTGACCTCGAGCGGCCACTGGGACAGATCGCCGACGATGAAGCGACGATACCCACTGGCACCCGCCGCCTCAACCGCGAGGGCATTGGCTCGTCGCAGCGAACCGGCCACCCCCAGCTTCAAGGCGTTGATGTCGACGACGGTCACGCGCGTACCGGGACTCAAGAAGGTCGCCAGCAAATCGTTCAACCCGGCGGTCGTGAAGAATAACCGTCCACCGGCGGGATATTCCTCGATCGACCCTCCCGCACGCCGGCCGCTGGCCGCATCGACGGCCTGGAGCCAGAGGCGGGATCCCAATAGGCTGCGCGGTATGCGGGTTTCGAGGCGATAGCCGTGTGAGGTTTGCTGCCAATAGGCCTGGATCCTCGATTCCATGACCACATGGCTGTCGCCCTCGTCGCCCTGGACCAGGCTTTGCGCGGCGATCAGACCAGGCGCCCCGGTGGCAAAAAAATAACTCTGCAGCGTCCCATCGGGACCTTGGATCTGCAGGTTCACCCGATCAAATCGATCATCGGGATGCGGCTCGACGGGTTCGGGATCAACCGTCGCATCATCGACCTCGAGGTAGAGGAAAACAAAGCGCTGGGTAGCCCCCGAGAGCAAGCGTGCGGCCAAGCCGGTGCGCGTCGGCAAGGCCGTCGGATCCATGACGGGATCCCAGTCCTCCCGATAGCCGTCGAGCAGGGGCTCGTGCTCTAGCGGCAGGAAGTAGATGTCCCCTTGCGCTGCATCGAACCGCGGCGCCGCGCCGGGCTCGCCGAACACCGACGTTGCCCGCGCCGACAGCGCGTTGGCAATGGTTTGCGCGGCGCTCTGCAGTGAATTTTCCTGCGAGGCGCGCAGCGCCGACTCCAATTCCCGCGCATACTGACACCCGGCCCATGGGAGCAGCAACGTGGTCAGGGCGATCAGCAGCAATTGAAGCCGAATGCTCACTCGACCCAGCGATAACCCATTCCATAAACGGTTTGAATGGCATCGAAGGTGGGATCGAGTTCGAGGAATTTCCGGCGCACGCGCTTCACATGTGACGTTATGGTGTTGTCGTCCAAGACGACGTTCGCCGCGTCCATCAACTGCTGGCGATTCTTGACGTGGCCGGGATGCCTAGCAAGGGCATGCACGATCCAGAATTCGGTCAACGACAGCGTGACCGCCGCACCGTTCCAGCTGGTTTGCATCTTCTCACCATCGATCGACAGGGCACCCCGCCGCAGCACCTGCGCTGCATCGTCGGGACGCCGCAGCGCATCGATGCGGCGAAACAGCGCCGCCACGCGTGCCGCGAGATGCGGCAGGCTCACGTCCTTGGTCAGAAAATCGTCCGCGCCGAGGCGCAGCCCCGATACCGCGTCCAGCTCACTGTCGCGGGCGGTCAGGAAGATGATCGGGATTTCCGCCGACAGGGCGCGCAGCTCCCGGCACAGATCGAAGCCGCCCTCGGCCTCATCCTCGAGTGTGATGTCGATGATGGCGAGGTCGGGCAAGTGCGTGCTGAACGCCTGCATCGCGCTCGCACGGTTGGCATAGAGCTTCACTTGATACCCCTGGCGGGCGAGGGCCGCGGCGTAGTTCTCGCGCAGCGCGGGCTCATCCTCGACCACCGCTATCAGCTTTCGCATGGGCCGATCATAGCGCATCGATTCGCAGCGAATCGTCGGTCCGCGGCGCCAAATCCGCCGGCGCCACAATTGACCACAATTTGCCGGTGGATTGCCCGGATCGGCCGTGTGTCCGGGACCGGATTCGGCGGGAAACTGTCCTCGACTTCAACGAGGAGACAGGTAAATGAACGATCATTCGCTGTTCAGCAAGGCGCAGAACCCTTGGCTGCCGCGTCAAGAAGCATCGCGAAACTGGCTGGCGCTGGGCCTGCTGCTCGCGGCGTGGAATTCGGTCGCCAAAGTAGATCAGCAAGGGAGCGCTCGCCGACCTCACGCGCTGCGTGCTTACCCCTTCGTGTCGGTTCGGTCCGCGGTTCGTGCTTCGGCATGCGCCACGTCGGGCGCAGTTCACGAGACGCAACCCGATGGACCATAAAAGTCCTAAGGGTCACAAAAGCGTCAACGAACTGTAAACCTTGATGCCTCTAATGGCGTGGCGTCATGATTGCCACGAAACACGCCAAGAAAATTTTGATCGTCGATCGGGATGTTGCTGCTGTCGAGCCGTTGCGTCAGAAACTTTCTGAGGCGGGTTTCATGGTACGTGCCATCGCCGACGGCGGCGCTGCCGCCGCGGCGGTCACGGAGAGCCCGCCCCATCTGCTCATCATCGACTGGAACGTTCCTGGTTTCATGGCCTTGGAGCTGATCCAAGGGCTCCGGTCAGCGCACCCGACGCGAGCTATCCGTCTCATCATCCTCTCCGCGCTTGCCGGTGAACAGGATGTGGTCGCCGGGCTGAACTTCGGCGCTGACGACTACATCGTCAAGCCATTCTCACTGCGTGAGGCCGTGGCGCGCGTCGGCGCCGTTTTGCGCTCCCGAAGTCGGCATCCGGAGCCGTCGATGCTCTGCTGCAATGGTCTGGTGCTCGATCCCATCGCCAATCGCGTCACCGCCCGAGACACCTTGGTCAACCTGCGTGGCATCGAATACCGGTTGCTCGAATTTTTCATGTCCAACTTGGGAAGAACCTTCAACCGCACGCAGTTGCTGACCCAGGTCTGGGGCGACGACACGGAAATCGATGAACGCACCGTCGATGTCAACGTGCAACGGCTGCGCAAGATCTTGAGCGAATCCGGTTTCGAAGCTTATCTACAGACGGTTCGTGGCTTCGGCTATCGGTTCTCTGCCCCCGCCTTGCGTGGCGACAGCTCCGGTTCGAAGGAACCTGGGGCACCCTATGAGCCCGCGCCGTCGGCATAGGTGTGACATAAATCGCCTTTTTCCAGTTCCACGCGATGTTCCATGGCTAAGTGCTTCGTTTGTAAACAAATATTCTTGATTGAGTAACCGCGCCGTCACAAAAATGCCCGATCGTGACAGGGTAAGTCAGTTACAGGAGTCAAGATGGTCGATCCGAAGTCCCAATCGCCGCTCCGATTGAAGACCGTCTTTATTTCGGATGTCCATTTAGGCTTCAAAGGCTGCAGCGCCGACTTACTGCTCGATTTCCTGCATCACGTCGAAATGGACACCCTGTTCTTGGTGGGAGACATCATCGACGTCTGGAGCATGAAGAAGACGATGTACTGGCCGCAGTCGCACAATAACGTCGTGCGCACCATCTTGGGCAAGGCGAAGCGTGGCACGAAGGTGATCTTCGTGCCGGGCAACCACGACGAGGTTTTTCGCGAATTCGATGGCGCCGTTTTCGGTAACCTGGAAATTCACCGGGAATACATCCATGAAGGCGTCGACGGTCGGCGGATGCTGGTGCTCCACGGCGATGAGTTTGACAGCGTCGTGAAATGCAGCCCATGGCTCGCGAAGCTCGGCAGTAATATTTACGACATTTTGCTGGCCGCAAATCCGTATATCAATTGGGTACGGCGCAAGTTCGACCTGCCGCATTGGTCGCTGTCGGCCTATCTCAAGCACAAGGCGAAGACCGCCGTTCAGTACATCGGCAGCTTCGAGGAAGCAGTGGCTCAGGCGGCGCGCAAGCGCGGCGTCGGGACAGTCGTCTGCGGCCACATACACCACGCCGAAATCCGCGACATCAACGGTGTGTTGTACTGTAATGACGGCGATTGGGTGGAGAGCTGCACGTCGCTGGTAGAGGACATGAACGGCCAGTTGAAGCTCATCGCCTGGCCCAAATTGCGTGAGCAGATCGAAGTGCCGCTGGCGTTGCCGGCAGGGCAGGCGGCGTGAGCTGGGTTGCCGAAGCGTGGAGCCTGCCCTGGCATGAATTGCAGCGGCGTCTCGCCGTCTCTGCCGAGACGTCGAGCGTACAGGAGTCCGGCCCCGCCGCCGCGCCGTCCAAAGGCCGTGGGCAGTATTTTTCGCCGACTCCGTCTTGGCTGACACGCAGCCGGGCGGCACCCTTGGGCAGACGAAAAATCCCTGCAGCAAATATGTCCACGAATCGTCATCTTCGGAGTGCACCATCCCTCGATGGCAACTCGAGGAGCAGAACCGATGAACAACGTCGACTTGGATCTTGACGCGCAAATCAACGACTTGGAATTGGAGTGGCGGCTCGCCTATGACGCCAGCATCGTGGCGCGTACCGAATACCAGCAGCTAGCGGCAAAATCGGCGAGTGTCGAGGCGCAAGATTTGGCGCGTGAACGATTGGAGCAAGCCGAGGCAAGGAAAGCGCGGGTGATGGCGCGAATCGAGCGGCTGGAATACCGGTTGATAGAACGGCAATCATAAGTTCCAGCGGCCGGGCGGCGATGGTTCGGCGGTTGCGAAAGGTCAAGGAAAATCCAAGAAAGTGTCCCTGACCCGGCGCGCCGCCAGCAGGTAGGCAAGAAGATAGAAGTCCACGCCGGTCGTCGACAGTGCCAGCACCATTTCATCGGCCGTTTCCTGATGTCGAAGCTGCATGGCGGCCAACGCGATGTCGAGGCCGACCGATAGAATCAGCAGGGCTCGTCCCCGCGCCCAGACCCAGCGTAATACCTTGGATGCCGTCGACAGGCGACGACAGCAGACGAAGAGGACGGGAAGAGAGATTGCCGCCGGGATCAACTGATCACCCTGCCAATAGTCGCGCAGCATCGACAGGGCATCGGGATTGACCCCTGCGACGTGACCCAAGCCGATCGCGATGGGCAGCATGATGGCTCGCGACAGCCAAATGAGTGCGAGCCACAGCAAGATGGGGGGCTTCAGGCACATGTCGTCGTCGTAATCGGATGGTGAGTAGGAGTGATTATTCGATGAATGTCGCATTTGTCGGGGACTCGGAATCATTGACGGCTTTGACTGAGCGCTGCGGACGGTACCGGGAGAACGTTACAAACCTGTGTTGATACCAGCGCCGACGTCACTCATGAAAACCGGAAGAAATGATGCCTGCCCCTGTGGCAGCAGGAAAAAATATAAGAAATGCTGCGGCCCCAGTGACCAAGAGGCTGTTGCACCGCTGGCGCCGGCAGAGTTGAACCGGCTCGCGGTGCTCCTGCAATCCAATCGCCATGCCGATCTAGAAGCTAGGGCTCGCGAGTTGCTCGAGCAGCATCCGAAGTCGGGAATGGTCACCAAGGTGTTGGCGCTGGCGTTGTCGTCGCAAGGGAAGCCCGCTCTTCCGTACTTCGTGCGAGCAGCCGAATTGCTGCCTGATGATGCCGAGGCGCACGGCAATCTGGGCAATGCGTATCGAAGCTTGGGGCAAATAGACGAGGCCATCCGGGCTCACCGACGGGCCCTCGATATCGATCCGCGGTATGCGAAGTCGCACAACGATCTCGGCAGCGCATTGCAGGATTGCGGATGCTTCGAGGAAGCGGCGGCGAGCTTCCGGCGGGCTGTCGCGCTCAAGGCCGATTTTGCGCTGGCCTACTTCAACTTGAGTAACCTACTCGCGCTCGAGAACCAAATTGACGAGGCTGAAGTGAACTGCCGCCGCGCACTTCTGCATGATCCGGGGCTCACAGTGTCGATCGTGCAACTCGCAGAACTGCAGGCGACGCGAGGTGATTTCGCGGCGGCTGAGAATCTCTTGAAGCATGCGATCTCCATCGAATCGGATATGCCGGAGGCGTGGGCGGGCTTGGCGCGCTTCAGAAAAATGACCGAGTCGGACGCGGTCTGGCTTGGCGAAGCGCGCCGGATCGCCGGCACTGCGCTCCCGCCGCGCCGTGAAATTCCTCTGCGGTTCGCTTTGGGGAAGTACTTCGACGATGTAGGCGATTATGCGGAGGCATTCGCGAATTACCGACGCGCAAACGAATTGTCGAGAGCCATCGGCCCCGCTTATGACGCCATCAAGCACAGGCGGGCGATCGACGGCATTCTCGTCGCCTACGATAAGAAGTGGCTCACCTGCGCGCGCCTCGACTCTCACTTGTCGCCGCGGCCCGTGCTGGTCGTCGGCATGCCACGTTCCGGCACCACGCTCGTCGAACAGATCTTGGCCTCGCATTCGCGAGTGCACGGAGCCGGCGAGATACCCTTTTGGTTCACGGCGGTGCCGAGGTATGAGACAGCGCGAGTCACGGGTCGGGGCGGGCGAGACAGCCTCGAAGGCCTGGCCTCGGCATATACGGCTGAGCTCAGCCGTTGCGCGCCGCAGGCAACCTGGGTCGTGGATAAGATGCCGGCCAATTTCTTGTATCTTGGATTGATCCATGCGGCGCTGCCGGACGCACGGATCATTCACCTCAAACGCAACCCCTTGGATACTTGCTTGTCGGCTTATTTCCAGCAATTGGGTCCCGGGCATGCTTACGCGAATGATCTGGGTGACCTCGGTCATTACTATAAAGAGTATCTGCGGGTGATGGACCACTGGCGGCGTACCTTGCCGCCGGGTGTCATGCTCGAAGTTGCATACGAGGATCTTGTCGGTGATCCGGAGCGGTGGAGCCGGGAGATGCTGAAGTTCATCGAATTACCCTGGGACCCGGCATGCCTCGAGTTCCATCGCAGCACGCGCCCGGTCGCGACGTTCAGCAAATGGCAGGCGCGGCAGAAAATCGCCCAGACTTCCGTGGCCCGTTGGCGGCGTTATGAGCATTTCTTAGGACCCCTGCGTGAATGTCTCGCAGCTCTACCGCGGTGAGTGAGTCAGTCGACATGCGGGCAGCCGGCCGATTTCGCGAGGCGCTTGCGCTGCATCGAGAATCTCGACTGGTGGAAGCTGCGGCTGCCTATCGTCAGGTGCTTGAATGGCAGCCACGACACGCGCACGCGCTGACCTTTCTGAGCGTCATCGCCTTGGCAAACAATGACTGCGAAAGCGCCCTGGAGCTGACCCGCCGCGCCATCGAGGCGGATCCGCGCGGCGCGGGGATTCATCTGCTGCGGGGGCACGCATTTGCGCGTCTTGGACGCCTTGAGGCGGCGCTCGCGAGCTACGACCTGGCGCTCGCACTCAAGCCGTCCGCGGCGGACATCCACAACGATCGGGGAAATGTGCTGCGCCGCATGGGGCGCCACGATTCCGCTGTGACGAGCTATGCCACGGTCATCGCCCTCGCGCCGCATTTGCCGGAGCCTTACTACAATCATGGTTTGGCGCTTCATGACCTCAAACAGTACGATGCAGCCCTTGCCGGGTTCGAACAGGCGATTGCAATCAACCCCCGCTATGCCGATGCACTCTATGCCCGAGCAAACCTGCTGAAGGATATGAGGCAGCTTCATGCGGCGGTGGCAAGCTACGATCGCGCAATCGCGGCCAAGCCTGACCATGCCGCGGCATATGTCAACCGCGGCAATGTCGAGACCGAACTCGAACGGTTCGATGCGGCGTTGGCGAGCTACGATGCATCGATCGCGATCGCCCCTGATTCGGCGGAGGCACATTCAAACCGCGGCAGTCTGCTTGGCACCCTCGGCCGTCATCACGAGGCGCTCGCGAGCTTCGACCGCGCGCTCGCCATCGACCCGGCGCATGCCCAAGCCCACTACAATCGGGCATTCGTGCATCTGGCGCTTGGTGATCTCGAGCATGGCTGGCGCGACTTCGAGTGGCGCTGGAAGAACGAGCATTGCGCCAGCCCCCGCGAGGCGCGCGACTTCATCAGCCCGCGGTGGCTGGGCGAGGAACCTCTCGATGGCAAGACCCTGCTCGTGCACTGCGAGCAAGGATTTGGCGACAGCATCCAATTTTGCCGCTATTTACCGCGTGTTGCCGCATTGGGCGCCAAGGTGGTTCTCGAAGTGCCGGAATCCCTGCATGGGTTGTTCACCCGTCTAGACGGCGTGGCACGCTTGGTCGTTTATGGCCAGCCGCTGCCGCCCTTCGATTGCTTCTGTCCGCTCTTGAGTTTGCCGCTGGCCCTCAAGACCACTTTGGCGACGATACCGGCGAGAGTGCCCTATCTGCGAGTCGGTGAGGATCCGGTGCGCCGTTGGCGGGATAAATTGGGACTGCGCAGCCGGCGTCGAGTGGGCTTGGTGTGGTCATCAGGCGTTCGGCCGGACCAACCGGAGTGTTGGTCTGTCAATCAGCGCAGGAACATTCCCTTGACCAAACTCGCACCACTCGCGCATCCGGCGCTCGAGTTTTACAGTCTGCAAAAGGGCCAGCCGGCGGAAGGCGAACTCGCCGCCTTGATTGCCGGACATTGGCAGGGACCTGAACTCCTGAATCATACCCACGAGCTGCACGATTTCGAGGAGACGGCGGCATTGATCGAGCAGCTCGACTTGGTGATTTCGGTCGATACGGCGACCGCGCATTTGGCCGGCGCCCTCGGCAAGCGGGTGTGGCTGTTGCTGCGCTTCGATTCTTGCTGGCGCTGGCTGCTCGAGCGGAGCGACAGCCCATGGTACCCGACGATGCGGCTCTACCGACAAACGACGCGCGGTGACTGGGAGGGAGTCGTGCGCAAGCTGCGTGTCGACCTCGAGCAATTCGCGGAGTCCGCAGATGAAGACGGGTAAGAACGAGCGTTGCCCCTGCGGCAGCGGCAAGAAATATAAACATTGCTGCGCCCGGGCAGCCTCAGCCCTACGCGGGAGCGTGCCGCAACGGCCCGCGGCGACGGCTGCATTCGCAGAACTGACCGCCCTCGCCAAAGCGAGACGTTACGCCGACATGGAAGTCATGGCCGCCGACTTGCTGGCCGCACGCCCGCACTCGGGCTTTGCCTGGAAGGCACTGGGTGTGGCGCGCCTCACGCAGAATAAGGACGCCTTGCATGCGCTGGAAAGAGCCGCGGAGTTGTTGCCGGAGGATCCCGAGGTTCATAGCAATCTTGGCGCTGCTTGGCGCCGAATGGGTCAGCTCGACAAGGCCGAGGCTTGCTACCGTTGCGCGCTTCGACTTCGTCCGGACCTTGCCGAAGTATGGAACAACCTGGGCAACGTGCGGCGCGACTTAGGGCAGTTCGACGGTGCAATTGCAGCGTTTCGCCGAGCAATCGAGATAAAGCCTGAATTCGCCAAGCCGTACAATGGGATGGGCGGTGTTTTTCAGGACCTCGGCGATTTCAAGGAGGCCGCCCTATGCCACCGACGCGCGCTCGAATTGGATGCGCAGAACGTTGAGGCATGCACCAACCTCGGCATCACCCTGCGGCTGCAGAGTCGCACGAGCGACGCCGAGACGGCGTGCCGCCGTGCGCTCGAGATCGACCCGGATCACTCCGCTGCGGTCATGCTCCTCGCCGAACTTCACTCCGACCTCGGACGATTTCAGGAGGCGGAGCAGTTGTACCGGCGGGCAAGCGCGCTCGAATCCGGCTCACCGGAGGCCTGGGCCGGTATCGCTGGCCTAAAGCGCATGACCCAGGCCGACGCGGAGTGGCTGACCGAAGCACAGCGGATCTTGGGCTTGGGTTTGGCACCCCGGCGCGAATTGCCGTTGCGCTACGCGCTGGGGAAATACTTTGATGACGTGGGTGACTACGGCCAAGCTTTCGAGAATTTCCGGCACGCAAATGCCCTGGCCCAGCGAGGCCGGCCCGCCCACGACCACCGGAACGTCGCCGAAGGGATCGACCGACTCATTCAACAATTCGATGAGGACTGGATGCGGCGGTTGGCGCCGCGCGCCCATTGCTCCTCCGAGCGGCCGGTATTCATCCTCGGCATGCCGCGCTCTGGGACGACACTCGCCGAACAAATTCTCGCCGCGCATCCCGCCGTCTTCGGCGCCGGCGAGTTGTCCTTCTGGAATGATGCGTTGGCGCCGCACACCACAAAGATCGCCGGTGGACTCAATGGCGAGCAGTTGGCGGCGTTAGCGGACGACTACCTCCGAATACTGAGCGAACTTGCGCCCAACGCCCTCCGCGTGGTCGACAAGATGCCGGGCAATTTCCTGTACGCGGGATTGATTCACGCTGCGTTACCGCGGGCGAGGTTCATCCACCTGCGACGCGATCCCATCGACACGTGTTTGTCGATCTACTTTCATAATTTTGGCGCCGTGCATACCTATGCCAATGATCTGGAAGATCTCGCCCATTATTACGCCGAGTATTTGCGTGTCGTCGCGCATTGGCGCCGCATCGTGCCGCCGGGCGTAATCCTCGAGGTGGAATACGAGGAGCTGGTGGCCAATCCGGATGCGGTGAGCCGCCGCATGGTGCAATTCCTCGGACTTCCTTGGGATTCGCGCTGTCTCGACTTCCAACGTAGCAACCGGATCGTCGCCACCTTCAGCCGATGGCAGGTTCGTCAGGCGATCAACACGCAGTCGGTGGCGCGATGGCGGCACTATGAAGAATTCATCACGCCGCTGCGCGCATTGGAGTCGCAAACTAACCCCGCGGGGTTTGCTCACGTCGGCCATGTTGCGGCCGAGGGCGAAACGACCGCAGGCGATGTACGCTCAGCTGAGCAATTGCTGGCGCACGCCAAGGCGAGTCATTCGTCCGCGCGTCTCGTCGAGGCGGAACAGGCCTATCGGTGCGTGCTCGACGCCGATCCGTCGAACTTTGAGGCAACACATAATCTGGGAATCTTGGCGTTGCAGACGGCGAGGGCCGGCCTTGGGATCAGCGTGCTCAAATGTGCCGTCGCGCTGAATCCCCGCCACGTTCACGCCAACGCCAACTTGGGCACGGCCTATCTGGTAGCGAATCAGCTGGAGGAGGCCTTGTGCGCCTACCAGAAAACGCTGCAACTCGATCCCGGATTGGCTGGCGGATGGCGCAATCTCGGCACGATCCTGCAACGCTTGGGCCGACATGACGAAGCGGCAGATGCCTTCCAGCGCTGCTGCGCGCTGGCACCGGATTTCGATTTCGCCCTGGGCAGCCTGTTCGAGGCGCGGCGCTACGCCTGCAACTGGCGAGACTATGAGCACACCCGAACGGCGATTCTTACGCGCGTGAAAACCGGTGTAAATGTCGATCGCCCGTTCTCCTTCCTGGCTGTCACCGATTCCGCCGAACTTCAGCTGCACTGTGCAACATCGCATGTGAAGTATCTTTGCCCTCGGCCATTGCCGCCAGTATGGCGCGGCGAGCGTTATGAACATTCGAAGATTCGCGTGGCCTACGTGTCGGCCGATTTCAGGGCGCACGTCGTGATGGAGCTGATGACGCCACTATTCCAACTGCACGACCGGGAGCGATTTGAATTGATTGGCGTCTCACTCGTTGCCGATGACCACAGTGACATGCTGGCTCGCGCCAAAAGGGCGCTCGGCCATTTCATCGACGCCTCCGGGTTGACCGATGCCGACGCGGCGCAAGCGATCCGAGCCGCGGAGGCGGACATCGTCGTCGATCTGACCGGCTATACGGCCGGTTGCCGCGCCCCGATTTTCGCGCGCCGTCCGGCGCCGGTGCAGGTGAGCTATCTGGGATTTGCCGGCACATCGGGCGCCGACTACTTCGATTATCTGATCGCGGACAGCGTGACAGTTCCTCCAACACAAGAGCCTTTCTATAGCGAGCGTATCGTGCGCTTACGGGGTTCCTTTCTGCCGACAAGAATGCCGGATCCCGACGCCCGTCCGACGCCGTCGCGCCGGGAACTGGGTCTGCCCGCTCGCGGTTTCATTTTCTGTGCGTTCAGCAACTCGTATAAGCTCAATCCGCCGATGTTCGATGTTTGGATGCGGCTCCTGCGTGACATTCCCTCCAGCGTGCTGTGGCTGCGCGATGCCGGGCTTGCGGTGCGTAGCCATCTCGAGCGCGAAGCGGCTGACCGACAAGTGGACCCGAATCGCCTGGTATTCGCCGCGAAAGTCCCCGCTAAAAGGGATCACGTGGTCCGCCAGTGCCGGGCGGATTTGTTTCTCGATACCTTTCCGTACGGTGCCCACGGGACGGCCGGCGACGCCCTGATGGCCGGATTGCCCGTGCTGACTTGTACGGGTGAATCTTTCGCGTCGCGGGTCGCCGCTAGTTTGCTGACGAGTTTGGAACTACCGGAACTCGTGACCGGCACTGTAAGTGATTACGCGACGCGCGCGCTGCAACTCGCGCGTGATCCCGAACTCTTGACATCGCTGCGCTTGCGGCTGGCGGAACGGCTCCGCGAGCGGGCGTTTTACGGCGTGGCACCGCTGGGCGCGCAACTCGAGTCCGCATACCAGACGATGGTCGACCGTGCCCGTCGAGGCGAACGACCCGTTGCCTTCAGCCTCGATATTTATGGCGGAACGCAGATGTGCGCCGTCGGCAGTTCGGCGAGATGGCGTTCGTAAATCGATCGATACGCGGATTCGAGGTGTTTGCAGAAAAGGCTCGTGTCGAATAGCGGGCTGTTCAGCCGCCGTTCTCGCAGCTTCTCCTTCAATCCCGACAGGCGCTGCGGATCGGCGGCAAGGTCAATGGCCATCTGTTCATAGTGATCGTCGCTCGAGGTGATGAGCTCGGGCAGTCCCACAGCCGTGAGGAGACTCGCCGCCACGCGACTCGCGAATGTCTCACCAGCCTTCGTCAGCACCGGCAGTCCCGCCCACAAAGCGTCGCTCGCGGTGGTGTGGGCGTTGTAGGGGAAGGTATCCAGGAACAAGTCGGCGGCGCGATGTCGGGCGAGATGCAGGGGCAGAGACATGAACGGGGCGAAGACCAGGCGAGCTGGGTCGACGCCATGGTTTGTCGCCTCCCGTCGCAGATTGTCCACCGCAACGGCATTGTCCTCGAATAGCCAGAGCGTGCTGCCGGTGACGCGTTGCAGGATGCGCATCCATAGACGATAAGTTTGGGGGGTGATCTTGAAGGGGTTGTTGAAACAGCAAAATACGAAACCGTCGTGCGGCAGGCCCAGCTGCTCGCGTGTAAAGACGACGTCTGCGATCGTCCGTGTGGCGTCATTCACCTGGTAACTGTGTGGCATGAAGATCAATTTCTCGCGGTAGTGACATTCGAATCCCTCGGGGATCAGCATACGGTCCGCGATCAGATAGTCCATGAAGTCGGCACCCATCGTGCCCGGGTAGCCCAAGTAGCTCACCTGGATCGGTGCCGCTCGGCGGGCGAAGATCCCGGGTCGACTGAATTGGGTCAGTCCCTTGAGATCGACGGCTATATCGATTTGCAGTTCGCGCGCGCGCCGCGCGATCGCGGCGTCGGACTCTCCGCTCAGCTCGTAGAAGCGGCTGCAGGCCGCCTTGAGGCGGGCGCGCATGCCATCCCGCCGGTCGGGCCCATACGAGAATACCGAGATCTCGAACGAATCAAGGTGATGCAACTCGAACAAGCGCGCCATGAGATAGAGGGTCGCATGATCGTGAAAATCAGCCGAGAAGTAGCCGATTTTTATCTTGTCGGCGCGCTGATATCGCGCCAGTGCCGGCACGCCGGCGGGCGCCGGATGCTCCTGCCGGATCCAGGATTCCGCCGCCGACCGTTGCACTGCCGCGGAATGGCACGTAACCAGTGCATGAAAGGGCGGGGCGGCCGGTTCGTGGCGGCCCAATCGCTCTTCGAGGCCGCGCTGTTCCACCGCATATTCTTGCCAGTCACAGAGTTGCATCTTCACATGACGCCGGCTGCCGTAAAGGCCCGTCGCCTTGCTGCCGAGCGCCAGGGCTCGATCGAAGCTCGCGACACTGTCGGCGTAGCGTTTCAGGTTGCAGAGCACTTGGCCACGGTTGACGTGGGCGCTCGCGAGATCCGGCGCGATCGCGATGGCGTGGTTCAAACTATCGAGCGCCGCCGCCGGTTGGTTGAGACCATTGAGCACTACGCCGCGGTTGGAGTACGCGGCGGCAAAGCGAGGCGCGAGCGCGATGACTTTGTCGTAGCCCTCCACGGCCGCAGTCCAGGATCCCAAAGCTTGCAGCACCACAGCCCGGTTGTAGTGCGCGTCGGCGAAGTTGGCTTGTAAGGCAATCGTCTGCTCGTACGCCGCGAGCGCCGCGTCCCAGTCCCCGAGTTCTTGCAAGACGACGGCACGATTGTAGTAAGCCTGCGAAAAGTCTCGTTGATGGGTGATGGCGAGGCTGTAGCTCGCCAGGGCGGCGCGTGCTGCCCCAACTCGCTTGAGGGTGTTGCCGCGGTTGTAGTGGGCTACCGCGTAATCGGCCTTGAGCGATATGGCTCGGTCGAAGCTCGAGAGAGCCGCCTCCCACAGCCCAAGCTCATGCAAGGCGAAACCGCGATTGCAATGGGCGGCGGCATTGCGAGAGTCCAGCTCGAGCACCCGGTCAAACAGACGAACTGCGCGTTCGAAATCCTTCGACTGACCGGCAATCAGGGCCAGTGCGTTGATGACGCTCGCATTGCCTGGTTGTGCGCGGAGAACTTTCTCGTAGATCTCGCGCGCCGCTTGCACGTGACCTTGACTGTGCAAGGCACGTGCTCGAGTCAGTTGGGCATTCCAAATCGTCATGGGTAAACCATATCTTACCGCCGCTGCCGAGTCGCGTTGCGCGCATCCTGCTGTCATGTCCTTGTAGTAATTCGTCGCTAGGTTCGCAGCCTGTTTGCAAGACTCCGCACGGGATTCTTGTGCTTCTCGAGGATTCCACTATGCGGTTCCATCGTTGGCCGGCAATCGGGCTGGTCCTTTTGGCATCGTGCGGCGGCGGCGGCGGCTCGGCCCCTGAGCCCGCACCCACGGCCACGTTGATGGCGTCGTCGACCTCGGTCAGCAGTGGTGCGAGCGCCACTTTGACATGGACGTCCACCCACAGTACCTCATGCGCTGCGTCGGGAAGCTGGGGCGGAGCGCTCGCTGCCAACGGCACACAGTCCACGGGTGTCCTGTCGAGCAGCGCCACCTATGTCCTCACATGCACCGGTCCCGGTGGCACGAGCGCGCCGGCCAGCGCGACGGTCAATGTCGCGCCCACCGCGACACTGTCGGCCTCATCGCGGGTGGTGGCGAGTGGCAGCGCGACTACCTTGACGTGGAATTCGACGAATGCCGCCGGCTGCAACGCGGCGGGCGGCTGGAGCGGCACCAAGTCGCCGAGCGGCACGCAAACGACCGCGGCGCTATCGATCAACACCACTTACACATTGACTTGCACGGGCACGGGTGGCACCAGCGATCCGGCCAGCATCACCGTCGCGGTGGTACCGACCGCGGTGCTGACGGCGAACCCGACGGCGACAGCGGCGGGCGGCGCAGCGGTATTGAGCTGGAGTTCCTCGAACGCGACGACTTGTACAGCGTCGGGCGCCTGGAGCGGCACGAAGCCGGCCAGCGGCACGCAGAGCACCGGCGCGCTGTCCGCGCCGACCACCTATTCACTGATCTGTAGCGGTGCGGGCGGGACCAGCAACACCGCATCTGTGACCGTGCTCAGCGGCACAGTGACCGTCACGCCGGCTATTGCTGCGCTCACCGCCGCGCAAACTCAGCAGTTCAACGCGGTGATCCCCGGCGGCGGCGCGGCGAGCTGGAGCGTCGATGGCATCACCGGCGGCAATCCCTTGGTTGGTGTGATCGGCGCGTCGGGATTGTATACGCCGGGGACTGCCGCTGGCAGCCACACCATCGCAGCGGCCAGCGTCGCCTACCCGGCCCTCTCGGGCACCGCCGTCGCCGCGGTGACCAATCTGGCCGGAGTGTATACGTATCACAATGACCTGGCGCGCGATGGTGCCGACACGCAGGAATTTGCGCTCACCCCGAGCACCGTGAGCGCGGCGACGTTCGGCAAGCTGTTCTCCTGCAACGTCGATGGCGCCCTCTATGCGCAGCCGCTCTGGGTGGGGAATCTCACGGTGGGCGGTGCGCAGCATAACGTCGTGTTCGTGGCCACTGAACACGACAGCGTCTATGCCTTCGACGCCGACGCGACCTCCTGTACGCCGCTCTGGACGGCGAGCCTCATCGACGCGGCCCATGGAGCATCGGCGGGTGAGACACCGGTGCCGGATTCTCCCAAGAATTATCTGGTGGGCCACGGCCTCGGCGACATGGCGCCGGAGGTGGGTATCACGGGCACGCCTGTGATCGATCCGTCGACCGGCATTCTTTATGTGGTGGCTAAATCGGTGGACTCGAGCCAAACCGTGTTCTACCAACGGCTGCACGCGCTCGATCTGGCGACGGGGAATGAAAAGTCCGCATCGCCGACGGTGATTGCCGCGACTTATCCGGGCGCGGGCGACGGCGGCACGACCGTGGCCTTCAACCCAGGCCCTGAAAATCAGCGGGCGGCGCTCGCCTTGGTGAATGGCGTGGTGTACATCGCCTGGGCCGCGCACGAGGATGTGCCGCCGTGGTACGGCTGGGTCATGGGTTATTCCTATGGAACAAACGGTTTCACGCAAGTCGCCGTGTTCAATGCTGCGCCCGACACACAGGAGGCGGGCGTATGGATGAGCGGCGGAGCACCCGCCGCCGATGCGGCCAACAATGTCTACTTGGTGACCGGAAACGGCGGCTTTGACGCCACCAGCACGATGACGCCGAATCTGGACTATGGCGATTCGCTGCTCGAGTTGACGGCCACCCTTCAAGTCGCTCAGTACTTCACGCCGTCGGATGAGGTCACCGATGCGGCAGGCGACAAAGACTTCGGCGCCGGCGGCGCGGCGGTGCTCGCGGATCTGCCGGCGTCGAACCCCGTGACCCAGCTGCTGCTGTGCGGCGGCAAGGACGGGACCCTCTATCTGTTGAATCGCGCCACGCTCGGCGGTTTTGGCGACAGCGCCGCCGTGCAGAAAATCGCCTTCGGTTACCCGGTCTATGCCACGGGCGCTTATTGGAACTCCAATTACTTTCTCGTCGGTGACTTAGGGCCGCTCGCCGACTTCGTGCTGACGCCCAGCATCCCGGCCATGACGCTGTCGGCCGCCACCACCCATGTGTACGGTTTCGGCGGCAGCAGCCCGTCGGTGTCCGCGGCCGGAACCGACAACGGCATCGTCTGGACGCTGGACAATGCCAACTATTGCATCGGTCACGCGACCACCTGTGGCCCGAGCGTACTCTATGCGCACGATGCCGCCGACATCGCCACGGAACTTTGGGACAGTGGAACCCTGGCGGCCAACGCCTTAGGCAATGCCATCAAGTTTACGGTGCCCACCGTCGCCAATGGCAAGGTCTACGTGGGCACGCGCGGCAACAATACGGGCGGCGAATCGGGTTCAACCTCGGTCGCCGGCGAGCTGGATGTTTTTGGGATCTTACCGTGACGCGCCGTTTGGAAGACATCCGCACGGCCCAGCAGTCCGAGGACCAGCGGAACACGCCTCGCGCCATCGATGACATACATCCGTAAGACATTCACAACACAAACAAGACGGATAGTAAGCGCCGCTCATGCGAGTCGCGCCATGTGTGAAAAGTTTCACATTTCCATCACTTGGGTGCCACACGCTCCCCACACTATGCCCTCCGAGCGATGAGCAAGTGCCGACTGAACTAGCTGTCACTGCGTTAGCAGGTTCGGCGGTTACTCACCTGGGGAACGAGGTGTAGGAGCGAGAAGACGCCGTCACCTGAGGATCGACTTTTTTTTTTACTCTAATGGGAGTCTCGTAATGAATTCAGTACTAAAAGTGGGTGCCGCGGGCACTCTGGCTTTGGCCGGCGTCGCCGCACACGCGTCGATCGCCTCACCTTCAACCGGAAGCGCGGATGCAATCTTGTTCGCCGAGGTGGTCACCGCGGGCGGTGCGACAGCCGTGGCCTCTTACGCCGGCGACACCGGCTACAGCATCAACTCCCTCTTGGCCGGCGGCGTCAACACGACCGTCCTTGGATCCGACGCGAACCTCGCGGCGCTGTTCAATGCCGACGCGTCGGGCGATACCATCGAGTGGGGGATCATGGGTGCTCAATATCAGCAAAACGGCTCAACTAGTCCGCCTTACCAGGCGGCGGCAGCCCAGTTCCTCACCACCACAACAAACAGCCGCACCAACACAATTAAAAACATTTCAAACAGTGCATTATCAATCTTCGGACCAGGGTTCGCGGCCGATATTTCAACCATCAATAGCAACGCCAATGGCGCACTGTCGACCGAAGGCGCGAATCCCGCCACGCACGGCGTTTGGGATATTACCAACACCGGGCTTACTTCCGATTGGTATGGCAGTCTGCACACTGAGAATGTCTTGGGTGGCAGCCAGTCACTATTCTACATGGCCCTGTCGAACGGCGGGAACACCACTCCGGGTACGTATTCCCAGATCGGCACGGTCACTCTGTCCTCGGCTGGGTTGAACATCGCCGAGTCCACTAATTCGACTCCCCCAGTACCCCTGCCGGCGGCGGTATGGCTCTTGGGCAGCGGCCTGCTCGGTTTGACGGGCGTCGCTCGCCGGAAATTGAAGGCATAACACCCCTATTACGTTCTGCCAGTCGTTGAGAATTTAAGGAGTTTTCCATGAATCGAAATATGAAAGTCGCGGCTGCGGTTGCGGCGATCTTGTCCTCCGCCGCGGCTGCTGCCGCCACGGGGCAGTTTATCGACCCAACCAGCGCCCAAAATGGTATTGCCTTGTACATCGCCGGCTCCTCTGCGGCCAAGAATGCCATCCTTAACGTACTTGAGTCGGGCTCGGTGGGCGGCGCGCCGGTGTTTTGCGCCGGATCTGCGGGCTACTCGGTGTTCAGCAGCACACCGGACCCGAATTTTTTTGCGGTGTCTTGTGCGCCGACAGCGGCAACGGGTTTAGCGGGAGCCAATGGGAGCACGGTTTATACGGTGTGGTATCGCGCCGAAGGTGGCTCGGTTACCGGCGCCTTGCCGATTGTTAGCGGCTCGAACATCAACCAACTCACGCTCAACAGCAATGTGACGGCGAACCCCAGCGGCGGCTACACGGTAACTGTGGGTGGTAATGCCACCGGTAATGGAGTCGACGACACTTTCACCAACGTTTTCAAAGCGCCGGTGAACCTTGGTATCACGGACGTGGAGCCGGGCGCGTTGGTCAAGAATAACTATCCGTCGGCCTATTCGACCGCCGCCTTTGGCAAGGCGAGCTCGGCTGCGCTCAGCAGTCTTTCCAGCGATGGCCAGGTAATCTTCGATCAGGTGTTTGGTATTTTTGTGAATACCACGGGAGCGGGTTTCTCAGCTGCCGAACAAGCAGGCAACGCGCAACCGGTGGTGTCGGGGACTCCGTCGGGTCTTTCCCTTTCCAAGCAAACGATTGCGGCGATTTTGCAGGGAAAAGTGACCAACTGGGCCAACGTGCCATTGGCTAGCAGCGCGACCGGCGCTGCCGTGACCGGCACTACCTCGTCGGCCATCACGGTCATCAATCGCGAAGCGGGATCGGGAAGCCGTGCCGCGACCGACATCTTCTTCACGGGAGACCACTGCTCCACCGTAACGACGAACTCGCCGATCAAAGAAACCGGCGGGACGGATTACTTCTCGACCACCGACGTGTTGAACGCGGCGAATCTCACCCCGGGTTCGATCACTTATGCAACGATCGATCAAGCCGGCCCGAGCTTTCCCAACTTGACGCTGGTCGCGATCGATAACGTGCAGCCGTCGAACATTGCGGCCGCGACCGGCGCGTACGGCGACTGGTTTGAAGCTTGGGCGATCACGAATCCTGCATTGTCGTCCACCAGCGATCAGGGAATTCTCGCCCAGAATCTGGTCACGGCGTTCGCCGGGATCAGTGAAAACGGCTTCGGTCAGGCGGATCTTCTGGCCGATCCGCTGGCGCCGGGTTCGGCGGGCGTCATCCCGGCAGCCCAGCTACCGGTCTCGGGTTCAATCGGCAATGTCTCGGGCGCCAAGGCGATCTACACGAACCCCTACTCGCGCGTGGGCAATAGCTGCCAGGATCCGCAGTCGGAACTATAGCCTTAGCGGAAGTTGCTGGAATGATGGTCTCGCGCTAGTCAGGCGCGGACGCTGGCCTCCCTCCGGGGAGGCCAGCTTTTTTTACGCGTCGGCAGGGCACGCTCGGCAGACGGCGACTTTGGCATCAGACTGAAATACTCGACGGATAATCTGGACAGATGGGGATGAAATTTGCCGATCACGCTCGGGCGGTTGGATTTTTTGTGGCGTTTGCACTGGTAGGGGTCTTGGATTCGGCCGCCCTGGGGGCGGAACCGCCGCAGGCGGCTCAATCTGAGCAACATTTCACCGTCGCGGAGTACAGGGTCATCGGCAACACCGTACTCACGAACCGCGATATCGAGCGACTCCTCTATCCTTTGCTCGGGCCTGACAAGACCATCAAAGACGTCGAGTCGGCGCGCGTGGCGCTCGAGACGTTGTACCACGACCGCGGCTATGGCACGGTGTTCGTCGACATTCCACCGCAGACGGTGAGCGGAGGGTTGGTGCGACTTCGTGTGACCGAAGGCCGCGTCGAGCGAGAACTCATCACCGGCGCACATTACTTCCCCGAGCGCGATGTCATCGCGGCATTGCCGGCAGCCAAGCCCGGCACCGTGCTGCAACTTTCGAAGCTGCAGGAGGAGCTAACGGCGGTCAATGGCGAGACGCCGGACCGATCCGTGGTACCGATTTTGAAAGCCGGGTCCGCGCCGGGAATGGTCGATCTCGCTCTGCAGGTCAACGACCACCTACCTCTGCATGGGAGCTTGGAACTCAACGATCAGGCATCACTCGATACCCGCTCGCTGCGCTCCATCGCCAGCCTGAGCTATGACGATCTCTTCGGGCGTCTCGACACGTTGTCGCTGCAGTATCAGTTCACTCCGCAGCAAATCGATCAAGTCCGGGTGTTTGCGGCCAACTATTTGTTTCATTCCCTGGAGTCCGGCCTGCAGCCGTCGCTGCAGTACATCAATTCGAACAGCAACGTTGCGGCGGTAGGTACCCTCGGTGTCTTAGGGATAGGCCAGATCATCGGCTTGCGGGTCGCGTACCCGGTCGAGAGCGATTCGGGTGCCAACCAATCGGTCACATTCGGCTTGGACTATAAACACTTCCGCAACGTCATCAATCAAAATGCCACCACGGCCGACGATACACCGATCACCTATCTCAATCTGTCGTTCGCATATGCGGGATTGTGGCGCTCCGACCTGCTGACCACGAATTTCAGTGTGGCGGCGAACGCCGGTCCACGGGGAGTCGTCAATAACCAGAGTGCCTTCGCGAATGATCGCGACCTGGGGCGGGACAATTATTTCTATTTGCGCGCAGATCTGGCATTCGACGTCAAATTGCCGGCGGATTTTCGACTCAGACTTCGTGCCGCCGGCCAGGCCGCGGCGGAGCCCTTGATCACCAATGAAAATTTTTCCATCGCCGGCGCGGACGGGGTTCGTGGTTATCTGGAATCCGAAGTGCTGGGTGACGAGGGCATCAAAGAAACCGTGCAGGTGATTTCGCCCGGTTGGCATGCGCATGAACGCGTGCTCGGCGACGCGTTTGCTTTCTTCGATACCGGACGTACCTGGGTCATCGATTCGTTGGCCTGCGAACCTTCGGGCACCGGCCTGCATCTGCGCAGCGTGGGCGGTGGCGTCGAGGTGCTGCCGGGCCAGAAGGTGACCGGTTCGCTGACGTGGGCGAAAGCGTTGGATTCCGCCACCGATTTGGGGGTCGCCGCCGCGTCGGGTTGTCCCGCCTCGGGCCCGGCAACGCTCGCCGGACAATCCCGACTCCTGTTTCTGCTGCGAGGTTCGTTCTAGTGCGCTCCCAACGATCGTCGTTGATCCGCCTTCGTAACGGCGTACTGGCATGCGCCCTGGCTCATTGCGGCGACCTGTCGCTCGCCGGCTCGCTGCCCACACCGTGTGTCGCCACAAGTTGCGGTTCGGCGGCCAAGGGCTTCGTCACGTCGGGGTCGGCATCCGCGGTGGCATCCGGCAATACCCTCACGGTATCGCAGACCAGCAACACCGCCACCTTGAACTGGTCTTCTTTCAACATTGGCGCGAATGGCAAAGTCGTTTTCGTCCAGCCGGCGAGTACGTCGATCGCCTTGAATCGTATTTTTGACACCAATCCCAGCAGCATCTTTGGCACGCTGAGCGCCAACGGCCAGATCTACCTCATTAACGCGAACGGATTTCTGTTTGGTTCCGGCGCCACCGTCAACGTCGGCGGTCTACTCGCGTCCTCGCTCAACCTGTCCGATGCCACCTTCGCCTCCGGCCTGCTCGTTCCCGGACAGACCGGGAAGCCGGTGTTGCAATCCTTTGTCGATGCGTCGGGCAACGTGCTGTCCCAAGGAATCACGGTTCAGCCGGGCGCTCAATTGACGGCCGCCGACCAAGGACGCCTATTACTGGCGGCTCCCAATGTGACCAATGGCGGCAACCTGAGTGCGCCCGACGGCCAGGTCATTCTGGCTGCCGGGCAGGCCCTCTATTTGCAGGCCAGCGGCGAACCGAACCTCCGAGGTCTCGTGGTTGAAGTGGATGGCGGCGGTACGGTGGCCAATCAACTGTCCGGCACCCTATCGGCACCGCGCGGCAACATCACACTGACCGGCCTGATGGTGAATCAGGACGGTCGCGTATCCGCGACCACCAGTGTCGATGCCAATGGCTCCATCGTCCTGCAAGCAGCCGATACGTTTCCGACCGGCTATGCCGAAGGCACGGCTTTTTCGGCGACCCGAGGCGGTACGGTGGAACTCGGACCCGGGAGCCTCACCGAAGTGCTGCCGGAATATACCGACTCGACCACCGCGGTGGCCGCGCAAACGCAGCTGCCCTCCGAAATCAACATCAGCGGTGAACAGGTGTTGATGCACGGCGCGAGCATCAACGCGCCGAGCGGCACACTCAGCGTGACGGCGGGGGGCAGCGACTATACGGTGCCGGTGGCGCAAAGCAATCCGCCGAATCCACCCCCCGGTATTCTGCCCACCGCTGATCCGAATGCACAGATCCGGATCGATTCGGGTACGACCATCAATCTGTCCGGCAGCGACGCGGAATTACCCATGGCGGCGAACCTCGTGAGCGTGCAGCTACGCTCCAACGAGTTTGCCGATGACCCCACCCAGCGCGGTGGAGCGTTGCAGTCAACGGGCAGTAACGTCGTGACGGTCACGGTCGACGTCCGCGCCGATGGCGGCAACGGGACTCCGATTGCGGATCTCGCCTCCGCCATCGCCGCGGTGGGTCAAAACATCGCGCAACGCACCGAAGCTGGCGGCACTGCCGAATTCGAATCGGCCGGCGATGTGGTGTTCAAGTCCGGTGCGAGCATCAATGTGTCCGGCGGCTACACGACGTACCTGGGCGGCAGCATTCAGACCACCAAGCTCATCGGCGCCAACGGCCAGCTCTACGATATCGGCAGTGCGAATCCGCTCCTTACCTACACGGGGGTCATCAACCCGACTTTTACGCAGTCCTATGATAAGTGGGGTATCCAGGAAATCATTCCCACGCCGGGTTTGAGTCAATACGAATCGACTTATGTGCAGGGCGTCGCCGCGGGCAGGGTGCAGTTCGCGGCGCCCAGTCTCGCGCTGAGCGGCAGCCTGCAGGCCACCGCGGTCAGCGGCCCCTATCAACGCAGTGCGCCGCCCGCAGGCGGCACGTTGGTCATCGGCGAGCCATTATCAACCCAGACCAACCTCGATTATCTGGCGCCGAGTGTGAGTCTCGTGAGCTCGCCCACGCCGATCACGGTTGCGGACGGTACACCGCTGCCCGCCGAGACCCTGCAACTACCGGCGTCCTATCTGACCAGCAATGGATTCACCAACGCGACGATCTACAGCAACACCAGCATCGTGTTGCCGCCCGGCCTGCCACTGTCGTTGCCCGCCGGCGCCTCTCTGTCCCTGATTGCGCCGCGGATCTATGTGGATTCCAACGTGACGGCAGTGGACGGCACGTTTTTCTTCGAGAATGTGCCGTCCGTTCTGGTGCCCGTCCCGAGCGGTGCGCCATCGCCCAACACCCAACGGCTCGGCATCGGCATCGGTGAAGGCGTGACGCTCGACGTCAGCGGTCAGTGGACCAACGACAGCCTCGTGGCTGACGGTATCGGCATCGCACCCACGTATCAGAACGCCGGTTCGATCGATCTGAAATTGACCACGCCGCAAAGCGAGTTAGTGCTCGGTGACTATGTCTCGTTGCAGGCCAACGGCGGCGCATGGCTGCAGTCCGGCGGTGGCTTGGTCTACGGCAAGGGAGGCGCCATCACCCTCGATGCGAGCCCGGCGCAGGCCGCGCTGCAGTTTGGCGAGAGTCTCGAGGTGCAGGGCTTCGGTACGGGTACCGCGTCGGGCGGCAGTTTCTCCCTCGACGTGCCGCGACTCGAGATATCCCAAGGATCCGGCAGCGCTTGGACGGAGGCGCAGCGGGTCGACGATCTGACTTCGACGACGGGCCCGGTGCTCAATCTGTACGCCCCCTTGTTCGCCGATTATGGTTTCTCGGCGGTAAATTTGACGGCGACGGGCGCGGTCGAGTCCTATGCCACCACCGATGTGCTGACCGTGGCGTCGGGCACTACCATCAACGCCGAGACCAGCACGCTACAGTTCAATGCGAGTTACACGCGGCAGCCCACCGGCACACCGATCGCGGGTTTCTCACAGGCTAATTTATTGCCCCTGTACGCGCGGCCTCCCGCGGACGTCTCCTTGAGCGTCAGCCGGCTCGCGGACGATCAAGTGTTGGGCAGCACCAACTATGGGACTCTCGACATTCAGTCAGGCGCATCCATCTTGGCGGGGCCCGGCGCAACGATTGCAGTCGCGGGTGAGGGGGGAGTGACGGTCGCGGGGACCTTAAGAGCACCCGGCGGCGCGATTGAGATCTCCATTCCCAGTCCCACCGAAATCGACCCAACCGACTCGAGCGGCCTCACCGATCCGGGTTACCAGCCCACCCTCGGCATCGACTTGAAGCCGACCGCGCTGCTCGACGTCAGCGGCGTCGCCGTGATGACCCCCAATTCCCAGGGCTTGCTCACCGGGACCTTGCTGCCGGGCGGGGCGGTGACTCTGACGGCCGGTCGGGGGATCGTCGTCGCCGAGGCGGGCTCAACCATCGACATCCGGGGTAACAGCGCGACGCTCGATGTCGCCAACTCGTCGACCGTCGCGGGTTATACGAGCGAGGTGCTGGCAAGTACCGGCGGGTCGCTCATCGTCAGTTCGCCCGAGTCCATCTCTCTATTGGGCATGCTCGAAGCCCAAGCCGGTGTTGGCACCGGCGGCAGTGCCGCCGCGGGTTCCCTGGAAGTCGATTTGGTTCGTGGGTCGAGCAGTACGATTCTGGCGGGGCCTAGCTTGCCTCAAGGCACTCTCGACGTTCAGCTGGTCGACAGCACCAGCGGAACTGCCCCCAACCCTGCTTCCAGCAATCTCGCCATTCTCGGCGTCCAGCAGATTGCCGCCTCCGGCGTCGACTCGTTGACGCTGCGAGCCGGCGGCGTGGCGAGCGGCGGCGGCAGTGCTCCCTACAGCGGCGATATCGTCATCGACACCGGCCAGCTGTCGTTGGCACGGCAACTGATATTGGACGCGCCGAGCTTTACCGTCGAAGCCGTTGCGTCGCTGACGGCGCCTTACGTCGAATTTGGCAACTCGGTGGCAAATGTGGGCCCGACGACGGTGGTGCCGACGCCGACTGCCGGTAGCGGGACGTTGACGGTCTCTGCCCAGCAGATGAATCTGTTGGGCAATTTCGCCGTGCAGGGCGCTGCCAGCGCCACCTTCGCGAGCGCCGGTGACGTGCAGCTCGAGGGGACCACGTCGACCAATGTCGCGGGTCCCAGCACGGGATCCATCGTCACCAGCGGCAGTCTCGCGATCAATGCGCTGCGCGTATATCCCGACACCTTCACGGCTTTTACCATCACCTCGCTGAAAGGCAGCGGCGGAACGGTATCGATCGGCAGCACCGGAGCTTCGCCGGGGACGCCACTGTCTGCGGACGGGTCGGTCGCCCTATCGGCCGACAAGATTTCGATCACCGGCACGTTGCTCGCGCCCTTCGGCTCGATCGATCTTGCCGCCAACAATGCCCTGACCCTTGGCGCCGGCAGCCTGGTGTCGGTGAGCGGCGCTGGGCTCGACATTCCGTTTGGCGAGACCGAATTGAACCAAGGCGAGTGGATTTACACTTCGCAAAGCGGCTATGTCAACCCGATCACCAGCGTGCCGACGAAGCAGATCAGCTTGTCCGCGCCGAATGTCGTCGTGCAATCCGGAGCGACGGCGAATATTGCCGGCGGCGGCGATCTCTATGCCTACGAATGGGTGCCGGGAACGGGCGGCACTTATGACAATCTCAATTCGGCATGCTGTGCGACCGCGAGCAATGCCGCCTTGAGCAGCATCCCCAATCTGTATGCGATCCTGCCCGCCACGAAGGGCCAGGCCGGACCCTACGATCCCGAGGAATCGGTTGAATCGATTCCCGGCCAAACCATTTACTTGAGCGGTGGGGCGGGCATTCCCGCCGGCTTCTATGCCTTGTTGCCGCCGCGCTATGCGCTGGCCTCGGGTGCCGTGTTGATTCAACTCGAGCCCAATTTCACGAGCGCGGGCGGCGGGCAAATCGCAGCGCTCGCGAATGGCACGCCCGTGATCGGCGGCTACCTCTCAACCGGAACCACCGGCCTGCACACCAGCGGGTCGACCGCCAACGGCTTGACGGAGTACGAAGGCGTGGCCGTTTATCCGAGCGGGTATGCCCAAGAGCTATCCGCCTATACCATCAGTAACGCGTCGTCGTACTTCGGCAATCTCGCCACACTCGCCGGTACGGGGCCGGTATCCGAGCCTGCCGACGCCGGTACGTTCACACTGTCGATCACGCCGGCAGCCATCAACACATTGAATCTTCAGGGTACCGTGCTGACCTCTGCGGCCACCGGCGGACGTGGTGCGCAAGTGAATTTGAGCGCGCCCGATCTCGTCATCACCGCCAACGACGGCGATGCGAGCGAAGGGGCGATTACCGTGTCCGCCAACGTGCTGCAGAGTTGGAATGCCGGTTCGCTGACGTTGGGCGGCGTTGCCGCATCGCTCGCCCCGACGGTCGTGTCGACCGCCACCACATCGACCACCACCGACAATACGAGCATAGCGGTCGAGGCCAATACGGTCGCCGTGCAGTCCGGCGTGCAGCTGACGGCAGACCAGATTGAACTGGTGGCGCAGCAGTCGATCGATGTGCAAGCGGGCGCCTTGTTACAGTCGACTTCCGGGAAGATCGGCACTGCGCTCACAACCCTGCCAGCCGTCGGCAATGTCATTTTGACCGATACCGCCGCGTCGCCGAATGCGTTGTTTCAGGCAGCGTTGCTCGCGGTTTCGGATCAGGCGTTACCGGTGGTGTGCCGTAGCAGCGCCTGTCTGCCCAGCAGCGTAACGATCAACGTGCCCGCCTCGACGCCGACGGCCCCTGCGAACGCAACGATCGCCGTGGAGACGGGTGCCACGTTGAACTCCGGGGGCGCCATTGCGATCGACGCACCCGGTGCCCTGACGCTCGCCGGGACGCTCGACGGCAAGGGTGCGAGCTGGTCCCTGAGCTCGAGCAGCATTGCCTTCTCAGGCTCCGCGACGTCGACCGATACCTTGAACATCGGCACCGGGCTGCTGGCCGCATTACAGCGGGCGGGGGCGGTGCTGCTCACCAGTCAGGGTGACATCGATATCGATGGTGCGGTGTCGCTTGGCGTGGGTGCGAATGGCAGCACGCCCACGTTCGGTTCGCTCGCCCTCATCGGTAATTCGATCGATAATCAGAGCGGTAGCAATGCCGTATTCGGTGGCGCAAGCCTCAGCCTCGGCGGCGATGCGGCCCTGATAGCCGCCAACCCGCCGATGGCGGCGACCGTCGGCAACGGTACCCTCACATTTATCGCCAACTCCGTAACGGTCGGTCCCGGTGTCCTGTCGATCAACGGGTTCGCTCAGACGACGGCGCAGGTCGCCGGTGCGTTGCAAACCAAGGGCGCCGGCTACCTTAACGTCGGCGGCAACCTGAACGTCAATGCCGCCGAACTCACGCCGGCGCCGGACGCCGCGGACGAGCCAGGCACGACGATTGCCGCGACCGGAACATTGAATCTCGGCGCACCCACCGCCGTTGGCGCCGGAACCACGTTGCCGAAGCTGGTCGGCGGCAGCTTGACGATGACGGCGAGCGCCATCGACGATGCGGGTGTCATCGCCGCGCCGTCCGGCGTCGTCCAGCTGATGTCGAGCGGGAACCTTCATCTCGCGTCGACCGCGACCATCGACACCGCCGGCACCCTGCTGCCGGTGGATACTCAGACTGCCGCCTCGCCGGGCGGCCTCGTGTTGTTGAGCGCGGCCGGCAACATGAGCCTCGATGCGGGTTCTGTGGTGAGCGTCGCCGGCAGCGCATTGGCGCCTGCCGGCAGTTTGCAGGTGGCAGCGGGTTCCGGCACCGTCACGCTGGCCGCAACCATCAATGGCGCCGCCGCGGGCAACACGGGTGGTGTCCTCAGCATCGATGCGGGCAATCTGACCGGCGGCCTCGGCAGCTTGGTGGCGAACCCCGGATTCGCCGGTTTCAGTGATGCCGTGAATGTGCGTGTGCATACCGGCAACCTCGATCTGACGAATACCGGGGCGATCACGGCCAACAGCATTACTCTGACGGCGGACACCGGCAATGTCGACATCGCCGGTGTCTTGAGCGCTCCATCGGCGACCCAGCGCGGACTCATCGATCTGTCGGGGGGTGCGGGGGTCACGCTCGAGTCGACGGGCCAGCTGCATGCCAATGGCAGCGGGGTGACCGGGCGGGGCGGTGAAATCGACTTGAATTCGCTGGCGGCGAACTGCACCGGCTCGCCCTGCACGAGCGCAGGCTCGATCACCCTGGATAACGGCAGTGTGATCACCGCCGCTGGAGCCGCGCAGATGGGCGAACTCGTGCTGCGCGCGCCCGCCCTGATGGGCAGCAATGATGTGGCCATCAACTCAGGAACGTCGGGACTGGGTGCGAATGTCAGTGCGGTTGGCGAAGTGATCGTCGAGCCGGTGCTGGTGTCGGCGACATCCTCGAGTACGGCGGACTCGGATCTTGCCAACGCGGTGGCGAACGCCACTGCCTTTCTCACCGCTGCCACGCCGACGATTGCCGGCCGTCTGACCGGTGCGAGTGCAACACCCGTCGCGGTACAAGCCGGCGTCGAATTGCAGGACAGCAACGCGAGCGATGCGCTGACCTTTGCGCAAACGTTGGACTTGAGTCAAAACAGCACGCAGGGCCAGGTCGTCAGCGTGGCGGTGTTGGCCGCGGGTGGCATCACGGTTGATGGCATCATTTCCGACGGCTTTTTGACATCGACACCGACCGGCACGGCGTTGACCAATTTGCCGTCGGGCTCGCTCACGTTCGTGGCCGGCGCCGATTTGTCGAGCGCCAATGCGCTAGCCGTACGTCAGGGATCGACTGCTGCGCTCATCCTCGGGCCGCAGTCGGTGCTACGAACCGGGACGGGCGATATCAGTCTCGCCGCGGCCGGCGACATTACGTTTCAATATGGTACCGGGAGCGTCGCGACGGTGTACACCGGGGGACTCTCCGGGACCGCGCCAGTCTCATCGAGCAGCGTCGCCGGAGAGGAGAATTTCCCCACCGCCGGAGGAAATATCCGGATCGTGACCGGTGGCGATGTCAACGGCACCCCCTTGGGCGCCGCCAATCCCGACAGCGGCAATTACAGTGTGACCGGGTGGCTCGTGCGCGGGGCGACCGTCACTCCGTCGACGAGCAACTCATCGGCAACCAGCGCAGCGGTTTCCGTGGGGAACTACGGGGTCGATTTTGACAACTTCGATTGGAATGTCGGTGCCCTGGGCGGCGGTGACGTGACAGTATCGGCCACAGGCAAGATCAGCAATCTATCGGCGGCGACCGCGGATAGCAGCCCCGACGGCAACACCACCCTCTATGGGTCGGGGGGTGGCCTCCGCGTCGGCGCGACCGGTGACATCGGCAGCTTGCAGATCTACGTCGCCGATGGTCAAGGTACCGTGACCACCAACGCCGGCCTGCCGCCGATTCTCCAAGACGCCAGCGGCCAGGCGGTCGGATCGAGCGTCGCACTGGGCAACGCACAGGTCTCCATCTGGGCCCGTCAGTCGGTGCAAGTCGATGCGATCTACAATCCGACCTACACACCCGCAGCCCTCACCACCACCGGGATACCGCCGTCGTTTTTCACCTATGGCTTGAATTCTGCGCTCAATCTGTCGAGCACCGATGGAAGCGTCACCATCAGTGACCTGCCGGTAGGCGGTCCGCTCGGCACGCTGGTAGGATCCAAGTTAGCCCGTGCATTGGGATTCGACGGCTTTCTCGTCTTACCGCCCGATCTGTCGGTCCAGGCCTTACAGCAGGACATCGATCTCAACGCCGACGCCATTCTGTTCCCATCGAGCACGGGACAGTTGCGGCTGATCGCGGGGCGCGACATCGCCGCCGTGCAGAGCGGCAGCAATCTGTCCGAGAGTGGCATCAGCATGTCCGACAGCGCAGCGGTCCCCACCGCGCAGAACACCGCCGTCGCGCTTGCGACCGGCGGGCTCGCGACGGGCGGACTGGTGGCGTTCCAGGGAGTCATTCACGTCGGCGACTCGCAACCGGCGATCATTGCGGCGGCCCGTGATATCGACGACTTGTCATTCACTCTGCCGAAATCGGCCGATATTTCGGCGGGTCGCGACATCCTCAATCTCGCGTACGAAGGCCAGAACGTCGCATCAACCGATAGCACCCTGATCACCGCGGGGCGCGACATCGATTACACGGCGGCGCCGCGCGTGGGCATATCGGTAGGGGGTGAAGGCAGCCTCGATATCTTTGCAGGTCGCAACATCAATTTGGGTGTTGGACCTGGAATCTTGACCACCGGCGATTTGGAAAATGCCAATCTGCCGAGTGCGCAGGGAGCGAATTTAACCCTGGCCGTTGGGTATGGCACAGAAGGCGCGGACTACGCGTCCTTCCTGACCGACATCATTGCTCCCTCGAGCACCTACCAAGGCGACCTCGTGAGCTATGTCGAAGCGCAAACCGGCCAGACCAGCTTGACCTATCCGCAGGCGCAGACCGAATTCGGCAAGTTCGCGGCGGCGGAACAGGCGGCCCTGATCGATACTGTGTTTTTCAATGAGCTCCTGCTGTCTGGTCGTGCCGCGAATGCGGGCACCGGCGTCGGTTTCTCCGAAGGTTATGCGGCGATCGACGCTCTCTACCCGGGCAGCCGCGACGCCACCGCGGCGAACCCAAGCCCCTATTCGGGAAATCTGGATCTCATCGCCAGCCAGATCTATACCTTGAGCGGCGGGAATATCTCCATTCTCGTGCCAGGCGGTGCCATCGACGTGGGTCTCGCCTTCACACCCGTCGGCATTGCTCAAAAGAACCCGGGGCAGCTCGGCATCGTGGCCGAAGGAGCCGGCAACATCGACATCTACTCGGAAGGCGATGTGAACGTCAATGCATCGCGGATCTTCACCCTGGGCGGCGGCAACATTTTGATCTGGTCCGACGAGGGCAGCATCGATGCCGGTAATGGTTCCAAGTCGTCCCTGGCTGCGCCGCCGCCGACGGTCCTCGTCAACTCCGATGGGTCAGTGACCATCGATTATTCCGGTTCTCTCGCCGGCAGCGGCATCCGTACCATTCAAACCGACCCTGAAGTGCCGGCCGGCAATGTCGATCTGGACGCGCCCGTGGGCACCGTCAACGCGGGCGATGCCGGTATCGGTGCTGCGGGTAACATCAATATTGCCGCCGCGCATGTCATCGGGGCTCTCAATATCAATTTCGGGGGCACCGCGACCGGCGTGCCGTCAGACCTGAGCGGCTTGGCGGCGAGCCTTTCCGGCGTGTCCGCGGTCGGCAGCGGCGCGACCAACAGCAGTACGAACTCGGTGAGCGAGTCCAATGAAACGACCAAGGACCCGGCGCCGCTCGCGCAGAACGCGCTCAGCTGGCTCGAAGTGTTCGTCACGGGTTTGGGTGAAGAAAATTGCAAACAAGACGATCGCGAGTGTTTGCTGCGCCAAAGGAAGGCGGCGGGGCAATGACCGGGTGCAAATCGTTTTGCTGTAACAAAAGCATCACGGGCTTTATTGACAATGTCTCCCCGAACAGCCGATGTGGGAGCGTCGAGACCGATGATGGGTATGCGTAAAATTTTTCTGGGTCTGGCGGTGTTGGTCCCCCTGGCCGCGCTCGCCGCTGCGTCCTGGTGGAGCAACGACTGGAAGTACCGGAAAGAAATCGGTTTCGACCTGACGCCGGCCGGAGCGGACATCGCGGCGTCACCGCAGAACGTGCCGGTGCTGGTGCGCTTGTCGCTCGCGAATTTCGCCTATTTCAACGACACCAAGCCGGACGGTGCGGATTTTCGGTTGTTGGCGGGGGATGACAAAACTCCGCTCAAGTTCCACTTTGAAAAATACGATCCGCAAAATCAAATCGCACTTCTTTGGGTGCAGGTGCCGCAGTTGACCGGCGGCGCCAAGGGCGACAAGATTTACGCCTACTACGGAAATGCCGATGCGCAGTCCGCTGCCGACGTACCGGGCACCTATGATGCCCAACAGGTGCTGGTGCTGTCCTTCCCCGAGAGCGCGGGACTGCCGCAGGATGCCACCGCTTACAAGAACAATCCCAGCGCCTCCACCGCGGAATTGACGCCGGCGTCGCTGATTGCGGGTGGCGTGAAATTCAACGGGTCGCAAACTATCACGGTGCCGGCGACCGCATCGTTGCGCCTGCTGCCGAACCAGGGACTGACCGCCTCGGCCTGGGTGCGCATCGACAAGCCACAGGACGCCGCTGTGCTGGCGCTCGTGGATGGCGCCAAATCGATTGAACTCGACATCGCAGGTTCAAAAGCGGTCGCGCGCGCCGCGCTCGGCGGCGCACCCGTGACGGTAACGAGCAGCGCGGATCTGTCTGTGAGTCAGTGGCATCACCTGGCCTTCACCGCGGCCGGCGGTATGCTGTCTCTTTACGTCGACGGTGTCACGGTGGGCAGCGCGCCGCTGGCCCTCACGGAAGTCGGTGGCACGTTCACCGTCGGTTCCGTGGGCGGCGGGAAATTTCTGAGCGGTGACGTCGACGAAGTGGAAGTGTCCAAGGTGGGCCGCCCTGCCGAGTGGATCAAGGCCTCGGCCGCAAGCCAGGCCATGGACACCAATCTCGTGCTGTATGGGGCCGATGGACAGCGCGAAGGCGGTGGTCAGACCTCGTACTTCGTCACGATCGCGAAGAATCTCACAGCCGACGGCTGGGTGGTCATCGGGATTTGCATGCTGATGTTGGTGATCGCGCTCGGCATCATGATCTTCAAAGCCATCGCCTTGAGCCGTGTCGAGGGGGCCAACGCGAGATTCCTCAAGGCATTTCGCCGCTTGAGCGCCGGCGCTACGGCCGATCTCGATGAGGCTGACTCTGATGATGATGATGATGATGAGGATGAGGACAATCTGGACGATGCCCCATCCTTGACCTCCTTGGCAGAGAAGGGCGGCAAGTTCGGCGCTTCCACGCTCTATCGTCTTTATCATCATGGGATCACCGAGGTAAACAAGCGCATCGCCGCGCAGTCGATCAGCGCCGCGCGCGCGTACACCATGTCGCCGCAATCCATCGACGCCATTCGCGCGGCGATGGACGGTACGATGACCCGTCTGCAGCAAAGCCTGTCCAGCCAGATGGTGCTTCTCACCATCGCCATCTCGGGCGGACCATTCCTCGGGCTGCTGGGTACGGTCATCGGCGTCATGATTACCTTCGCGGCCATCGCGCTCGCGGGTGATGTGAACGTCAACGCCATTGCGCCCGGCGTTGCCGCGGCGCTGGCTGCGACCGTCGCCGGTCTCGCCGTCGCCATTCCGGCGCTGTTCGGCTACAACTGGTTGAATACGCGCATCAAGTCCATTGCGGCCGACAATCGCGTGTTCGTCGACGAGTTCGTCACACTGCTGGCCGAACGGTACAGCTGAGGGCCGACATGTCAGGCTCCATCGACAGCGGCGAAAAGGACGTCTACGACGACATCAACATCACCCCGATGTTGGATCTTGCCTACGTGCTCATGGTGATTTTCATAATCATGACCACGGCTTCCGTCCAGGGCATCAAGGTGAATCTGCCGAAGGCCAGCGATACGCCCTCGTTGGCGAAGCCGCAGACCAAGGCCATCACCATCACGGCCGATGGGACCATGTTTCTCGACACCTATCCCGTGAGCCTGCCGGAGCTCGAAAACCTTTTGCGTCAGGCCAAGGCGACGAATCCGAGCTTGCCGGTGGTCGTCAAGGCGGACTCGACGGTGCCTTATCAGAAGGTGGTCGACGTCCTCGACGTCATTGGCAAGCTCGAGATCACACAACTTGGGCTAGTGACCCAACGCCTCGTCAAGTAGCGGTCGATCGTGGCGGACAAGCGCACCGTGCGTCGCAATCTTTCACGGCTCGCGGGAGCGCTGTTTGGTGTTTTTCTGATCCTGGGTTTCATCTGGTTCGTCCAGACCATGATGAATTCCAAGACGGGCAAGACGACGCGGACGGTGCAAATCGTCCAGGTGATCCGTCCGCCGCCACCGCCGCCGCCGCCCGAAACACCGCCACCACCGCCGCCGCCGGAGAAATCTCCAGAGCCTCTCCCTAAGGACCAGCCGGATCCGGAGCCCGAGCAGCAGCCAGAACAAGCGGCCGAGGCGCCTCTCGGAGTGGATGCCGAGGGCACGGCAGGTGGCGACGCATTCGGCTTGGCGGCGAACCGCGGCGGCGGCGATCTCATCGGCGGAACGGGTACGGCGCTGTATGCGTTCTACACCAACCGTATGCGCGACACGATCAAGGACAAGTTGACGGCGACGCCGTGCACCAAGGCGGCGAAGGGCTCGCTGTCGACACAGATCGACGTCGGCGCCGACGGCCACGTGAAAAACATCAAACTCACGACCAGCACCGGCAACCTGAAACTCGATGAATGCGTCGAAAAAGCGTTGGATTCGATCACCACCGTGGGCGATGCACCCCCGCCGGGGATGCCGGAGTTGGTGAACATGCGAGTGGTTTTCTGAGGATTTCATTTTTTTTAAGAACAGTTAGGGAGATTGATCCATGTTGACCCCGAGAGCACTCCGAGCGGCCACGGCGATGCTGGCGCTCGCGCTCGCCCCTGCGCTCGCGCACGCCGACGACGAGCGCCAGTCGCTCGAGGAATTGCGCAACACCGTGGTCAACCTTCTCCAGGCCCTTGTGGACCAGGGTGTGATCAGCAAGGAAAGGGCGCAGCAGTTGGTCAAAGCCGCGCAAGCCAAGGCGGCGGCGGATGCCGGCGCTTCGATTGCGCAGTCGGGTGTCACGAGCAAGGAAGAGCAAAACGCGGTCCGCGTCCCCTACGTTCCGCAAATCGTTCAGGACCAGATTGCGAAGCAAGTGGCCGATCAGGTCAAACCGGCCGTCGTCGCCGACGTGGTCAAGGAGGCCAAGACGGAGAAATGGGGCATACCAGGTGCACTCGCCGACTGGCTCACCCGCACGCGGCTCTATGGCGACTTGACGCTTCGCGAAGAGGGCGTCTCCTACAGCGCACTCAACGCGCCCGAATACAATTACTTCGCCATCAACAGCGCGGGCGGCATTTCTCAGGCGGGTGAGAATGCATTCTTGGACACCGATGAAAATCGGATCCGATTTCGCGGCCGCGCCCGTTTGGGGGTGGAGACCACCATCAGCGATTCGATCACCGCGGGATTGCGGCTGGCGACGGGGAACACCTCGGATCTCGTCTCAGAAACGCAAACCCTGGACGGGACTTCTCCCTACACGTTCGGGCTCGATGAGCTCTATATCCGTCTCGATGAACGCGATGCGCAGCGCTTTCCCTGGTTGACCGTGGTGGGTGGACGGTTCCTCAATCCCTATGAAACGCCGACCAACTTGATTTTCCACCAAGATCTCGCCTTTACCGGCGCGTCGGCGACGGGCCGCCTCGGTCTCGGCGATGGCGGTCCCGACCAAACTGACGTGTTTTTAACCTTGGGCGGCCACCAACTCCAAGAGATCGAATTCTCCGCCCACGACAAATGGTTGGTCGGCGCCGAACTGGGTACGAACCTCTACTGGGCCGAGGATCAACATCTGCGTTTTACCGCAGCCTTCTACGATTACTTCAACGTGACCGGGATTCTCAACCCTGCGAACGAACCGGGACTGTACAACTATACGGCACCGACGTTCCTGCGCTTCGGCAATACGTTGTTCAACATCGACAGCAATGAAAACAGCAATGGGGTAAACACCAATCAGTTGTTCGCCCTTGCCGCCAAATACCGCCTCGCGAATCTGAATGCGACCTACACCTATGCCATCGGCGCACATACCCTGGCGGTCACGGCGGATGCGGTCCGCAACTTGGGCTTCAATGTTGCGCAAGTCGAGGCGAACACCGGCTACTACGTCGCGCCGCGCACCAAGGGCTACCAAACCGAGGTGAGCTTCGGCGGTCCGGAAGTGGACAAGGCTGGCGCCTGGCGCTTCCTCGTCGGCTACCGCTACTTGCAGCGCGACGCCGTCATCGACGGCTATACGGATTCAGATTTCCATTTCGGCGGCACCAATGCGCGTGGCTACTATGTCGCCGGCACCTATGGCTTCACCAATAATCTCTGGGGACGGATTCGTTATATGAGCGCCAACGAGATCGATGGTCCGACTTACGACGTCGATACCCTTCAGATCGACTTGAACACGCACTTCTAGGAGAAAGGGTCATGAAACGACGGGCATCCTGTTTGGTTCTAGGTTTCTGCGTGCTCGCGACAAGCGGCGCGTGGGCCCAGACCCAGCGAACCGGCGGCGGCGAAGCCCAGCGCATCATGCAGCAGTATCAGCAGGTGGCCTCCGAAAAAACAGCGCTGCAGGCACAGGTGACGCAGCTGAAAAAAGACCTGGACAACGCCCAAACCGAGCTCGCCGCCGTAAAGAAGGAGCGCGATGCGCTCAAGGCGCGATCGGGCGTGTCGGCAGCGGTGGCGGCACAACTCACGCGCGCCAACGAATCGAAGGAAAGCGCCGAGAAGAGCTTGGAACAGAACAAGCAGCGAACGGCGGAGCTGGTCGAGCGCTTCAAGGAAACCATCGCCACCCTCAAAGGGGTGGAGTCCGACCGCGCCACCTTGCAGAAGGACAACGCGGCGCTGACCACCGATGTCGACAAATGCGCCGCGGATAACGTCGAACTGTATGGCATCACCAAGAAGGTTCTCGACCGTTACGATCATGTGGGTCTTTTCACCAAGGTCTCGTCGGTCGAACCCTTCACCAAGATCACGCGCACGCGAATCGATAATCTCGTCGTCGAATACCAGGAACGGGCGGAAGCGGCGCGTCTGAAAAAGACCGCGACTCCCTGAAGTGCGATCCCATGGGCTCCGCCGAATCCGACATTCTGCAGTCGACGCTCGCCAGGCTGCGCGATCTCGCCAAGCAGCTATACGCCGAAGGGCGCCTCGAGGAGTCGCTGGCCGCTCACCATGAGGCCTTGCGACTCGCGCCCGAAGCCGTGGTGATTCGTCTGAGCGCAGCGCGGATCGCCCATGCCTTGGAACTGCAGGAAGTGAGCCTCGGACATTTCGAAGCGGCGGCGCAAGCCGATCCGCGTTGTTATCCGGCGATCGAAGCGGCTCGGCGGATAACCGTTGGGGCTGGCTTGGCGCAACGGGCGGAGCACTACTCTGCCCTGGCACAGGCATTGAATCCCTCCCCTGAATCCCTCATCGCGATGAAGCTCATCGTGCCATCGATCATGGAATCCAAAGAAGCGATCGCCGCAAGCCGCGCGCGTTACGCGGCAGGGGTTAGCGAGCTGCTCGAGTCGCCGCTGCGGCTCCAATCGCCGAGTGGTGAATTCGGTGTCTCAGGCTTCTTCCTGGCCTATCACGGCGAGAACGATCGTGAGCTGCAAACCGCCACCGCTCTCGCCTTCTTGAACCTGATTCCGAGCCTGCAGTTCACCGCACCGCATTGCCGTGGCAGGCGCCCGCCTACTAGAGACCGGAAGGTGCGGATTGGCTTCATCTCCCGCTTCTTTTCGTCGCACTCCATTTTCTCGACATCGGTGGGTCTCATCGAACACCTCTCGAGGCAATTCTTCGATGTGACGGTGCTGCGTATCACGCCATCGCGCAGCGATTCCTCGACCGCGCGAATCCGGATGGCGGCGGATAAGATGATCGATCTCGATGTCAACTTTCATCGCGCCCGCGAGCAAATCGCGGCGCTGGAGCTCGATATTCTCTTCTACCAGGACATCGGCATGGAACCGATTTCCTACTTTCTCGCTCACGCCCGCCTCGCGCCAGTGCAATGCGTGTCCTTCGGACATCCGAACACCACGGGGATTCCGACCATGGATTACTTCATTTCGAACGATGCCTTCGAACCGGCCAATGCGGCCGCCCATTACAGCGAGACCTTGGTAGAGCTCAAGGACTTGCCGACGCTGGCCTTCTACTACGAGCCTAGGGCACCATTCGGTAACGCGACTGCGGCTTCCTTCGGACTGCCTGCCGACGCCACGCTCTACGTGTGCCCGCAGACCTTGTTCAAGATCCATCCGGACTTCGACCTGCTTCTCGCGGGGATATTGGCGCGCGATCCGCGCGGTCTCGTGGTGCTCATCGCTGGACAATTCCGAGAGTTTACCGACCTGCTGCGGACACGCTTCCTACGCAGCCTTGCGGATTTGAGCGACCGTGTCGTGTTTCTGCCGTTCATGGCGTTCGAACGCTTCATGCAGTTGATGTCGATTGCGGATGTCGTCCTCGACACTCCCCACTTCAACGGAATGAACTCCTCGCTGCAGGCACTTGCGGTGGGCGCACCCGTCGTGACGTTGCCGGGCCGGTTGCAGCGTGGACGGCATACGCAAGCGATGTATAGAAAAATGGCGATCGACGATGGTATTGCTACGGACGCCGACCATTACATCGACATTGCCGTGCGACTCGGCACCGATACCACGTATGCCGAGTCGGTGCGCGAACGAATTCTCAGGCGTAAGCATGTATTGTTCCAAGATTGGCGCGTCGTGCAGGAATTCGAGCGATTTTTCATAGAGGCGACCGATGCCGCGCACTGACCCTGTCGACGTCGAGATAAACACGATGCTGCGTGAGGCCGTTGCGTTTCATCAGCGCGGCCAGTTGGCCCGGGCCCTGTTGCTCTATCAAAACATTCTCAGCGAACTGCCGAGGCATTTCGACGCGTCGCATATGTTGGGTGTGATCGCGGCGCAAAGCGGTGATCCCGCGAAGGCTGTCGACCTCATCAGCAAAGCAATCCAGATCGAGCCCGGCAATCCGTCTGCCTATAAGAATCGCGCTGCGGCATTGAAGGATTTGGGAATGCGGGAGGCGGCCCTGACCGACTACGAACGCGCGATTTCGCTCAGCAAGAACGATCCCGAGTTACATTACGCTCGTGGACTCTTGCTGCAGGAGACAGGGCGTTGGGTCGAGGCGATCGCCTGCTATGACCGTGCAATTGAGCTCCGAGGCGCCTTCGCGGACGCACTGTGCAACCGCGGCATCTGTTTTTCGGAATTGCAGCGTTTCGACGCTGCGCTCGCGAGCTATGACCAAGCCATCCGCGTCAGGGCGGCGTTTTTCGAGGCACATTACAACCGTGGCAATGTGCTCTGCCGATTGCGTGACTGGCAGGAAGCGGTGAACAGTTTCGACCGAGCGAGTGCATTGAGATCGGGTCATGCCGCGAGCCTTGCAAATCGAGCGTTTGCGCTCAAAGAATTGGGACGGAACGATGAGGCACTGGCAAGCTGTGATCTCGCGATCAAGGCTGATCCGCGCTTTGTTTCTGCACATGCCAACCGCGCCGGCGTCTTGTTGTCGATGGGTCGCGTCGAAGAGGCGATAGCGAGTTATGATTTGGCGATCGCCGCCGACCCAACCTGTGCGTCGGCCTACGTCAACAGGGGCATGGCCCGACTGTCAATGGGCGATTTTGACCGAGGCTGGTCGGATTACGAATGGCGTTGGAGAGTGCGCGAAGGCTGGAATATCCACGAACGCCGAGACTGCCCGCAGAGGCAATGGCTCGGAGACACGTCTCTGACCGGGTGCTCGATTCTTCTGTACGCCGAACAGGGATACGGCGATACGATTCAATTCTGCCGTTACGCCAAGTTAGTCGCGGCGCTTGGCGCGAAGGTAATTTTGGAGGTTCCGGCTGCTTTTGCGAGCCTCGCGGAGAGCTTGGCTGGCGTCGCACAGGTGGTGGTTCGGGGGCAAGCCGTTCCGCCCTTTGACTATTACTGTCCGCTGCAGAGTCTCCCGTTGGCGATGAAGACTCGGTTGGATGATATTCCCGCAAATGTTCCCTACCTGCGGCCGAGCGACGAACATCGCCGCCGATGGAGCAAGCTGTTGCGAGAATCGACGCTGCCGCGCGTTGGGCTGGCATGGTCAGGCGGTTTTCACCCCCATCAGCCGGAACTGAGATCCGCGAATGAGCGCCGAAATATTCCTTTCGAGCGATTCTCAGCGCTGCTGCGCCCCGGTGTGGAATTCTACAGTTTGCAGATACCACAGGCGGCAGAGCATCTCGGGCTGATCGACAAGACGCGTGAGATTCATGACTTTGCCGATACGGCAGCCTTGATCGAGCAGCTGGATTTGGTCATTTCCGTCGACACCGCGATTGCGCATTTAGCCGGCGCTTTGGGCAAGCCGGTGTGGATCCTCAATCGGTTTGATGCCTGTTGGCGGTGGCTCAGGGATCGCAGCGATAGTCCTTGGTATCCGACGGCACGTCTCTATCGGCAAGAGCGGGCGGGCGACTGGGATGGCGTTCTCGATCGGATAAAATCGGATCTGGTGACCCTGTTCGGGGCTTATGGATAGCGATGTCAGTACTCCCCGACGGTAACGCCGCGACGCAATTCGGCACGCTCTTCCAGGCAGCGGTCGACTGCCATCAGCGGGGGGACCTGCCCCGGGCAAGCATGCTCTATCGAGACGTTCTGAGGCAGCACCCTTCGCACGCTGACGCCTGGCACCTACTGGGAGTGGTAGCCGCTCAAACGAACCAACCCGCCGTTGCCGTACAGCTGATCGAGAGGGCCATCGCATACGATCCGGCCAATTTTGCTGCTTACGGGAATCTCGGCTCCGCGCTCCATGCCATGCGCAGGTTACCAGAGGCGTTGTCCGCCTTTGACCATGCGATTGCGCTGAAGAGTGATTATGCGGATGCGCACTTCAATCGTGGCCATGTGCTCAAGGAGTTGCAGCAGACGAGCGCAGCCTTGGCGAGCTATGACCGGGCCATCGCGAGCAAACCCGATTTCGATCAAGCATTCATGACGCGCGGCAATTTGTGCTTCGAGCTGAAATACTATGATGCGGCGCTCGCAAGCTATGAGGCGGTCCTCGCGCGGAAGCCCGAGTGCGCCGAAGCGCATTCGAACCGCGGCAATGCCTTGCAAGCCCTGGGTCGATTGGAGGAAGCGCTTGCGAGCTACGACAAAGCCCTCGAGCTCAAGCCGGATTTTGCCGAGGCACATGCCAACAAAGGGAATGTGCTGCGCGATCGGGATCGGTTCGACGACGCCCTCGCGAGTTACCATCGGGCATTGGCCATTGATCCGGACTGCGTGCCGGCTCACTTCAATCGGGGGGTGTTGCTGAATCAACTCCGGCGGCTGGACGCCGCGCTCAGGAGCTACGATGCCGCCATTGCAATCGATCCCCAGTTCGCCGAGGCCCACTTCAACAAGGCGATCCTTTTGTTATTGACGGGAGATTACGCGCGCGGTTGGGTCGGCCACGAATGGCGATGGAAAAATCGGCTCGGCTCGAACGTCAATGAGAGAAGGGAATTCAAGGCGTCGCTTTGGCGAGGTGAGGAATCATTGCGTGGCCGCTCCATCTTACTGTATGGCGAGCAAGGCTTCGGGGATACCTTGCAATTCTGCCGCTATGTGACGCTGGTCGCGGAGCTGGGGGCACAGGTGATTTTGGAAGTACCGAAGCCTCTCGAGCGATTGCTCGCCGGTCTGCGCGGCGTTTCTGAACTCGTCGTTCGTGGATCGGTTTTGCCGCCGTTCGATTATCAGTGCCCCTTGATGAGTCTCCCGCTGGCCTTCAAAACCGAACTCGAGACAATTCCGTCTTTTGAAAGGTATCTCAGCAGCGATCCGGCGAAGGTGGCTGAATGGCAAGAACGACTCGGTACGAAGGGCACGCCTCGGGTTGGCCTCATGTGGAATGGCAATCCCGCGCAGCCGAATGACCGCCATCGGAGTGTATGGCTTGCCGATTGGCTGCCCTATCTGCCGACAGGAATACAATATGTCAGTTTGCAACGGGATTTACGACCCGCCGATGCAATCACACTCGACAGGAATCCGCAGATAATGAATCCGGCGGGCAAGCTGTTCGACTTCAGTGATACGGCCGCCCTATGCGATTGCATGGACCTGGTGGTGAGTGTGTGCACCAGCGTTGCGCACTTGAGCGGCGCGTTGGGCAAGAAAACGTTCATTATGTTGACGCATGCGGCCGATTGGCGCTGGCTCCTGGAAAGAACGGACAGCCCGTGGTATCCGTCGGCGACCCTTTATCGGCAGCCGACGAGAGGTGATTGGTCCGCGGTTTTCCAAGGAGTGGAGAGCGACTTGCGCCGGGCATTTCCCCAGGCCATGGCTGTCGCGACATCATCTCCGTGAGGCGTCAAGTACTGCTCAACTGGATGGCGAGCAACACGTTCGGCTGGGGTCTCGTGGGTCTCGGCATCGCCTTGCAGTGGGCTTGCGACCCCGATCTCCAAGCTGTGATGGGTTTCCCGATGGGTCCCAATGAATTCCCCTCCATGGACCCGCTGCGAGTCCTCGCGCTGGGCCCGACGGTTTTCGCCACGCAACAGCTGATGGCTGATCTCAAGGCGGGGAATTCGATCCTCCGAGAGCGCCAAATCACGGTGGTGGATGCATTGAGCAATGGATTCCTGGGCCCAAACCTCGAGCGATATGGATTCCACAACGTAGGACGATGCGTGTTCGAGGACACGCGGTTCGAGGCGGTACAGAGCCGCCTCGCCAAGTACGATAGTCTGCTGTGCGCGTCGAATTGGAACGCAGGCATTCTTCGCGCCATCAGCAACAAACCGGTGACCATGATCCACGAGGGGGTCGATCAAACCCTGTTCGTTCCCGGGTCCAAATCCGGATTTCTCGATCCCGGTCGTTTCTACGTGTTTTCCGGCGGTAAGATTGAATTCAGGAAAGCGCATGACCTGGTGCTGTCGGCATTTCGCGAATTTGCTTCGCACCATGACGATGCCATGCTGGTGGCTGCCTGGCATTCGCCGTGGCCGCAGGTTTCGGCAGGTTTTCAAGGCAAATTGCCCGCGCCCCTGCGCCTCACTGCTCAGGGCGAACTCAATTTGCAGCGCTGGGTGGCGGAAAATGGGATCTCGGCAAACCAATTCCTCGAGTTGCCGCGGATGCCGAATTCGATGCTGCCTGCCGTTCTGCGTGAAATGGATTGCGCCGTGCAGGTTTCCCGCTGCGAACCTTGCACGAACCTGCCGGCCAAGGAGGCCATGGCTTGCGGCATCCCGGTCATCCTGGCCGACAATACCGGTAGCCATGATCTGATCGACGACGATAACTGCGTGCCATTGCGCTGCCAAGGCCGGGTTGCGGGTCCGCCCGGTTGGGGTACCGACGGGTGGGGTGAGACGAGCGTCGACGAACTCGTCGGGGCCTTGGAGCAGCTGTACACGGACACCCAGCGACGCAAGCGGATCGGCGCTCACGCTGCCGAATGGATCGTTCAGCAGCGAAGGACCTGGCGTGACCATGCGAGCGCTCTGAAAGAACATCTGGTGGGAACGATCAACGGCCCCTAGGAAATGCTCGACCATGGCTGCGGATAGTTAGAGAGCACTGACCGCGACATCCATGGTTTGGCCGTGGCGGATGACCGAGAGCGTCGCGCTGCTGGCGGCAAGCGCGGCATTCAGCACCTCCTGATTGTGTTCGGGGTCCCCGCTGGTGAGGGGCACTCCATTCACCGCCGTGACCAGATCCTGCGGGTGCAATCCGGTGCTCTGAAACCGCGACACCGGTGGATTGGGGCTGACCCGAAAACCGAGAAGCTTCTGCGACTCCGGATCGACGTCGGCATCCGCGCCGAAAATGTCGGAAACATGCGGCTCGTCCGCCCTTGCGGCCGGTGGCTGCAACACGCCGGCCGGTAGCCGAAGACCATCAAACGTGACTGTCGCAGCGGCGGAATGTGGCAGAGCGAGGAACTCCAGCCGACCGTCGCGGTTGAGAAACACTCGCGTCGTATAGACCGAATGCAGCGTTGCACCGCCGACGTCATCTCCGACCTTGTAAAGCTTCTGCCGGCCTTCGAAGGACACGATCGCGACCCCGGCGTTCGGATCACCGCGGAAGATCGTCGCGCATAGCTGCAGATCAGCCGTTGACTGCCGAGCATCCGCGACACTGAGATTCAAACCTTCGGCGACAGTGCCGAAGAGATGGGCCGCGACGATGGATTGCACATCCACCGTCGGTGCGCGGTGGCGCCCATGCTCGCGAGGAGTGACGGTCGCCGTCGGGCTCGAGATTGCAGGATGCGGTCGGATCAGCGGCAATCCGACGTGGACCAAGTCCACCGCGATAAAGCTCGTCAGGATGACGGATACCCACCGCGGAGCGTCTTCCATCACCCGGGACCACGAGACCATCGGGGCAAATCCACCTGCGTGCGCTTTTCGGGGGTGAGAAGCCTAACGTTCCAGTCTTACGGTCGCTTTACACCTCCCCAAACCCATCGAAATTTGCCGATGCGCGAGCCTGCGGGCACCCACCGGGATCCGCTATCCACTCTTGCTCCTTCGATTTCGCAGATTTTTTCGCTAAATGACTGATTTCCAGCGACAAATGTCATTCATTACCTGACATTGTTGTAACGCGATCCGTGACGAAAGTGTGGAATCTGTCACAGAAACGCCATTTGCGCGTTACACCTTTCACCTACGATCAACCTTGTTCTGCAGTGCATCTGGATTCATTAAGGAGTCAGAGTGGTTGAACAACGAAAACAGGCCGTGTCGATCCGGCTCGCGGAAGGGGATGTACGGAACATCAAACGCATTGCCCAGCGCCTGGGCGTGCGCGATTCCGACATCATTCGATTTGCCGTCAAATCTATGTTCAGCCGGATTGCGCCGTTGTGTGACGACGCGATCCGAGGAAAAAACCTGGTGCCGGTCTTGGTCGAATCCGGCGATGAGCTCATCCGCTATTTCGAGCTCGACACCTACCGCCTCGACAGCATCATCAATGAAGAGGCGCAACCAAACGTCCGCGTCGACCGGGACGACATCGCCTTGCTCGCCATGAGCGGTCTACGTGAGCAATACCTGGTCATGCGCATGCAAGACGGTACGCCGGCGGGGCACGAAGCAGCCATACCGGGGCGTTCGTTGCGCAATTACCTGTACGACAAGTACGTGTATCGCCACGAAGAAGCACGACCGACCGCGACCGAGACGCATCCGCGAGAGACCGAGGATGGGCTCGGACAACGACCCGCGGCTTGAACCCAACCAACAACTTCGAGGGGAAGATGATGAAAAATCGCAGGATTCTATTGGCCGCACTGAGCGCAGTTGTTTGCTGCGCCACGAGCTTCAAGCCGGCCGTGGCGTCGCAGGTGATCTATGACGGCGCGGGCATCCTCGAAGGGACCCAGTCGTTCACCGACAGCTTCGCAGTGACTTCACCGGGCGAGCTCACCGTGACGCTGGGCAACGTCAATTTTCCGGCCGCTTTGAGCGCTCTGCAGCTTTTGGTGAGCACGGGGAGCGGCTCCTTGGGGACCATGAACGAGAATACCGCCGGCACCGTCACGAGTGATTTCAATGTGCTTAGCGCCGGTAACATCAGTGCACAGTGGTTCGGTACGGCGACCGGTTCGCTCGATGCCGGGGCGTATACATTGGAAATCCAGTTCACACCGAACGCGAGCGGCAGCCCCGTGCCGCTGCCGACGTCGATCGCGCTGCTGCTCTCGGGAGTCGCTCTCTTGTTTTGGCAGCGGAGAACCCGGGCTGGCATGGCAGCGGCGGAACTGCACGACGCCGAAATCGTTTAAACGGGATCGACGGGAGAGTTTGGGGTCGCTGTCGTGCAGCGGCCCCACCAATGGCCGACATTCGTCTGACGACTGTCGAGGGCTGCAATGAAACTCTCATAAAGCGTCCCTACAATCCTGTGCCTGTCGACAATATCCGCCGGAAAAATGATATCCGGCTCGAGGGGATCGATCTCAATGAAGCGATTTGGGCTGATGCTGATGCTGATACTGGCGCGGGTCACGGCGGCGTCCGGTGATCCCGCACAGGCTCCAGCCGAGGGTTATCAGCTTCAGCCTGGGGATCTCTTGACCGTCAATGTGTGGAAGGAGACGGACCTGCAAAGCGAAGTCCTGATCCGGCCGGACGGCGGCATTTCATTTGCCCTGGCCGGCGACATGCAGGCGGCCGGGCTCACCACCGATCAGCTCCGGCAGGAGCTCGAAACACGGGTGCGAAAATTGGTGCCCGACGCGGTGGTCACGGTTTCCGTCAAGTCGCCGAATGGCAATCGCATATTCGTGATCGGCAAGGTCAACCATCCCGGTGACTTCCCGCTGCTCCGCCCCATCGATGTGATGCAGGCGATCAGCATGGCCGGCGGGCTGACTCCCTTTGCCAGCAACAACCATATCCGCATCTTGCATCGTGAGGGAGGAAAGATCAGCTCGTACCGCTTCCGTTACGACCAGGTGGCCAAAGGCGAGCACCTGCAGCAGAACTTTCTCTTGCAAAGCGGAGACACGGTAATCGTGCCGTGAAGGCGCGATTACTGGCACTGATGGGCTTTGTCGCCGCCTCGTCCGCACGCGCTGACGGAGAAGGGCCGTGGAGTCTGGAGCCCCTCCTTGGTGTATCGGCGGAGTACACGACGAACCCGCTGCTGCTGTCCGCCGGCAGTCACGCCGAGACGCGCGCGGCGGCATTGATTGACGTGCCGCTGCGCTACGACTCCAATGAGTGGGAGTTTCTCGTGCGTCCGAACGCTCGCATCACGGATAAGACAGGGTACTCGGCCTTGGGTTCGGATTTCGAGCACTTGGATGGTGCGGCGAGCTACCACGATGAGCTAGACAGCGCGTCGTTGCAGACCGAGCTCGCCCGGGACTCTTCCCTCTATTATCTCGGCGGGTTGCTCAATCGTGTCGGCGTGCCGCGCGATACCATTAGCGCAAGCGGTGACTGGACCCGCTCGCTTAACGCGCGTGCGCAGCTGTCGCTGGACGGCAGCTGGCAGAGAGAGCGTTACGACCAGCCGGAAAATCTCGATCTACTGGTCAACTATCGCTACGTGTCGGCTGGGCCCACGTTTGCCTACGAATTGAGCGAGCGGGACACAATCAAGGTACTCGGCAACTATGGCCTGTACGATTCGCTCAGCGGAGCCACGAAAAGCACCTCCGAAAGCGCCCAGCTGGGATTCGTGCGCTTCTTGAGTGAAATGTGGAAGTTATCCACCAGCGCCGGATACTCACGCTCTGTGAACACCGAAAAGACCGCAATCGACTTTTTCGGTTTTATTTCCCCGATCACCGAGAGATCCACCCAGGCCGGCACCGTATACACGGCGTCGGTGACACGCCAAGGTGAGCGGCTGACGCTCAGTGGTTCGGTCTCCCGAGCGCTGCAACCGACCGGCTTCGCGTTCCTCTCGCGCCAGGATAGTTACAACCTCGGTGCGACTTATGTGGCCTCCGAGCGGTGGGACTTTGCGTTCGGGACATCTTGGATCAAGGCGGTGAGCCCACAAGTCAGTTCCGGCGCCGCGGAGCTGAGCGCCGAGGATGTCAATAATCGCTACCTGAATGTGCGCCTCGCCGCAACGTGGCATTGGACCCCTCAATGGTCGCTGGCGGTGACGGCGAATCAGGTGTCGCAGCAGTACAGCCCCCCGAAGGTCACGGCTGCGTCAACGGGGATCAATATAGACGTGGTTCGCCGATTCCTGAGGTCACAGTTTTAGTATGAATGGCGCTGTCATAACGACGATCAGTCCGCTGCAACTCCCGGATCTGCGTGCGAAAGTTCGCCGATACTGGCAGCAGCGGGGATTGATCCTTGCGGTGGTCGCTGTCGTGCTGGCGGCGACCGTGGCCTTGGCGCTGCTGCTGCCATCGACCTACACCTCGGGCGCGACCATCCTGATCGAACAACAGGAGATCCCACAGGAACTGGTACGCTCGGCAGTGACTTCCTTCGCCGATCAACGCATCCAGGTTATCAGCCAGCGGGTAATGACGACCCAGAACCTGCTGTCGCTGATCGAGCGCTATAACCTCTATCCCGACATTCGCCTGTCGAAACCGCGTGAAGTGTTGCTGCAAAGAATGCGTGGCGATATTTCCATGAAAATGATCAGTGCGGATGTGATCGATCCGCGCAGCGGTCGCCCAACTCAGGCCACCATCGCATTCACCGTCAACTACCAAAGTCACTCGCCCGATCTTGCGCTCAAGGTCGCGAACGACCTGACCACCCTTTATCTGAACGAAAATCTTTCATCTCGCGAGAAAATGGCGGAGCAAACGTCCACATTCTTCGCCGAGGAAGCCGCACGCCAACAGGCCCGGATCGCAGAGCTTGACAAGAAGTTGGCCGATTTCAAACAAAAGAACGAGAACGATCTGCCCGAAGTGGAGCAGCTCAACACCCAGATTGCCGATCGAACGGAAATGGAACTCCGGGATGCAGAAGCCCGCGTTGCCGCCATCGACGCTCAGCGGGTGATGTTGCGGGCGCAGCTTGCCCAGATCAACCCCACCATGCAGGTCTACTCCGAGACGGGCTTGCGCATGATGACCGCCGAAGATCGGCTGAAATCCCTGCGCTCGCAGCTGGCCTCGTACAAGGCTCGCTATGCGCCGGATCATCCGGACATCATCAACACGCAACGCGAGGTCGAGGGTCTCGAGAAGGAGGTCGCGGCCGACGATGGCACCGCCGATCTCGTACGACAGCTCGATGACGCCAAGGGCCAGCTCGCCAAAGCACAAGAAAAGTATACGCCCGAGCACCCCGACGTCATCCGCTTGACGCGGCAGGTGAAGCAATTGGAGAAAGCGGTGGCGGCCGCGCCGGCGACGGCGACGCTCTCGAAAGAACGCGCGCATGCCGACAATCCGGCCTACATCCAGGTCAAGGGGGAGCTAGATTCACTGGACGTGGATCACGACACCGCCGTCGCCAAACGCGACCAATTGCAGGGAAAACTCGACGACTATGAGCGCCGGCTGGCGCATGAGCCCGCGGTCGAAAAACAGTTCCGTGAACTCGCTCGTGATTTGGACAGCGCACAGGTCAAGTACCAGGAAATCCGTTCCAAACAAACCGAAGTGCAGGTATCCCAAAATCTTGAAGAGGAACATAAGGGCGAACGCTTTACCATGATCGAGCCGCCCCTCCCGCCTGAGAAACCGATCAGCCCGAATCGCTTTTTGATCCTGGCCGTGGGCTTCGTGTTGAGCCTGGTGGCCGGTGCCGGCGCGGCGATCCTGCGTGATTCACTCGATGTGACGATTCGCGGCGTCCAGGACATTCGTGCGCTGCTGCACGTCGCACCGCTCGC
>Ga0116226_10000150_pt1 | contig 52689 bp, 49 predicted proteins | sample S1TSphfallax_FD_89692 | JGI IMG/M metagenome (GOLD analysis project Ga0116226, IMG submission 89692) | Host-associated microbial communities from peat moss isolated from Minnesota, USA - S1T2_Fa - Sphagnum fallax MG | ecosystem: Host-associated > Plants > Peat moss > Unclassified | place: USA... | reverse complement strand
GTCAGTGCCGTCGAGGGCGGAGTCAACGTCGTCGCGGGTGGGGTGTCCGATGGCTTGCCACCGCAGGCCCCGAGCGCCACGCTCAGCACCAGGATCCACGCGAGTCGGCCGCTTGGCATGCTCAGCGCAGTCCTTGCACGTACGAAGCCAGATTGCGCATGTCATCCGGCGTCAAGCGCTTGGCGATGGTTTGCATGATGCCGTTGGGACCGGTGGTGCGCTCGCCGGACGCATAGGCGGTCAGTTGTTCGACGACGTACTCTGAATGCTGGCCGCGCAACGCCGGAAACTTGGCCGGCTCGTTACCGTAGCCGGTGGGCCCATGGCAGGCCATGCAGGCGGGAATGCCGCGAGTTTTATCGCCGCCGGTATAAATCACCTTGCCCGCCTTCCAGAACGACGGGTCGGCTTCCAAGCCGGTATTCACGAGGCCGCCAAAATACGCACCGAGGTCTTCCATGTCTTGGGGCGTCAATGCCATCACATTCGCCATCATGATGGCGTTGTTGCGTTTGCCGCTCTTGAAGTTTTGCAGTTGTGCCGTGATGTAATCCGCGCCGAGACCCGCGAGGCTCGGCCACTGGGGGTTGACGCTGTTACCGTTCGCCCCGTGACAAGCCTGGCAAACCACCGCTTTCGTGGCGCCCGCTTCGGCATTGCCGTCCGCGAGGCTGACGTTGCCGAGCATGATGCCGGAAAGTGCTGCTGAAAGAACAATAAGCCGCTTGAACATCGCCTCTGACCCCGTTCGTAATGTGACCTGTTCGAACAGGTAAATTGTACACTACAGCCAGCAAATTGCGGCTCTGCACTCCTATGTCGACCTATCCTCATGTGAAATTTGTGACGAGTGCGGCCGAGGCGCATCAACTTGCACCAGACAGTGGTCGTGAGATCGCGTTTGCGGGCCGTTCGAATTCGGGTAAGTCGACCGCTCTCAATGCGCTGACGCAGCGCTCCGGGCTCGCGCGGGTCAGCCGGACTCCGGGCCGCACCCAACTCATCAATTTCTTCGAGTTGGCGTCGGAGCGGCGGCTCGTGGATCTTCCAGGCTATGGATATGCGAAGGTTCCCGAGCGCGTGCGCGTCAAGTGGCTCGAATTGATGGAGCACTATTTCAACGTGCGCGAATCGCTGGTGGGCCTCATTCTGATCGTCGACAGTCGCCGTGGCCTGAAACCCCAGGATGCCGGCATGCTCGAATGGGTGCTGGCGCGCGATCGGCATGCGCACGTGCTGCTCACCAAGGCGGACAAGCTCAATCGACGTGATTCACAGCGCGTGTTGCAAGAAACCAAAGCGGCTTGTGCCGATACTGCCGTGACCGTGCAACTCTTCTCCGCCCACGAAAAACAAGGCTTGGAGGAGGCGCGCGGGGTGATGCAACGGTGGCTCGATGCCGTTTAAAAAAATGCCTCGGTGGTTGTTTTGACACAGCCACCGAGGCGAGACCAACCCGGCATGGGGATGACAAACCGGGTCTAGCCCGCTCAGGGAGAAGAGCGGGGAGCGTCGTTAACGCTCAGTGAATTAGATGGGGTTGGGTGAGGAAAGTTCCAGCGGCCGTTGGCGCATTTATTCAAAATCTGTGATTTCCCGCGCGCGAGCGCCCAAACGGCGCAAAGCGCAGCGGGCCGCGCAAGACGATGCTTGATCCTTAAGGATTCTTCACACGCCGGATGGTTGCCGGGGCCACCTGGTGGCGTGCCCGTGGCCGGACCTCGTAGCGTTTCCCTTAGTGAGCTTCATCCCAGTTGCGACCCACCCCTACATCGACCTTGAGGGGCACGCGAAGTTCGGCCGCGTTCGACATCAGTCGGCGCAATTCCGGCACGACACCCTCGAGCTCGGCATCCGCGACCTCGAGCACGAGTTCATCGTGCACCTGCATGATGAGACGAGCTTGGGCCGACGAGCTGCGCAGCCAGGCGTCCACCGCAATCATTGCACGCTTGATGATGTCGGCGGCCGTGCCCTGCATCGGCGCGTTGATGGCGCTGCGCTCGGCATATTGGCGCAACGCTTGGTTGCGCGACTGGATTTCGGGCAGATACAGGCGGCGTCCGAACAGCGTTTCGACATAGCCCGCAGCGCGCGCCTGTTGTTTCGTTTCCTCCATGTAGCGTTTGACGCCCGGGTAACGCTCGAAATAGAGGTCGACATAGCGCTGCGCTTCGCCGCGCCCGATGCCGAGTTGGCGCGCGAGGCCGAAGGCCGACATGCCGTAGATCAAGCCGAAATTGATCGCCTTCGCCGCGCGGCGCTGATCGGCGGACACCTCGCCCAACGCGATGCCGAAGACCTCGGCCGCCGTTGCCTGGTGGACGTCTCGATCTTCCGCAAACGCCGTCAGCAAGCTCGCATCGCCGGACAGGTGCGCCATGATGCGCAACTCGATCTGCGAATAATCCGCGGCAACCAGCGAGTGCGCGGGCGGCGCGATGAATGCTTGCCGGATCCTGCGTCCCTCGGGACTGCGGATCGGGATGTTCTGCAGGTTCGGATCCGATGAGGAGAGCCGGCCGGTGGCCGCGACGGCCTGGTGATACGACGTATGAATCCGGCCGGTGTTGACGTCGATCTGGTCCGGTAATTTATCGGTGTAGGTGGACTTGAGCTTGGCGAGGCTGCGGTAGGCGAGAATCAGTCGTGGCAGCGGGTAGCTGGCAGCGAGTTCCTCGAGGACGTCTTCCGCGGTCGAGGGCTGCCCGGTCGGCGTCTTGCGCATGACGGGAATGCCCAACTTGCCGAAGAGGATTTCCTGGAGCTGCTTCGGCGAGTCCACATTGAAGATGCCGCCCGCTTCGACGTGCGCCTGGGACTGCAACTCGAGCATCTGCGCCGCGAGTTCGGCGCTCTGCTGCTTCAAAAGGACCCGATCGACCAACACGCCGGTGCGTTCCATGCGGTAGAGCACCGGCACCAGCGGCTGTTCGATGGATTCATAGAGGGTTCGCAACCGGGGTATGGCCTCGAGCTGCGGCCAGAGAATCTCGTGAAGTTGCAGCGTGACATCCGCATCCTCGGCGGCGTATTGGGTGGCACGCGTCACGTCCACCTGGTTGAAGGTGATTTGCTTGGCGCCCTTGCCGCAGACCTCCTCATAGGAAATCGTCTTCAACCCCAGATACTTTTGCACGGTCGAGTCCATGTCGTGCCGCGTCGTCACGCTGTTGAGAACGTAAGACTCGAGCATGGAGTCGTAGCGCTGGCCCGCGACCGCGATGCCGTAGTTGGCCAAGATATGGCAATCGAACTTCAGATGGTGGCCCAACTTCGGCTTCGAGGGGTCCTCGAGCAGCGGCTTCAAGACCGCGAGCACGAGCGCGCCATCGAGCTGCGGCGGGGCGCCCGCATAATCATGAGACAGCGGTATGTAAGCGGCCTCTCCCGCCGTGACCGCGAAGGACAGACCGACGAGCCGCGCCCGCAGATAATCGAGACTGTCGGTTTCGGTATCGAAGGAAATCAACGGCGCGGCGGAAAGCTTCGCGACCCAGTTCTCCAAAGCGTCGGAGGACGTCACCATCTGATAGTCGCGTCGGCTGCGCGATGGGTCGGGCATCGCATCCACCGCCGCCTGCGTGGCCGTCGGCGCCGAATTCGCTGCGGCGTCGGGTTCGAGCGCCCGCAGCAGCACCTTGAGCTCCAAACGGCCGAACAGCGCGCGTAAGCGCGGCACGTCCGGCACGCCGGGGATGAGTGCGTCCACTTTCAGTTCCAAGGGCACGGCGGTGTCGATGGTGGCGAGCTTGCGCGATAATTCCAGAGCGGGTAACTCAGCGCGGAGGTTCTCGCCCACCTTGCCGGCGATCGCCGCCGCGTTGCCGATCAGCGCATCGACCGTTCCATAGTGGTTCAGCCACTTCGCGGCGGTCTTCGGGCCCACCCCATTGATGCCCGGAATGTTGTCGGAGGCGTCGCCGACGAGCGCGAGGTAGTCGATGATCTGTTCCGGGAACACATCGAACTTGGCCTTGACGCCCTCGCGGTCGAGGCGTGTGTTGCTCATCGTGTTGACCAGACTGATGCGCGGACCGACCAGTTGCGCCATGTCCTTGTCGCCGGTCGAGATCAATACCTCGTAGCCTGCGGCGGCCGCTTGCAGGGCGAGCGTGCCGATCACATCATCGGCTTCGACGCCCGGGATGCGCAGCAGCGGCAGACCCATGGCGGTCACCGCGTCGAGCAGCGGCGCGACCTGGGAGCGCAGATCATCGGGCATGGGTGCACGATGCGCCTTGTACTCCTCGAACAAATCATCGCGGAAGGTCCTGCCCGGTGCGTCGAACACCACCGCCACCCGCGCGGGCGCCTCTTCCTTGATGAGCTTGTTCAACATGTTGAGCACGCCGAGCACTGCCCCCGTCGGTTCGCCCTGGCTGTTGGTGAGCGGCGGTAACGCGTGGAAGGCCCGATACAGGTACGACGAGCCGTCGACCAACAGGAGCTTGCCCAACGTCATGACGTCTCGCGCGCTATCGCTCAAGGCGGCGGGGGCGGCGTCGGTGCAACGGGCGTCGGCGCGCTGGGCTGCGCCGGATCGGTGGTTGGTGCCCGCGGTTTGGGCAAGCCGATCCGCTTACGCGGATGCTGGGCATCCGGCAGCACCAGGGGACCCTTCTGCCCGCAAGCCCCGAGGCTTCCCGCCAAAGTGGCTATCATGAGGAGGCCGATGAGTCGCATGCGCGCGAGTATAGCGCGCAGCGGCGGTGGTAGAGTTCGGGTCGTGAGGCGACGCAAAGAGAGGCATCGGGCATGACAGACCGAATCATGGGCAGACTGGCGACGCTCGGCCTTGCGCTCGGGGTATTGAGCGCCGGCTGGAACGGGGCCGCAGCGGCGGGTCACGCGCAGGAGTCGGTCGATCCGGTGACGCGCGCGTTGCGCAGCAAGGTCAAGACCATCGTCGTGATCTACGCCGAGAACCGGGCCTTCGATACGCTGTACGGAAATTTTCCGGGGGCACTCGGCCTCGGCGAGGTGGTCGGTGCCGACGGGCGGACCTTGGCGGCCTACCATCCGCAATTGGATCGGGACGGCTCTGCGTTGCCGAGATTGCCGCAGACCTGGGGCGGCGTGACGGCGCCCGGCGTCGTGCCCGTGGTGACTCAGGCGCAAAGCGCTGACCTGCCGAATGCGCCCTTCTCGATCGAACAGGCGTTTGCCGCGCAGTCGGGGGCGACCTTGACGACCGCCACCGTGACCCGCGACCTCTATCACCGCTTTTTCGAACACCAGATGCAGATCGATGGCGGTCGCAATGATGGCTATGCCGCTTGGTCGGATGCCGGCGGCCTGACCATGGGGCATTACGACTACAGCCATTCGGCGCTCTATGCGCTCGCTCGGCAATACGTGCTGGCCGATCGATTCTTCCAGGGTGCTTTCGGCGGCTCGTTTCTGAATCACCAGTACTTGATTTGCGCCTGCGCGCCGGAATACCCGAACGCCCTGAACTCGCCCGCCAAGACGTTGATCAGCGTGCTCGACCGCGGCCCCGATGGTCATTGGCTGGCCAAGCTCACGGTCGCGCCCAACTCGCCGGCCTCGGCGCTCGACGGCCCACCTAAGTTCGTGAACAGCAGCAATTTGACGCCGGCGAATTATTTCGGTGACGGCAAGTATCATGCAATCAACACGATGCAGCCGCCCTACCAACCGAGCGGCAATGCGCCGGCCGCCGCCGATGCGAGCAGGCTCTATGCCGACCCAGGGCGGCCAACGACGCTGCCGCCGCAAATGGGACCCACGATCGGGGACCGATTGTCCGCGCGCCACGTCGACTGGACCTGGTACTCGGGCTCTTGGGATGCCGCGCTGCGCGACGGTGAGCAGCCGGCGGGCAAGGCCCGGCGCGTGATCTACGCGCCCGATGTGGCCTACGGTGACCCCAACTTTCAGCCGCATCACCAGCCGTTCAACTATTACGCGCGCTTCGATCCCGTCAAACATGCCGCTGAACGGCAGGCCCATTTAAAAGACTATGCGGATTTGGTGGCAGCGGCGGCGGCGGGCACGGTGCCCCCGGTCGCGTTCTTCAAACCCCAGGGCAATTTCAACCAGCATCCGGGCAATGCCTCGCTCGACGATGGTGATCGGTTCATTGCCGATCTCGTGCAGAAACTCGAGGCGGGACCGCAGTGGCGGAACATGGTCATCGTCATCACCTATGACGAATTCGGCGGAGCATGGGATCACATGGCGCCGCCGCAGGGCGACCTGCTCGGGCCCGGCGCGCGCATTCCCGCCATCGTGATTGCACCGTTTGCCCGACGCGGATTCGTTGACCATACCGCGTACGACACGGCCTCGATCCTGCGTCTCATCACGCGGCGCTTCGACCTCGAGCCGCTGCCCGGGATGGTGGCCCGTGACCGTGCGCTCGCGGCGCATTCGGAACCCCCTCTGGGAGACTTGACGCCGGCGTTGGATCTCGCCGGTGCGCCCATTCCCACGGTCGCTCGGGCGAGCGTACCGTAGGACTGGCGCGCGGCACCGCTGTTAAGGCGTCGCGGCGGGCTTGGTCGCGGGTGCCGGCGCTGGCGTGGGCGCGGCGTTGGCCGCGGGCGGCGCTTCGGCCGGTTTGACGCTCACCACCTCGACGTCGAATATCAGCAACGAGCCGGCCGGGATTCCAGGGCGGGGGCTGTTGTCATAGGCGAGTTCAGGCGGCACGAACAACTGGTACTTCGAGCCTGGCCGCATCAGCACCAACGCTTCCTGCCAGCCCTTGATGACACCATTGACGCGGAACGTGGCGGGGGTACCGCGCGAATAGGAGCTGTCGAACTCGGTACCGTTTTGCAGCGTGCCGCGATACTGCACGGTCACTTCGTCGGTGGCTTGGATCAGTGGCGCCTTCGGATTGCCGGCCGCGATGACCTTGTACTCGAGGCCGTCGGTCGTGGTCTTCACCCCTTTCTCTTTGCCGTTCTTCGCGAGGAAGTCCTTCGCCGCTTCCTTGTTGCGTTCCACCTGCTGGGTCATCGCGGTGCGCACGAACGTTTGAATCTGCTGCTGATCGGCGCGCGTCGATTTCTGCCCGGCCAGCCCATCCTTGATGCCACGTTCGATCTCGGCCTGATCCACTTGATCGCCAACGCCCACCGTATGCAGCTGTTCGCCGAAGGTCAGTCCGAACAGGTAGCTGGTATGAGCGGGTGAGGTGTCCTCGGGCGGTGCGGCCGGCGCGGGATTCGCCGCGGCGGGGGGCTCCGCGGGCGGCGGCACAGCGGCGCTTGCGAAGCTGCCTAAGGAGATCAAGCCGGTCAGGCTCGATGCGGATAGCAAGGCACGGGTGGTGTTTTTCATGGCGCGCACGATACGCCTGTCAATGTTGCAATTGCTAGCCTGGCGTGGCCATTTTGCGGGGTGGTCCCGCTTTGATGATGGCCACGGTCAGGCGCGAAATACACACGAGTTGGCCGGCATCGTTTGCGATTTCGATGTTCCAGACCTGGGAACGGCCGCCGATGTGAAGCGGCCGGGCGGTGCCGGTCACCCGCCCTGCGCGCACCGATCGGACGTGGTTGGCGTTGATTTCCTGACCCACGCCCACGAACTCGGATCGGTCGATGCAGAGGTTCGCTCCACTGCTGCCCAGGGTCTCCGCAAGCACCACGGACGCGCCGCCATGGAGCAGGCCGGTGGGTTGAAACGTGCGCGTATCCACCGGCATCGTCGCGCGCAGGAAATCATCGCCGATCTCGGTGAAGACGATGTCGAGATGCTGGGCCAGCGTGCCATGGCCCGCTGCATTCAGGGCCGCGAGCGTGGACGTTCCGTGCCAGATGCTCATTTCGGCTCCTCGAGCCGCGCTGCCTCGAGCTCTGCCGCCACCCGCCGGTAGGCCTCCCGGAATGGGATGTTCTGTTGGGTCACCAAGGCATTCGCGGCGGCGGCCGCATGGATGCCATCGTCGAGGCGGATGTTCGCGGGCCTGAAGCTCACTCCCGACAGCGCGCTCGGCAGGATATCCAAGGTTTGTAGGCAGGAGTCGATGGCCCGGAACAGCGGCGGTTTGATGAGCTGCAAGTCGCGGTGGTAGCCCGACGTCAATTTTTGCGTGATCAGCAGCACTTCGTTGAGCGCGGCTTGCGCCACGGCGCTGCGGCCGCGCATGAGCTCGAACACGTCGGGATTGCGCTTCTGCGGCATGATCGACGAACCGGTGGTGAAGCCCGCGGGGAGGCTCACGAAACCGTATTCCTGGGTGTAGAACAGCAACAGATCCGCCGCCAATCGGCCCATGTCCTGGGTGAGCAGCGTGATCTCGAACAGCAGCTGCGCCTCGGCTTTGCCGCGCGAGAGTTGCACCGCGGTGACGGGCTCGTGGGTGACCGCGAAGCCGAGACGCTGGCGGGTCGCTTCCCGGCTGATTGGCAGATTCGGCGTGCCGTAGCCCGCGGCCGATCCCAGCGGATTCTTGCCGATCCGGCGTTGGGCTTGGATGAGACCCTCGGCATCATCGCGAATCTCCGCCGCGAAGCCTCCCGCCCACAGCGCCACCGTGCTCGGCATGGCCTGCTGCATGTGGGTGTAGCCGGGCAACGGGATGGCGCCGTCGCGGGCGGCGAGCGCCTCGAGCGCGTCGGCCACCGCGACCGCGCCGGCATGCAGGGCGAGCGTCGCATCCCGCAGGTACAAACGCAGCGCCGCCAGCACTTGATCGTTGCGCGATCGACCGGCGTGCAGCCGACCGCCGGTGGCACCGATGCGGCTGGTCAACAACGTCTCGATCGCCGTCTGGCAATCCTCGTCCTCGAGCGTGATGCGCCACGCCCCTTGGGCGTGCTCGGCGCCGATCGTCGTCAGTGCCTCGCGGATCGCGCCGACTTCCGTCGCCGACAACAAACCCTGTTCGCCGAGCATCTCGGCGTGGGCGATCGAGGCGCGAATATCGTAGGCGACCAGGCGGTTGTCGAGCAGGTAGTCATCACCCGCCGTGTATACGAGCACTCGTGCATCGAGCGGCGTTCCCTTATCCCACAGGCGTGTCATGGTGCCGTGGCTTGCTGTTCCGCGGCGCTCAAGGCGTCGAGATCCGCCACCACCAGCGTGCCGGTGCCCTCATTGGTGAAGATTTCGGCCAACAGGCTGTCCGAATTCTTGTAGCTGATGACATGCACGCGGCGCACGCCAGCGCGAATCGCGTGTTCGATCGCGGCCGCCTTCGGCAACATGCCATCCTTCAAAACTCCGGCCGCGCGCAGATCTTTGAGTCCCTGGATGTCGGTATAGGAGATGACGGTGGTCGGATCGAGGACGTTATCGAGAATTCCCGGCGCGCCCGTGCAGAGCACGAGTTTCTCCGCGCCCAATGCCCCGCCGATGGCCGCCGCCACCGTGTCGGCATTGATGTTGAGCAACACGCCCTGCGGGTCCGACGACAAGGGGCTCACCACCGGCATCAAGCCGTTCGCCAGCAAGGTTTCGATGACCGAGACGTTGACCGAATCCACGTCGCCGACGAAGCCATAGTCGACGGTCTCGCTCGAACCCTCGGCCACCGGCACGGGCGGCCGCTTGTGCGCGCGGATCAGGCCGGCATCGACGCCGGAAAGGCCCACGGCGTCGATCCCGAGGGCGCGGCAGATCGCGAGGATGCGGGTGTTGATGAGACCATTCAGCACCATCGACGTGACGTCGATCGATTTACTGTCGGTGATGCGCCGGCCGTTCACCATGCGCGTCTCGATACCGAGCGTGGCCTGGACGCTGTCGAGCTGGGGACCGCCGCCGTGCACCAAGACCGTCTTGATGCCCACCTGGTGCAGCAGCGCGACTTGTTCGATGAGTGCGCGCGTCGACAGGTCGTCGCTGAACACGGCACCCCCCGCCTTGATGACGAACACCTTGTTCTTGAACATCCGGATATACGGCGCGGCGCTCTTCAGCGCGAGGACGGCGACGGACGGGTCGGGTCGAGACATGATCATGGAATACTCCGCAACTACAGCCGTCAGGCCAACAGGCGATGCAGAACGGCCATCTGCACCACCAAACGATTGAAGGCCTCGCGCTTGACGACAGCGCGGGGTCCGTCGAGTACCTCGTCGGCCACTGCGACATTGCGGCGGACCGGCAGGCAATGCATCAACTTGGCGTCCGCTCGAGCTGCCGCGAACCAGTCTTCCCGGACTATCCAATCCTGCAACTCCGTGCGCAGCCTCTGGTCCGCCTCCACATCGCCGTAGTGCGTGGTGCTGCCCCATTCCTTCGCATAGAGCACGCTGGCGCCCGACAGGGCGGCCGACCGATCACTGGTTTCGGTCACCGAACCGCCCGCGGCGGCGGCGGCGCGCCGCGCCTTGTCCATGATCGCGGCAGGCAACGCGAAGCCCTCGGGTCGGGCCACCACGACGTCCATGCCGCGCAGCGCGGCCATGTGCAGTGTCGCGGCAGGCACGGCCAGCGGCAGCGGCTTCGGGTGATACACCCAGCTCAGCACGAACTTGGCACGATGCGGCACGTGGAGTTCATCCAGCGTGCGCCAATCGGCGAGCGCCTGACACGGGTGATTGACCGCCGACTCGAGGTTGATGAGCGGCTTGTCGCACAGCGCATCGATCATGCCGAACAAGGTCTCGCCCAAGTCGTGGTTCAGATCCTTGCCCTCGGCAAACGCGCGCACGCCCAGCGCATCGCAGTAGGACGCCAGCGCGGGAATGCCCTCGCGGATGTGTTCCGCGGCGGCGCCGTTCATGATGGCGTTCATCCGGGTCTCGAGCTGCCAGGTGCCCTGGCCGGGCGTGATGACGAAGGACGCGCCGCCGAGCCGCGCCATCCCGGCCTGAAATGAGGCGAGCGTGCGCAGCGACGGATTGAAGAACACGAGCCCCAAGATCTTGCCGGCCAACGCGCGCGGCTGCGGATGGTCTTGCAGCGACTGAGCGAGCGCGAGCAGATCGAGCACCTCCTCGCGGCTGAAGTCATCGAGATCGAGAAATCGGTTCATGCCGAGATCGTCGCCAGGGCGTCGCACAGCTGGTCGACGTGGCTCTCGTTCAAGATATAGGCCGGCAACAGGCGCAGCACGTTCGGATCGCCACTGGTCCCGGTGAGGATGTTTTTCTGCAGCAGGGCGGCTTGCACCTCCTTGGCGGGTCGCGAGGTTTTAAGGCCCAGCAAGAAACCGGCGCCCTGGGTCCCGGTCACGGGGCCGACCTGGCAATTCGAGCGGATATAGGTCGATACGGTGCGCACGTTGGCCATCAGTGCCTCCAACTCGATGGTGTCGATCACCGCTTCGGCGACCGCACAGGCCATCGGTCCTCCGCCGAACGTCGTACCCATGTCGTCATAGTGGATGCGCTCGGCGATCGGTCGCGACAGTAGCAACGCGGATACCGGAAAGCCGTTGCCCAGCGCTTTCGCGGCGGTGATGAGGTCGGGCGTGACGCCGTAGTAATTGGCGGCGAACGGCGCGCCGGTGCGTCCCATGCCGCATTGCACCTCGTCGAATATCAGGATCGCGCCAACCTCGTCGCAGCGTTTGCGCAGCGCTTCGAGCATGGGTTTGCCCACGTCGTAGGCACCGCCCACCCCTTGCACGGGCTCGACGATCACCGCGGCGGTGTCGCCGGTGATGAACTCATCGACGGCGGCCGGATTGTCGCGCGGCGTGAAGCTGACATCGAAGGGCGTGCGCGGAAAGCCATACCATTTGCCGACGGCACCCCAGGTGACCGCGCCCGCCGCGGCGGTGCGTCCATGCCAGCCCTGTTCCAGCGCCACGGCTTTGCGGCGTCCGGTCATCTTGAACGCTAATTTCAGAGCATTCTCGTTGGCCTCGGCGCCGCTGTTGATCCAGAACACCGTATCGAGTCCCAAGCCCACGAACTTGGCGAGGCGGGCGGCCGCACGCTCGCGGATCAGCATCGGCAGGGCGTTGGTCTGGAAGGCCATCTGGCGCGCCTGACGCTCGAGCGCCGCCAGCCAGCGCGGATGACCGTACCCCAGGCCGGCGACCGCATGGCCGCCGTAGAAGTCGAGGATTTTGCGGCCGTCGCGGGCATGCAGCCAGACACCGTCACCGTGCGCCACCTCGACGGGATATTGGGCGAAGACCTGGGCGAGATGAGTGCGCGCCTGGCTCGACGGGGTCAACGATGGGGTTGCGGACATTAGGTGCCTCGTGTCTCGATGGGTGTGTACGGTGTCTTCAAGTCCAGCCGGGCGCCGGGGCGCGAAGCCCGAGCGTCTCATCGAATCCCAACAAGCGGTTCATCCATTGCACGCCGCCGCCGGCGGCACCCTTGTTGAGGTTGTCGAGCACCGACATGACGGCGATGGAGCGGCCATTGGTGACGGCGCTCAAGTGCGCATAGTTGCTGGTCGCGACGTCTTTGACCCGCGGCGCGGCCGGGTCCACGTTGATGAAGGGACAATCACGGTAGTACTCGGCCAGCGCCGCGCAGGCCTCGGCACTGCTCAACGGCTTCGAGAGGCTTGCCTGGACGGTCACGTGGATGCCGCGCGCGAACGGCCCCGAATGCGGGACGAAATTGAATTCGCCCGAGATGCCGGTGACGAATTTCGCGCAGGCGGTGATTTCCGGAACGTGTCGGTGACTCAACGCCGCGTAGCTGTACATGTCACTGTGGCGCTGCGGATGATGGGTGCCTTCGACCGGCTTGCGTCCCGAGCCCGTGCTGCCGGTGATGCCCGTGACGAACAACCGCGGTTCGGTGATCCCGAGAGCCAGCAGCGGCACGCTCGCGAGCAGGGTCGCGGTCGCGAAGCAGCCGGGGTGCGCCACATGGCGCGTGGGCGCGCGAGCCAGATGCTCGGGCACGGCGCAGGTGAATTCGCGAATTCGCTCGGGAGCTCCATGCGGATGTTTGTAGACCGCCTGGTACGCCGCCGCGCTGTCGTAGCGAAAATCGGCCGAGATGTCGACGCAATGCGTGCGCGTCCCGGTCCGCTCGGCAGCGGTGAGCAAGCGATCGATGATGGCGGCGGCCACGCCGTGCGGCGCCGCCGAGAACAGGGCCAATTCCGGCATCCCCTCGAGTTGTCGTTCGATCTCGCCTAAGTCACTGAACGCGAGTTCGGGATAGGCACTCTTGAGGTGCGGGAACGCGGCGGCGACTCGTGCCCCCGGCTGACTGTCGGAGAGAATGGCGGCGACCTTCAGGCGGGGATGTCCCGCGATCAGGCGCAACAGCTCGCCGGCCACATAGCCGGTTCCGCCCAGCACGATGGCCGGCGTCGGCGCGTTCACGCGTCGACCACCTTCGATTCCCCGACATTGGTCATGCCGAGCCGCTTGATGAGGTAATCGCCAAGATCGGCCGGGTTGCTGATCGCGTTGAAGGCTTCGACGTTGAGTTGATCACGGATCAGATCGACGCCGACCTGGTTGTCGGTGGCCGGGCCGGTCACCGCGGTCGGCTCGATGCCGAAGCGCTCGCGCAGCAATTTGATGCCACCCCAGGCCGCCACCGGGTCGTTCGCCGACAACACCACGGCGGTCAGCGCCGCCTTGATGTCGCCATCGAGCAGGATGGATTGCACGCCGTAGGTCCCGAGCAAGCCATCGCCGAGTTCGAACACGATGACGTCGGGATGACCGGACGCCATTTCGGAGAGCATCGCGCGCGTCAAGGCGGGCCCGCATTTCTCGGTGGTGGTGACGATCCCTAAGTCGGTGAAGATCATCGTGCGTCGGGCGCCGGCATCTTCGAAGGCGAGAATGTCGCGCCGCAGGGACACGCCGGTGGCCTTGAATGCGTCCACGACCAGGCCGCGATGCCGCATGCGGGCGATGATGGCCGCCGCCGCCGCGGTCTTGCCGGCCTCCATGCAGGTGCCGGCGAGCGCCACGACGGGCACCCCGCGCATGTCGAGGTCGGCCGCATAGTCGAGCGGTTTGTAACCGACTTTCGCCGGCACGCCGATCCGTTCCCCGAGGTAAGGGAAGGTGAGCACGGTGCCCAAGACCTTGCAGTCGAAGGGCTTGCCCTTGTCCGGGGTCGCCGAGTCGCAAATGCCGAGCACGCCGCCGATGTTGAGCATCTGAATCACATCGCCAGGCTGCAAGGAGGCGGGAATGTGACCGGAATAACCGAACAGCGCCTTGCGATGCCCCAACGCACCGACCACGATGTCGCCGCGGGACACCTTCGCCATGCGTCCGCTGGTCAGCTCGAGCGTGTTGTAGGTGGACTTGCTGTTCAAGATTTCCACCACCAGCACCACGCCCTCCTCGCAGGGAATCTCGGGGGCGATGCGGATCTCATGCGACAGCCCACAGGCCTGGGTGACCGACGCGATTTTATCGACCATCACGGTGCGCATGGTGTTCATGATCTGTTTTGTCCCGCGCGCTTGTGGAAGATTCCCGTCAGCGCCAGCATTTTGGAATAACCGAGTGCATCGGTCGGCGTCCATTCTCCGGCCGCCTCCCCATACACGCCGCGGGATGCCGCCATCAGCGAGTAGGGCGACGACACGCCCTCGATGAATACGCTGCCCGGCCGCAGCAGCACCCGCACCGTACCGGTGACGCGTGACTGCGAGGACGAGAGCAAGGCCTCGATGTCGCGACACACCGGGTCGAGATGCTGACCTTCATGGACCAGATCACCATAGGGTTGGGCGACGGTTTCCTTGAGGCGCGACTGCTTGCCGGTCAAGACCAGTTTCTCGAGCTCGCGGTGCGCGGTCAGCAGCACCTCGGCCGCCGGCGCCTCGAAAGCGACCCGGCCCTTGGTGCCGATCACCGTGTCGCCCAAGTGGATGCCGCGGCCGATGCCGAACGGTCCGGCGAGGCTCTCCAACGCCTCGATGATCGCGACGGCAGGCGTTGGTTGCCCATCCAGACTGACCGGGATGCCACCCTCGAAGCCGATCGAATGGCGCTCCGGCGTGCGCGGCTGCGTGAACGCCTGGGGGGACAGCACCCAGGCGTCCTCCGGGATGCTGCCGTCGGAGGTCAACGTTTCCTTGCCGCCGATGGTCACGCCCCACAGGCCGCGATTCACCGAGTAGGCGCCGCCGAAGGGTGGAATGGGCAGCTGATGATCCTGAAGATATTTGAGCTGTTGCGGCCGTTGAAAGGCGCGATCGCGGACCGGTGCGATGATCTCCAAGGCCGGGGCCAGCGTGCGCAGCGCCACTTCGAAGCGGACCTGGTCGTTGCCCGCCGCGGTACAGCCGTGGGCCACCATGGTGGTGCCCAGTTGCAGCGCCATCTGCGCGATGGTCTGCGCCTGGAGCACACGCTCCGCTCCGACGCACAGCGGATAGAGGCCACCGCGGCGGACATTGCCCATGATGAGGTACTTGAGTACCTGGTCGAAGTAGGCGCCGCGGGCATCGATCAAGTGATGCCCGATGGCGCCCAACGCCGCCGAGCGCTGCGCGAGGCTGTCGGCCGCCGCCGCATCGATGCCGCCGGTGTCCACCGTCACGGTGATGACCGGTCGGCCATAGGTATCCTTCAACCAGGGGACGCAGAACGAGGTGTCGAGTCCGCCGGAAAAAGCCAATAGGATGGGCTGATCGCCCTGTGAGGTCGTCGAAGTCATGAGTTTTAAAGTCCGAAGATGGTGCGGAGACGAAGCGCGAGCTCGTGCTGTTGGCGGGCGCCGACGGTGGCAATGAAAATCGTGTCGTCGCCCGAAATGGTGCCCACCACCTCGGGCCAGCGGGCGGTATCGATGGCCACGGCAACGCTCTGCGCCGCGCCCACGGTGGTCTTGAGAATGGTGAGGTTGGCGCCCGCGGTCGACAGCGCCCGCACGAACTGTTTCACCGTCGTGAAATCGCTGTTGGGCTGCGCCTTGGCATCGGGCAGTACGTAGCGGTCACCCTGCTTGGCCACGCCGAGTTCGCGCAGGTCGCGGCTGACGCTCGACTGGGTCGCCACGTGGCCGTGCTGGCGCAGCATCGCGACCAGCTCCGATTGGCGACCGACGGCTTGTTCACGAATGATGCGCGCGAGCGCGCTACGGCGCGCCGGTGCGCTGGAAGGACCGCCTTCAGCCGTGGATTTGGATTCGATCATGCGTGGGCTTGCATAAATTTGCGCGCATTCTGCATAAACATGCAAGCGCTGTCAACAGGCGTCAGCGCCGGGTACGCTAGGCGGATGGCAGCGCCATCAGTACTCGAAACGGTCGAATTGGAAACGGCGGAAAAGCCCGATGCGGCGATCATCTGGCTGCATGGACTCGGCGCCGACGGCCATGATTTCGCGCCGATCGTCCCGGATTTGGTGAGGCCGGGCGAGCGCGCCTGGCGCTTCGTGTTTCCGCATGCGGAGGTGCGTCCGGTGACGATCAATGCGGGGATGCGGATGCGCGCGTGGTACGACATCTTGAGTTTCGATCGCAAAGCGGTCGAGGATGCCGCCGGCTTCGCCGCGTCGGATCAGGCGATCCGCGTCTTGATCGACCGCGAAGTGGCCCGCGGCATAGCGCCGCAGCGCATCGTGCTGGCGGGCTTCTCGCAGGGCGGCGCGGTGGCGTTGTATACCGCACCCCGCTTCAGTCATCGCCTCGCCGGCGTGATGGCGCTGTCCACCTATCTACCGTTGGCCGGCCGGCTTGCGGCGGAGCGCCAACCGGCGAATCAAGCCACGCCGATTTTCATGGCGCACGGCTCGAGCGATGGCGTGCTGCCTATCGCGCTCGGGCAGGAGTCACGCGACGTGCTGCGCGGCATGGGGTTCACTGTCGAATGGCATGAATACCCGATGGCGCATTCCGTCTGCGCCGCCGAGGTGGCGGACCTTCGAGAGTTTCTGTTGCGGGTTTTGCCGAACGTGACGATTTCGTGACATTGGTTCGAGTGCGGACTAAGCTCAAGCGCCAGTCATTCGGAACGAGGCATTCATGGCACGTACAACAATCAGCGCGGCACCCAAAGCGTTAGCCGGCGTCCAACGTTTGGCGGCCGCTGCCGACAAGGCGGCGGCGAGCTCCGACGAAGCACGAGCCAAGGTGAAAGCCGCCAAAGCCGTTCTCAAGAAGGCACGCAAGGAAGCCAAGGTTGCCAAGCGCAGCGCCAAAGAGGCGCGCCGGCGCGCCGACGCGGCGGCGTTGAAGCTGAAGCAGACCGCTGCCTCGCCCAAGTCTGCGCGAGCGGCCAAGGGGGTCACGGCCAAGGGGGTCACGGCCAAGGCGGTCACGGCCAAGGCGGTCGCGGCCAAACCCGTGGCAGCTCCCCCCGTCCCCGCGAAAGCGCGGCCGAAGCGGCCCACCTCGGCGGCGGAAGTCGCTCGGTCCGTCATCAAGCGGTTGGGCGCATCGAAGAGTTCGAGCAAAGAGCCCGCACCGACCGTCCTCACCGCCACCAAAGCACCGTCGATGGAATCGACGGTGAACGGGGCGATGGCCGCCGAGTAAGCGGCCCCCATGCCTGGGCAGCACGAGCCCGGGCAGCACGAGTTAGGGCCTCGCGGTTTGAGTCTTCAGCCGGTCACGCCGTCCGGCAAAAACGTCGTGACGAGGATCGTCAAGAACAGAAGCGCCAGGAAGCCGATGAGCTGGCCGAGTATCCAAAGGCCAAAGGCCTTGCGGGTCGCGAGTCCTTGGATCTCGCTCAGACCCATGACCTGGATGACGATGCTCCAGAGGGTCAGCACCACATAGGTGATGAATTGAATCCGCAACAACAGAGCGACAAACGTCTCGACGTCCGGACGCAGCGTGACTTCGAAGGTCGCTTCCCCGGCGAGCAACGCCGTGAACAACCACACGATCAGAGAGGCGGCCAGCGGCACACCGCCGTAGGCGAGCACGTGGAAGACCTGTTGACGCACGGCTGATTTTCCCGCCCGCGCGCACAGGCGGGCGTAAATCGTCGCCATCAGGTAGAGCGTGACGATCCCCGCCACTGCGCCCAAGATCAGCGATTTGCTGAAGATCTCGATGACCGACGAGACGGCACCGGCGTCCTGCTGACGACTCAATGCGAGCCAACCGGCGATACCCTGCGCCGCTCCCAGCAGGTAGTCGGTGCGACCCACGGGTGTCGATGCGAGTTCTCTGAACACGCGGCGCGGCCGCAGCCACACATCGTGCAAGGGTCGGATGGGTTCTTCAGTGAGCACTCGAACAGCCTACGCAATCCGCGACGACGACTCCAGCATCACACACGCAGATGACAGCAGACTTTTTCAGGGCTACTCTCGCATTGCGTAGCCGTAAGACCGCGAGGAGAAATGTGATCATGGCCAAGAAGAAGAGTAAAACGAAGAAGCGTTCTGTGGGGAAAGCGAAGTACACAGCCGCGAAGAAGAAGGTGGTGAAGAAGACGAGCTCGGCAAAGTCGGCGAGCAAGAAGGCCAAGAAGGTTGCGAAGAAGGCGGCAACGCCCGCGACCAAGAAGGCCAAGTCAGCGCCGAAGCCCAAGGCGGTGAAGAAGGTCGCCAAGAAGAAGGCGGTCAAGCCTAAGAGCGTCAAGCCCAAGACCGTCGCGCCGCCGCCGCCGGCAGCCGAGACGTTCGCCGCACCGCCGTCAGAACCGGTTGCTGAATCGAGCGGAACAGCCGATCTCGAGACGACGCCCTCCTAGAGCGGAATCCCCGGTATCGAGGTCGTCTCTCAGGCGCGCCTCAGCGTTTATAGGCAGGCGCGCGCCATTACTATCAGGAAATCCCTGATTGTAAGAGTGTGCGATCCTCGATGCCGTTGGATGTCAGAGCCGCCGCGCAGGCTCTTAATGTAATTGTCACGTGTTGCATCGAACTTAGTTTGAGCCGGGTCAGTCAAGTCCTACATGAGCCCAGGATTATGACCACTGACGCAGAGCGTCGCTGATCATGATCATCGTGAGCAGACCACGGAGGATTTGCATGTCGTACGGAATGAGCAAAATGTACGCGCGCCAGCCCGTCGCTGAAGCGGGTGACGTGAGCGTTGCTGCGGTCGCGGTGGACGAGAGCGACATCCGGTCGCTGCGCGAAGCGCGGACCCAGATCGCGACCTTGAAGTCCATCAACGCCCACCTGGTGCAGCAACTCAATTTACTCAAACAGCGCGAGGCCCAGGCGCAGGCCCTTGCCGATCGTGACGGGCTCACCGGGCTCTTCAGTCGGCGCAAGATGATCGAATTGCTGGACGAGGCGATGGCGGACGCGACCTTGAACGGTACCCGTGTTGGCGTGTTGTTCATCGACCTAGATGGCTTCAAAGGCATCAACGATTCCTACGGTCATGCGGTGGGTGACCAGCTGTTGGTGACGGTGGCCTCGCGCATTGCGGGCCGTGCCCGGGTGGGCGATTCGGTGTGCCGATACGGTGGCGATGAGTTCGTGGTGATCTTGCCGCGGGCGGCCGATGTTGCGGCAGTGCGCCGGGTGGCCGACAGCATCGGCAAGCGCGTGGCGCTCCCCTATCGCATTGCAGGCCGCGACCTCAACGTGTCAGCGGCGATTGGCGTCGCGGTGTACCCCGACCAGGCCGGCAGTGGCGCGGCACTGCTGGAACGCGCGGATGCCTCGATGTATCAGGCCAAGGCCGGTTCGGCCGCGCGCGCGCCTGTGCGTGAACACTCGCTCGCTCCCGGCCGCCGCCGCGACGATTGGGCCAAGCGTCGCGCATTGCCATAATTTTCCGGCGCGCATAGCCGCCGCCTACGCCTGTAACCCACCTCGTTCGTCTGTGCTGTCCCGCGACATGCGGAGCCAGTCGCGCTCGTCAGCCGTGAGCGGTATTCTCTGGCCAACGGGCGGAGAATCGGGAGATGAGGTTGAGCGGGTGCCGGTGGGCGTGGAGTGTGGTGTTGGCGGTGGGCCTGGCGGGATGCGTCATCGTCCCGGATCAGCGACATTATGCCGATGGAGTGGTGTTGGTGGCGCCGCCGCCGCCCCACGATGAGCGCGTCGGAATCCCCGCCGCCGCGGGCATGGTGTGGATTCCCGGCTACTGGAACTGGCTGGGCGACCGGCACGAATGGGTTTCGGGTCACTGGGCGACGCCCCCGGCGGGTAAACACTGGGTGCCGCACCATTGGGTCAGGCAGGGCGATGGTTGGCGGCTGCGTCCCGGGCATTGGGAGCGCGGCCCCGCCTGAGCTAGCTGTTCGTTGGCCAGGGTGCTGCCGCGGCGATGGACCGAAGTTTCCGTTCGCCGCCGGCGTCGAACCAATGTTCGATCAGACGGAAAGAAATGGATTGGCTGGGCGGCAGCAGTGGCGTTCCACCGGCGATGTCGTCCCGGCTGAACCAGCGGGCATCTTCCAATTCCTGATCATGCAGGTGCACCGCCTCTGTGACGGCCTGCGCCGTGAATCCGAGCATCAACGACGCCGGAAACGGCCACGGCTGGGACGAATGATATTCGATGGTGTCGACACGGACGCCGGTTTCTTCGAACACCTCGCGCGCCACCGCGTCCTCCAGTGATTCGCCGGGTTCCACGAACCCCGCAATGGTCGAGTAGCGGCCCACCGGCCACGTCGACTGACGGCCCAACAGGGCGCGGTCTCCGTCGCTGACCAGCACGATGATGGCGGGATCCAGACGCGGGAACTGTTCGGTCCGGCAGGACGGGTCGGTACACACCAGAACGTGGCCACTCTTGGCGGCCAAGGTACGCGTGCCGCACGTGCCACAGAATCGATGCCGTCGGCGCCACGAGACCATGGCGCGTGCGTAGCCCAAGACGCCGGCCTCGCGCGCCGGCAGCAGCGAGGCCACATTGCGCAAGTCCTCGAAGCGCGACTCGGCGGCGAGCGTGGGTGGCTCGATGGATTCGAACTCGTAGACAAAGTACGCGACCTCGTCGACCCGGCCGAGCAGGATCAGATCTTCGGCGCTGCGCCGATCCATCGGAACCCTATCCATGCCGACGAATACCGCATGCGGTGCGCCGAAATCGGCGATCAGGCTACGCGAGTTCCATACCGGAATCACTCGGCTGCGGGCATCGACCAGCGCAGCCGCATACCACTCCGCGCTCTGCCGCATGTGCGAGGCGCGATCGAGATACGGTCCGGCGAAGACATTGCTGGTACGCATCCGTCAATTCTAACAGGGCGCGTGCGCTGATCGCACGTCGACGGACGCGCACGTCGACGGACGCGCAGGTCGTGCAAGCGGAGCCGCGCCTCGCCCATGTCACGCGTCGCAAGCTTCGTTGGCAATGGGACCCGATTGAAGCGTCGCTGGCCGTCGTTGAGGAATTATTCGGCCCAGTGGCTCCGCTTACCGCCGCCATCCAGGCGAGGGGTGACATGTTGGCCCGCGGGCGGGGCTTATCCGTTCACGACGCCTTGATTGTGGCGGCCGCCCAAGATGCCGGCTGCCCGCTTCTGTTGAGTGAAGACCTTCAACACGGCCAGAAGTTTGGGACGCTGACCGTTGCGAACCCATTTCGTAGTGAGACCGGGTGAGCAGGGCTGGCAGGTGCCGGCCACTTTGGGTCATTCGGCCGCCAGATGTGCGCGCCTGTAAGCACTCATTCATAGCACCCGGTAGACTCACGTGTGAAGCGGCCAGAAAATTAGGATAGAGAATCGATTTATGGCGGTGGGCTGGATAATTTTTGCTGTTGCGGCTGTCCCGTTTATTTTTTTCGCGACGTATACGGAGGTCCGAGAAAGACGAAGTCGCAGGGAAATTCTGCTGCACGGCGAATCTGCGGTCGGCACGGTTGTTGAAAGGATAGGAAATAGCGGTGGAAGGACGAGTTGGGACATTACGATAGATTTCCAGGCGAAGGATCATACGGAACAGACACGCATCGTAATGCGAATATTTGTCAGATCAGAGATGTCTAGTTGGGGAGACTGGGACTCATTTCTTGGTCGACCGAAGTGGCTAGATGACTTTCAGGTAGGTCAATCCGTGCCTTTACACTATCCAAAACAATGGCCGGGCCTGGCCGTAATCGATGCGAGGCCTGATGCGCTCCGAGTTAACTAAAGTGTCGAAGGATTCTCCTTGTTGAAGCTGACGTTGACGACAGACCGCAGTGGTTCAACCTGGGCCGATCGACTGGCGGGTCAGGCCGCAACGAATCCCGCAAGCTTGAGTGCTTTGCCATCAAATGTTGCCGTTGCACGGCAACCCAGTCGGAGGTTGCGCGCGTCGATCAGACAATCTGCAAAGTCCGCGGATGAGTCTTTCCACAAAAATAGTGCATGCTCGATTGAAGGCTCATGTTCGAAAGCCAGATCGGCGGTGGCGAGCAGGGCGGGGCTCGCCTTTGCGCACCTCGCGATCGACCAATCGCCGTGCCCTCTCGTACTGAGGTTGGTCGTCCCGGATCAAGTACCGGATGAGTAAGTTGGTGTCGAAACCGAGCATCAACGCGACAGTTGTTCAACGGGTACGGTCTTCCGGCCCTTTTTGTACAATAACCCCGCAAGATCAGATACACGCTTGTTCTTTACTCGCATGACTACGACCCCATCCGGCATCAGCGTGAAACTCATTCGGTCGCCAGTCTTCATTCCCAGGCTATCCCGAATCGTTTTGGGGATTGTCGTTTGACCTTTGCTGGTCAGCGTGGTTTCTGTGCTCATAATTGACCCCGTATTCCTTACTGGCTGAACAATAGTAAGGAATGTAATTTTGAGCAAGATTTGAGACGACCTGACAGACGACGCGGCGAAACCGCCGCAAAAGTAGGCGTTTTTGCTGCCCTATAGCGGTCAGTCACCGGAGGCTGCTGCCGGTCATGGTGAGCGTGCGCGCTTCGCGGATAGCCGCTGACGCAGATGATTCCACGGCGATCTATCGGGCAACAACCACGTCCGTCTGCGCAAACTCCTTTCCCTTGAACAGGAGCGGTTCTCGCGTAGCCTTGGCGAGGGCATACGAAAAGCAGTCCCCATAGTTTAGGCCGGCGCGGTGACGCCCTTTGCCGAAATCCACGAATGCTTGGCGCGCGATGTGTGCGTGTTCCTCGGTGACCGCCTCGATGCCGATTGACGCTCGCCGAATAAATGCATCGAGTTGGCGACCGCCAGTGTTCCTGGTCTGCGCCTCGACGACAATCGCTGTCTCGACCCAGGTAGCCGCCGAGATACGGCATGAGTCGGCACGGGAGATCGCCTCAGCATAGTCGTGAGCATCATCCTCGTTGAAGAGCACCGCTAGAATCGCGGACGTGTCGATGATCACTTAGGCAACCCGCGCTCGTCATAGAGCAGAGTGCCATGGTCCACAGCTTTGCCTTTGAGCGTTGCGGCGCAACGTCGTCCGATGGCAAGCAAATCATCCGCTGTTGCTTCCGGCTTCTGGGCGCGCGTTAGCCGTGCCAGGCGCTCGCGTAAGGCTTCAGTGACTGCCCGCGTCATTGTCTCACCGGTGTGCTCGGCGACCTTCCGGGCGAGCTCGTGCGCTTCGGGATCTTTGATATTGAGAGTCATATCTACCTCGGTAGAAAAACTTCTACCATAGTAGGTGTGTCTCGTCGATGAACTCGAATTGCCTTACCGCACCTCCATGACCGCCGCGGGAGTCCCGGCACAATTGCTGCACGCGAGCTTGCGCCGAGACAGTAAATCGATGACCCGCAACCCGGCGCACGTGGTACAGCGAGCCAGGCCAAGCTCGTCGCCGCGTGCGAGCGCCAGCAGCAGGAACCACGCATGTTCGAAGGAGATCATGGCGGGTGCATGCAGCTCGAGATACGTTTCATAGGCGTGACACAACAGCGCGCCGCTTTCGAGCGATCCCACCTTGTAACGCGATTCCATGCCGCTCGCTGAGCCGGCCAGGAGGCCAAACATGAGGTACACGCTCGCCAATTGCGTGGTCTGAAAACTCAGTTCCGAGCAACGGAAGAAATACGCCGCCTGGCGCGGCGACTTGCCGCGGTGGCGCAGCACGCCACGCGCCCCATCGTGAAGCACGTAACTTCTATAAAGCTTGCGGATTCGATCGTCGCTCAAGCCCGTCCACTGTTTTATCGTGAAGGTGCGGGCTTCATGGCGTATCAAGCGTAGCGCGAGGTCGAGGCGCTGTCGGTCCCGTGTGTAACGATCGTCGGATATTCTCATCGGGGTGCTCCTACCTGGAATGATTTTCCGTGATTTTTGGCTCAAAAAGAATTTGACAGAAATTAATCACAAAGTTAGCGTACTTGCCAAGGGGTTTTTCAGCGCTAGCCACTGTGTTCGTAGAGGAATGCGCGACGGACTCCTCCCCTTTCGTCAATCACCGAGGCAAATGGCCATGCAGGATGCGCACGTCGAAAACCGGATTAGAGAGCCCCGCCCCTCGATCGGAATGCAGAATTCGATCCGAGAACTGAATCATCGCTTTCTCGACCTCGTATCCGCTGACGCGGGTTGCTGGCGACCCGCGGCGCTGGGATTCATGCAGGCGGTGTCGGAGCAGGTGACGCCGCTATCCGCGGCCCAAAAGGCGGCCGCGTCGAATTGTCCGTATGCGCTGTTCGACTTGCGTTTCCACGACGTCGGCTACTGGCAGAGCCGATTGCGTGCATCGGGCGATTGGACAGTGGCGGATGAGCTGTCGGTGGATCGCGACACGCTCGAGTTCGTGCGTCTGGCGTTGTTCTTCGCGTGGCATGTGGCCTCGACCAGCCAACTCGAGGCGCAACTCCTGCTCGGCATGCATGCGGGAACCGCGGTGGCGTTTCGTCGGGTGACCATCGACTGCTTGGCACCATTGGCGGTGACCGAGACCACTCATCTGACCGCGAGATGGAATGATTGCCCGAGCTATTGGACCGCGCTGACGGGCGCGGCGGCGCGGCCGAATCTAGCCGGCTTGCGCCGCGTTCAGCTGTACGGCTTGCAGTTGGCGGCGGCGGCGAACCTGACCTGAGGCGCGGCCGATCGGGGGACGCGGGCGCGGTGATGGCGTGTGGCGGGTCGCCTGGGCTGCGGCGCGCCTGCCGTCGCGGGCGTGCGTCGGGTTGCGGGAGAAGGCACCCGGGGTTTAGGCTAGGCGGCTACTATGCTCGCCCTCGCCTTAAGACAGCTGACCAAAACCTACAAGAACGGCATCCACGCGTTGAAGGGCATCGACCTCGACGTTACGGAGGGCGACTTCTTCGCGTTGCTCGGTCCCAACGGCGCGGGCAAGACCACCGCGATCGGGATCGTCACCTCGCTGGTGAACAAGTCGGGCGGCACGGTGGAAGTTTTCGGCCATGACATCGACCGGGAGCTCGAGGTCGCGAAATCCTGCATCGGCGTGGTGCCGCAGGAAGTCAACTTCAACATGTTCGAGTCGCTCTACACCATCGTGGTGAACCAGGCCGGCTTCTACGGGATTCCGCGCAACGTCGCCAAGCTTCGCGCCGAAAAGTATCTCAAGCAGTTGAGTCTGTGGGAGCGCCGGAATTCGGTCGCGCGTTCGCTGTCCGGCGGCATGAAGCGTCGCCTCATGATCGCCCGTGCCTTGATGCACGAACCACGCCTGTTGATCCTCGACGAACCGACCGCCGGTGTCGACATCGAGATTCGTCGCTCGATGTGGGATTTCTTGCGCAATATCAATGAACAGGGCACCACGATCATTCTCACGACTCATTACCTCGAGGAGGCCGAGAATCTGTGCCGCAACATTGCCATCATCGAGGGCGGCAGGATCATCGAGCGCGATTCGATGGTCAATGTGCTGCGAAAACTCCAGACCGAAAACTTCATCTTCAACTTGACGGAGCCTTTGGCGGCGGCGCCGGTGCTCGCCGGATTCCGGACCACGCTCGTCGATCCGCACACGTTGGAGGTGGAGCTGTCGAAGGGGCAGAGCTTGAATGACGTGTTTGCGCAACTCTCCGCGCGGACCATAGAGATCAACAGCATGCGCAACAAGGTGAACCGACTGGAAGAGTTGTTCATCCGGCTGGTCGATGGCAGCGCGCGCGCCGCCGGCCCGGCGGGAACGTCGGCGGCACTGCGGGGATGACCCATGCTTAGATCGCGCGTCCGCGCCGAATGGGTGGGCTTTTCGACCATCGTCATCCGGGAGTTCAACCGTATCGTCAGGATTTGGGGTCAGACGATCGTTCCCCCCGTGGTGACCGCGACGCTGTACTTCGTGATCTTCGGCAGCCTGATCGGCCGGCGTGTGGGCCAGGTCGACGGTTACGACTACATGCAGTTCATCGCCCCCGGGCTCATCATGATGAACGTCATCACGAATTCCTATGGCAATGTCGTGTCGTCATTCTTCGGCGCCAAATTCGGCAAGCACCTCGAGGAACTGCTGGTCTCGCCGATGCCGAATTGGCTGATTCTCATCGGCTACGTCGCGGGCGGCATGCTGCGCGGGTTGTTGGTCGGTGGCGTGGTGATGGTGGTGGCATTCCTGTTCACCCGGTTGGCCATTGCGCACGTGTTTGCCATCCTATCGGCGGTGTTGCTCACGAGCGCCATTTTCGCGCTGGGTGGTTTCGTCAACGCGTTGTTCGCCAAGAACTTCGACCAGATCTCATGGTTTCCGACGTTCATCTTGGGCCCGCTCACCTATCTCGGAGGCGTGTTCTACTCCACCAAGATGCTGCCTGGTTGGGCGCAAACCCTGTCGGAGGCGAATCCGATCCTGTACATGGTGAGTGCCTTTCGCTATGGGTTCTTGGGCACCACCGATGTGAATCTGTCACTGGCGTACGGCATCATGGTGGGCGCCGTGGTGGCGATGTTCGCGCTGTCGGTAACTCTCTTGAACAGAGGTGCCGGCATCCGTGATTGAGGCAGTTTCCTCATTCGGCGTGTTGTCGTGTATCGTGCCGATCCAACGCTTGAATCATTTTGAAGGAGTTGACCGATGACCGAAGAAAAGCAGCAAAAATTTACGGCAAAGGTGCGTCGCGGTTTGGTGTGGGTGCATGCGGTTGCGGCCGCGGAGCTGGCCAAGAAAAAGGCGGAGGCCACCGGGGTGAGGATCGAGGGTTTCACGGCGAGCGAACTGTCCGACGTTGAATCGGCTTTGACATGGATCGTGCAGAACAAGGAAGCCGCGGGCTCGGATGCGGGCTCGGCCTCGGGCTGAACCGCACCGCCTCGGGCGAACGGTAGCGATGGCGCGCAAGACTGCACTGGTCGTCGATGACTCCAAGTCGGCTCGGGTGATCTTGAGCCGGATGCTCGAGAAGTACGACATCGAGGTCGACATGGCGGAGTCGGCCGAGCAGGCCATCGAGTATCTGAACGGCAATCGACCCGATGCCATCTTCATGGACCATCTCATGCCCGGCATGGATGGCCTCCAAGCGGTGCAGGCGATCAAGAGCAATCCGCAGACCGCCACCATCCCGATCATGATGTATACCTCGCAGGAGGGCGAGTTGTACGTGGGCCAGGCCCGTGCGCTCGGTGCGATGGGTGTCTTGCCGAAACAGGTGCGGCCGGTCGACGTGTCGAAGGTGCTGTATGAGCTGCATCTGCTGCCGGATCGGCGCGATATGGCGGAACCCGCGCTCGCACCGGTCGAGGTCGATGCGAGCGGCGTCGTGACCCCGCTCGCCAGCGTTTCCAACATTGCGGACGCGAAGCCCGGCGCAGTGGATGGAGGACGTCGCATCGAAGCGGCGATCCGCGAACAGTCGGCGGATCTGCGGCGCTTCGTGGTGGCGAGTCTCGATAGTTTCGCGACCCGTATCATCAGCGATGTGCGCGACTCACCGATCGTTGCGGTCCCCGAACCCCTACCACCGGTCGCGCCGCCGCCGCCGCGTATCTGGCCCTGGGTGACGTCGCTGCTGGCGGTCATGGGCGTGGCCGCGGCATGCGCCGTGCTCTGGTCCATGACACGTGAGGATTTGGCGAGGACGCGCGCCGAGCTCGCTGCGCTCGAGGCCGCGAATGGCGAACTCAAACGTTCCAGCCAGGAATTGGCCTCGACGGTGAAGGATCTGACGGCGGCATTGGCGTCGAGCACGGCGTCGCTGTCGGCCGCGGCTCCGGCGAGCGCCGTCGTGCCGCCGCGTGTCGAGCAAGTGCCCTATGGAGAGATTCCTTTCGACCGGAGCCGGCTCGATGCCCTGCGCGATTTCGTCGCCAAGCTTCAGTCCCAAGGATTCCGGGGCGCTGTCAAGATCACGAGCGCGGCCGGCGCGTTTTGCCTGACCGGCAATCCGAGCGACGGCTTCGTGCCGGCCGCCCCGGCGCTGTCGATCCTCAAGTGCGATTTGGTCGGTAATCCCTTCGACGACTCGCTGTCCGCGCAGCAGCGCCAGTCGCTGGCTTTCGCCAATCTGATCGCCAGCATCCGGCAGCGAACCGCCGGCGCGATCACGCTGGTCATCGAGAATGCCGGCAGTGCTCGGCCGGCCTCGCCCTACCCGCAGCGGACCGAGACACTCACGGCCGGGGAATGGAACCGGGTCGCCGCCGCCAACAACCGCGTGGAATTCGCGGCCGAAGCCGCGACTCCCTAGAACGCCACCCGGACGAACAGCTCCGGTCCATGGGTGTCAAAGTTGAACAGGCCGCCCTGGGTGGCCTTTTCCGAGGCTAAGTGCGCGCGAATCTCGGTGTAGCCGAGACCGAACGAGACGTTCGGACGCAGCCGGTACAGAGCATCGAACTCATAAATACCCAGGGATCCGGAAATGTTCTGGATGTGGGCGGTGAGGTATTGACCCCGGGCGTTCAGATAGAAGCGCCGGCTGACCACCCATGTCGCGTTGATACCGACCGTGGGGATCGGACCGGCTTGATCCTCTTCCTGGATGATGTGGCGGGTCGCCGTATTGACTTTCGCCGTGGTCGACACGTCGGTGGCATGCAAGCCCAAGGTACCGGCGAGTTCGAGCGTTTCGCTGTGCCAGAACGAGTACTCATAGGTGATACCGAGCGTGCGCAGGCTCAACTGGGTCTCGAGCGGGTCGCCCGGGATGAATACGACATTGCGGAATACGATATCGCTGCCCTTGACCACGGCGCTGCCGGAGCGGTCGAGGGTGAAATAATCGAAGCTCAAGCGCTGGCGGGTATCAGCTCGCACGGTCGCTTCGAATTTGGGTTCGACGTTGCTACGGCGCAGACCGAGTTGATCTTCGGCGTTCAAGTCGGTCCCGACCACACCCGCGCTGCTGTCGGCACGAATGGCGGTCGCCGACGAGACATACATCGCTCCCAAGGACAGACTGACGTGCTCGTCGGTGGGGCTGAAATAGTCGCCGGCGCGCGCGGCTTCAGGGACGGCCACCAGCCCCAGCAGCAGCGCGAGTGTGGCAGCGGTCGCAGCTTTGTGTTTGCGGGTCATTCAACACTCCTCAATATCAACCGATCGGTCGCTGCCCGGCGGGGGCGTGCGTCGAGCGACGTACGGATTCGCTCGAGCACCTGCTCGGCGGCAGCCCGCCAACCGGTGAGCTTGCCGCCATAGATGCCGAGCACGCGCGGCCGTGGATCACGGTCGGTGGTAAAAATCGTCTCGCGCGAGCGCGCGAACGCCGTTTGGGCGGCGGCCGGTAGCACCCGGAGGCCAGCGAAGCGCTGCACGATGTCCTTGCGTGTCATGGAGCGAATGGCGGGAAAGTAATGCGCAGCCACGGCCAGCAGATAATCCTCTTCCTCGGGCAGCGCATGCACCGTCCCGGGATCGCCCACATAGGGCGTTTCGGTCGTGCCCACCATCGTGGCGCCTTTCCACGGCATCACGAAGATCGCGCGACCATCGCTCGGGCTCTCCACGTAATAGATTCCCGCCGTCACCACGAGCGGTAGCACGATGTGGGTGCCCTGCACCAAGTCCACGTTGGGCACGTCGATGGCGGGAGCGATCAACCGCGCCACGGCGGGCGCCCAGGGTCCGGCGGCATTGACGAGCACGCGGCCGTTCGACGTCGTGGCGACGCCAGCCTGTACATAGTGCACCCGCACGCCCGCGTCGGTGAGCTCGGCTCCTTGGAATAGTGCCGGCATCGCGAGCTCACCGCCCAGGGATTGTGCGGAGCGAACCACGGCACGGGTGAGCGCACCGTCATCGGTCTGGGCATCGTAATATCGGATCACGGCATCAAGGCCCTGCGTGTCGAGTCCATCGAGCCTCGACCATTCGCGTTTCGGCACGCTACCGAAGCTCGTGCCGGCACCAAAGGCGCCCAACACGCTGTAGATTCCGAGTCCCACTTTGAGCTGCCAGGGACGGCGCCGCGTGTTGCGGTAGATCGGGATGAAGAACGGCTTCAACTGGACCAGATCGGCCGCGATGCGCAGATGAATCGCGCGCTCGCGCAGGCTCTCGCGCACCAGCGCAAATTGTCCGGACTCGAGGTAGCGCAGACCCCCGTGGATCAGTTTGCTGGAGCGACTCGAGGTACCGCTCGCCAACGCCTGCCGTTCGATCAGCAGTGTACGGTAGCCGGCGGCCGCGGCCGCCTGCAGCACGCCAGCGCCGTGGATCCCACCGCCCACGACGATCACATCGTATTCATTCGCGCTCACGCTGCGAGAATAGACTCGAGGACCCGGCGGTGCTACTCCCGTCGTGCTAGTCCGTCTCGCTGCGCTGCTCGTCGAAGCGTACGATCGGCAAGCCGGAGGTGACTTCGATGTCTCCCTCGATGATGGCGCCCGTCGCAATCGCGATGCTCTGGGCGGTGACGCGCCCCCGGATCACGGCGGTGTGGCCGATCTCGAGCTTGTCGGCAACGATGAGTGTGCCATTGATCTGGCCGGCGATCGTGGCGTGATGCGCGCTGATCGTGCCGTGCCACGAGGCCGATGCGCCCAGGTGCAGAGCACCGGCGAGCACGCCATCGCCATGGATCTGTCCGAATACGGCATAAGGCCCGGTGCCGCGTAGGTCGCCAATGACGACCGTGTCGGCGCCGATCACCGTGGGGCCCAAGACCCCCTTCAATGCATGACGTTCAAGGAAACGCCGTTTTGGTGCGCTCATGCGCATGGAATATCCTATTCGGGCCCACCGTGCTGTGACGGGCTTGGCGTCGCCGACAGCGTGGACAAATGCAAGTAGAATGAGCGCCACCCTCACTCTTTGGATCGTGCGGAAACCATGAACACGCATAAAGTCGTTTTAAGTCTGTGTTGTGTCTTAGGCTTGGCGCTGTGCGGCTGCAGCCGGCAGCAAAGCGATTGGCAAAAAACCCGCGAAACGAACACCGCGGATGCCTATGAACAATTCCTGAAGAAATATCCGAGCGGCGAATTCACCGCCCAGGCTCAAGCTCGCGTCAAGGAACTTTACGAAGAGCGCGACTGGCAGAAGGCTCGCGATGCGGATACGCCGGATGCGTATCAAGCTTTTTCGAAACAATACCCCGACGGCAAGTGGGCTGAGGAAGCCCGGATCAGAATCGAGAACTTCTCGCTGGCGCAAGCCCCGTCGGGTTCGCCGCCGGCGACCGCGACCGCCGGCTCCACCGCGCCTGCGGCGGGGGCGGGTGCCGCCGCCAGCGCAACCACCAGCGCGCCGAGCAGCGCGCAGAGCGCGGGTCCGGCGGCGCAGAAGCCCGCGCCGGCCGGTACCGCGCCGGCCGGTACCGCGCCGCGTGTTGCGGCGGTGCCGCAGGTGGCTACCCGCGCCGCGGGCCCCCATTCAGCGGGTCCCCATTCAGCGGGTCCCTACCGCGTACAACTGGGCGCCTTCAAGTCGGGCAGCCAGGCCGCGAAGGCGCGTTGGGCGCGTTTGCAGCATGAATACCCGCACTTGCTCGCGGGCCTGTCGACGAAGGTACTGGCGAAGAAGACCGCCGAGGGCAGTTTGTACCGGTTACAGGCGGTTGGCCTGACCGAGAAACACGCGCATGCGCTGTGCACGGCGCTGCGGGCGAAATCCCAGCCCTGCGTCGTGGTGCCTCCGGCGTGACAGGGGTCGGCGCTGCGCGACCCCTTGCGTCACTCGTCTGACATTTTTTGTCAGCGGGGTCACCGCTGCTGACCCGAGCCGATGGTTAACGTATTGATTCTAAAAGGGTTACACCTTTGGCATGGCACTTGCTATATCTATGTTGCTTAAGTGATTAGTGGTGTTGGCGCCGCGGTTCAGCTTCCCCCCCTAGCCGCGGCGCCTCTTTTCACGGTGCCCATCCATCCGATGCGGCCAACCGCTCCAGAATAAACGCATACTCCATCGCGGTTTCTCGGTAGCGCTGGAAGCGCCCGGACTTGCCGCCATGACCGGCTTCCATGTCGACATGCAGCAACAGAGGATTGCGATCGGTCTTGAGGGCTCGCAGCTTCGCCACCCATTTGGCCGGTTCATAATATTGCACCTGGCTGTCCCACAAACCCGTCGTGACCAACATCGCCGGATACGCCTGGGCACGAACATTGTCGTACGGGGAGTAGGACAGCATGTAGTCGTACGACACGCCATCCAGAGGATTACCCCATTCGTCATACTCGTTGGTGGTGAGCGGAATGCTGTCATCCAACATGGTCGTGACCACGTCCACGAACGGAACCTGGGCGATGATTCCGCGATAACTCTGCGGGCTCAAATTGGCGATCGCTCCCATCAACAAGCCCCCCGCGCTGCCGCCCATCGCGAAGACCTTGTCGCGGGCCGCATAGCCCTGTTCCACCAGCCAGTGGGTGACGTCGATGAAGTCGGTGAACGAGTTCTTCTTATGCAGCAGCCGACCGTCGTCGTACCACGCCCTGCCCATTTCCTGGCCGCCGCGGATGTGCGCAATCGCATAGACGAAACCCCGGTCGATCAAGCTGAAACGGGCGGAGGCAAAACCGGGGTCCGTGGACAGGCCGTAGGATCCATACGCGTATTGCAGCAGTGGCGCTGTGCCGTCACGGCTGAAATCCTTGCGATGGATCAGCGATATGGGAATGAGTTTGCCATCCCGTGCCGGCGCGAACAGCAATTCGGTTGCGTAGGCCGACGGGTCGAAACCGGCCAGCACCGGATCGCGCTTGAGCAGTGTCTTCTCGCCGGTTCGCATATTGTAGTCGTACACGGTCGCGGGCGTGGCGAGCGACGCATAGGTGTAGCGCAGCAGTTCTGAATCGATCTCGGAGTTGGCGCCCATGGAGGTCGTATAAGCCGGTTCGTCACTGGCAATGAAGTGAGTGTCCGCGCCTTCGGCCAGAGCTTGGAACCCCAGTCTGCGCAATCCGCCGGTACGCACCGACAGCGCCAGGTGCGAAGCAAACACGTCGAAATCCTCGATGTAGGTGTCCTCGCGATGAGCGGCGAGGTCGCGCCATTCGCTGCGATGGCCCTCCCGGCCGATCGGCACCCACATGACGCGAAAATTGCGTGCCTGCCAGTTGGTGCGGATGACGAAGTGATCGCCGACATGCTCGATCTCATACTCATGATCGCGCTGCCGCGGGGAGAAAACCTTGAACGTCAGCGTGGGATCGTCCGCCTCCGCATAGCGCCACTCGGACGTCAGGGTCCCATCCATGTGGATGAAGATGAATCGATCCGACTTGGACTTCGAAACCCCGGTATAAAGCGTTTTGTCGGTCTGTTCGAAAATGATTGCGTCGCCGCGCGGATCAGTGCCGAGTACATGCTTGCGGACTTTGAGCCCGAGCAGCGTCTCCGGATCTTTCTCGATGTAGAGCAGCGTCTGATTGTCGTTTGCCCACACGACGTCGGGCTCCACGTCCGGGATGACCTCCGGCAGCGTCGTGCCGGTTGCAAGATGCTTGAAGCGCAGCGTGTATTGGCGCCGACCGACGGTATCCTCGCAATACGCCAGCCATTGCCCATCCGGGGAGACGTCGAGTTCGCCGATCTGGTAGTAGTCATGCCCGACGCTCTGCGCATTCGCGTCGAGCATCACCTCCTCCGGCGCATCGAGAGTCCCTCTGCGGCGCGCGAAGATCGGGTGTTCCTGGCCCGGCTCGAAACGGATGTAGTACCAAAAGCCGTTCTTTCGATACGGAACGGTGGAGTCGTCTTGTTTCAGCCGGGCGAGGATCTCGGTATAGATCTCGTCCTCGAGGTGCTTGACCGGCGCCAGATGGTGCGCGTGATAGTCATTCTCGGCGCGCAAGTAGGCGAGCACGTCGGGATCGGTCCGCGCATCGTCGCGCAGCCAGTAATAGGGGTCTGAGCGCTTGCCATGCGGTGATGCGACGGTGTGGTTGCGCACTGCGGCGATCGGCGGCTTGATCTCAGGTGGTTGCATGGCTCTTGTCCTTCGGGGGCGCGGGAGTATAGTGAATCGGACAAGTGATTCAGGTGACGAGCATGGCTTTGAGCGGGGGAGCTTATGCAGACCGTAAGTCAATTGTTGGAAGAGAAAGGTGGCCAGGTCTTTTCGATCGCGCCCACCGATTCGGTGCTTCGGGCGATCGAGAGCATGGCGATTCGGCATATCGGTGCATTGCTGGTCATGAATCAGGGTTCCCTGCTCGGTGTCATTTCGGAACGCGATTACGCCCGAAAGGTCATTTTAAAGAATCGCTCGTCGCACGACACCCACGTGTCGGACATAATGAGTTCGCCGCCGATCACCGTAGGACCCGAGGATACCGTTCACCACTGCATGGAACTGATGACCCGGTCCCGGATACGGCATCTTCCCGTGGTCGACGATGGACGGGTCATCGGGATGCTGTCTATCGGCGATCTCGTCAAGGCGGTCATCGAAGAGCAGCGCGGTCAAATCGAACAGCTCGAGCGCTATATTTCCAGTTGAAGCACGCGGGTTGAACCGCCGCGATTGACGGCGGGGGCCACCTCGGTATCATGGGCTCATAGTATTGGTAAGCCCTACGGCCCGTGAGGCTGGCTTGCCCCACCAGGCGCTAAAGAAGCGCAAACCGTTTTAAGACATTGATTGTAATATAAAATTTCCTGCGGACGGGCCGCGGGCGTGTTGTTGTGGGCGGGTGCCATGGAAAGTAATGAGTCAGGGTTGTCGACCAGTCGTCACGGTTTGGATCCACGCGTTGGAGACTGGGGCCTGGTTCGTGCGGCCTATGAACGGGATTCCTGCGGCTTCGGACTGATCGCGAGCCTGGACGATCAGGCGAGCCACTGGGTGGTCGAGACGGCCATTAGCTCCTTGAACCGCTTGACGCATCGCGGCGCCATCGCCGCCGATGGCAAGACCGGCGATGGCTGCGGCCTCCTCATCAAGACTCCGACCCGGTTCTTGCGCGACGTGGCGGCGGAGGCCGGATTCACGCTGCGTCCGCGCTTTGCCGCGGGCCTGGTGTTCTTGGACCGCGATCCGGCGAAGGCCGAGCATGCGCGACGGGCGCTCTGCGAACAAATAGAACGTGAGAAGTTGCGGGTGGCCGGATTCCGCGCTCTGCCCACGAACCCTGAGGCTTGCGGCTTGGAGGCCCTGAAGACGCTGCCCACGATCGTGCAGATCTTCGTCGATGCCGGCGTCGATATCGATGAAGCCACGATGAATCGCAAGCTGTTCCTCGCGCGCCGGCGCACCGAGAAGGCCCTCGACGGTGTGGACCCGGTCTTTTATATGCCGTCGCTGTCGGCGAGCACCATCGTCTACAAGGGCATGGTGATGCCGCAATACCTGGCGCAGTTCTATCCGGACCTCAAGGATCCGCGCATGGAGGCGTCGGTGGTGGTGTTCCACCAGCGTTTCTCGACCAACACGCTGCCCCAGTGGCGCCTCGCCCACCCATACCGCTACCTGGCGCACAACGGCGAGATCAATACGGTGCAGGGTAACCGCAGCTGGGCGGTGGCCCGCGGCCCGCTGTTCCGCTCGCCGGTGCTGCCGGATTTGAGCGACATCCTGCCGGTGGTGTCGCTCACCGGCTCGGATTCCCAGTCGCTCGACAACATGCTCGAGTTGCTGTTGGTGGGTGGTCTTGATCCGATGCACGCGCTGCGTGTGCTGGTTCCGCCAGCCTGGCAGTCGGTGGACATGATCGATCCTGACCTCAAGGCATTCTACGAATATCACGCCACGCACATGGAGCCCTGGGATGGCCCCGCCGGCATCGTCGTGACCGACGGCCGTTATGCGTGCTGCACGCTCGACCGCAACGGTCTGCGTCCGGCCCGCTGGGTCATCACCAAGAACCGCCACATCACGATCGCGTCCGAGGCCGGTGTGTGGGACTACGAGCCCGAGGATGTGGTCCGCAAAGGCAAGCTCGGGCCCGGTGAGATTCTGGCGCTCGACCTGCAAACCGCCGAGCTGATGGACACCAAGCAGGTCGATGATCTGCTCAAGAGCCGGCATCCGTACAAGGTGTGGCTGAAGAAGGGTGTGCGCTACCTCCAGACCGATCTGATCGATCCGCGGCTCGCGGCCGAACCCTTCGATCGGGACACGCTGGCCCTGTTCCAGAAAATGTACAACGTCTCCGCCGAGGAGCGGGACGAGATCATCCGCGTGCTCGCGCAAGACGAGAGCGAAGCGGTGGGCTCGATGGGCGACGACACACCGATGCCGGTGTTGTCGAAGAAAATCCGCTCTCTGTACGACTATTTTCGCCAGCAATTCGCCCAGGTGACCAATCCGCCGATCGACTCGCTGCGCGAGAGCATCGTCATGTCGTTGCAGACCCAGATCGGCGCCGAGGCCAATCTGTTCGTCCCCGGCCAACAACACGCCGAACAGGTGGTCTTGAGTTCGCCGATTCTGTCGCAGCGCAAGCTGCGCCAGATCATGGCGCTCGCGGATTCCGGTGTGCCGAACGAGTTCATCGATCTCCAGTACTCCGCCGAGCTCGATCTCAAAAGTGCCATCCTCGCCGTGTGCGATCAGGCCGAAGCGGCCGTGCGTGCCGGCAAGCTCGTGCTGTTGCTGTCGGATCGCTATCTCGTCAAGGGCAAGCTGCCGATCCAGGCGCTGCTCGCGGTGGGCGCGGTCCATCACCGGCTGGTCAAGACGGGGTTGCGCTGCCTGTGCAATATCCTGGTGGAGACTGGCACGGCCCGCGATGCGCATCATTTCGCCTGCCTGATCGGCTATGGCGCCACCGCCGTGTACCCCTATCTCGCGTATCAGACGCTGTTCGACTTGATGCGCAAGGGCGCCGTCAAGAGCGAGGAGGCGCGGCGCCAGCAACTCGGCCGCAGCTACCGGCGCGGCATCAAAAAGGGTCTGTTCAAGATCATGTCCAAGATGGGGATCTCGACCATCGCGAGCTACCGCAGCGCGCAGCTCTTCGAGATCGTGGGCCTGCACGACGACGTGGTGTCGCTGTGCTTCGAAGGATCGGACAGCCGGATCCAGGGCGCCGATTTCACCGACTTGAAGTCAGACTCGCAGTACCTGGCAGCGCGCGCCTGGGACCCCTCAGAAACCGTGGAACAGGGCGGCCTGCTCAAATACATGCACAACGGCGAGTACCACATGTACAACCCGGACGTCATCGCCACGCTGCAATCCGCGGTGATGAGCAACAACTATGACCAGTACAAGGAATTCGCGGCGCTGGTGAACGAGCGGCCGGTGTCCTGCATCCGCGATCTGTTGGCATTGCGGCCGAATGCGAGTCCGATTCCCATCGAGGACGTCGAATCGATCGGCGCGATCCTGATGCGTTTCGATAGCGCCGGCATGTCGTTGGGCGCGCTGTCGCCGGAGGCTCACGAGGCGTTGGCGATCGCGATGAACCGTTTGGGTGCCCGCTCCAATTCCGGCGAGGGCGGCGAGGACCCCGTGCGCTATGGCACGGAGAAGAATTCCAAGATCAAACAGGTGGCCTCAGGCCGCTTCGGCGTCACGCCGCAATACCTGATCAGCGCCGAAGTGCTGCAGATCAAGGTCGCGCAGGGGGCGAAGCCCGGCGAGGGAGGCCAGCTGCCCGGCCACAAGGTCAACGAGATGATCGCGCGACTGCGCTTCGCGCGCCCCGGCGTGGGCTTGATCTCGCCACCGCCGCATCACGACATCTATTCGATCGAGGATCTGGCCCAGTTGATCTTCGATCTGAAACAGGTCAATCCGCAGGCGCTGGTATCGGTCAAGCTGGTGGCCGAGCCGGGCGTCGGTACCGTGGCCGCTGGCGTCGCCAAAGCCTATGCCGATCTCATCACGATCAGCGGTTATGACGGTGGCACGGGCGCAAGCCCCCTCTCGTCGATCAAGTACGCCGGCACGCCGTGGGAACTCGGCTTGGCCGAGACCCACCAGACGCTCAGAGCGAACGAGCTGCGGCACCGGGTCCGGCTGCAGACCGACGGGGGCTTGAAGACCGGTCTCGACGTCATCAAGGCGGCGATGATCGGCGCCGAGAGTTTTGGTTTTGGCACGGCGCCGATGGTGGCGCTCGGCTGCAAGTATCTGCGGATCTGTCATCTTAACAACTGCGCCACCGGCGTCGCGACTCAGCATAATGTGCTGCGCGCCAAGTACTTCATCGGCCTGCCCGAGATGGTGATGAATTACTTCCGCTTCGTGGCGCAGGAATGTCGCGAGATCATGGCGGCGTTGGGCGTGCGCACCCTCGCCGAACTGATCGGTCGCACCGAACTCATGCAGATCCTGCCCGGCGAGACGGCACGGCAGCGAAAACTCGACTTGAGTCCGCTGCTCGCGAATTCCAGTCTGGTGTCCGACAAGCCCCAGTATTGCCTCGATCCCCGCAATGAACCCTTCGACAAAGGCGTGCTCGGCGAGCGGATGCTCCGCGATATGCAACATGCCATCACGCATAAGACGGGCGGTACATTCTCGTTCGAGGTGAGGAACTACGACCGGTCCATCGGCGCGCGGGTCTCGGGCGAAATCGCGCGGCATTGGGGTGACAATGGGATGCGCGATATGCCGCTCAACGTCAAGCTGCGGGGCTCGGCCGGCCAGAGCTTCGGCGTCTGGAATGCGGGAGGTCTCAACCTCAACCTCGAGGGTGAGGCCAACGACTACGTGGGCAAGGGCATGGCGGGTGGCCGGATCGTGTTGAAGCCGCATGCCGGATCGACGTTCGTGGCCCGCGAGACCGTCATCATGGGCAACACCTGTCTGTACGGGGCCACCGGCGGTGAGTTGTACGCCGCGGGCACCGCCGGTGAACGGTTCGCCGTGCGCAATTCCGGCGCGCTCGCGGTGATCGAAGGCACGGGCGATCATTGCTGCGAGTACATGACCGGTGGCGTCGTCTGCGTGCTCGGCCGGACCGGCGTGAATTTTGGTGCCGGCTTCACCGGTGGCTTCGCCTACGTGCTCGACATGGAGCGCGATTTCGTGGATCGCTACAATCACGAATTGATCGACATCCACCGGGTCTCGCCGGAGGGCATGGGCACGCACGTCCAGCACCTGCGCGGACTGATCGAACAGCATGTGGATGCGACGGGCAGCGTCTGGGGAATCCAGCTCCTGAACGACCTGCGCACCTACATCGGCAAGTTCTGGGTGGTCAAGCCGAAGGCGGCGGCGATCGATACGCTGCTCGATAATCTGCGCCGCGCCGCTTGAAGCGCGCACGCCTGTCTCAAACCCAAGCGACCTCATCATGGCTGATAAGAACCTGCAATTCCTGGAAATTCCGCGCAAGGATCCCGACAAGCTGCCGGTCGACGTGCGCACCACCGAGTTTCGCGAGATCTATTCGCAGTACAGTCCCGAAACCGCGGGCCAACAGGCTGGCCGCTGCCTCGCCTGCGGCAATCCGTTCTGCGAATGGAAATGCCCGGTCCACAACTACATTCCAAACTGGTTGACGCTGGTCAACGAGGGGAAATTGTTCGAGGCGGCGGAGCTGTCGCATCAGACCAATTCGTTGCCCGAGATGTGCGGGCGGATCTGTCCGCAGGATCGTCTGTGCGAAGGGGCCTGTACGTTGAACGATGGCATCGGCGCGGTGAGCATCGGCGCCATCGAAAAGTACATCACCGACGAAGCCTTCAAGCAGGGCTGGACGCCGGACATGTCGAACGTGATCCGCACGAGCAAGCGCGTTGCCATCGTCGGTGCGGGCCCCGCGGGCCTCGGGTGCGCCGATGTGCTGGTCCGCCATGGGGTGACGCCGGTGGTGTTCGATCGCTATGCCAGGATCGGCGGATTGCTCACCTTCGGCATCCCGCCGTTCAAGCTCGAAAAGGACGTCGTCGAGAAACGCCGCGAAGTGATGGAGGGCATGGGCGTCGAATTCAGGCTGAACGTCGAGGTGGGACGCGATATCGCGTTCGAGAAACTCTACGAGGAATTCGATGCGGTGTTCCTCGGAATGGGAACGTATAAGTACGTGAAGGGCGGTTTCGTCGGTGAGGATCTGCCCGGCGTGTACGAAGCGTTGCCGTATCTGATCTCGAACATCAACCGCGAATTAGGCTTGGTCGGGCCGGAATCTGGGTCGCCGCCAGAATCCTTCATCGACATGCGCGGCAAGCGCGTCGTCGTGCTCGGCGGCGGCGACACGGGCATGGATTGCAATCGCACCGCCATTCGCCAAGGCGCCGCCAGCGTCACGTGCACCTATCGGCGTGACGAGGACAACATGCCCGGCTCGCGCCGCGACTACAAGAACAGCAAAGAAGAAGGCGTCACCTTCCTGTTCAACCGGCAACCGGTGGAGATCATCGGCTCGGATCGCGTGCGCGGCGTGAAGTTGGTGGAAACGCGCTTAGGACCACCGGGGCCGCGCGGCCGCCGGATTCCGGAGGTGGTGCCCGGGACCGAGGAGACCCTCGAGGCCGATGCCGTGATCATCGCGTTCGGATTTTTGCCGAGCCCGCCGGACTGGTTCGTGCAGCACCAGGTGGCATTGCATGCCACCGGGCGTGTGCGGGTGTCAGCGACCGCCAAGACCAAGTTCCAGACAACCAACCCCAAGATATTCGCCGGCGGTGACATGGTGCGCGGGTCGGATCTGGTCGTGACGGCCGTGTTCGAGGGGCGGGAGGCGGCGCAGGGAATTCTCGATTATCTGGGCATACGGACGTCGGCCCGACACTAGAACGTGGGCCGCCGGTGGGGCTTGCGAAGCCCCACTTCCGGTCAGTCCCGGGCCGCGCGGCGTTTCTTGACGACCTTCTTGAGCTTCGCCACCTTCTTCTTGGCCCGCCGCCGCATCTTGAGCAAGGCATCGATCAAATCGTCGACGGCCTCGTGCCGCTTGGCTCTGCGCCGCATCCACACGAGGGCATCCAGCAAGTTGTCGACGGCTTCGGGCTTCTTGGCCATGCCGCATGCTAGGGCAATTGCCTACACTCGCCAATAGTTTTGCGACAGCTCTGCCGGTGCGGCGCCGTCACGAAAATGTCACGAGCTTTGGGTAGCGACGTGGCCCGGGCGGGGTGTCCGCCCGACGCGAGATTCGATGTCCGAAAACGGCGAGTAAATGCCGGGCGAGTGGACTAACCTCGCCGCATGGTGCTCGATCCCAATGCCTGCTACAACGCGGTTCGCGCGCGCGACCGGCGCTTCGACGGAAGATTTTTCGCGGCGGTTGCGTCGACCGGCATCTATTGCCGTCCGATCTGTCCGGTGCGGCCGGCGAAGCGCGAGAATATGCGCTTTTTCTCGAGCGCGGCGGCGGCCGAAGGCGCGGGTTATCGGCCGTGCCTACGCTGCCGGCCGGAGCGTGCGCCGGGCTCGAGCGCCGTGGATGCCGTCAGCCGTCTGGTCGGCGCCGTGATCGCGGGCATCGAGGAGCATGCGTCGTCGAGCGCCGGCGTGGGCGAGCTCGCGGCCGTGCTCGGCGTCAGCGATCGGCATCTGCGGCGCATCACGGCGGCGCAGCTCGGGGTCTCGCCGATCGAGCTCGCGCAGACTCAGCGGTTGCTGCTCGCCAAGCGCCTGCTCTGCGAGACCACGCTGAGTCAGACCGAGATCGCTTTTGCAAGCGGCTTCGGCAGCGTGCGGCGCTTCAATGCCCTGTTCAAAGCACGCTACCAGCTGAACCCCCGCTCGCTGCGCCGACACGCCGCCCGGGAGGGCGCGGGGCCGCAGGGCGGGCCGCAGCGGGGCGGCCTCGTTTGCCAACTCGATTTTCGACCGCCGATCGCCTGGAATGCGTTGCTCGCCTATCTTCGTCTGCGGGCGATGCCGGGCATCGAGGCGGTGGATGCAACGCATTATCGGCGCACCGTCGCGATTGGCGAACATGCGGGGTGGATCGCGGTATCGTTGGCCCCGTCGGGGTCGGCCCTGAAGGTCGAGCTATCCCCTTCGCTGGCACCCGTGATCGGCGCCGTGATCGCGCGCGTGAAACAGTTGTTCGATCTCGACGCCGCTCCCGATGCGGTGAACGACGTGTTGTCGGCCGACCCCCGGCTGCGCCCCATCGTTCGTCGCATGCCGGGCCTCAGGGTACCGGGCGCGTTCGATGGATTCGAATTGGGGGTGCGGGCGGTGCTCGGCCAGCAGGTGTCGGTGAAGGCGGCGACGACGGTGACGGGACGCTGGGCGCGGGCCTTCGGTGCGCCGATCGCCACCCCGTTTGAAGCGCTCGATCGGCTGGCTCCGAGCGCCGCGTGTGTCGCGGCATCTTCGGAGGATGAGATTGCTGGGCTCGGCATCGTCGGCAGCCGTGCGCGCTGCATCCTCGCGCTGTCCCGGGCCGTCGCGGACCGCAGGGTCCTGTTGACCGCGGCGGCCGATGTCGACGCGCAAGTCGACGCGCTGAAGAGGCTGCCGGGCATCGGCGAGTGGACCGCCCAATACATCGCGATGCGCGCCTTGCACTGGCCCGATGCCTTTCCCGGCACGGACCTGATGCTGCTGCGGGCAGCGGGCCAGAGCGCACGCGAGTTACTCGCCCGTGCGGAGGCGTGGCGACCGTGGCGTGCCTATGCCACTCATTACCTTTGGCAAAGCTTGGGAGTTTCCTCTTGACTACGCATACCTCGATGGACAGTCCGATTGGTCGCTTGTTGCTCACGACGGACGGAACGGCGCTGACCGGTTTGTACATGGACGTGCCCGATCGACCCGCGCTGGGTGACGGGGTCGCGGCGGCCTGGCCGCTGCCCGAGGTCATGCTCCAGCTCGACGAGTACTTCTCGGGTAGGCGGCGCACCTTTGATTTGCCCCTGCGCCTCGACGGCACCGCGTTTCAGCGGCGCGTATGGGCCGCGCTGCTCGAGATACCGTACGGCGCGACGTGGAGCTATGGTGAACTGGCCAGGCGTATCGACAACCCGAAGGCGTCGCGTGCGGTGGGTCTCGCGAATGGCCGCAATCCGATCTCCATCCTGGTGCCGTGTCATCGCGTCATCGGCGCGGACGGCTCGCTCTCGGGGTACGGCGGCGGCGTGGAGCGCAAGCGCTGGTTACTCGCGCACGAGGGGCTCCACTAGAGCGCCTAGAGGGTGCCGGTGGCGGGGAGGTCTCCGGTGACATACCGTTCCAGCTGGGCGGTGATTGCACCCAGGGTATGTTGCAACTGGACCGCTTCCTGTGTGTACTCTTCGATGCGCTCGTGCGCGGGTACCAACAGATTTTCGAGTTTGACCAGGCGGGAGAGATCCGCATTGCGGCGCCGGCTGGCTCCTGGCTTGGCGCCGAATCGCACCGGAGTGCGCTCGACGTCGGGCGTGCGACTGCGCGCGACTTCGTCGCGCTGAACCTTGAGCGCCCTCGCGCGCAGCAGACAGGCTTCGAGTTCTCCGAGCAGCGCGGCGGGTATCTGGCGCGCGAATGCCAGTCGTTCCAGCAACTTCAAGCGGGCTTCGAGATCGAGCAGCTGCTCGGCATGCTCGACGAAAAGGGAATCGCGCGACAGCGAGCGCAGCGCCATACCGACCGACTGGATGTCGAACTTGGAGAATTCGACGAAAAAAACACCGATGGCATCTTTGAGTGGCATGCGCAGTATCCTCGTGGGGACGGCCAATGGCTGGATGCCTATACTAACAAATACGAGCGGGCTGCGCCGGGGTCGGGGCGAGAACCGACCGCCGAGCGGCGGGCTGTCAGACCATGGGCAATATGACAGTGAACATCGCGCCCGCGCCGTCGGGCCGATTCGCCGCCACCGCCTCGCCGCCGTGGAATTCGGCGATCAGCCGCACGATGTAGAGCCCCAGGCCAAAATGCGGCCGGTCGTCGCCGCCGCGCCGGTGCTCGAACAGGGACTCGAACAGGCGGTCGAGCATTTCCGGCGGGATCGGCGGACCGTCGTTGCTCACACTGAGTTGATAGCGGGTCTCGGTGCGCCGCAGTCGGACGCTGATCGTGCCCGAGACGGCACAAAAATCCACGGCGTTCTCGATCAGCTTGTCGAGCATCTGGACAATGAGGTCCGGCGCTGCCGGCATGAAGCATTCGCCGGCTGGCCGCAGCAACTCGAACCTTGCGGTGGGAAAGCCGTCTCGATAGCCCGCCACGGCCGATTCCAGCAAATCCGCGAGATCGACGGTGATTCGGTCGCTCTGGCGGATGCTCTCTTCGACGCGAGCCGCCGCGCCCAAGGCACTCAAGGTCGACTGCAGCCGCAGCACGCCCTCGCGCGCGCGGGTCAAATAGCCGGCCTGGTCGGGTCGCACGCCCTCCGATTCGAGATTGTCGAGCGAGGAGCGCACGATGGTGAGCGGCGTACGCAGTTCATGCGACAGCTTGCCGCCGAGCGTGCGCAGGTAGTGGGTATGTTCATGCAGCCGGCCGAGCAGCCGTTCGAAGCCGCGGGCGAGCGCGCCGATTTCGTCGCCGCGATGAGCTTCCGGCATGTCGAGACGGATGCGGCCGTCGGGGCCCACCGCCGCCTCGGCCGCGTGTCGCAGCCGACCGATGCGCAGGCTGATCCAGGTGGCGACGCCGAAGGCGATGAGCGCGGCGAGCACGGTGGCGAGCAGCGTGAAATTAAACAGATGAGTGAGCGCGCGATCCCGCAGTTCGAGCAGTTGGTCGCCGGCCTGTTCGAGCACCACGGCACCGCGAAGCCAAGCCCCGACTTGGATGGGGGCAGCGGCGACCAACAGCGGCGTTTGACCGGTACGCGAGCGCAGCCACTCGGCGGCGGGATGACCTGCCAGTGCGGCACTGACGCTGCGGCCTTCGACATGATCGTTCGCCACGACTTGCAGCGGCCAATGCTTCAGATCACCCGCGACGAATCGCCGGTACCAGCTGCCGCCGGTCGGCTCCAGGTCCGCGTCCGGGTTGACCCGTAAGCTGCCAGCGACCCCGAGCTTCAAACCATTGGTATCGATCACCGTGACCCGCGTGCCCGGACTCAAGAAGGTGCTGAGCAAATGATTCAAGCCGGGCGTCGTGAAGAATAACTTTCCTCCCGCCGGATATTCCACACTCGAGCTCCCTGCGCGCCGGCCGCTGCCGCCATCGATGACCTGAATCCACAGCCGCGTAGCCAACAGGCTGCGGGGCATGCGCGCCTCGAGGTGATAGCCGCGCGAGGTCTGCTGCCAGTACGCCTGGATCCGCGGTTCCAACGCGACGTGCGCCGCGCCCGCCTCGTCGTGCACCAGGGTCTGCGCCGCGATGAGGCCCGGCGCGTCGGTGGCGAAAAAGTACGACTCGATCGTGCCATCGGCGCTTTGGATCTCGAGATTGATGCGGTCGAAGCGATCGGTATCCGGGTGCGGATCGCTGGGCTCGGAGTCGATGCTGGGATCGTCCACTTCAACGTACAGAAACGCATAGTGGTCGGTCGAACCGCCGAGCAGCCGTGCGGCGAGACCCGTTCGGGTGGGCAATGTGCGCGGGGCGGCGGCGAGGTCGCCCCAGTCCTCCCGATAGCCGTCGAGCAAGGGATCCTGATGCAACGGCACTAAATACAGATCGCCCTGGGTCCAATCGAATTGCGGGGCGGCACCGGGCGCATCGAAGACATTCGCTGCCTGCGCCGCCAGCGCATTCGAGATGGTCTCGGCGCTGGCCTGCAGCGAACTCTCCTGGGACACGCGCAGCGCCGACTCCAGCTCGCGCGCGTACTGGCAGCCCGCCCACGGCAGCACCAGCGTCGACAGCGCAATCAACAACAGTTGAAACCGGATGCTCACTCGACCCAGCGATAGCCCATTCCATAGACGGTCTGGATGGCGTCAAAGGCGGGATCGAGCTCCATGAATTTGCGCCGCACCCGTTTGATCTGAGAGGTGATCGTGTTGTCGTCGAGCACGACGCTCGCCGCATCCATCAACTGCTGGCGGTTTTTGACGTGACCCGGGTGTCGCGCGAGCGCGTGCACGATCCAGAATTCGGTCAGCGACAGCGTGACGGCCGACCCTTTCCAGGTGGTTTGCATCTTCTCGCCGTCGATCGACAAGGCGCCGCGGCGCAGCAGCTGAGCCGCGTCACCCGGCCGCTTCAGCGCGTCGATGCGGCGGAACAGCGCCGCGACCCGCGCGGCCAGATGCGGCAGGCTCACGTCCTTGGTCAGAAAGTCGTCGGCGCCGAGCCGCAAACCGGACACGGCGTCGAGTTCACTATCGCGCGCCGTGAGGAAAATGATCGGGATTTCCGCCGACATTGCGCGCAACTCGCGGCACAGGTCGAAACCGCCCTCGGCCTCGTCCTCGAGCCCGATGTCGATGATCGCGAGATCGGGTAGGTGCAGGGCGAAAGCCTGGAGGGCGCTCGAGCGGTTGACGTAAGACTTGACCTGGTAACCCTGGCGCGACAGGGCAGCCGCGTAATTGTCGCGCAAGGCGGGCTCGTCCTCGACGAGCGCGATCTGCTTTTTCATCGGGCGATCATAGCGCATCGGTTCCGCAAGCCCCGCCACGCCACAATTGCCCACATTTGGCCGCTGGTTTGCCCGGATGTGCGGCCGGCGTTTGCCCCAATGGGGCTCGAGACTCAATCCCACTCGAAGCCACTTGGAGCCTCACCGATGAATAACCGCGTCGTCTTCAATCGATCCCAGTACCGTTGGCAGCCGCACGAGGCATCGCGCAACTGGCTGGCACTCGGGCTACTGCTCGCCGCGTGGAACGCGGCCGAGCATGTCGATCAGGTGAGCGGCAGCGAGCGGCGGCCCGATGCGTTGCGGGGTTACCCGCAGGTGTCGGTGCGCGCGCTTCAGCGGCTCAAGTGAGCGCGCGTCGGTGAGCGGCGGTCGGTGCGCGGCGGTCGGTTCGCGGCGACCACGAAGCATCGCGCTGAAGGGCCCGTCGAATTTCTTTGCAAAGGTCACAAAAGCGTCAACGAACTGTAAAGCTTCATGCCTCTAATGGCGGGGCGTTATGATCGCCTCAGACCACATCAAGAAAATATTGATCGTCGATCGGGATGTAGCCGCCATTGAACCGTTACGTCAGAAACTTTCTGAAGTCGGTTTCATGGTGCGTGCCATCTCCGACGGCGCCGCCGCGGCCAATGCGGTGGCGGAGCGGCCGCCGCACCTCGTGATCATCGACTGGAATATCCCGGGCTTCATGGCCCTCGAACTGATTCAGGGAATACGCTCCGCGCCCGCGACCCGGGCGATTCGTCTCATCATCCTTTCCGCGCTGTCGGACGAGCAGGATGTGGTTGCCGGCCTCAACTTCGGTGCTGACGATTACATCATCAAGCCGTTTTCGTTGCGGGAAGCGGTGGCGCGCGTCGGCGCCGTGCTGCGCTCCCGGCATCGCGATCCGCAGCCCTCTCTGCTTTGCTGCGATGAGCTGGTGCTCGATCCCGCCGCAAATCGGGTTACCGCGAGAGGGGCCATCGTCAATCTGCGTGGTATCGAGTATCGATTGCTCGAATTCCTGATGACGAATCTCGGCCGCACGTTCAATCGCACGCAGCTGCTCACCCAGGTATGGGGTGACGACACCGAGGTCGACGAGCGCACCGTCGATGTCAATGTCCAGCGCCTGCGGAAAATCCTCAGTGAATCGGGTTTCGAGGCCTACGTGCAGACGGTGCGCGGCTTCGGCTACCGCTTCTCTCCGCCCGCTCCCGGACGCAGCGATGCACCCGGTTCGAGGTCTCCCGGAACACCTTACGAGCCCGTGCCGTCAGTTTGACCGTCGTTTGCGGTCAGCGCGCTTCGGTTCGAGTGTGGCCCTCGGATTTGCGTGACATAACCCTCATTTTTGCGGTTCCACGCGATGTTCCACGCGTAAGTGGTTTTTTTGTAAACAAAACTTCTTTGGCGATTCATCCCGCCGTCACATAAATCCGCGATCGTAACTCCATTGGCAAAGAGTCAGGAGTTCACATGGTGGAGCTTAAGTCCCAAACGCCGCTCCGGTTGAAAACCGTCTTCATCTCGGACGTCCACTTGGGCTTCAAGGGCTGCAGCGCGGAATTACTGCTCGATTTCCTGCATCACGTCGAGATGGATACGTTGTTTCTGGTGGGCGACATCATCGACGTCTGGAGCATGAAGAAGACCATGTTCTGGCCCCAGTCGCACAACAACGTGGTACGCACGATTCTCGGCAAGGCGAAGCGCGGCACGAAAGTCATTTTCGTGCCTGGCAATCACGACGACGTGTTTCGCGAGTTCGACGGCGCCGTGTTCGGCAACCTCGAGATTCACCGCGAATACATTCACGAGGGCGTCGGCGGGCGCCGGATGCTGGTCCTCCACGGCGACGAGTTCGACAGCGTCGTGAAATGCAGCCCCTGGCTTGCGAAACTCGGCAGCAATATCTACGACATCCTGCTCGCCGCCAACCCGTACATCAATTGGGTGCGCCGCAAGTTCGACCTGCCGCATTGGTCGCTGGCCGCGTACTTGAAGCACAAGGCCAAGACGGCCGTTCAATACATCGGCAGCTTCGAAGACGCGGTGGCCCAGGCGGCCCGCAAGCGCGGAGTCGACACCGTCGTCTGTGGGCACATCCATCATGCCGAGATTCGTGACATCCATGGTGTGCTCTACTGTAACGATGGCGACTGGGTGGAAAGCTGCACCTCTCTGGTGGAGGATATGAACGGGCACTTGAGGCTGATCGCCTGGCCCAAAATTCGAGAGCGGATCGAAGTGCCGATGGCGCTGCCCGCCGGGCAGGCCGCATGAGCGCCGCCCAAGCGTGGAGTCTTCCGTGGCATGAACTGCAGCGTCGTCTCGCGAGCAGCGATCGTGGCGCGGCGGTCTACCCGGCGGTGTCGTGGATGGCACGCGCCCGCCGGGCGTCACACGGCCTCGACTCCCGCCGCGCGCAAAATAACTGCCGTCATACGATGCAGGTTCCTCTGAAGTGGTAACGGGAGGATCGACAACATGAGCAGTCTCGACTTGGATCTCGACGGTCAGATCAACAGTTTGGAACTCGAATGGCGTCTGGCCTACGACGCAAGCATCGTGGCGCGCGCCGACTATCAACAGCTTGCGGCCACCTCGGCGAGTCTCGAAGCTCAGGATCTGGCGCGTGAGCGCCTGGAGAGGGCGGAGGCCAGGAAGGCGCGGATCATGGCGAAGATCGAGCGTCTGGAAGACAACCTGATCGGGCATAACTAGGAGCCGACACTGGCTTCGAGGCCCTTCGTCACGGCCGGCCAGTTGGCGCCGGAGCTGGGATGGCAGTTCACCCGAGCAATGAGCTTTCATCAGGTCGGCCGCCTCGACGAGGCCGAAACCCTGTACCGGTCGATCGTGTCGGCGGCGCCATACTGTGTCGACGCGCTGCATTTTCTCGGCCTGGTCGCTCTGCAACGCGGCGCCCTGGATGAGGGCATCGGACTGTTGCGCCGGGCGGTGGGTCTCTATCCGGCGGCCGCGATACACTGCGCGCTGGCGCGCGCGCTGCTGAATCGCCGTGATGCGGCCGCCGCCCTCGAGAGCTGCAATGCCGTCATCCGGGCGGACCCCGCCCACTTCGAGGCGTGGTTCCTGCGCGGTAACGCGCTGCAACTCGGCGATGCCCACGAGCGGGCGCTCGAGAGCTACGAGCGCGCGCTGCGTCATGCGCCCGCCTTCGCTCCCGCGCTCAATAATAAGGCCCATTCGCTGCGGATGCTGGGGATGCCGGTCGAGGCCCTCCAGGCACTCGACCGTGCCTTGGAATACCAACCCCGCTACCCGATGGCGCTCAACAATCAGGGCCTCGCGCTGCTCGACCTCAATCGCCCGGAGGACGCCTTGAAAAGCTTCGAGGCCGCATTGGCCATGCAGCCGAGCCTGGCGGAGGCGATCGGCAATCGCGGTACGGCACTCATGCGGCTGAAGCGTTTCGCCGAGGCGGCTGCCGCGTTCGAACGACTCGACGCCGTGGCGCCGGGTTTCGACGCGGCGCTCGGCAACTGGGTATTCGCGCGGCGGAACTGCTGCGACTGGGATGGTCTCGATGACCTCGCCTCGAGGCTCCAGTCGATGCCCCAGGGCACAGGGCTGGCGGACATGCCGCTGTCTTATCTCTATACCTCCGATTCCCCAGGCGCACAGCTCGAGTGTGCCCGCGCCTTCGTCGACTCACGGTATCCGCCGCGCCCGCTGCCCGCAATGGCGTCATCGCCCGACGGACACGAGCGCATCCTGGTCGCTTACCTGTCGGGCGACTTCGGCGAGCACGCGGTGTCGCATCTGCTGGCCGGTGTCATCGAAGCGCACGATGCCACACGATTCGAGACGATTGGAGTGGGCTGGGGTCGGCAGAACGAGGGTCCCACGCGCCGACGACTCGAGGCTGCGTTTGCGAGCTTCGTGGATGCGAGTCAACTATCGGATGGCCAGGTGGCGGCGCTGCTGCGGGACCTCAAGGTGGATATCGCGGTCGACTTGATGGGCCACACGCACGGCCAGCGCACCGCGGTGTTCGCGCATCGCGCAGCCCCGTTGCAGGTGCTGTATCTCGGGTTTCCCGGCACCAGCGGCGCTCGCTACATGGACTACGTGATTGCTGACGCGGTCGTGATTCCGCCGGCGGAGGATGACTGGTACTGCGAACAGGTGGTGCGGTTGCCGCAGTGTTACCTACCCATCGACGATCGGCGATCGATCGCGGATGCCCCGCTGACCCGAGCGGCGGCCGGGCTGCCCGCCGAGGGCTTCGTGTTCTGTGCGTTCAACAACGCGGCTAAGTTCACGCCGACGGTGTTCGGCATCTGGCTGCGATTGCTGCGAGCGATTCCCGGCAGCGTGCTGTGGCTGAGAACACCGGGAGCGCAGGCGCGGGCGAACCTGGAGCGGGAGACGCGCCGCGCCGGACTCGAGCCGGAACGCCTCGTGTTTGCCGATGCGGTGGCCTCGATGGACTCGCATCTGGCCCGGCACCGCCTGGCTGATCTTTTCCTCGATACGCTGCCCTACAACGCGCACACCACGGCCTGCGATGCGCTGTGGGCGGGGCTGCCGGTGCTGACGTGCCGCGGCCGGAGTTTTGCCGGTCGGGTGGGTGCCAGCCTGTTGAACACGCTGCATTTCCCCGAGCTCATTACCGGCACTCTCGCAGAGTACGAGGCGCGAGCGCTCGAACTCGCGCGGGATCCGGAGCGGCTGGCTTCGATCCGGAGCCGCCTGGCGGAGCGGCGCGCGACGAACTCGCTGTTCGACACCCGTCGCTACACCCGGCAGCTCGAAGCTGCTTACCAGGCGATGCGGGCACGGCAGCGCAGCGGCCTGGCGCCCGCGGGCTTTGCCGTCGAGGCGATAGCGCCCGACGAGGCGGTAGCGTCCGACCAAGCCGGGTGAGTCATGGCCCGGCGACTGCACATCGGCGGCCAGGTCAAAACCCCCGGGTGGGAGGTACTCGACGTGAATTCCAACCCCTGCGTCGATCATGTGGGCAATGCATCGGACTTGGGCGCCTTCGAGAATGACTGCTTCGAGCAAATCTATGCATCGCACGTGCTCGAGCACTTCGATTACCGCGACCAGCTGGTGCTGACGCTCAAGGAATGGCGCCGGGTTCTCGAGCCCGGGGGAAGTCTCCTGGTCAGCGTTCCGGATCTCGATACGCTCGCGCGTCTGTTCGTCGATCGGGAGCGCTTGTCGATGCCGGACCGCTTTACCATCATGCGGATGATTTTCGGCGGTCACACCGACCGGTACGACTATCACCTGGTCGGTCTCAATGAGGAATTTCTCACCGGCTTCTTGAATGCGGCCGGCTTCAGCGGCATTCGGCGGGTGGCTGGATTTGGGTTGTTCACGGATGGCAGCTGCCTCGCGCTACACAACATTCCGATCAGTTTGAACATGATCGCGTTGAAGGCGCGGCCGGCTTGAGGCGACCGCTCGATCTCGGGAGATTTTTCGGCTGACGTCATCCAATCGTCACGTTGAGTCGCGATCGTGTCGCGTGTCATGTGGGCGGGAAAATAGCGGTGCCAGTCTTGAAACCGGGAAGAAACGATGCCTGCTCCTGTGGCAGTGGGAAGAAATACAAGAAATGCTGCGGTCCCGCCCGGGCGCAGGCCGCAGCGCCCCTACCGGCGTCCGACTTGAACGAACTCGCGGTGCTGGTCAAGGCCGGCCGCCCTGGGCAGCTCGAGGCGAAGGCCCGAGAGTTGCTGGAACGTTATCCCCTGTCGGGTCTCGTGACCAAGGTGTTGGCGTTGGCCTTATGGTCACAGGGCAAGCCGGCGTTGCCCTACCTCGAACGAGCGGTCGAACTACTGCCCGAGGATGCCGAAGCGCACGGCAATCTGGGCAATGCGCTGCGCGCGGCGGGGCGATTGGACGATGCCGTCCACAGTCATCGGCGCGCGCTCGAGCTCAATCCGGGTTACGCGCCCGCGCACAACGATCTCGGCAGCGCCTTGCAGGACCTCGGAAGCCTCGAGGAGGCCACCGCGAGCTTCCGGCGAGCCGTGGCGCTCAAGCCGAATTTCGCGCTGGCGCACAGCAACTTGGGCAATGTGCTGGTGCTGCAAAATGAGATCGACGAGGCGGAGAAGAGCTGCCTGCGCGCGCTCCAACTGAATCCCGCGCTGCCGGGGCCGCTCGTGCACCTGGCCGAGGTGCAGGCTGGACGCGGTGACTTCGTGGCGGCCGAGAACTTGCTGCGGCAGGCGATCTCGATCGAACCGGACATGCCGGAGGCCTGGGCGGGTTTGGTGCGTGTCAAGAAGATGACCGCCGCGGACAGCG
>Ga0116226_10000149_pt1 | contig 52929 bp, 46 predicted proteins | sample S1TSphfallax_FD_89692 | JGI IMG/M metagenome (GOLD analysis project Ga0116226, IMG submission 89692) | Host-associated microbial communities from peat moss isolated from Minnesota, USA - S1T2_Fa - Sphagnum fallax MG | ecosystem: Host-associated > Plants > Peat moss > Unclassified | place: USA... | reverse complement strand
ATCCGCAAAGAAAATAGCATCAAACTTCGCGGCCTCGGCGCGCTGCGCAAGCTCCTGATAGAACGAAATATCCAGCACCCGCTCCGGCTGTGAGTCGCGATAACGCCAGGCCGCCTCATGATGCCCTGCCGGGTAGATGAACAAGTTAAGCGCCAACTGGCGCGCGGCAACAGACATGGCGACCTCACAAAGACCGAACAATAGCAGAATATCTCAACCGCTATTTATGACCAAATGAGCATAACGAGGCAATGAAACAGGTTTTTGAAAAACCCAGCGACAAAAGGATTTTCATCTCCCTTGGCGCCGAAATTCGTAGATGCGTTTTGTTGACCAGACAAGGTGCGCGCGTGATGCTGTGCGCCGGTATCGATGGGGCGTCATAACGCTCAAAGACTGGAGACTTTATGTCTGTTTCTCGCCTATTGCGTATTATCAGACGCACCGCGTTGCAGGTGATCCCGACAGTCATCGGGATCGTCATTCTCGACTTTTTCCTGCTCAGGCTGGCGCCCGGCGATGCCGCCGATGTAATGGCCGGGGAGTCTGGCTCCGCAACTGTCGAGACCATGGCTATGATGCGCCATAGCTTCGGCCTGGATCTGCCGGTGCTGCGCCAGCTCTTTGGATATTTGTCCAGCCTTGCGCATGGCAGTTTGGGATTCTCCCCGCTCTACAACCTGCCTGTGGCAACGCTCATCGGGCAACGTTTGCCCGACACGTTGCTGTTGATGGGACTGGCGCTTGGGATTGCGCTGTTGTTGGGCATCACGCTCGGCACAATCATGGCGCTCAACGCCGGACGATGGGTTGATCGGGTGATCTCGATTGTATCCCTGGTGTTCTACTCGGTTCCGGGGTTCTGGGTCGGCCTGATGCTCATCGTCGTATTTTCAGTCATGCTGGGTTGGCTGCCATCGGGCGGGGCGGAGACAATCGGCGCCGGGCTAACCGGTTTCGATGCACTGAATGATCATATACGGCACATGATTTTACCGGCGACCTCGCTGGCGCTGTTCTACGTCGCTATTTATGCGCGCCTGACTCGAGCCAGCGTGCTAGAAATCGCCGCTCAGGACTATGTGCGCACCGCCGCGGCGAAAGGCTTGCCGCCAGGCACCATCGCCCTGCGCCATGTGCTGCGCAATGCGCTGATGCCGGTGACCACCCTGGCGGGCATGCATATCGGCGGCATCCTCGGCGGCGCAGTGGTGGTGGAGACGGTGTATAGCTGGCCGGGCCTCGGTCGGCTGGTCTTCGAGGCGATGATGAAGCGAGACTTCACCGTATTGCTGGGTGTTTTGCTGCTGTCCTCTTTGCTGGTCATCTTGGTCAATATCGCGGTGGATATGTTGCAGCTCTGGCTCGACCCCCGCATTGAGGTGCGCCGATGATGCGCGGCGATGCCACGACTTTGCCGGTTCGCGGGCGCTGGTCCGTTGTTGGCAGACCCAATGCGCTCGGCGCCGCTGTCGCACCGGAGCCGGTCAGCACCTCATACCGCGCACTGAGAGTATTTCTACGAAATCCCACGGGCATGTCGGCATTCCTTCTCTTGCTCCTGGTGGCAGTGGTCTCGCTGGCAGCGCCATGGATCTATCAAGACGACCCGCTTTCCATGGTCGCTCGCCCCTTCCTCTGGCCAGGGCAGGATTGGGATTACCCGTTGGGCACCGACTCGTTGGGGCGCGACGTCGCCGCCGGCTTAATCTGGGGCGGACGCATCTCCTTGCTGGTGGGTTTTACCGCTATGGGCCTCGGCGTTGCCGTGGGCATCATCGTTGGCGCCCTGGGCGGCTATTTCGGTGGCGGGATCGACAATACGCTGCAACGCTTGACCGACATCATTCAAACCATGCCGAGCTTCGTGTTGCTGGTTGTGCTGGTGGCCATCTTCGAACCCTCGGTGCAGACCGTCACCGCTGGCATTGCCGTCGTCACCTGGCCGACCGTGGCAAGGCTGGTACGCGCCGAGTTCCGCAGCCTGCGCGAGAAGGATTTTGTTATGGCCGCAAAGGCGTTGGGCTTTGGCCATGCGCGCATCATTCTGCTTGAGATTCTGCCCAACGCCCTGCCGCCAATCATCGTGACAGCCTCGGTTCTGGTGGCCTCTGCGATCCTGATGGAATCAGCGCTGTCTTTTCTCGGCCTGAGTGACCCCAATGTGGTGAGTTGGGGCAGCATGATTGGTTCCGGGCGGGATGCGTTGCGCACCGCCTGGTACCTGACGGCCATTCCGGGTGTTGCCATCGTGCTCACGGTGCTCGCGCTCAACCTGATCGGAGATGCCTTGAACGACGCGCTCAACCCCCGTTCTACCACGACACCATGACCAGCATGACGCCATTGCTTGAGGTCCAGAGCCTCACCATCCGTTTCGCTCATAGCGAGCCGGTGCGCGATCTGAGTTTCCGCGTCTACCCACGCGAAACCGTCGCCTTGGTCGGTGAATCCGGATCCGGCAAATCACTCACCGCGCTGGCTCTAATGGGCCTATTACCCAGCAGCGCCCGCTCCGGTGCCGCAAGCTTGACCCTTGCCGGCGCCGACCTACGGGCGCTCACGCCGCGCGCCTGGCGCCGCGTGCGCGGGCGGGAAGTGGCCATGGTCTTCCAAGAGCCGATGACCTCGCTCAACCCGGTTTTGACCATTGGTCGGCAGATCACCGAGAGTCTGCGTCACCATGAGGGGCTATCGGCGAGCGCCGCGCGGGCCCGCGCCATCGAGTTGCTCGACCTGGTGCGCATTGCGAACCCGCAGCGTCGGGTTGACGATTACCCGCACCGCCTCTCCGGCGGCATGCGCCAGCGTGTGATGATCGCCATTGCCGTCGCCTGCCGCCCCAAACTGCTCATCGCCGATGAGCCGACCACAGCGCTCGATGTCACGATCCAGGCGCAAGTGCTAGAGTTGCTCGACAAGTTGCGCCGAGACCTCTCGATGGGGTTATTGCTCATCACGCATGATTTGGGCGTGGTCGGCCAATGGGCAGATCGCGTGGTGGTCATGTACGCGGGCGCCAAAGTCGAAGAAGCGGCAGCGGAAACCTTGTTCACCGGCGCCCTGCATCCCTACACACGCGGGTTGATCGCTGCCTCACCAAGGTTCCACAGGGCGCATACGTATCAAGACGGCAAACTGAGCGAAATTCCCGGCAGCATTGCATCTGCTGTCGGCGAGGCCGGCTGTGCCTTCGCACCGCGCTGCACCCATGTCCGCACTGAATGCCGCCTGGCGCCACCGCAGCCCATCGCGGTAGAGGCCGGCTGGAGCGTCGCATGCCCGGTTGCGCTTGACCGAACGGAGGAGACCAGGCGTGTCGCTGTTGCAAGTTTCTGATCTGCACATGCATTTCCACACCGCAACCGGCGTGTTGCGGGCGGTGGATGGCGTGTCATTCACGATTGAGCGTGGCGAGAGTGTCGGGCTGGTCGGGGAATCCGGCTGTGGCAAATCGACCTTGGGAAAAACCCTGCTACGCCTGCTTGACCCGACCGCGGGGCGTATTCATTTCGACGGGCAGGCCATCGATAGCTTGACACAGCGCGCGGTGCGGCCCTTCCGCACACGCATGCAAATGATTTTTCAAGACCCGTTTTCCTCGCTGAACCCACGGCAAACGATCGGTCAAATTTTGGCAGCACCGCTGACCGTGCATGGGCGTGGCAACAAAGCGGAGCGTCGGCGCCGTGTCGCGACGATGATCGACCGGGTGGGTTTGCCCACGACATCCGTTGGGCGGTATCCACATGAGTTTTCCGGCGGCCAGCGCCAGCGCATCGGCATCGCCAGGGCTTTGATTCTCGACCCTGCCCTGGTGATTTGCGATGAGCCAGTGTCTGCCCTCGATTTGTCGATACAGGCGCAAATCCTCAATTTGCTGGTGCAGATGAAGCGCGATTTGGGCCTGTCGTATTTGTTCATCTCGCATGATCTTTCGGTGGTACGATTTTTTGCTGACCGAGTCTTGGTCATGTATCTCGGCCGCATCGTGGAAGCGGCCAGTGGCGCCGATCTTTGGCGTAACCCGCTGCACCCCTATACCCGTGCCTTAATCGCGGCGATTCCCGACCCAGCCCGCCGCAAGCACGCCGCCCCGCTCACGGGAGAGCTGCCCAGCCCGGAGGATGTGACGACCGGCTGCCCCTTCCACCCACGCTGCCCGCTCGCAACAGCGCGATGCACCGTCGAGGCGCCGCAACCCCAGATGTTCTCGCCCGGTCACAGTGTGGCCTGCCACCACGCTGACGCCGCGCAGCCACGTTTTCGCAAAGCAGGATAGCGAAATGCCCTTGATCTTCCGTCGTACCATACTGGCTGCGCTGAGCCTCAGCGCGACCCCGTTCGTCCGGCCGGCCTGGGCCGATACGCCGCAACGCGGCGGCACATTAAATTTCTTGGTCGAACCTGAGCCGCCCGCGCTCTCCACCATTGCCAATTCGGCCGGCCCATCCACCAAGGTCAGCGGCAAAGTGCTTGAGGGCCTGTTGACCTATGATTTGCAAATGGCGCCGCGCCCACAACTCGCCACGTCCTGGTCAGTCAGCCCCGACGGTTTGCGATACAGCTTCAAGCTGCGTCAGGGCGTCAAATGGCATGACGGCGCCGACTTCACCTCCGCCGACGTAGCGACCTCGATTGGCTTACTAAAGCAATACCATCCGCGCGGCCGCGGCACCTTTGCCAATGTCGTCACGGTCGAAACCCCAGACCCCCAAAATGCGGTCATCGTGCTATCACAGCCAGCACCGTATCTGCTCAGTGCCTTTGCCGCCTCGGAATCGCCCATCGTACCCAGACATCTCTACGAAGGCACAGACCCCGCCACCAACCATTACACCAACGCCCCGATTGGCACGGGGCCTTTCGTGTTTAAGGAATGGGTGCGCGGAAGCCACATCATTTATGAACGCAACCCGAATTACTGGGACAGTCCGAAGCCTTATATCGACCGCTTGGTGGTCAAGTTCATCCCCGACTCCGCCGCGCGCACCGCCGCTTTTGAATCCGGAGAAGTGGATATTGGCGGGGAGAGCCCGGTTCCGCTGTCGGAAGTTGAACGTCTCAAGCAAGATAAGCGCATCGGCGTTGAAACAGCGGGGTATAATTACAGCCCAACGGTTACGCGCATCGAATTCAATCTGGATAACCTGTATCTCAGAGATCTTCGGGTCCGCCGCGCAATCGCCCATGCTATTGATCGCAAGGTCATTCTCAACACCGTTTGGTATGGCTACGGCATTATTTCACCCACGCCAATCAGCCCCAGTTTGGCGCAATACTTCAACCCGACGACACAATCTTACGCCTATGACCCGCGTAAGGCCTAGCAATTGCTCGACGAGGCCGGGTTCAAGCGCGGCCCAGACGGCGTGCGGTTTCGCCTGGTGCATGATTTCCTGCCATATGGCGACGGCTATCGTCGTACCGCGGATTATCTGCGCCAGACCCTTGCCAAGATCGGAATTGACATCACCATTCGCAGCCAAGACTTCGCCACCTACATCAAGCGGGTCTATACGGAGCGGGATTTCGATTTTACCAATAACTCCATGGGCAACACGTTTGACCCCACGGTCGGCGTGCAACGGCTCTATTGGTCAAAGAACTTCAAAAAAGGTGTGCCGTTTTCCAACGGATCGCATTACAACAATTCAGACGTCGACTCACTTTTGGAAGCGGCAACGGTGGAGCTTGATCCGGCCAAGCGTGTGGCGGAGTTTCGCAAATTCCAAGACCTCATCGCACAGGATGTGCCGGATCTAACGCTGCTCACGCTGGAGAATTTGACGGTCTATAACAAGAGGGTGCGAGACCACACGGTTGGCGCAGATGGGTTGAACGGCAATCTTGCCGGCGTGTGGCTGGCTTCTTAGACCCCGGTTCTCGCGGGTGTCTCGTTTCGTAGGATAGGTGGAGCGCTTGCGTAACCCATTGTCTTCAGTGCTGCCAAAGAGGTGGGTTACGCAAGCGCTCCGCCCATCCTACGAAGACACACAATGCCGGGCTTGAAGTCGGGCGTCGCCAAAGAGCAACGCCGGTTGGTCTCAGTCATCCCCTGCCAAAGCCAGCGCCGCCCCCCGCTCCCCGGCCCGGGACAAACCAAAATGCTCCCGCAAGGTTCGCCCGCTATACTCCCTACGAAAAATGCCTTTGCGCCGTAAAATCGGCACCACTTCATCCACCAGAATATCGAGCCCATCGGGGAACACATCCGGCATCAGGTTGAACCCGTCTGCAGCGCCTGCGTACAACCAACGTTCCATGTCATCGGCCAGCGCTTCCGGCGTGCCGACAAACAGGCGATGGCCGGTGCCGCCGCCGAGTTCGCGCAGCACCTCTCGAACGGTCAACCCCCGGCGCCTCGCCGTCTGTAGGGCCGCCGCCGCGAAACTCTGCATCCCGTTTGGCGGAATAGGCAGGTCGGTGGGGAACGCATCATCCAGCCGCAGCCGCTTCGGGTCGATTTGCAACAGGCCCGCCAATCGGCCAATCGCATATTCCTTGGGCAACAACTCCCATAATTCCTGTTCGCGCCGCTTCACCTCGGCCTCTGTCGAGGCCAGCATTGTCGCCAGCCCCGGCAGAATCACAATCTCCCCGCCCCGACCAAAACTTTTGGCCCGCGCCCGTATATCGCGCCCGAAGGCGGTGCCATCCTCTTCGGTTTGCGCGATTGAGAAAATCGCCTCCGCATGGCGGGCGGCCAGAGTGCGCCCGTCATCCGACCCACCGGCCTGCACAATCACCGGCCACCCCTGCGGTGACCGTGAAACATTCAGCGGCCCCCGAACTTTGAAGTGCACCCCGACATGGTTGATGGGCTGCACCCGTTTGACATCGATGAATTGGCCGCTGGCTTTATCGGCCACCAGCACATCCTCGTCCCAGCTTCCCCAAAGCGCTCTAACAACATCCGTAAATTCAGCCGCCCGCTCATACCGATCACGATGGATCGTCACATCATCAGCGCCGAAATTGCGTGAAGCCGATGGGTCGGCAGTGGTAACAACATTCCAACCAACCCGACCGCGGCTTGCCAAATCAAGCGAGGCGAACCGGCGTGCCAGGTTATACGGGTCGTTATAGGTGGTGGAGGCAGTGGCGATGAGACCAATGCGTTCTGTGCCGGCGGCCACCATCGCCAGCACGATGGTTGGCTCCAGGGCTTGGTACGGACGATATTCCGGTCGGTCAGCGAAACTGGGTGTGTCAGCCAGAAACACCGCGTCAAGCGCCCCGCGCTCGGCTTTCTGGGCAAGGCGAACGTAATGTTGCACATCCAAAAAGGCGCCAGGGTCGCTGGCTTGCATCCGCCACGCTGCGGGATGGAATCCCGAGTTGAGGATATTGACGTTCAGATGCAATTGGCGCCGGCTCATCACTTAGGGCCCTCTTTGCCATGATCCAGACGCGGGCCTACCGCATCATAGAGCACGACTATGAAGCAGCGCAGTTGATCAGTCTACAAAGCATTCCCATACAGACCGTCTCAGCGCGTGTCTCAATGAGCGAAAGCAAGCACAAAGTCGCTGGGCCTCGCCGCGCAGGAGGAACTTTGTGCTCTTAGATGGGTGAAGGGGAGAATGTTTGTTTCTATTGCGCGCGTGTACGTCAGTCGACTTGTCCGTGTTGCGCGCAAATCATAGCATAAGGCTGTTGAGACGCTGTCTAAGGTGCTTAATCATGCGCGACGTTATTTCCCCAACTTTCGATGGCACTACGCCGGGCAACCCTTTCAGCCCACAAAATGGCAGCTATCATGCCAACCGTCGACATATCGTCATCATCGGCGGTGGCTTTGCCGGCGTCGCCACAGCCATCAAGCTGCTCGACACCGCATCCGAGCTCTTGCATGTAAGCATCGTCGAACCCCGCGCCGAGCTGGGCCGTGGCCTGGCGTATTCGACGCGCGAAGCAGCGCATTTGATGAATGGCCCGGCCAAGATGTTCAGCCTCCACCCAGACCGGCCCGAACATTTTGTGCAATACCTCGCACGCTTCGCGCATGAATGGGGCTGGCGAGACCCGAACGCGTCGGATTTCACCAATGCCTTTGCCCCGCGCCGCGTGTTCGGCGATTACATCAGCGCCGAGCTCACCCGCGCCGTGACCCATAGCCCCGCCTACGCATCCTTCGAGCACGTCGTCGCAGAGGCAACCGACATACGGCGCAACTCGGGCCGATTGGATGTGGTCTTGTCAGATGCGCGGGTGCTGCCGGCCGATCACGTTGTGCTGGCGGTCGGCGCCGTGCCATCAAATCCCGCTCTGCCAGTGGCCGATGCCGTTCGCACGGGCGGTCGCTATCTCGAAGATCCATGGGATGTCGACGCTTATCAAAACATCCCGCGCACCGGGAAAACCCTGCTCATCGGCACCGGTCTGACCATGCTAGACGCGTTGGTGACGCTCGAGCGTCGGGGATTCCGCGGCCAATACCAAGCGATCTCCCGACGCGGCCTGTTGATCCATCAGCGGCGCGATGTCGCGCCCTTGCGCGACTTCTTAGCCGAGGCGCCGCTGCCCACAACGGCGCTCGGGCTGCTTCGCGCCGCCCGGCAGGCCCTGGCCGCAGTGCCTCACGGCCGGCCAGATTGGCAGTCTTTGGTATTAGCAATCCGTCCGCATGTCGGCCCGTTATGGCAGCGCGCCAGTGAAGCCGAGCGCGCCCGCTTCCTGCGTCATCTCCGCCCCATCTGGGAAATCTCCTTGCACCGCGCCCCGCCCCGCTCCATCAACTTGCTTGACCGCGGGCGCAGTGAGGGTTGGTTCTCTCACCGCGCCGGGCGGATCATCGCTCTGGACGCAGGGGAGGGCGGCCGCATCGCCGCACAAGTGCGCTGGCGCGGTCAACCGACAGAGGAAACATTTCTGGTCGATGCCGCCATCAATTGTACCGGGGCAGGCTATGATTGGACCCGCTCGAAGCGCAGCTTAGCGGCAAATCTGCTGGCAAAAGGGCTGGTGCGCCCAGGGCCGTTGGGCTTCGGCATAGACGCAGACACGCAGGCAGCGGTGATCGGGCGGGAAAATGTGCCGGCCCGCGACATCTCCGCCATAGGGCCGGCCTTGCGTGGAGTTCGCTGGGAATCGAACACCTTGAACGAATTGCTGCAGCAGGCAGCGCAACTGGCACAGCGCATCTCTGTCTTAGAGCCGATGGCGGAGTTCGCCTATGCCGGCTGACGGGCATCTCTACGCGCGCGCCGCCACACGCGGCCATATCGGCGTCGCCGGCGTAACGCGCCGGTTTAGCATCGGCGGCGCCGCCGTGACAGCACTCGACAGCGTTGATTTGAGCATCGAACCTGGCTCGTTTGTCACCATCGTCGGCGCCAGCGGCTGCGGCAAATCCACCCTGCTGCGCATGATCGCCGGGCTAGACAAGCCCGATCGCGGCGCCGTCACGCATGACGGCGAACCGGTGATCCGCCCTTCCCTCTCCCGTGGCTTAGTGTTTCAAGACCCACGGCTGTTTCCGTGGCTGACCTTGCAAGAAAATGTCGCGATGGCGCTGCTCAACAGCGCCCTGTCCGCCGACGCCCGCGCCGCCACCGTGCGCGAGCACATCGCGCTTGTTGGCCTCACCGGCTTTGAAAAAGCCTATCCGCACCAACTCTCTGGCGGCATGGCGCAGCGCGCCGCCATTGCCCGCGGCCTGGTAAACCGCCCCGATGTTCTGCTGCTCGATGAACCCTTCGGCGCCCTCGATGCGCTCACCCGCGTGCGGCTGCAAAACGAGCTGGAGACAATCTGGCAGCTTGAAGCGGCAACCATGGTGCTGGTAACACATGACGTGGAGGAGGCAATCGTGTTGGGTGACTGGGTTGTCGTAATGTCCCCCCGCCCAGGGCGGATTCGCGAGATTGTGCCAGTGTCCGCGCCGCGCCCGCGGGATCGACAAGATGCAGAATTGGTTCGTCTGCGCGCCTACATCCTTGGGTTGTTGAACGATGCGCCGGCGCCGGAACCCGAGGCCACGAACAAAGCCGCCTGCGGCACGATTGGTCGCCGAGCTTTCGCCGGCCTGGCTGTCGGCGGCGCGACAACCGCTATGCTTCCCCGCCGGGCTCATGCCGACCCCATACGAATTGGCTTTGCCTCCATCGGCGCCGGCAACCGCCCTTTCGCCGGCGGCTCCTCCGCCGCCACCGCGCATGCCGGGCACTATGTCGAAGATGCATTGCAAAGCAAGCAAGAAGTAAAATGGTTCTTCTTCGCCGGCGCCGGCCCGGCGGTGAATGAGGCCTTCGCCAATGGGCAGCTCGATTTCGGATTACAGGGTGACCTGCCGTCAATCATCGGCCGCGCCAACGGGCTGAAGACGAAAATTGTTATGGCGACCGGCGTCGGAACGCCGATTTATCTTGCCGTGCCCACTGGGTCAGACATCACCAGCGTGAAAGACCTCAAGGACCGCCCGGTCGCCCTCTACCGTGGCACCAACGGGCAATTGGCGGTGGACAAGGTGCTGGCCGCGAATGGCCTTTCTGAGCGGGACCTAAAAATCATCAACATGGATTCCGCCACCGCCGGTGCGGCGCTGGCCAACCGCAACATTGACGCCGCCTTTGGCGGGTTTGAGTTGTTCAGCCTGCGGCGCCAAGGCGTGGCCAAGATCATCTACACCAGCAAGGGCGATGACCCCTCCTATGGCCGCAACTCTGCCCTTCTGGTGACAGAAGCCTTCGTCAACGAACACCCGGAAACCGTCCAAACAGTCGTCACCGCCGTTGTTAAAGCCGCTGCATGGTCCTCGGACGAAGCCAATCGCGATGCGCTGTTCGACATCTGGGCCAGGTCCGGCCACCCGGCGGAGAGCTTCCGTGATGACTTCGAAGGCTCCAGCCTGAAGGACCGCGCGAGCCCGCTCATCGACCCGTTCTTGATCGAGCAATACCGTGTGCAAGCGGTGATGGCGCGGGATTATAAATTGCTGCGGCGGGATGTCGATGTCTCTGGCTGGTTCGACGTACGCTTTGTGAATCACGCACTGGCCGAGCTTGGTCTCACCCGGTTCTGGACCGCCCGCGACGCCCACGGCCACGCAATCGCCACATGAGTGCAACAGCTTTTCAACCTTGGTCGAGCCGGGTGGTTTTGGCGCTAGACGGGTTGGTGGCGCCCTTGGCTTTGCTGGTGCTGTGGTGGTTTGCCAGCGCCCATGGCTGGATGCCGCAACAGGTGCTGCCCGCACCCGATGCCGTCACCAGCGCCCTTGCGGATTTGTGGAACAGCGGTGATCTGACAACGAATGCGTGGGTCAGCCTGCGCCGCGTGGTGCTGGGGTTTGCCGCGGGCGCCCTCGCCGGCATCTTGCTCGGCGCCGCCATGGGTTTGTCGCGGCGGGCGGAGGAGGTGGTGCGCCCGCTCTTCACCGCCGCAGCGCAAGTGCCCGCCATCGGCTGGATCCCGTTATTAATGCTCGTGGTGGGCATTGGCGAGCCACTCAAAATCATCGTGATCGCTGTCGCGGCTTGCGTGCCCGTGACACTCAACACCTTAGCGGGCGCGCGCGCCGTGTCGCCGGGTTTTTATGAGGTGGCGGCGGTGTTTCGATACAGCCGCAGTCAAATCCTTCGCCGCGTGATCCTGCCTGCGTCTGTTCCGCAGGTGTTCACTGGGCTGCGTTACGGTTTGACGAATGCGTGGCTGGCGCTGGTCGCTGTGGAATTGCTCGCCTCGTCGGAAGGGCTGGGCTACTTGCTGGTGTGGGGGCGGCAGATGTTCCAAATGGATTTGGTGCTGGCAACCATGTCGGTAATCGGCGCCGTGGGTTTTGCGCTTGATGCCGGGCTGGCTTTTGTTGAGCGGCGTTTGCAGCACTGGAAAATTCTGTGAACTGGGTGCGCGCTTCCCTGCGCGGGCTGATTCTGCCGGCTATCACCCTGGGCATCTGGGAGGCGCTGAGCCGAGCGGGGCTTGAAGACCCGCATGTGTTTCCTCCGCTTGAATGGATCGCCTGGACCGCTTGGAACGACACCTTGCACGCTTCGTTGATCGGCAATCTGCTGTCGAGCGTAGGAAGATGCGCCGCCGGGTTCGCAATCGGTGGCACAGCCGGCTTATTGCTTGGCGCTGCCTTCGGGCTATCGCGAACAATGCGGGTGCTCTTCCACTCCTTGTTCAATACCCTGAAGCAGATTGCTGTCTTTGCCTGGATCCCGTTACTGGCCATGTGGTTCGGCATCGGCGAAGCCTCCAAATTGGCGTTCATTGCCCTGGCCACCTTCGCGCCCGTGCTGGTGAACACTGAGGAGGGGTTTTACCGCGCGCCGGCGGGGCTGTTGGAAGTGGGCGCCGTACTGACCCTGCGCCGGTTCCAGGTCATCCGCCGTATCATCTTGCCCGCCGCCCTCCCGTCCATCATGACCGGCTTACAACTCGGTTTAATCCACGCCTGGCTCGGTACAATTGGCGCGGAGTTCTTTATGACCGCCGGGCCAGGCATAGGCACGTTCGTCGCCGAAGGGCGTGACCGGTTTCAGATGTCGCAAACCCTGGTCGGGGTCGTGTTGCTCGGTCTGGTCGGGTTCTTGTTACAACGCGGCGCACAAGCGCTGGAACGCCACGCGCTGCATTGGCGCCAAGCCTGACCAGTCAATCCTCCGTCGTGTCCTCCGGCGCGCGCCGATCGCGAAACACGTTGCTGTGCAGCGGGTACGCCGTGGTATGCTTCAGCCGCTCCATGGCAAAGCGCGACGTTACGTTCTTCAGCGGCGCCGCCTTGATCAACTTCTTATAGAACGCGTCAAACTCCGCCATATCGGCCACTGCGACACGCAACATATAATCGATGTCGCCAGCCATGCGGTACAGCTCCATCACTTCCGGCATGCCGGCAACCGCTTCGGCGAAGCGCTGCAACCATTCCGGGGTGTGATCACCCGCCTCGATCGCCACGAACACGCTCAGCCCCATGCCCACCCGGTTGGGCTCAACCAGCGCCACCCGGCGGGTGATGACGCCGGCGTTTTCGAGTTTTTGGATACGTTTCCAACAAGGCGTCGGTGAGAGCCCCACCACATCAGCCATTTGCGCAATAGAAAGTGTGGAATCCGTCTGCAATATGCTCAACAAATGGCGGTCGATTTCGTCCACGCGCCTTGCCTTTCAGCGAGTTTGTAGGGTGCAATGCGCTTTGGCATTGCACCTCTTTCGTGTCACCGTTTCTGTCGAGACAGGCGTTGCCGCGCCTGATTATAAAAACGACCCTTAGTTTTGGCGCCTATTGCGGTGGCGCAACGGCCGGCGCGTGGTACTCCGGGTCGCTGACTTTTTCCAACCATTCGGCGCCAGCGCCATCCTCCCCGCTCTCTGAAATCGCCAGGTGGATGAATAAATGTTCGGGCGCGGCGCCGTGCCAGTGCTTGACGCCGGGTGGAATGATCACCGTATCCCCTGGGCTGAGCAGCACGGGGGCCTTCCCGGCTTCCTGAACGCGGCCGGTTCCATACAGAACATACAAGGTTTGCCCAACCGGATGCGTGTGCCATGCGGTCCGCGCCCCCGGTGTAAACGACACCGAAGTTGCGCGCGCGCGGGATGGCGCAACGGCCGTCACCACCTCATCTTGCAAAACCGTGCCCGTGAAATGTTCCGGCGCGGCAAGTTTGGTGGGGCGAGTGGATGCTCTGATAACTTTTACCATGGGCTCTTCCTTACAAAGATGTTGTAGATCAACTGTGTTACGCGTGTGGCGCCAAATAGAGATCAGCAAAACTGCTGTTCAACCCATCCGCAGTGGTGGCGAAGTTTTTCACACGCTTATTAGCAACGATAACGCCGGCAGGTGCCACCAGATCGACCGACGCAACGTCTTCATGGATATATTCCTGAAACGCGAAGAACAGGTCGCGGCGCCTTGCCTCATCGGGCTCCACCGCGGCCGCTTCGAGCAGTCGATCGACCTCGGGGTTGGCATAATGCGCGGCGTTCGAGAATGGCAGGCCAATCTGGATATTCTTCGACCAATACGCCCGCTGCACCCCCGGCGTCGGGTCGAAAGTGTTTGAGAGACTTTCGATGACGAGGTCAAATGCGCGGTCGCGGTACACCGTGGTGAGAAAGGTGGCCAGGTCATAGCGCTGGAGTTCGACATCTATGCCGATGCGGCGCACGGCCTGCCTGACATAATCCCCAAAATTCGTGACCAGGAAGGGGTTAACCGTCAGCCGCAGCTTAAAGCGCGTGCCGCCAGGCCCCTTGGGGTGGCCCGCATCATCGAGCAATCGTTCCGCCAGCGCAGGATCATAAGACCAAGCCTGGACTTTCGGGTCATAAAATTTCGGCAGCGCCAGACTGACAGGGCTGGGCGATGCCTGGGCATAGCCATAGTAAACCGTGTTGACGATGGCCTTTAGATCAAGCGCATGAGCAATGGCCAGCCTGACCCGACGGTCTTTGAAAATCGGGTTGTCATAATTAAAGAACAGCTGATTTTGCGGCCCCGAATAGGCATAGGTCGTGGTATCCACGATGAGGTTGGGGTTCTCCTTCAACCGCGCCAAATCGGCGAGCGCGACGGGATTGGCGGAAATATCAATCTCACCGGTTTCTAGCGCCGCACCCCGGGCCGACGAATCCAGTATGGGGCGGAGGATGATTTTGTCGAGATACGGTTTCGGTGCGTCCCAATAGCCCGGGTTCCGCTCAAACAACAAATGACTGCCCGGCACCCATTCGCGCAGAATAAACGGACCTGTGCCAATGGTCTGGGCAAGCTTGGGTTGGTCAGCCGGTTTGAAGGTCTCGTAGATATGCTTGGGCACCATCGGAGATTCCGAGCCCGACAATGCGAACAGCAAATACGGCGTTGGCTGTGAGAGCACAAACTCCGCCGTATGCGCATCGGGCGTTTCGATGCGCTGAACATGCGCAAAGGTGGCGCGCCCGCGCGGGTGGGCCTGACCGAGCCGCTCGATGGAAAAAGCCACATCGGCCGAAGTAAAATCGGTGCCGTCATGCCACTTGACCCCCTCCCGCAAGCGGAAGCGGTAACGCAGACCGTCGGGGCTGACAGTCCAACTGGTGGCGAGTACCGGGCGCGGCACCATATTGAAATCGTAGGTTAGAAGGCCTTCGTTGATCTTGGTGCCGATGCTTGAGCCGGTCCCGGAAGAGGTGTTAATGGCAATGATGGCTGAAGGCTCGGGATAATAGGCCCATCGTAAGGTGCCGCCATGGGTCGGTTGCTCACGCGACGCTCTCGCACGGTGTGCAAACGTCGCGGCGGCGCCAACCGACAATATCCCTGCGCCAAGAGTACGTCGCGTTATGGTCATTGGTGTACTCCTGTTCGGATCAAACTTGCAACGAGGTAATCTTGTTCATCGTTCAATACCGGCCTTCAGCCGCCCCTTGTATGCAACTGGATCGCCGGCGCTTCGCCATTATTTTCTTGGTAGGGTGCAATGCGCTTTGGCATTGCACCTCTTTCGCGCTATGTTCGCAGACCCAGTGAATTTCGTAGGCGTGACGGCAGCGCCCCGCAGGTCGTGCCGTCTTCTGTCGCCAGAACAGCAGCGGCCGCAGACCACAGGGCGGCGACATGGATGGCGTGTAGGGTCAGCCTGCCCTCACGCGCACGCTGCAGCACGCTCACAAAATCTTCCAAAAACACCTCGACCCCAGGCTCTGCAAGGCTGTTGTCTTCGTTTTGGACAGCCTGTTCAGCAAAAAACACATACGCGGTGTTGTTCTGGTTTGAAGGGTTGGGGAACGTGGTGAGCAGATGCTGCACCGCACGCGCGCGGTACCCCGTCTCCTCCCGCAATTCTCGCGCAGCGGCAAATTTTGCCGCCTGTAACCCGGTCACCCCATCACTGGCATCAACAAGACCGCCCGGTAACCCGATCAGCACACCGCCCACACCATGGCGATACTCGCGCACGAGAATCAGGCGCTGGTCAGCCTCGGTGAGTGCGACAATGCTGGTCCAGTCAGGATATTCAACCACGTGGTACGAGTCGAGCACGTGCCCGTCCTCGGTCTGTACCCGATCGGTACGAAGGCTCACCCATGGATCGGCGTAGGCCGACCGACTGTCCAGAACACGCCACGCCCGCGCGTGATGTGGCGAAGACAACGCTGCAATCTCGCTCATGCTGAGGTCACAAGAGCGTTTTCAACCTTCCGGACAGCTGTGCGCCCGACAATCATCACATGACCCACGGCGCGGCGCATGTCGAACAGGCTGGGCCAGATTCTGCCGTCAAGCCGCTCCACGTTGGGGTGAACGGCAACAAACCGAAACTGGCCAGATGTTTCCACGGCCGCCCCGGCAAACGTGCCTGCAATCTCTATGACGTGTGACGTTCTCATGATGCCTCCAGGTCGACAGCGCCGCCAGCCTTCTGATGGCGACCCCTATAGCAGAGATTATAACACGCCGCCATGTGCTACGATGCGAATTACGTAGGTTTGTCGTGTAATTTATGCACCCCTCAAAATCGCCAATTTCCGGTCTCTGCGACTACCCAAAAGGCCAAATAGTCGTTTTTCAGATGCGTTTGACGCCGGGCGCCGGTCTGTTTGCACGATTGCCTCTTGGTATTTAGCATGTTTAACATATATTTGTCGTGCAATGATCGGGTCAGCCGGGCCGACGACCCCTGCACGCCCCGCTCATACAACCAAAAGGAGGCTATCACATGTCCAACTTCCGACCGCTGCATGATCGCGTTGTGCTCCGCCGGCTGACGGCAGAGCAAAAAACCGCCGGCGGCATCATCATTCCCGACACGGCCCAAGAAAAGCCGACCGAGGCCGAGGTTGTTGCTGTCGGTCCGGGGGTGCGTGACGAGACCGGCAAGCTCGTCGCTCTGGAAATCAAAGCCGGCGATAAGGTGCTGTTTGGCAAATGGTCAGGCACCGAAGTGAAGATCAACGGCGAAGACCTCTTAATTGTCAAAGAATCCGACATCTTTGGCATTGTGGAGGCAACCGGCGCCGCCTCTCGTAAGGCCGCCTAAGACCTGACTTTAGCTGAAATCATATAAGAGAAGGAAAAGCGATACCATGGCTGCGAAAGACGTTCGTTTTGGTGGTGACGCCCGCCAAAGGCTGCTGCGCGGGGTGGATATTCTGGCCGACGCGGTAAAAGTGACCCTGGGGCCAAAAGGTCGGAACGTCGTGTTGGATAAGAGTTTTGGCGCGCCGCGCATCACCAAAGACGGTGTGACCGTTGCCAAAGAAATTGAACTCACCGACAAGTTCGAAAATCTGGGCGCACATTTGTTGCGCGAAGTAGCGACCAAAACCAACGACATCGCCGGTGACGGCACCACAACGGCCACAGTGCTTGCCCAAGCGATTGTACGCGAAGGCGCAAAGGCGGTAGCCGCTGGCATCAATCCGTTAGACCTCAAGCGCGGAATCGATAAGGGCGTTACGGCGATCATTGAAGAGTTGAAACTCAAGACGAAAAAGATCACCACCCAGGCTGAGACCGCACAGGTCGCAACCCTTTCGGCCAGTGGCGAAGCCGCCATCGGTAACATTATCTCGGAAGCCGTGCAGCGGGTCGGCAATGACGGTGTTATCACCGTGGAAGAGGCCAAAGGCGTTGAAACCGAACTTGACATCGTGGAGGGACTGCAATTCGACCGGGGTTATGTGTCGCCCTATTTCGTCACCAACGCCGAAAAGCTGACCGTTGAGTTTGATCAGCCCTATATCTTGATCCACGAAAAGAAACTCTCCAGCTTGCAACCTTTGTTGCCGCTGCTCGAAGCGGTGGTGCAGTCTGGCCGCCCGTTGCTGATCATTGCGGAAGATGTCGAGGGTGAGGCACTCGCGACGCTGGTGGTGAACAAGCTGCGGGGCGGGCTGAAAGTGGCCGCGGTCAAGGCACCGGGCTTTGGCGATCGGCGGAAAGCCATTCTCGAAGATATCGCCGTGCTGACCGGCGGTGAGGTGATTAGCGAAGATCTCGGCATCAAGCTTGAGAACGTGAAGATCACCCAACTCGGGCGGGCCAAGCGGGTGCTGATCGACAAAGAGAACACCACCGTCGTTGAGGGCGCCGGCACAAAGCCCGAGATCACCGGCCGAGTGGCGCAAATCCGTGCGCAAATCGAGGAAACCACCTCTGATTATGATCGGGAGAAGCTGCAAGAGCGGCTTGCGAAACTTGCCGGCGGCGTCGCGGTCATCAGAGTCGGCGGCTCGACCGAGGTTGAGGTGAAAGAGCGCAAGGATCGGGTCGATGACGCGCTGAACGCCACGCGCGCTGCGGTCGAAGAAGGCATTGTGCCCGGCGGCGGTGTTGCGCTGGCGCGGGCGAGCTTGATTCTGGCCAAACTCAAGCCTGAAAATGACGATCAGCGGGTCGGGATCGAGATCGTCCGTAAGGCCGTGCAATCTCCGCTGCGCCAGATCGCTGAAAACGCCGGGGAAGACGGTGCCGTCATCGCTGGCAAAACGCTTGAACACACGCAATACGCTTGGGGGTTTGATGCCCAGGCCGGTGAGTTCAAAGACCTGGTCGCGGCTGGTATCATCGACCCAACCAAGGTCGTTCGCGCGGCGTTGCAAGACGCAGCTTCTGTCGCTGGATTGCTGGTGACAACAGAGGCACTGGTGGTGGACGCTGTGGAGAAAAAGACGCCCTCGCCTTCCCCCGACCCTGAATACTAAAACTGAACGTAAGGTGGGCTGCTTTGCAGCCCACCAACCGCTCCCGACAAAAAAGCTCAGCAGTTGATCCCGTAGGACCGACTGCTATGATCTTCCGACAGGGAGGCAAAATGAAAATACCCGGCATCACCCCCAAGGCTGACGCATGAAATATCGGCAGCGATGGCTCAACGTCGCTTCTGTCGCTTCTGTTGTCGTATGTCTATCACTGATCGTTATCAAAAACGCACCCGGCAACACCGGCCATCAGCTGGTCAATGTCTCTTACGATCCTACGAGGGAGCTTTATCAGGCGCTTGATCCGCTCTTCATCGCGTCTTATCAGAAGCAGACTGGGCAGTCGCTGACGATTCTGCAATCACATGGCGGATCGTCACGCCAGGCCCGCCGGGTGATCAGCGGGGAGCTTTCCGCAGATGTTGTCACGCTTGGGCTGGTTTCTGATATCGAGGCGCTGCGTCGGCGTGGATTGATCGCGCCGGGTTGGCAAGAACGGCTGCCGAATCATGCCCGGCCTTATACCTCCACCATTGTTTTCGTTGTCCGGCACGGCAACCCGCTTGGCATCCATGACTGGCCCGACCTGCTTGCCCCAGGAATAGAGGTGGTCACCCCCGACCCCCGCACATCTGGCAACGGCAAGCTCGCAGCCCTGGCTGCCTGGGCCGCGGTGACCACACGCGGCGGCAATGCGGCTGAAGCCGAGACCTATCTCCAAAATCTCTTTGCCCATGCGCCGGTGTTGGGCGAAGGTGCGCGCAACGCGGCCATTCGCTTTGCGGTGCAGGAGGTCGGCGACGTGCATCTCACGTGGGAAAACGAAGCTCTGCGTGAGGTGGCGGTGGCCAAGGGCCGCCTGCAAATCGTCTATCCGCCGGTCAGCATCTTGGCTGAACCATGCGTCGCCTGGGTGGATAAGAGTGTCGCGCGCAATGACACTTTGGCAGCTTCCAAAGCCTATCTGGAATTTCTGTTTAGCGATGAGGCGCAACAGATAATCGCGCAGCAAGGATATCGCCCGATCCAGCCGAATGCCGCAGGGGTGGCCTTCCCAAGCCTTACGCTTGTGCCCATCACCGCGCTAGCACGAGACTGGGACGATGCGGAGGCCAAGTTTTTTGCCGAAGACGGTATCATCGCCAGAACTATGGGAGCCCACGCGAAATGAGGGTTCTCTTTCGCTACAACCAGAGATTGTTGCGCGCCGATCTTGTTGCCGCTCTGACCGTCGCCGCCATTTCGTTGCCGCAAGGTATGGCTTATGCGTTGCTGGCCGGTGTCGATCCCCGCTATGGCCTTTATTCGGCCATCCTGGTCACCGCCGTCGCCTCGGTGTTCGGTTCTTCCTCGCATCTTATCAACGGCCCCACCAGTGCGATTTCGCTGGTGGTGTTCTCGGCTCTCTCCATCTTCGATCCAGACCAGCGGGTGGAGGCGGCAGAGGCGATGTTTATGCTCGGCGCCATGGTTGGGGCGATCCAAATTTTCATCGCGGTGTTTCGTTTGGGGGACCTGACCCGTTATATTTCAGAGTCTGTGATTTTGGGGTTCATGAGCGCCGCCGCCCTGTTGTTGGCGATTGGCCAAATTCCGAATGCGTTGGGCCTGCGCGACAAAGGCAATGGCGCAATGCATGTGCTGCATCGTTTGTGGCTCACGCTCACGGCCGGCGACGCGATCAACGCCCGGGCACTGGCGATTACGCTGGCGACCTTGGTGTTCGCTGTAGCTTTCCGCCGGCTCGTGCGACGTTACCATCTGCCGCAGTTCGACATGCTGTTGGTTCTCATCATCGTAGGACTCTCCGCCTATTTTGTTGGCTGGACCATACCAGGTGTGGATGGTCGAACCTTAATTGGCGTTGCCGGCGCAGTGCCGAGTAGCCTGCCATCCGCCCATATCCCAACAGTGAATCTGAGCTGGGCGTTAGACCTCGCGTCCGACAGTGCGGCCATTGCATTTCTTGGCCTGCTAGAGGCGCTTGCGATCGCCAAATCCATTGCCAACGAAACGCGCCAAGAACTCGACTTTAATCGCCAGTGCCTGGCCGAAGGGCTAGCCAATCTCGCCGGTGGACTCTTTCAGTGCCTGCCAGGATCGGGATCGCTATCGCGATCTGCGATCAATTTTCAGGCCGGCGCCAAGACCCGGCTTTCGGGCCTCTTCACCGCCAGCTTTGTTGCCATCGCCGTGCTTGGCCTCGCGCCGCTCGCCCGTTACGTCCCCAAACCGGCGCTCGCGGCGCTGTTGCTGCTGACGGCTTGGCGCCTGATCGACTTCCGCAGAGTCGGCTACACAATGCGCGCTTCCCGCATGGATGCCGCCGTGGTGAGCGTCACCGCGCTTTCCGCCATCGCCTTCGGTCTCGATCAGGCCATACTCATTGGGGTGGCGATGTCTATTCTGCTGTTCGTACCACGTGCGGCGAAACTTAAAGCCACCGAACTGGTGGTGGCCGCCGACGAAGTGGTTCGTGGCCGGTTGCCGACCGATCCACCGCCCGTGGGTTCTGTGTTATATGACCTGGAGGGTGAGTTGTTCTTCGGCGCCGCGCCGGAGTTGACGCGCAATTTTGAGCGTATTGCGTTGCGTGCAAAGACGGAAGCGATCCGCCACGTGCTGCTGCGCCTGAAGCGGGTGCGCAATCCGGATGTGGTGAGTCTGGAACAGTTCGAGCATTTCCTGAAGGAAGCTGAGGCGCAGGGCCTCACAATCTGGCTTGCCGGGGTGCAGGCCGACCTGCTGGATTCGTTTCGCCGTTTGGGTTTCAGTGCGTGGCTGCCAAACTAGCGGATTTTCCCGCAGGGAAGCGACGAAGACTCCGCAACTCTCGCTGCCATACGCGGCATTCGCGGGCAGCTGAAGGCCAACACAAGCCACGCGAAAGACCGGCTGTATTATCTCGTGTAGCCCGCAGCGCGGTCGATGCGAAGCGCGCGCGACGGTCGACGCGAAGCACGCGCGACGACGTGCGCGACGACTGGGACGATGCGGGCTACCGGGGAGCGGAGGTGGCGTTTGCCTACTCCGCTGCCGCCCGTTGCGGAACGCCCTGCGCTGATTCGTTCAACGCTTGGTCCAGATCAGCCAGAATATCATCAATATGCTCAATTCCGATCGAAAGCCGAATATACCCAGGGGACACACCGGTTTGGCGCTGTTCCTCTGCTGTAAGTTGGGAATGCGTGGTGCTGGCGGGGTGAATAGCCAGGCTGCGGGCATCGCCGATATTGGCGACGTGATAGAACAGCTTGAGTGAGTCAATAAACCGCCGGCCAGCCTCGGCGCCGCCGGAAAGCTCAAACCCCACCAAGCCACCAAACCCGGTGGTGAGGTATTTGCGCGTCCGCTCCGCTGGTTCTCCCTTCAGGTGCTTCGGGTGAATGACGCGAACAATCTCGGGCCGAGCCGCGAGGTAATCGGCCACCGCCTTCGCATTGCGGCTATGCTCCCGCACCCGCAGCGCCACGGTTTCAATCCCTTGCAAAACCAGGAAGGCGTTGAAGGGGCTGAGCGAGGCGCCGAGATCACGCAGCAATGTCACACGCGTTTTCAGCGCAAAAGCGATTGGCCCGAGCGGTTTTGCCGCTTCAACCCAAACGGCGCCGTGGTAAGATGGGTCAGGCCGGTGCAAAGCGGGCTGACGCTCGGGCCAGGCGGCCCAATCGAAATTGCCCCCATCGACAATAATCCCGCCGATGGAGGTGCCGTGTCCGCCAAGATATTTGGTGAGCGAGTGCACAATTACCGCGGCGCCATGATCGAACGGCCTGACCAACAACGGTGCCGCGGTGTTATCAACAATCAGCGGAATGCCCAACCCACGCCCGATGGCGGCAACCTCGGCGATGGGAAACACTTCAAGTTTTGGATTTGGCAACGTCTCGGCATAATAAGCGCGGGTGCGGGCATCGGTGGCGCGCCGAAAGTTTTCCGGATCAGCCGGGTCAACAAAGCGCACCTCGATCCCCTGATCCTTCAGCGTGTTGGCAAACAGATTCCACGTGCCGCCATAAAGGTCGGTGCTGCTGACGATATTGTCACCCACATGCGCGAGGTTCTGCACCGCAAAAGCCGACGCGGCCTGCCCAGAGGCCACGGCAACCGCCGCCGCCCCACCTTCCAGCGCCGCGACACGCTGTTCCAGAACATCCGTTGTCGGGTTCATGATGCGCGTATAGACGTTGCCAAGTTCCTCAAGGGCGAACAAGCGGGCAGCGTGGTCGGTGCTGTCGAATTGGAATGACGTTGTCTGATAGATCGGCACGGCAACCGCTTTGGTCGCGGGGTCGCGGCGCCAACCGGCGTGCAAAGCGATGGTCTGGGGATGCTGTGTCATAGAGGTGCTCCAGATCTGTTCTGTTTCAATGCCAAGCCTAAACTGGCTCAGCGGTGGTCGAGCCGTTTGGATAACCTGTCGCCCGCCCATTGCACTCCGCAGACAAGTGCTATGAGTACGACCACAACCGCTGCCATCACCTGCGTTTCAAACCGCTGATACCCGTAGCGTATCGCGAGGTCGCCGAGTCCTCCCGCACCCACGGCCCCGGCAATGGCAGAGGCGCCGATCAACGTGACTAAGGTAACGGTGAAACCCGATACCAAGCCCGGCAGCGCCTCTGGGATGAGAACTTCCCAGATAATTGCAAGGCGGCTCGCCCCCATGGCTCGGGCCGCTTCAATCAAACCACGATCAACCTCACGCAGCGAAACCTCGGCAATGCGCGCATAGTACGGCGTTGCGGCCACAGACAGCGGTACGATGGCGGCAATGGTGCCGATCGAAGTGCCAACAATCAGCCGGGTGAGCGGGATCAGTGCAACCAATAGAATGATGAACGGCACCGACCGCAAAGCGTTGACCAAACCACCCAAGACGCGATTGGCCAGCCGGTTCGGCCAAATGCCCCCTGCATCCGTGGCCATCAAGAACAAGCCTAGCGGCAGGCCCAATAGAAACGCGATGACGCCGGCATCTACCGTCATCACCACAGTCTCCCACAGCGCGTCGAGCAAAAGGTCAGTTGGGATGCGGAACATAGCCGAGCACCTCATATTCGCCAACCAGCCCGTGCAGGGCGGTTGCCAGATCCGTCACCAACCCATCGCGATTCGGCAAGGCTATAAAAAACCGACCCAGCGGCTGGTCTTGCACATGCTCTACCCCGCCATGCAGCAGCACCGGTGCGACACCCACCCGTTCGTTCAGCAAACTCAACACAGGCAGACGGGCCTGGGCGCCAAAAAGATCAAGACGCAGCAACAACCAGTCCCCTGGTTCGGCTGGGTTACGCACACGCGCCTGAAAGGCGGCGGGAAGGCTGGGGCGCAAGCCGGCCAAAAGCCGCTGTGTGCTGGCTTGTTGCGGGCGGGCGAAGATTTCCCACAGCGCCCCGCTTTCACTGATCCGCCCAGCTTCCAACACGACGACGCGGTCCGCAATGGCACGCACCACGCTCATCTCATGCGTGATCAACACAATGGTAAGCCCAAGGCGGCGGTTGATGTCGCGTAACAAATCTAAGATGGAGAGCGTGGTTTCCGGGTCAAGCGCCGAGGTTGACTCATCAGAGAGCAGCAAAGACGGGCTCCCCGCCAACGCCCGCGCGATACCCACGCGCTGCTTCTGTCCGCCCGAAAGTTGCGCCGGATAAGCGCAAGCTTTATCAGACAGCCCAACCAGTTCCAGCAATTCCGCGGCCCGTGCTGTCCGCTGCGCGCGCCCCCACCCGGCGACCTTCAGCGGCAAGGCCACATTTTGTGCCACGGTGCGTGAAGAGAGCAAATTGAAATGTTGAAAGATCATGCCAATGCGCCGACGCACGGGTGTCAGCGCACGTTCTGGCAAAACGGTTATATCCGTGCCCTCAATTTCCACGCTGCCACTATCGGGCCGCTCCAGCCCGTTGAGGCAGCGGATCAAAGTGGATTTGCCGGCCCCGCTGCGCCCAATGATGCCCAGCACTTCCCCGTTGGCCACCGACAGTGAGATGTCATCGAGCGCCGACACGGTGCCGAACCGCTTGCTGACGCCACGCAGCCGCACAATGGGTACGCGTTGTGGCTGCGGCTGTGGAAGAAACTCCGGCGCGGCGTCCTGCGCCCGCAGCGCATAGCCATCCGAGATCATGGGAGTCTGCCTGCCAATTATACCTTTCTCACTTCGGTAAATGTGTATTACACGATTGTCAATGGTGGTTATAAAGCCCGCCGTGCCACCGTGTGTTCAAACTTGACACGGCCGCATATCGTATAATATCTCCTCGATCGATTGCAGGGAATTCTGTTATGGTGCGCCGACAGGTTTTGAGATCTTTGAGGTGGATAACCGCCACCGCTTTTCTCCTCTCACTCGCCATTGCGACCAGGCCCGCCGCTGCAGAAGCACCCTTGCGGATTGCTGCAACACCTGGCCCCATGACTGACACGGTTCAGTTTGCCGTAGACCTTGCGAAGAAGCAGGGGCTAGACGTTAAAGTTATAGAATTCTCCGACTGGGTTATGCCCAATCAAGCCGTGGCCGACGGCGATGCCGATGCGAATTTTTTCCAACATATTCCGTTTCTGAATATTGCCAATCAGGCGCGCGGTTTTAACCTGGTGCCGGTGGCCCCTGCGGTTGTTATGCCGATGGCACTTTTCTCGCACAAGATTACTAAGTTGGACGAAGTGGCAGATGGGTCACGAGTGGCGATCGCGAATGACCCGGTGAATGGTGGTCGTGGCCTTCTGCTCTTCCAAAAGGCCGGGCTCATTAAGCTTCGTGACGGCGTGGGTGACGTTGCCACGCCGGCTGACATCGTTGAGAACCCTCGGCACTTACGCTTCATCGCACTTGAAGCCCCGCAACTTGCCCGTGCGCTGGATGATGTGGCCATTGCCCAAGTCAGCATTACCTATTTGGTGGCTTCCGGCGGCGATCCACGCACAGCACTGATCACCGATGGCGCGGGTGATCTGCACTACGCCATCAATTTCGTCGCCCGCGCGGATCACCGTGACGACCCAAGGCTGGTAAAATTCATTTCAATCTTCCGTTCTCCGGAGGAGCGCGCGTATATCCAAAGTCATTTTGGCGGCGCGATCAGCCCGGCTTGGTAAGCCGCGCGCTTCCTTGCCTCCCCTCACATAGCAAAGCTTTGCCCTGTGTCGGCCCCCGACAGGGAGCTTGACGCCGCTTGTGTAAACATGGCTTCGTGACATTAGAATGAGGGTGCACGAACGAACGGTACCGCACACGTAACCCAGGGGGAGGTTGAGTGACGCGCACGCTGGTGATTATCGGCGCGGGGTTCAGCGGCACGTTACTTGCCCTTCACGTCTTGCGCCGTGCACCGGCGCAAACGCAAGTGGTTTTGATCGAGCGTAGCCGTCGCTTTGGTCACGGTCTGGCTTATGGCAGTGGAAATCCGAATCATCTGCTCAACGTGCCTGTTGCGCGGATGAGCGCGTTTCATGACAAACCCAACGATTTTCTCGATTGGCTGCACGCGCATCCGGCTTGGGGCAACAGCACGCCGCAATGCTTTGTATCGCGTCAAGCATTTGGCACCTATGTTCGCGATTTGTTGAAAGCCGAACTGCGGCGGCCGAATAATGCCAGCCGGCTCATCTTGGTGCGCGGCGAAGTGCAAAGCGTGCAGGCGAGCGGTGGGGTATTGTCGGTGCGGTTGGATCGTGCACGTACGGTCAATGCGGATATGGCCGTGCTTGCCACCGGAAATTTCCCGCCGGAGCCACCGCGCGTCGCCGATCCCAGTTTTTATGACGGCCCGCTCTACCGCCCCGACCCGTGGGCGCCAGGCGTGGTCGAAGGGCTCGACCCGGCAACCCCGGTTCTGCTCATTGGGTCCGGCCTCACCGCTATTGACACTGTCATCTCCTTGCTCGACCTCGGTCATATCGGGCCGATCACCGCGCTTTCCCGACGTGGTTTGCTGCCCTTGGTGCACGCGGAAGGATCGCATCGATCCTGGACGGGCCGAGCGGCGTTTCCCAGTGATGCCATCGCCTTATTACAATTTATGCGCCGCGCCGCGCGCGAGGCTGCGGGGCGGGGGGAAGCCTGGCAAAGCGTTGTCGATTCCCTACGCCCCTTCACGCAAGATATCTGGCAATCCATGCCGTTGCGCGACCGGGCCGCATTCCTCCGGCATTTGCGGCCCTGGTGGGACATCCATCGCCATCGCATGGCGCCTTCGGTCGCACGGCGTATTGCCGCGGCTCAGGCGGACCAGCAACTTCGTGTGCGCGCTGGGCGCATCCAGTCTTATCACCAGGTCGCGCCCGATCGCGTGGAAGTGCACTTCCGTCGGCGCCACCGCGACGGGGGGGCGATCGACTCGCTTATCGCTGGGCACGTGATTAATTGCTCTGGCCCAACCAGTGATTATGCACGTACTGATGACCCGCTGCTCCGCTCTATTCTAGACAATGAAATGGCTCGACCGGATGTGCTGCGCCTGGGCCTTGATGTCACCGGCACTTGTGCGCTGCGAGAGGCGTCGGGGGCGATCTCTCGCCAGCTTTTCGCCGTCGGGCCGATTACCAAGGCGATGTTTTGGGAGATGACCGCCGTACCCGATTTGCGGCGCCAATGTGAAGCCCTGGCCACCCATCTTGCGGGGCTTCTGGGTGGGCTGCCGCCACGTGCGGCACCTGAAGTGCCGGTCGTTACGCTGGTGGATGATACGGCTGTGGTTAAGTAAGAAAGCGCTTCTTTTTTTTCAAAAAAGAACTTCTACCTTCCGCGCAACACGCGGCCGCACTTCCTCGGCAAAACGCCGCATTTCAGCCTCAAACGGCTGAAACTGCAACATGAATGTTTCGATGCCAATGTCGAAAAACTGCTTGATACGCTCTGCGACAACGTCGTAGCTACCGACCAAGCCAGCAGCCGTGCCGCCATTCGTCCCGTATGCTGGGTTGCGCGCGAAAGTTTGGAACATCACCGCCTTTGGGTCCGTCTGCCGCCCCATCGCCTGCCGCAGCGGCGCATCTTGCTGCGCCAGATCGAGCAAATAACCCAGCTCATCTTCCGCTTCCGCCGTCGTCTCTCGCGCGACAACAAAGGCTGACAGCGCATAACGAAGCTTTTGCCCCTGCCGCTTTCGCCCCGAAGCCGAGGCGATGAGCCGGCGGACATCCTCCAGATTCTGACCGTTGATAAACCAAATATCGGCGGCAGAAGCTGCGAGGTCTTGCGCCTGTTCCGACTCACCGCCTGCGTAAATGATCGGCCGTGCCCGGTACCGCCCGACAGGCCGTATCTGATAGTTGTCAATGTTGAAGTGCCGGCCATGGAAATTTACGCGTTCCCCGGAGACCAACCTGTGAAAGATATCGATCCATTCCTGACCATAGGCGTAACGGTCATCATGATCGGCAAAGGCAATGCCGGCCCGTTCAAACTCCGGTTTGAACCACGCATTCACCAGGTTGATTGAAAAACGCCCATGGCTGATTTCTTCAATCTGGCTCGCCATCTTTGAGAGCACCACGGGATGGAACAGATACGGCTTGATCGCCGCAATAATCTCAATGCGGCTGGTGATCGCCGCCAGGGCGGTACTCGCCGTCCAGGTTTCGAGTTGGTCGCGCTCATCATCGCGCGGATTGAACACGTGCTGCGCCACCAGGGTCGACTCATACCCGAGCGCCTCTGCCTCCAGCACCAAGCGCCGATTGCGTTCCCATGTTGCGTCTGGCGGGTCTTGCGGGTGATAAAATGAGCCAGACGCACCGTAAACTTGCGTCCAAATGCCGAAGCGGGGCTGCGGGGCGGGCATGTCAAATCCAAGCATGTCGCGGTGGCAACTCGTCGTTCAGATAGTATCGCCCAACCAACGCGTATTTCCAACGCACCGGGTCGTGTAACGTATGGGTGCGGGCATCTCGCCAATAACGGTCAAGCCCGTGTTCGCGCAAAGTGGAACGCGTGCCGGCCAACTCAAACAATTTGTTCGCCGCTAGCAGCGCGAATTCGGTCGTCAAAACTTTCGCCTCAGCAACAGCGATCGACGCGGCCGCGACCGTCGCCGCGCTCTCCCGGCCAATGCCCGCATCAATGGTTTGGCCGGCGATGCGCAGCAAAGCTTCCGCCGCATGTTGTCGTATCAGCAAATCCCCCACGGCAGAAATGATATAAGGGTCATCACTGGCCCGCTCCACACCCGCATCAACCCAGGGGCGAGATCGGGTGCGTACGAAGTCAATTGCCGCGACCACCGCACCGCGCCCAATCCCAAGATCGATCGCGGCCTGTATCAGTTGCGAAATCGGCCCATAGAGCGCTGGGCGTTCTGCCAGCGCCTGGGTTGAAAACACGTGGTCACCCGGCAGACGCACATCGTCCAACAAGATGGAACCGCTGGCCGTGGTGCGTTGTCCAAAGCTCGACCAATCATCGACAACATTCAGGCCCGGTGTACCCACGGGGATCAACGCGCGCGTGCCATAACCGGCCTCATCCAACACTTGCACGCCGACGACATGTGCGAACAAAGCCGCGGTACCGTACCCCTTGCGCCCCGAGATAACCCAGCCGTCGCCGTCACGCCGCGCCCGTGCGGTAATGTCTTTTGTGGTGGGGCTATGCGTCTCCGCCAGCGCACTGCTAAAGCGCCATCCATCCAGGCCCCTTGGGTAGACCCAAGCCTTCACCGCATCCGCATCACTGGCGTGCAACATTTGCCAAAAGCCAAGCTGGTTCTGCGGCAATTGCCCTAACGACCCATCCGCCGCCGCGATGATGGCAATCGCCTCCGCCACCGTCGCGTTCGAGACGCCCGGCCCGCCATGTTGCGGCGGAATGGTCAGAGCGCCGAGCCCCGACGCCGAAAACGCTTCGATCTCAGCCCAGGGCAAGCGCCGTTCCCGGTCCCGCTCCGCCGCACCCGTCGCAAACAACGCGGCCAGACGATGCGCGGCGGCAAGCGCCTCGGCATCAGAACCGATGCGCGCGGCGGGAGCCGTTGGTCGCGGCGGTATATTTGTGTCGGGCATGGCGTACTCAGCTCCCATGTTTAAGCTCGGGTTTGCCCATTGTCTTACCGCAAGCGAGCCCATCGAGGCGATACACTATCATTGTGTCAAGTGACATAAGTGGATATAACCTCTGCCTTGCGTAATTTGGGAGTTACACTTAGGTAACGCGGGCGATCGTCGTAATCCCGCGCCGGGCAGAGCGGCCGTTGATAGAGGGCAGTAAGAATGAGTGATTATGCCGCAGCTCCGCTACCCGTCGAACGCACGCATGAACCTGCCAGCACGCGTGCGTCGTGGTGGCAGAAAGAGGATTGGTGGGCGGTCGCACTCGGCCTTGGTCTTGTCGCGATCGCCTATGTGCTGTTCGCCAGTGGCTCAAGCCTGAGTTGGCTTGCGGTCACGCCCGCGAAATGGAGCACGCAAGCGCAACTTGTTGCGCATTTTTCCGGCAATTGGCCGCGCTACGTGGCACAGTTCGTCGTGTGGCTGGTGCTGGTTTCCACAGCACTATCGGCCCTGGGTTACCCGCTTCGCAACACCGTGCCGGCGTTCTTGTTTTTGTATGTTGTTTCCATCGTCATATTCACCCTCGGGCAATGGGCTGACGCGGTCAAATACAACCTGGAGCCGCCTTTGGTGGCGCTGGTGATTGGGGTTGTTCTATCCAACCTCAACTTGATACCCCGCAGCTTACAGGCCGGATTTCGTGTTGAGTTCTATATTAAGCTGGGGGTGGTGTTGCTCGGCGCCACACTGCCATTTACGCTTATTCTATGGGCGGGGCCGGTGGCTTTGCTGCAGGCCTCCGTCGTTTCGATCGTCACCTTTGCCGTCATATTTGCAACGGCACGCGCGCTGGGGATTGAACCACGCTTTGCCGCAACTTTGGGGGCGGGGGGCGCGATTTGCGGCGTGTCGGCCGCCATTGCCATCGCCGCCGCTGTTGGCGCACGGAAGCAAGACGCCGCTGCCGTGATATCGATTGTCATATTTTGGGCAATCGTCATGCTCCTTGTGTTGCCGTTCGTCTCTGAAGCGCTTGGCTTGTCGGCCGGTGTTGGCGGCGCCTGGATCGGCACATCAGAATTTGCCGATGCTGCCGGGTTTGCTGCGGCGCAGGCCTTTGGCGGGATCGCCGCCAAGGTGCCTGGCGCCGCCGCCAATGCCGCCGACCAGTCGGTGGCCGCCTTCACGTTGATGAAAGTTGTCGGGCGTGACACCTGGATTGGCATCTGGGCCGTCGCGCTCTCAATCGTCGCGACGACACGGTGGGAAACAACGGGCATCGAAAATCACACCTCGGGGGGCGAGATTTGGCGCCGGTTTCCGAAATTTGTCATCGGCTTCTTGCTCGCCTCGATCTTCATTTCGCTCGTGGCGCAAGGGGTTGGCCGTGCGAGTTTCAGCAAGGCGGCCACCACTGACCTCGTCACTCCGATAAAAAATCTCAGAACCTGGGCCTTCGCTTTTGGGTTCCTGAGCATCGGTCTGACCACGCGGTTGCGCGACCTTGTTGGCATAGGCGGCCGCCCCCTGGCGGCGTTCAGTGCTGGTGTTGTGGTGAATGTGATTCTGGGGTTGGTGCTATCCGCCGTCGTGTTTGCTGGGTATTGGGCGCAGCTTGGTCAATGAGCTCGGTCAAGATCTGTGGCAATTGTCGGTTCTTTGAGACAGCACCGCAGATCATTGAGCGGGGCATTCCCGGCATCGCAACGATGAGTTCCGCAAATGGCGCGTCACGAACAGGCGATGGGCTGTGCGTGCTGCATGAGCGGTATTTGCGGGAGACAGCGCGTTGCGGGACTTTTCAAGGCAAGGAAGCAAAGCGGATATAATCACGAAGACACGAAGGGTAGGTTGCGCTGCCTGCAGCCCAACCAACCGCGCCTGAGGTGGTGGGCTGCAAGCAGCCCGCCCTACGGCCCTACACTTTGGTAAACCGAACGAAAGCCACCCCGATTTGGCATAACCACTTTTGGCAAAGCCGTCGCATTCAACACGGCATCATCCGGCAGCAGGCCATTGAGGTTTAGGATATACGCGCTAACAGCATAGACCTGATCAGCAGACAGCGATTGCGGGGCGTTGAACGGCATGGCGCGGCGGATGTAGTCAAATAACGTCGTCGCATAAGGCCAATAGCTGCCAACGGTGCGGCGCGGCTTTGCGGTGGCTAGGCTGCCAATTCCGCCAACCAGTGCCGGCGCCGCCGTCGTGCCCTCACCATGCAAACCATGGCAAGCCGCGCAAGATTGGCGAAACACTTGCTCACCCTCGCCAACACTGCCCTGGCCCGGCGGAAGACCGGTGCCATCTGGGCGGATGTCAATGTTCCAGCCGGCAATCATTTCTGGCGTCGCCACTTCGCCAAAGCCATAGGGTTGGGCCACTGCGGCAACAGGCGCTAAGCTCAACGCCAAACAAAGCCGCCATTCAAAGCGCAAGCTGCACCTGCCCGGACGCGTCAACTTGCCACTTAACAATGCCATTGAAATGATAATCCGAATTTGTGCCACGCGCGGCGATGAGCGCATCACGGGTCGGTTGCACGGCGCCGGTATCATCCGTCGCGCGGCTCAGCAGACGCGCCGGCCCGCCAGACCATGTCCATGGCAGGCGAAATCGCGTCAGGCATTGCGGCAAAACCGGGGTCTGCAAGACAGCCGATTGCCAGGTACCGCCGCCATCAGTCGAGACCTCCACGCCCGTAATGCGCCCGTTGCCAGACCAAGCAAGCCCGGAGATTTCACGAAACCCCGGTCGCAACGCCGTCGGGCTGGGCGAAGGATGCGTTATGACGGACTTCACCTCCATGATGAAAACAAATTGCCGGGCGCTGCCATCTGGCAAAAGCCCGGTATATTTCGAAGTCTCTTCACGGGTTTCAAACGGAGCATCGGCCAATTTCAAGCGGCGGAGCCATTTGACGCTGGTATTCCCTTCAAACCCCGGTAGAAACAGGCGCAGCGGGTATCCCTGCTCCGGCCGCATGCGCTCGCCATTTTGCGCATAAGCCAAAATCGCCCGGTCCATCACGGCAGCGAGCGGAATAGAGCGGGTCATCGCCGCCCCATCTGCCCCTTCCGCCAACATCCAGGTGGCGCCCGGCTTCACGCCGGCTTCCGCCAGCACCGTCGCCAAAGGCACCCCGGTCCATTCCGCACAGCTCAGCAAACCATGCGTGTCCTGCACGGTCCACCGCGGATTAACCTGTTCAGCCTGCCAAAGTGGCGTGTTGCCGGAACATTCGAGAAAATGGATGCGCGACACTGATGGAAAACGCGTGATGTCGTCCATGCTGAACAGCAGCGGCCGTTCCACTTCGCCGTGCACCAACAGACGATGCTGATCGGGATCGATGGTTGGGGTGCCCGCATGGTCACGTATGTAGTGCAGCCCGTTGGGCACGATGATCCCGTGCAAATCCTGCAGTGGCGTATTGGCGGAAGCGGCGGTGGGCACGGGCGGGTTGCCGCGGGGGCGGCGAATGACGCGGCCCTCAAACGGTGAGGGCCGGCCATAAGGGGACTCTAAGACACTCGCGCCCTGCGAGCGGGTCCAGGGCGGAGTTGCAAGTTCGGCATTTTCCGCCACAGGCGGCGCGGTGACCGGCAGAACCGCGCCAGCCAGCAGCCCGCGTCGGCCAATGCCGCGTTTTGGTATCTTCAAACCGGGCGATCCCCTTTAATTGTCACGCGGCTACCAGAGCGTGTATTCGGGAAGTAATCCCAGACGGCAATGTGCTGCACGGCACGATTGTCCCAAAACGCGACGGAATCTGGCTCCCAACGAAAGCGCACCTGGAAATCGGGCTTTTCCGCGTGCTGATAGAGATAACCCAGGATCGCCTCACTCTCTTCCTCCGACACCTCATTGATGCGGTAGGTAAAGCCGCGATTGACGAAGAGTGCGCGGCGCTTGGTCACCGGGTGCGTGCGAATCACCGGGTGATTGGCTTGCGGGAAAATACGCCCACGGTCGTCAACCCCAAGCAACGCGTTGGTGCGGCGGTAGGACCGCTCGCCGGAATGCAGCGCCGTGAGACCCTCAAGATACGACTTCATCTTATCAGACAGGGCATCATAGGCGGCATACATGCTAGCGAACAACGTATCGCCCCCGACGGGCGGAACCGTGTGCAAGTAAAGCACACTGCCCAGCGGTGGCTCAGGGTCGCACGAGACGTCGGAATGCCAGCGCTCCCCATTGATCCGCTTTGACTTCGCGTCAGCATGGATGGGCAGAATTTCCGGGTGGCTTTCTGGCCCGGCGATATTCGGATGGATGTGCAGATCCCCGAACAAGCGGCCAAATGCCTTTTGGCTATCGAGGGTGAATTTTTGGTTGCGGAAGAACAGCACCTGATGATCAGCCAAGGCTTGATGCAAGGTATCCACCTCGCGATTGCTCAAAGAGCGCGTGATGTCCACCCCCGAAACCAAGGCGCCGATATAGGGCGTTACCGGTTGAACTTCGATTGTTTCCTGACTCATGTCACATTTCCTGACTTGGCTTTTTGTCAAAGCACGCGTAACCCGCTAAAACTGCTAAACGCTGGCAAGGTGCTCGGTGATGGTAATCGGCTCCGGCAACACATGGCGCTCGGAGAGCCAATTTGCCGCGGTCTGGAGTTGCCCGATGAACGCAGTGTCTGTGACCGGCTTCAAATGATAGCTGCGCTTTTGTGCAATGAAGGCTTCACGTATCGCATCACTGTATTGGCCCCGGCGCTGTGCAATCGCCTCCGCCTCCGCTGGATGATCACTGGCCCATTGTGCCTCCGCGACGAACGCCGCGTTGACAGCGCGCACCAAATCTGGGTTTTCTAACGAGAATTTGCGGCGAACCAGCCAAGAGTTGAAATCAATCTGAAACGGCAAGTCGCGGCCTTCGACAAAAATGTCATGGCCCTTATACTGGCTTCTGGCAATGTCGACCTGCGGGCTCCACATCGCCCAGGCATCCACCTGTCCAGAGCCAAAAGCCGGCGCAGCCTCCGGCGGGTTGAGGTACACCACTTTCACCTTATCACGCGGCACGTGATATTTCTCCAGCGCCGCGACCAGCAAAAACTCCGCTACCCCAGAGCGGTTCACCGCTACAGACTTACCGACCAAATCCGTCACATGCTCAATGCCAGACCCATCGCGCGCGATGATGGCGGTGGTGCGCGGTTCCACCACGGCAAACTGTGCGAACACCAGCGGTGAGCCAGCGATGATCGCCGCCAGCGCCGGGGTCGTGCTGCCGCCGAAGCTAAAATCCGCGCTGCCGCCGGTCACGGCCTGAATCGAGGGGGCATGATTGGGAAACGGCCCCACCCATTCCACCTTAATTTCATCCTTGGCCAATAGTTGGTCGAATGCCCCACGCTCTTTTGCGATGAGCGGCAGCCCGCCCAGCCCCCACGTCAGACGCACCGTGTCTGTAGTACGGCCTTTCGCCGCGCCGGGTGAACCGGCATCAAGAACCACGGCGCCAAGCGTCATGGCCAAGGCGCCGCCCAGTAGACCACGGCGGGTCGGAATCAGGTGTTGAACCATGCGCGCTTCTCCATTTTATGCTCTCGCAATGACCCCAAGCTGGTCCAACAGCGTCTCCCGCAACGCTGCCGCGTCTGTGCCGGCCCGGTGGTTGCGCGCGGCTTGCGGCACATCGAAACTCGCAACGATGAGCCCGTTGCGCATGATCAACGCCCGGTCCGCCAGGGCAATCGCCTCATCCACATCATGCGTGACCAACAATACGCCGGGGCGGTGGCGTGCCACCAATTGCTGCACCAGCCCGTGCATGCGGATGCGGGTCAGCGCATCCAGTGCGGCAAAAGGTTCATCCAGCAACAGCAAATTTGGCTTTTGCACCAGCGCGCGCGCCAAGGCCACACGCTGCGCCTGCCCGCCAGACAGGTTGCGCGGCCAGTCTTCCAAGCGGTCTGCCAACCCGACCTCGGTCAGGGCCGCCTGCGCCAATTTGCGGCCGGGGTCATCGGGCAGGCCGAGCGCGACATTGCGCCACAGACATTCCCAGGGCAGCAGGCGATGTTCCTGAAACACCACAGCCGGGCGCCCGGATTTTTCAATGCGCCCGGCATCAACCTGGTCTAACCCGGCGATCGCCCGCAACAGCGTGGTTTTGCCGCAGCCGCTTTCGCCCAGCAGTGCGACGAACTCCCCCCGCGCAATCCGCAGGTCAAGGCTACGCAAAATCACCCGGCTGCCGTAAGCCCGTCGCAAACCCTCAACAACAACCGCCGGTTGTTCGGCGCTCATGAGCGCGCGCCGTAATTCGGATGCCACGCCAACAGGCGCCGCTCCAGCCAGCGTGCCGCCGAGTCAGCGCATACCCCGATGCCGGCATAAATCACGATCGCTAACACGATCACATCTGTGCGCAAAAACTCGCGTGCATCCATCGCCAAAAATCCAATGCCTGAGCTCGCCGCGATGCTTTCGGCCACCACCAACGCCAGCCAGGCGCTCGCCAGCGCGTAACGCACGCCCGTGAGGATGGAGGGCAGCGCGCCGGGAAGCACAATGCGGCGGATCAACTGCAACGATGACAAGCCGGTCACGTGACCAAGCTCAAGCAACTTCGGGTCAACCTGCCTTATGCCCAAGACGGTATTGATGTAGATTGGAAAACTCACCCCGAGTGCGACCAGGAAGATTTTCGCCCCCTCCCCGATGCCCAGCCAGACGATGACCAACGGCAAAACGGCCAAGAACGGAATCGCCCGCAGCATCTGCACGCTGCGATCCAGCAGCGCTTCTGCCAAACGGGAGAACCCCACGGCAACGCCCAACGTGAAGCCGATCGTCCCGCCAATAACAAACCCCGCGGCCGCACGCAGCAGGCTGATCGCCAAATCCGGCAGCAATTCCCCGCTGCGTGTCAGCTTGACCGCGGTCAATACCACTTTCGACGGGGCCGGGAGAATTTGCGGTGACAGCCCGCCAAACCGGGCAGACAGCTCCCAAACGGCGACCAAAATCAGCGGCGCCAGCCAGGGCATCACGCCGCGCCACATGCCAGAAGCGGCGCCCGCCGCTTTGGCATGGGTCGGTTCTGGGTGACGCGCCGCGACCGCGTAGACCGCATCGTCCAACATTAACAATTAACACCGCGTTCTCGTTATATGTCAGATAATACCCGCATTTTCGTTGCAAACAAGCCCACCATTTGAGATAAACCGCCGACGTGATAGTGCTATGCTGTTTCGCACACCAAAAACGAGGAAACCGCGATGACCTTCACGCCGACCGGCCACATCAAGCTGGGCGCCATTCTGAGTGGCGTCGGGTCGACGCAGAATGAGTGGCTTCACCCTGATCTGCCTGGAGACGCCAGCGTTAATATTGACTGGTTCATCGCTGCCGCCCGTCGTGCGGAAACTGCGAAGTTCGACCTGGTCTTCATCGTCGACAGCCCGTTTATCACGCCCGACACCGCGCCGCATTTTCTCAACCGTCTGGAACCATTGACTTTGCTTTCGGCGCTTGCGGTAGCGACGTCGCATATCGGCTTGGTCGGCACACTCACCACCTCGTTCAATGAGCCGTTCAACGTTGCACGGCAGTTTGCCTCGCTCGACCTGATTAGCCGTGGGCGGGCCGGCTGGAACGTGGTCACTACGGGGCTGGAGGGGGCCGCCGGGAATTACGGGCGGGAGGCGCATTTTGACCACTCTCTGCGCTATCGCAGGGCCGGCGAGCACCTGGCTGTGGTTCAGGGGTTATGGGATTCTTACGAGGATGACGCCTTTCCCCGCGACAAAGCGGCCGGCGTTTTCCTCGACAAAACCAAGCAACATCGCCTCGATCATCGGGGCGAATTCTTTTCCGTCACCGGGCCACTGAATATCCAGCGCTCCCAGCAGGGGCAGCCGGTTATTTTCCAGGCCGGGGATTCCGACACCGGCCGTTCCTTTGGCGCCGAAATCGCCGAGGGTACCTACACCAATGCAGAAACCTTTGAAGACGCTTTCGCCTACTACCAAGATTTCAAGGCCCGCGCCGTCGCCTTTGGACGCAACCCAGATCACATCATCATTATGCCCGGCCTGACCCCCATCATCGCCGAGACCGATGAAGAAGCTCGGCGCCAAGAAGAAGCGCTGGAGGGTAAGCTCGACTTAAAAAAGGCGTTGGTAGAATTGGGCCGGCCGTTCAACTACCATGATTTTTCACAATACGACTTGGACGCCGCTTTCCCAAATGTCGATCACGTCAGTTTGAATAGCTACAAGGGCCATGCGGAACGCATCATTCGCATTGCCGCTGCGGAAAATCTCACGTTGCGCCAAGCCGCCTGGCGTTTTGCCCGCAAGCGCCAGCCTTTTGTCGGCAGCCCCGCCACCATCGCCGATGAGATGGAGCGTTGGTTCCGCGGTGGCGCCGCAGACGGTTTTAATTTCCGTGTTTCCAACCCAGACACGTATGCCTTGTTTGTTGACCGCGTGGTGCCCTTGTTGCGCGCCCGCGGCCTGTTCCGCCACGACTACGAACATGCCACACTCCGCGGACATCTCGGGCTGCCAATCCCCGAGAACCGCCATACTGTGGCGCGGCGCCAGCATCGCCTGGCGGCGGAGTAGAGCAGACGATAGGAGGGCGCATGTACGATTTGCATTATTGGCCAACCCCAAACGGCAAAAAAGTGACGATCCTGTTGGAAGAACTCGGCGTGCCCTACCGCGTCGTGCCGTGTGACATCGGCCGCGGTGATCAATTCACCGAGGATTTCTTGCGTATGAACCCGAACCACCGCATGCCCGTGCTGGTGGATCACGCCCCCGCTGGCGGTGGGACGCCCATCACAATTTTCGAATCCGGCGCCATCCTGTTCTACATCGCCGAAAAAGAGGGGCGGTTCTGGCCGCAAGATGTGCGACAGAAATACGAAGTCACCCAATGGGTTATTTGGCAAATGGCAAACCAGGGGCCAAAACTTGGCGAGAACGGCCATTTCCGGCGTTTGGGCGACAAACAAGGCGACCAATCCTACGCCATCAGGCGTTTCACTGACGAGGCCAATCGTCTCTACGGTGTGTTGAACAATCGGCTTTACGACCGCCCTTACCTCACCGGGGAAGAATATACCGTCGCCGACATGATCGCCTACCCATGGACCGTGAATTGGCAGGGGCAGGGGCAAGACATTGACGAATTCAAGTATTTCAGCCGCTGGTTCAAGGAGATCGGCGCCCGGCCTGCTGTGCAACGCGGACTCGCCGTGGGCGCCGATTTGTCGGGTGACCCAGCGGCGCTCACACCCGAAGAACAGGTGCGGCGGGCAAAGCTGTTGTACAATCAGCGGGCGCGGCCGGCGCCTTAGGGGGCCGCGTCAAGAGTTAGGCGATGAGGGATTAAAAGGACATGCATGGCGAGACATGCTTTCATTTTGGGCGGGACTGGACAAATCGGCCGGGCGGTCGCGGCGGCGTTTCTCTCCGCCAACTGGAATGTCACGATCTCCCATCGCGGTGGCAGATTGGATGCTCGTGACCTTATTGAGCGAGGTGCAAAAGTCGTTGTGCTCGACAGGGACAATGCAGGGGAACTCTCCAGCAAGCTCGGCGCTGGTGCCGACGTTCTGGTCGATACGACCGCATACAACTGGAAGCACGGCCGCCAGTTAATCGCCGTCCAAAGCAGCATTGGCCGCTTCGTCATTATCTCGTCTGCTAGTGTATACCGAGATGACCTCGGACGGACGTTGGATGAGGCGACGCAAACGGGCTTTCCGGAGCTGCCCGACCCAATTCCAGAAACACACCCGACCGTCGATCCTGGACCCGCTACTTATTCTACGCGGAAGGTGGCGCTTGAGCGGATTTTGCTCGATAACGCCTCCGCACCCATCACGGTTCTGAGGCCCTGCGCGATTCATGGCCTGAACTCACGGCATCCAAGGGAATGGTGGTTCGTCAAACGTATCCTTGACCGTCGCCCGATCATTCCACTCGCTTACCGCGGAACAAGCCGTTTCCACACGTCGGCCGCGGCAAACATCGCGGCTCTGGTCTGCGTTGCCACAGAGACGACAGGCAACTACATCTTAAATATCGCCGATCCCGATACACCGACCGTGGCAGAAATTGCTGGTCTCATAGCGCACCGGCTTGATTATCATGGGCGCATCATAGAGCTGGACGATCCAGGCCACGCCCCTCTCATAGGTAGAACGCCATGGTCCGTGCCGCGCCCGTTCGTCCTGGGTTGTCAAACCGCGCTCGCCCTAGGCTATTCCCCCGCAGTCACTTACGCTCACTCTGTTGGAGCAACCTGCGACTGGCTTGTGGCGGATTCGGCGAAGGGAGATTGGAAGGAGCGCTACCCCGCCCTTGCTTCATACCCCAGGGACCTTTTCGACTATGCATCAGAGGACACTTTCATGCCTTGAAGAAGGGGGGATGAACTTCGACAGGCGCAGAAGTTTTGATTTCAGGACAATCGTGGGGTGCGCTGATTGCAGCCCATGCTAAGGGTTCGGCCATACCCGGCCGCGAATAGCTCTGAACCTCACGTAAAAGCGAACGCGATTACAGCCGCAGCCCCACGCGCTGCATTAACGGCAGCACCTGCTCACCAAAAAACGCCAAATCCGGCTGAAAATCGAAAAAGCTGAGTTGCAGCCCATCAATACCCGCCTGCTTTAGCCGCGCAAATTGCTCCACCACCTGCGCCGGCGTTCCGATCACCTCAACATTGCCACCGATGGCGCGGCGCTTCGGCGCATCCTTCCCGACCCGCCCCTTCCACGCATGGGCATCACTGTCGAAATTTTGCATGCTAGCCGCAGGGTCGGCATGAGCCACGATCGCATCGTGATAGGCCCAGGTCTCTTGCTCGGTTTCGCGTGAGATCACCAGCGGGTTGAGCAACAGGCGCACCTCCCGCCCTTGGTCGCGGGCGGCCTGCTTTATTCGCGCGGTATGCGCCGGCAGCGCCTGCAACGCACTCTCGATGTCAGACCCGCCGGGGCTGGTGACGAAGACAATATCGGAATAGCGCGCGGCATAAGGGATCCCAGCATCTGAGCCGGTGGCGTTCACCAAGGTGGGGCGGCCATAAATGGGTTTCGGGTTGACAAAAGCCCCTTTGAGTTTCCAGCTTGATTTCCCCTCGAAACTGAAATTCTCCTGTTCAATCCATAATCTTTGCAGCACCTCAATAAACTCAGTGGCGATTTCATAGCGCTGGTCATGTTCAATGCGGCTCCAGCCGAAGGCTTCATGCTCGACCGCACGATGCCCGGTGACCACATTGATCCCCCAACGCCCGCCGCTGATGTGATCCAGCGTGGCGCCATACTTCGCCAGATGCAGCGGGTGCCAGGGTCCATACAGCACATGAATGGTCGAAATCAGCATGATCTTCGTCGTCACCGCCGCGAGTGAAGCGGTGGTGATAAAACTGTCCAGCGCCTGGCCATTAAACACCCCGCCATAGCCGCCTTTCGGCAGCCATTGTGACAGCGCGAAGACGAGTTCGAAGCCCAACTCTTCGGCTTTCAGGGTCAGCGCCTTGTTATAATCAAAGGTCCAAGTGGTCGTGCGCGGCAGGGTCGAGGCACTCCAGCCGCCCGCCTGAATGGGCAGAAACAAGCCCAAAAACAATGGCTGGCGAAAGGCCTGCGCAAGCGGGCTATGGGCGAAGTCAGCCGGCCCACGAAATGCGGTAGAACCCGCCAAGCTGGCCGGTCGGTCGATGAAGGTCATCTGCGAAAAAGCTCCTGACGCAAAGATTTGAGCGCAAGCTTGGAGACGCCCCATCTCACTCTTATTTCACACACACACATAGTTCAATACGAATTTCACTATTGTAAAGTGTCGTTGATATCGCTAGCCAGTGCAAGATGCGGGTGACCGGCAGGAGCAACCGACCATGGATCAAATCATCGAGCCGAATGCCCGAGGGGCTGGAACGGATGGTGAAAACTTCACAAGGCTGCTCGACGTGCTGGCGACCAACGCCCGTGAGCGGGAGCTTGATCGGGTATTGCCTTACGATGTGATGGAACAAGTGCGGCTCTCCCGTGTGGGCGCGCTGAGCATCTCCCGCGAAGAAGGCGGCGGCGGCGCCACGTCCCGCGAGTTGTTCGGCGCCATTATTCGCCTTGCCGCAGCAGACCCGAACGTTACACATATTCTGCGCAACCATTTCTCCTTCGTGGAACGCTTCATTCGCCAGTACCACGATCCAAAGAGCCATGTTTGGCGGGACGCCGCCGTGGATGGAGCCATATTTGGACTGGCTTATGGCGAACTCGATACAAAACGTGTTGGTAGCTTAGACCTGCAAACCACGCTGGTGCCGGAAGCGGAGCATTATCGGCTCAACGGCACAAAATATTATTGCACCGGCACGCTTTATGCTGATTACCTTCTCGTTCGCTGCATCACGCAAGATGGCACCCCGGCTTCGGTGATCATTCCCTGTGAGCGTGAGGGGCTGGAGCGCATCGATGATTGGGATGGGTTTGGTCAGCGCCTGACTGGCAGCGGCACGACCATCCTGCGCAATGTGCGCGTCGATTTGCATGAGGTGGTGCTTGACAGCGAAGGCACGCATTTTGGGCAGGCCTACGCCGGCTCGTTTCCGCAACTCATCCTGACCGCCATCAATGTCGGCATCCTGCATTCCATCCTGCAAGACGCCACGTCACTCGTCAGAGGGCGGGTAAGGTCCTATTCCCACGCACCGACGGAACGCCCGGCCGATGACCCGCTCTTGCAACAAGTGGTTGGCCAGATCGCTAGTTTTGCTTTTGCCGCGGAAGCCACCGTGCTGGCGGCCGCCGACTCGCTTGATACGCTAGATGCACTGCGCGGCGCCGGACGGTCTGAAGAAGCGGGTGCGCATGAAGCGTCATTATTGGCCTCAAAAGCGAAAGTGGTTGTCGATGAGCTGGTCATTCGCGGCAGCAGCTTATTGCTTGATGTCGGCGGTGCGTCTGCCACGAAGCGCGGTTTGAATTTAGACCGCCATTGGCGCAACGCACGCACCTTAGCGTCACATAACCCGACGGTCTACAAAGCGCGCGCTATCGGTGACAATGCGATCAACGGCACACCCTTGCCCGTCAGCGGTTTTTTCTAAGAGTCTGCGCCGCGCGTAACGATGCGGCATGCCATTACTCGGCAATCAAGCATTGGAGCTATGTCCAATAGGCGCATGCAATTCGCGTAATTAGGTCATTCTACTGTTCGGGTTAGTTTTGATCCGCTCCCGCTTTATCTGGATGACCGTTTTGTCTCAATTGCCACGGGAAACCACCGCCACCGACCCGGCCGAACCGACATCGCTTATCGATCGGCTTCGCTGGGCGCGCCGTACCGTGCCTGGGCGCCTGGTGCTGACCACGAGCTTTGGCATCGAAGACCAATTGATGACCCATTTCGCCGCGCAGGCCGGCTGTGACATTGACTTCGTCACCCTCGACACCGGGCGACTCTTCGCCGAGACGTACGACATTTGGGCCGAGACCGAGCGGCGCTATGGCATTCGCATACAGGCGTTCCTGCCTGATCAAGCGACTCTCGAACCGCTGCTTTCACGCATCGGCATCAACGGCTTTCGCAACTCGATCGAAAACCGTCACGCCTGCTGCCAGGCCCGCAAGGTTGAACCCCTTGGTCGCGCCCTCGCCGGTGCGGCTGGTTGGATCAGTGGCCTGCGCGCCAGCCAGTCAAACACCCGCGCCGCGCTCCGCTTTCTCTCCCCCGACCCGGAGCGCGGCCTGGTGCGGATCCACCCGCTGTATGACTGGCCCCGCAGGCAAGTGACCGATGTCGTGCGTGAGCAAGGCATTCCGTATAATAAGCTGGAAGACAAAGGCTTCTTATCCATCGGCTGCCAACCCTGTACGCGCGCCGTGATACCAGGCGAAGACGAGCGCGCCGGGCGCTGGTGGTGGGAGCATGACAGCGCGCGGGAATGCGGGCTGCATGTCGGGCCCGACGGCCGCCTGGTGCGCGCAGGCGGCGGGTCATGAGGCACACTGATCACCTGCACCGGCTCGAATCAGAAAGCATCCATATTTTTCGGGAAGTCGCCGCCGAGTGCGACCGCCCGGTGCTGCTCTATTCCATCGGCAAAGACTCCGCGGTCTTGCTGCATCTGGCGCTGAAGGCGTTCTACCCCGGCAAGCCGCCTTTCCCGCTGCTGCACATCGACACCACCTGGAAATTTCGCGAGATGATCGCCTTTCGCGACCGGCGGGCCGCTGAACTTGGCGTCGAATTACTGGTGCATACCAATCAGGAGGGCCTGCGCCAGGGCATCGGCCCCATCACCCACGGCTCACGATTGCATACAGACGTCATGAAAACCCAAGCGCTGAAACAGGCGCTTGATCTCCACCGTTTCGACGCCGCGTTTGGTGGCGCCAGGCGTGACGAAGAGCGCTCACGCGCCAAAGAACGCATCTTCTCATTCCGCACGCCGCAGCACCGCTGGGACCCCAAGCGCCAACCCCCAGAATTCTGGAATTTTTATAACACCCGCAAAGGCCCGGGCGAAAGCATCCGCGTCTTCCCTTTGTCCAACTGGACCGAACTCGATATCTGGAACTATATCCGGCACGAAAACATCCCTATTCCACAGCTTTATTTCGCCGCCGAGCGCCCCGTGGTTGAACGCGACGGCGCGCTGATCATGGTCGATGACGAGCGCCTGCCTCTGGCGCCCGACGAACTGCTCGAGCGACGCCGGGTGCGGTTTCGTACCCTTGGCTGCTACCCGCTAACCGCGGCGATCGAGAGCGACGCTACGACGATTGATGCCATTATCGCAGAGCTAAGACAAAGCCGCCTGTCGGAACGCTCGGGCCGTACCATCGATCACGACAGCGCCGCCTCAATGGAGCAGAAGAAGGTCGAGGGATATTTCTGATGCACGACGCCCCAATCGTAACCGCGCTTGCCGACGAACACGCCTTGCAGCCAGCCCAGCGCATGTCCCTGTTGCGCTTTATCACATGCGGCTCCGTCGATGATGGGAAATCGACGTTAATCGGCCGGCTGCTGCATGACACAGGGAGCATTCCCGATGACCAGCTCGACCGACTGTCCGTCGACTCCCGCCGCTGGGGCACCCAAGAGGGCGCCATTGATTACGCCCTTTTGCTCGACGGGCTTTCCGCCGAACGCGAGCAGGGCATTACCATCGATGTGGCTTACCGATATTTCGCCACGCCGCGCCGCAGCTTCATTGTCGCCGACACACCCGGCCATCGGCAATATACCCGCAACATGGCGACCGGCGCCTCCACGGCTGATCTCGCGGTATTGCTCGTCGATGCCCAAAAAGGCTTGCTCACCCAAACCAGACGCCACACCCTAATCGCCTCTCTGCTCGGCGTGCGGCATATTGTGTTGGCGGTCAACAAGATGGACCTGGCTGGCTACAACCAGGCAGCGTTCAACAACATCTCTGAGGATTTCAGAGATTTTGCCGCGCGCCTTGGTTTCGCCTCGATCATCTGCATCCCGCTTGCGGCCAAGCGCGGCGAAAATGTCGTGGCGTCAACCGACGCGATGCCCTGGTACGCCGGCCCCACCTTACTTGCGCATCTCGAACGGGTCGACGTGAGCCGGCCAGCCGACAACCAGACTTTGCGTATGCCCATCCAATTGGTCAGTCGGCCGAACCCGCATTTCCGTGGCTACGCCGGCACCGTCGCCGCCGGCACTCTCCGCACCGGTATGCGTGTGCGCATCCAGCCGGGCACAAACACCGCGAGCATCGCACGGATTGTCACGGCCGACGGCGACCAACCAGAGGCGTTTGCGGGCGAGGCGATCACCGTTGTGCTCGATGAGGAGGTCGATGTTTCACGCGGCGACACGCTCTCCGATGCCCGGGCGCCCGCGGTGGTCACCGACACGCTCGAAACCTCGTTGCTTTGGGTGTCGGAAACGCCGCTCAACCCCAGCACCCCCTATCTGCTGAAAGCCGGCGCCGCCACTGTCTCGGCACAGATCGACGCACCGCGCCAAGGGATCGATGTCGAAACCGGCGGCATCGTGGTGATGACGTCGCTGGCGATGAATGAGGTCGGTAAAGTCACTGTGCGGCTCGACCGAAAACTACCGTTCGACACCTACGCGCAAAGCCGTGCCACCGGCGGCTTCATTCTTATTGACAGGCTGACCAACGAGACCGTTGCGATTGGCCTCGTCGACACGCCCGTCATTGTGGCGGCGCCGGCAGCGCAATTGAGCGAGCGCTGGCCGCCACTCACCGGAGAATCGTCTTGGCGGAGCCTTGCGAAAGCATTTTCATGGCGCGCCCTCGGTAGTTTCGGCACGGTCATTCTGGCGTTTGCTTTGACGCATGACAGAGGGTTAGCGGCGGTGATCGGCGCCGGCGAAGTTCTGACCAAGATTGTCGTCTTCTTCCTTCATGAGCGCGTCTGGGCACGCGTGCCATTCGGCATTGCGCCAGCCACGAAAACGCATCAATGAAGGCTCGCGATAAAACGAGCCTGACAATGTAAGTATTTTGCCAACTCAATGTCGTGTCAATGCGACCGGCCTCGTCGCGGCGCCAGGGTGGCTCGGCTTAAGTGCATCGCTTCCCTGAAATTTGGCGCGCAGCGTTCCGGGGCGATAATCTGCCTTGTAAGCGCCGCGCCGCTGCAATTCTGGTATGACCAAGTCAACAAAATCTGTGAAGGTCTCGGGAATTACCGCGTAGCTCAGATTGAAACCGTCAATCCCGGTTTCCACAACCCAATTTTGCAATTCATCCGCCACTTCCGCCGCAGTGCCGACGAGCAAAGGCCCCTCACCGCCGATAGCATTATGTTCGATCACCTCACGCAGGGTCCATTCGCGGGTGGGGTCGGCGCTGGTGAATGACTGTAGGATGGATTGCACCGCGTTATCCCTGAGATCGCGCGGGAGCTTCGCATCCAGTTCGAAACCGGAGAAATCAATGCCGGTCCATCCGGAAAAAAGCGCAACTGCGCCCTCCGGATCGACATAAGCGAGATAATCGGCGTGCTTTGCTTGCGCTTCCGCACGGCTCCGCCCGACAATCGCTGTGGCCAGGGCGAAAATTGCGATATCGTTGGCTTTCCGACCAAGGCGAACCGCCTGTTCGCGGATGTCACGCACCCGGGCCGCGACGGCGGCCTGAGTCGGCCCCCCGACCAGGACGGCTTCGGCATGCGCGGCGGCGAAGCGGCGCCCGCGGGGCGAGGCGCCCGCCTGCAGCAGAAACGGCGTGCGCTGTGGCGAAGGTTCCGTGAGATGGATGGTCTCGAGCTGAAAAAACGGCCCTTCATGTTGCACGCGGTGCACCTTCGTGGGGTCTGCAAAGATGCCGCTTGCCGGGTCTCGTATGAGAGAGCCCGCCTGCCAAGACTGCTCCCATAGTTTGTAGGTAATTCCGAGGAATTCTTCCGCACGGTCATATCGGGCATCATGCGGGATTACCCCGTCACGGCCCACCGCCTTCGCTCCACTCTCAGAAAATCCCGTGACCACATTCCAACCAATCCGCCCCGCAGTGAGGTGATCGAGCGAGGAGAACCGCCGCGCAAGCACGGCGGGTATCTCGTGGGATGTGCTGGCGCTGATGGCGAAACCGAGATGCTCGGTTACATGTGCCATTGCTGATACCAGCATGAGCGGATCATGTTTGGGGAGCTGCGCGCCGGCGCGGATGGCGGCGTGGGCATTGGCGCCATAGACGTCGTAGACACCGAGGCTGTCAGCAATGAACAGCGTATCGAACTTACCACGCTCCAGAAGCACGGCGAGGTCGGTCCAGTAGGTCAAGTCTTTATAGTTCAACGCGCGGTTGCGTGGGTGCGCCCAGAGGCCGGGCGAAAGATGCACCGGGCTCATGCCCACAAAGGCGTTGAGGCGGATCTCATTGGTCATCAACGATGCTCCGAGAGATCGTCAGCTTGGCTGCACGTCTTTGCAAAGCGACGCGCTGCCGCTGGGTGATTGTCCTGTAGACGGCCCCGCTCTGCGCCGTAAAGCTTCTGGCGTAGCGTTCCGGGGGCGTATTCATGCTTGAAACGGCCACGGCGCTGCAACTCTGGCACCACGTATTTGCCGAAATCCTCGAACCCGGCAGGGGTGATGGCGTAGCTGAGATTGAGGCCATCGACATCTGTGGCATTGACCCAGGCAGTGATTTGATCAGCCACCTGCCCGGGGTCACCGACAAAGACTGGCCCGCGACCACCGATGGCGTTGTGTTCCGCCAGTTCACGCACCGTCCAGACCCGGTTTGGGTCAGCAATGCTAAAGGATTCGAGTGCGGAGATAAGGCCGTCGCTCCTCCCGTCGAACTGAATGGGCGCGTCAAGGTCGAATTTGGAAAAATCGATGCCGGTCCAGCCAGAGAAGAGGATCAACGCCGCCTGCGGATTTATGTAGCGGCGATAATCCTGAAGCTTGGCCGCCGCTTCCGCCGCCGTGGCGCCGACGATCACGGTCGCCATCGAGAAGAACAGCAGGTCTTTCGGGTCACGTCCGAGTGCCGCGGCTCGGCGCCGTGTATCGGAAACAACCGGCGCAATGACTTGCGGCGTTGGGCCGCTGACAAAGATGCATTCCGCGTGGCGCGCTGCGAAAGCGCGCCCCCGCGTTGAGGCCCCGGCTTGAAACAACACCGGGGTGCGCTGCGGAGAGGGCTCGGCCAGGTGCAAACCCTCAAATTGAAAATGCGTGCCACGGTGGATGATTTTATGAACCTTATTTGGATCGGCGAAGATGTGGCGCGCAGAGTTGCGCTGAACGGCATCATCCTCCCAACTCGCCTCCCAAAGGGCGTATACCGCGTCGAGGTATTCGTCAGCCATATCGTAGCGCTGGTCATGCGGGGTGAGGGTTTGGCCGACGGCTCTGGCGCCGGAGACGGTGTGCCCGGTGACAATGTTCCAGCCGATGCGGCCTTTGGTCAGGTGGTCGAGCGTGCTCATGCGCCGGGCGAAGGGAAAGGGCGGCTCGTACAGGGCATTGCTGGTGATGCCGAAGCCGAGATGCTCCGTGACAAACGCCATGGCGGAGACGCTGACGATGGGATCGAGCTTCGGGATTTGTGCGCCCACCGCCAGCGCGGCATGGTAGGAGCCGCCAAAGACATCATTGGCGGCCATGCTGTCGGCAATGAACAAAGCATCAAATTTGCCGCGTTCAAGGATCTTGGCGAGGTCTGTCCAATAGGCGAGTTTGGTGTAGTCTAGGGAACGATCCTCTGGATGCCGCCACAACCCCGGCGAGTGGTGCACCGGGCTTTGTAAGGCAAACGCGTTGACCCGGATTTCCTTCGGCATCTTTATCTCTCGTATTTTGTGGGTTGCAGTGGCTAACCCCGCAGCAGCGGCAGCAGATGCTTGCCCTGTCGCTCAATCTCGACCAGGTAGGGCGTATCAGAGAGCACGAAATGGGTCACGCCGAGGTCACGATACTTCAGCAACGACCGCGCCACGTCAGAAGCGGAGCCAACCAGCCAAGTCGTGCCAGCGCCGCCCCCGCCGAACCGGCCGGGCGCGGTGTAGAGATTGTCATCCAGCACGTCACCCTGGGCGCTGAGATCAAGCAGCCGCTGTTGACCCACCGCGACCACGCGGCCGTGATCATTCCAGTTGGTTCCGCTGCTTTTGGCCATGTCTGCGACTTTTGCCTCGGCATCGGCCCAGGCCTGTTCGGTGGTGTCGCGGATCAGGGTGGTCACCCGCAGGCCGAATTCCAACGGCGGCAGGTCGCGGTCCAATGTCTGGCTGAGCGCCTTCAAACGGGTCATCAGCTCCTCTACGCCGGCAGTGGCTCACCCCAGAAGAGCTGAACATCGGCTTCGGTGGCGGAGACATGCTCGGCCGCTTCTGACGCGCCACCGAAATACAGCTTCGGGTGCTGGCGGCCTCCGCGGACCTCGATACGCGGCACAACGGTGGAATTGGTAACTTGATAATAATCATCTGCATAAGTGACGTTCTCTTCGGTCCATAATCTGCGGATGAGCCGCATGAACGCCTTGGTGCGGCCGTAACGGCGGGCCTGATCACCCTCCCGGTCGCCGTAAGCGGCGAAGTCATCTTTGCCCGAGACAATGTTCACCCGCGTGCGCCCGCCGGAGAGATGGTCGAGCGTGGCGATGGCGGAAGCGAAATGCGCCGGTTGCCAGTATCCCGGTCGAATGGCGATCAGCGGTTCAAAACGCGTGGTGCGCGCGGCGAGCGCCGCGGCCAACGTGAAAGTGTCGGGCCGACCCCAGCCGGTGCCGATAAGCGCCCCCTTCCACCCAAAGGTCTCGAGCGCAATGGCGTGGCGGGTCAGTGTCTCCAGACTGTTATGGTTCTCAACCGTCGAATCGCCGCGGTGGCCGGGTTTGGCTTGATTCGGAATATACCAGAGGAATTCGAGATTGCTGCTCATGGGGCAAGCCTGTGACTTTCGTGTTTAGACCGCAAACAATGCCGTCCTGCAAGAGAGCAATTCACGACGGCCCACCACCATATCGCATTGGTGAAAGCCGGCACGAACACCACAAAGTCTTCAGTCCACTGAACGGGTTCAAGCATATAAAATCGGAGGCGGAGCCCGGCGCCAAGCGGCGCTAAACGATTATTCTACGCAAGAGCCTCTTCATAGAAGATTGATCTATGAAGGCGGAGATTTTCAAAATTGATTGGCCGGTGGTTTTCGCGATAGTCATCCCCCTCCCCTGCGATGCCCCCGTTTCAGGAGCTGCTCCTTACATGACCATCCAGCGCCGCGACCTGTTTCTAGGCGTCTCGCACCTGACTCTCGCAGCGCTGCTCGGCGCCGAGTTTGCCCTGCCGGCAGAAGCCCAAGCCGGCGCCGAGACCCCTTCCAAAGGCGGCACCGTGCGCATCGCCGTCGATGAGCCGACATTGCTCACCTCAGCGTTCATCACCACGATGAATATCGGCATGGTCTCCAGTAAAATCCTAGAAGGCTTGGTTGCGTATGACCTTAATCTCAAGCCGATCCCGGCGCTGGCACGCAGTTGGGACGTCGCAGCTGATGGGTTAACCGTGACGTTCCATTTGCGTTCCGGGGTCAGTTGGCATGATGGCGCGCCGTTCAGCGCGGCGGATGTCAAATTTTCGCTGCTTGAGGTCTGGAAGAAGCTGCACCCGTTTGGCCGCGCGGTGTTTGCCAATGTCACGGCGGTTGACACGCCAGACGCCGACACTGTGGTGGTGCATCTCTCTGCACCGGCTTTGTATTTATTCAACTACATCAACACCTACGGCGCGCAAATTCTGCCGCGGCATATCTATGAGGGTACCGATATTCTCAAGAACCCCGCCAATGTCGCCCCAATCGGTACAGGGCCATTCGTGTTCAAGGAGTGGGTGCGCGGCAGCCACATTCAACTCGAACGCAATGCGCGTTACTGGCAAGAAAATCAACCCTATCTCGACGGGGTGATTTTCCGTTTCATTCCAGACCCCTCGGCCCGCACCGCGGCGTTGGAAAACAACGAAATCGACGTTGCACTCGGCTCGCTCATCCCTGTGTCTAACCTCAAGCGCTTTGCGGATAAGAGCAAATACCAGATCAATACAGATGATGGCCGTTTTTTGGCTTCTATCTTCCTGGCACAATTCAACGTACGCCGGCCCTATCTGCAAGATCGGCGCCTGCGTCAGGCGCTGCTTTCGGCGATTGACCGCAACGCGCTGGCCCGCTTGGTCTGGCAAGGCTACGCCAAACCAGCGGTGGGGCCGGTGCCGTCATCGGTTAGCCAGTACCATTCGACCAGCCTGGAAACCTATCCGTTCGACCTCAAGAAAGCCGAGGCGTTGCTTGACGAGGTCGGTTTTACGCGCGGCGCCGACGGCATTCGGCTGAAGTTGACGTTGGATTCCGGCAGTGCCAGCAGCCTGGAAGAAACCCGCGCCGCCGAATTCATCAAACAAGCCTGGTCGCGCGTGGGCATCGCGCTGGAACTGCGCACCTTGGATACCGCAGGGTTTCTCAACCGCGTTTTCACAGAAAACGACTACGACGTGATGATCTCCAGCCTGCACGCCCTGCCGGACCCAACCTTGGGCGTGCAGCGCCTCTATTGGACCAAGAACATCATCAAGGGCGCCCCCTGGACCAACGGCTCCGGCTATTCCAACCCCGAACTCGACCAAGTGATGCAAGAAGCCGCCGCCGAAGCCGACCCTGCCAAACGCAAAGCGTTGATCCAGACCTGGCAGGAAATCGCCCAACGCGACCTGCCCATCCTCGACCTCGTTGAACTGACCTGGACCACCGTTTCTACCGCCCGTTATCACAAAGTGACCTCGCAGGGCGACGGGTTATTCGCAGGCTTGCAAGACGCGTATCTCTTGCCCCAATCGTGACACGAGCCGCCTTACCGCGTGTCGTCCTGCGCCGGGTGGTGCGCACGCTGCCGGTGCTGCTCGGCATCGCAACGCTGAATTTCATTATCCTGCATCTCGCCCCCGGCGATGTCGTTGATGTGCTGGCGGGGGAATCTGGGGCCTCCACCCCCGAATACATGGCCGCGCTGCGCCATGAATTCGGGCTCGATCTGCCGCTCTATGAGCAGTTTCTGCGCTATCTTGCGAACCTGCTGCAACTGCATTTCGGCTTTTCCTACCGGCAGAACCAACCGGTGCTAAACCTGTTCATAGATCGGCTACCCGCGACGTTGCTGTTGATGCTGACGGCGATGGCGCTCGCCATTGTCATTGGCACATTGCTCGGCATGATCGCCGCGCGCCGGCCGCATTCGTGGCTCGATCATGGCGTTTCCGTGCTGGTTCTGATCAGCTATGCGGTGCCGAGTTTCTGGTTTGGGCTTATGGCGATCGTGGTATTTTCGGTGCATTTGCATTGGCTGCCATCGGGCGGCATGGTCACCATCGGCGCGAATCTCTCTGGCCCAGCGCTACTGCTCGATTTGACCCGCCATCTGGTGCTGCCGGCCAGCACACTTGCGATATTCTATCTGGCTGTCTACGCTCGGCTGGTGCGCGGCACCTTACTGCAATTGCATGGCGCCGAGTTCATCCGCGCTGCGCGGGCCAAGGGGGCCGGCGAGTGGCGCGTGGCGATCAACCACGCGTTGCGCAACGTGCTGGCGCCACTGGCGACCATGGCGGGGTTTCAACTGGCCTCACTGCTGAGCGGGGCGGTTTTGGTGGAGTCGGTGTTTAGCTGGCCTGGCCTCGGCCGATTGGCATTCGACGCCATCTTGGCAAGGGACTTCAATCTCCTGCTCGGCGTGTTGTTCATCAGCTCAGTTCTGGTCACGCTGCTCAATATGGGCACCGATGCGCTGTGTGTGT
>Ga0116226_10000148_pt1 | contig 53129 bp, 49 predicted proteins | sample S1TSphfallax_FD_89692 | JGI IMG/M metagenome (GOLD analysis project Ga0116226, IMG submission 89692) | Host-associated microbial communities from peat moss isolated from Minnesota, USA - S1T2_Fa - Sphagnum fallax MG | ecosystem: Host-associated > Plants > Peat moss > Unclassified | place: USA... | reverse complement strand
CACACCATTTCAGCCTCGGACAGTTTAGGGCGTTCATAAGTGTTATTTCCCCGGCATTGACCCGATTCTTGCTGGTCTGGTTTATCTCCTACACCGCCATGAATGGCATCGCTGTTCTGTTTCCGGTCATAATGACCCTACACTATGGGATGTCACCGATTTTTCCTGCCGTGGCCTATGCATTCGGTATTTGCGCCAGCCTCTTCGCATATCGCCGCGTCAGCAAGCTTACCACGAAATACGGTTCAGCGAATGTCATAATTTTGGGACTTTTGGTGCGGTTGTGTTTGTTCGGCGTGTTGGGTCTTCTGAGTTTGTTTGGTGCACATTGGGCAGGCTTGGCAGTTTTAGTTGCTTTTGCATTGGTCCAGCTTTCTTGGCCGCTCTTAGCGATCAGCACCATATCGATATCCGTGTCTCTTGTGCCCCAGGCCCGAGGCGAGAGCATCGGTTTGTTCAACGCTACCTCGGCAGTCGCATCATCAGCAGGGGCTGCGATCGGTGGCATCGTTTTTGGACTTTATGGATTTTCGACACTAAGCTTTACGGCAGTCGGCGTTGTCGGAACCAGCGTTCTACTTGCTTGGTTCTGGTTTGGGCGCTCCGGTGGTATTTCCACTTCGTTATCTCATTCAACGATCCATATCGGCAACGTTTGATGCTAGACCCAAATCAAGCGCATTAAGCGGGGGCGATGCGGCCGTCCCCCCGTCGCGGCGTGTTCCCTGTCGGCGTTTGGCGTGGTCGCGCTGGGTGACGCGCCGGCCCCAACCATCGGGCTCAGTATCCGCGATGACGGCATGGAAGACCGAACCATCCCGCGTTTTTTGATGAAACTGCGAGTCAGCAACCAATGGCAAACTTGGTTCGAGGGCAAAATGTGCCGGGTCGGCCAGCGAGGTTGGGTCGTACTCGAACATGGCGCTTTTGCGCGCGCCTTGCTGGGCATAGTGCAGTGTGCCGACCAACTTTGCCTCATGGGCGATATGGACGCGGATTGTCCGTTTCACAGCGCTCTCGGTGGCTTAGGTGTCCGAACCCTTTTGGGCACGCGCTCAGCGTCGAGAAGGAGCCCCTGGTCATCACCTCTCGGATCAAGAATTTCACCAAGAGAGTCACCGAAACCTAGGACAAAGAACGCCATCGCGTACGTGCCTAGGGCTACCGATGGATCGCCCTTCTCCAGCTTGAGATAGGTGCTTTTCGCGACGTCGGTGCGCTCTGCCATCATCATTGTCGTCAATTTGCGCTTTTTGCGCGCGAGCGCGATATCGGCCCCTAGCTTGGTGAGCGACCGCTTACCTTAATTGGCTGGTCCACGATTTTGAAGGCGATTGCCGCCGATGCGGCTTCAGGCCGGGGTGAAGGTCAGGGCTAGGCCGTCCATGCAATAACGCAGGCCGGTCGGAGGCGGCCCGTCGGGGAAAACGTGGCCGAGATGGCCGCCGCAGCGGCGGCAATGGACTTCGGTGCGGTCCATGCCTAGCGAATCATCGTCCGAGGTCAGGACGGCGTTGGGCAGGGGCGCCCAGAAGCTCGGCCAGCCGGTCCCGCTGTCGAACTTGGTTTTGGAGGAATAGAGCGGCAGGGCGCAGCCGGCGCAATTGAAGGTGCCGGTGCGGTGTTCGTTGAGCAGCGGGCTCGAGAAGGGCGGCTCCGTGCCCTGCTGGCGCAGGATGTTATATTGCGCCGGGGTGAGGATTTTTTGCCATTCGGCGTCGGTATGCGTCACCTCGTATACCTGGGAGGCCGCCCGGGCCGGGGCGGGACGGCGCATGCCCCGTGTCGCGATGAACGCCAGGGCGGCGGCGGACCCGAGCAGGATGGATTTACGGCGGGTCATCATGGAACACTCCTTTGCCCTATTTTCGGGCTTATGCGGTCGAAAGACAAATCCGTTTTTGACGGTACCAGGGTATTGGCTGCGCTCAGAGAGCGCACACATGGTCATGAACGAGACAAAAGAAAGGGATAGCGGTGCCGGGTGATCTGTTTCCTGAGACGCTGGGTGCGACGGGCTTGCATCATCTCGCAGGATTTGCGGCGGCGGAGGAAGCCGTGCTGATCGCGGGGGTGGAAGAAGTGTCCGCGCAGGCAGCGTTCCGCCAGATGAGCACGCCCGGGGGTAAGCTGATGTCCGTCGCGATGACGAATTGCGGTAATGTTGGCTGGGTGAGCGACCGGCGGGGCTACCGGTATTCGGCGGCCGATCCAGAAACGCAGCTTCCATGGCCTGCCATGCCCGAGGTGTTTTCGGGGCTGGCCGGACGCGCCGCAGCCGTTGCGGGTTTTATTGGTTTCGTACCGGATGCTTGCCTGATCAATCGTTATGTACCTGGTGCGAAAATGTCGCTGCATCAGGATGCGGATGAGCGGGATTTTGGGGCGCCGATCGTGTCGGTCTCGCTCGGCTTGCCGGCGGTGTTTTTATGGGGCGGTGCCGCCAGGGCGGACAAAGCCAGCCGGATTGCGCTGGAGAGCGGCGATGTGGTGGTGTGGGGCGGCGATGTGCGCCGCTACTTCCATGGCATCGCACCGCTGCGGGAAGGCGCGCACCCGGTTTTAGGCCGGGTGCGCTTTAACCTAACGTTCAGGAAGGCATTGTAGCAGGCTATTCCGCCGGGACGAGCGCGGCCCGGCCATAGCCTTTCGGGCGGAAGAAGACGATGCCGATCAACAACCCGCCAATGCCGACAATCTTGGTCGTCATGTTGAAGGTGGAGATCGCGTACAGGCCGAGCGTGATCAACGCGATGGCGCTGAGGCCTGGGAAGACGACATAGCCGAGGAAGGTCGCGAAAGAGGTCTTGAAGCTCTCGCGATACACCCAGGCGCAGACGAGACCCGCCAGGCCGTAATAATAGCACACCTGTACGGCGATGGCGCTGACGGAATCCGTGAGGATGGTGGCGATGGTGGGCATGAAGCTGGAGACGAAGATCATCACCAGGCCAACACCCAGCAGCAGATACATGGTGCGGACCGGGGTTACGGTCTTCTCATGCACCTTGCCGAAATAAGCGGGCAGCGCACGGTCGCGCCCCATGGCGAAGAGGGTGCGGGAGAATTGCAGCATGGTGGTCTCCAGCGTTGCAACGCTGGAGAGGATGAGCGCCAGCGACGCGGCGTAGCCGCCCACGGGGCCCAGACCGGCGGCAATGGCGACATGGTAGATCAGATTATCCGAGAAGCCGGAAGCGGTGGAGAGCGTGAACATCATCAGCGCCGCGACGGTAAAGGCGACGAAGGAGGCGATGGTGATGAAAATGCTGAGGAATCCGCCATTGCCTGCCGCATTTGGCGGCTCGCCCTTGGTTTCCTCGGAGAGGTTGCAGGTGACATCCCAGCCCCAATAGAGAAACACGACAATAAGCGAGGATGCTGCGAACGTGCCGGTGGGGTAGTTGAAGCCGAACCAGGACCAGGAAAAATGCGTCACCGCGCCCGCCGTGCCGGTGTGGAAAAACGCGGCGATGGAGATGCCGAACAGGATCAGCAGCTCGATGGAACTCATCACCACCTGTATTTTGCTGGTAAGTTCGATGCCCGTAATCAGCACCGCGCCGATGGCGACGAACCAGATGGCGCCGATGGCGGTGGTCAGCCAGACATTGCTGGCCAGAGCAGGGTCGAACAGGTCGATCGTGGCGGTACCGAGCGGCACGCTGCCGGTGACCATGAAGACGAGGGCGGCAATGAGCAACGCCCAGCCGGAGAAATAGCCCAGGAATTTGCCGGCGACGATCTTGGTCCATTCATAGGCAGCGCCCGCATTGGCCATTTTTTTATTGAGGCCTTTATAGGCAACGGAAATGCCCAGCATGGGCACGGCGAAGGTTAACAATGCGTTAGGAGAGACGGCGCCAGCCGCGGCAAGCAGGCCAGAAATCGCAACGGCGATGGAAAAGCCAGGTGCGCTGCCCGCGACACCCATAATGATCGATTCAAAAAACGATAATGAATTTGCTTTTAATTCCGTACTCATTTAGTCCCCCTTGTTGTTACCCAGTCGTTTTCGGCTCCTGCTGCGTGATGCAATGGATATTGCCGCCGCCCAGCAAAATTTCGCGCGCCGGAATCATAACAATCTCCCGGTCCGGAAATAATTTCTCAAGCACGTTCCGTGCCGCTGCATCTGTGGGAACGCCGAATTCGGGTGCGATGACGGCGCCGTTGGCGATGTAGAAATTGACATAAGATGCCGCCATGCGCTCGCCCGCCGCGCGGTTCATGCCGCTCACCCCCTGGTCGATCCCCGCCGCTTCTTCGGCTGTAATGAACATCGGCGTCGGCATGGGAATACGCTCGACCGTAATGGAACGGCCTTTGGCGTCACGCGCACCTTGCAAACGTGCTTCCGCCTCGCGTGAAACGCCGTAATGCGGGTCCGCCGGATCGTCGCACCAGCTGAGCAACACTACGCCGGGGCGAATGAAACAGGCCAGATTGTCGATATGCCCGCCAGTCTCGTCGCCGGGCACGCCATCGCCCAGCCAGATGACATGCGAGGCGCCGAGATAATCCTTTAAAACGCGCTCCATCTCCTGACGCTCAGCGCCCGGATTGCGATCCTCGCTGAGCAGACAAGCCTCGGTCACGAGCACGCTGCCCTCGCCATCCACATGGATCGCGCCACCCTCGATGATGGCTGGCGCCCGGAAACGCCTCGCGCGCTGCATCTCCAGCATTTTCTGCGCCACGGCATCGTCCATGTCCCATGGAAAATACAGGCCATTCTGCAAACCGCCCCAGGCGTTGAACGGCCAGTCCACGCCCGCCAGATCGCCCTTGCCGTTAACCAGAAAACTCGGGCCGACATCGCGCGCCCACGAGTCATTCGTGCTGACCTCAACCACCCGCACCGCATCCGGCAACACTGCCCGCGCCTGCGCGAACTGCCGCGCACTCACCATCATCGTCACCGGTTCAAATCGTGCAATCGCCGAAGCCACCGCCGTAAACGCCGCCTGCGCCGGCTTGCCCCCCAACCGCCAATTATCCGGCCGCTCAGGCCAAATCATCCAACACCCCGCATGCGCCGCCCACTCCGCCGGCATCGCGAAACCAAGCTCGCGCGGCGTGGTCATGGGCGCAGCGTGAGGGCTTTGCCCTCACGCTCCCACCAGGGGACTTTGCCCCCTGGCCCCGGCGGGGTTCCGAGGGGCAGCGTCCCTTGGTGGGGGTTTGGGGGCGAAGCCCTCATTTTGTGCCCCTTACCGTGCCGCGTGGACATGTTTGCCATCCAGCGTAAGGAGCGGGGTGTAGAGGTCGGGTCGCCGATCGCGGAAGACGCCCCAGGAGGCGCGGATATGGGCGAGGGCGTCGAGGTCGAAGGTGGCGGTGAGGATGGTTTCCTCGGAGCGCGTGGCTTCGGCGATTTTGGCGCCGGTATTATCGGCGATGAAGGAGGAGCCGTAGAAGGTGAGGGACGTGCCATTCGCGCCGGGTTCGGTTCCGGTGCGGTTGGAGGCGATGAGCGGGGTGAGGTTGGCGGCGGCATGGCCTTGCATGGTGCGCTGCCAGTGGTCGCGGGAGTCCAGCGTGGGGTCCTGCGGCTCGGAGCCGATGGCGGTGGGGAAGAAGAGGAGTTCGGCACCCATGAGGGCCATGGCGCGGGCGGTTTCGGGAAACCATTGGTCCCAGCAGATGCCGACACCGATTCGGGCATATTTCGTGTCCCACACTTTGAAACCGGTATCGCCAGGGGAGAAGTAGAATTTCTCAGAATAACCGGGTCCATCCGGAATGTGGGATTTGCGGTAATAGCCGAGATTGCTGCCATCGGCGTCCAGGATCACGATGGTGTTGAAGAAATTCTGTCCCGCGCGCTCGAACACCGAGATGGGCAGCACCACGCCGAGTTCCTTGGCGACCGGCGAGAAATGCGCGATGGCCGCGTTTTCGCTGAGCGGTTTGGCGAGGTTGAAATAGGCGTGAATTTCGTCCTGGCAGAAATACGGCGTCTCAAAAAGTTCCTGAATCAGGATGATCTGCGCGCCGGCTTTGGCCGCCTGTCGGACGAGGGTTTCGGCGCGTGCGATATTGGCGGAAGGATCTGCCCCGCAGGACATTTGCGTGGCGGCGACGGTGACGTTTCTCATAGGCTTTTTCTCACGCGTTTTTAAGGTAGGCGTCGTATTCGACATCTGAGATCCGGCGGCGGAATTCGCTAATCTCCTGGCGTTTGCACGCCGTGAAGACGCGCTGGAAATCGGCGCCGAAAATGCTCGCGATATGCGCAGACTCTCCGAATTTATCGACAGCACCGGACCAGGCGATGGGCAGCTGCGGCGCAAGCGGGCTGCGCTTGTCGCCGAAGGTTTCCGGTCCGGGATCGGCCTTGGCCTCGATGCCGTTCAACGCGGAGCCGAGCAGGGATGCAAAAGCGAGATAAGGGTTGCAGTCCGCCCCCGCAACACGGTGTTCGATGCGCGAGGCGGCGGGGTCGGCGGTGATGACGCGCACGGCGGCCATCCGGTTGTCATGTCCCCAATCGCCATAGGTTGGCGCGTGTACGCCGGGCGCGAAGCGGCGATAGGAGTTGGCATGCGGGGCGAGGGTGAGCATCGTATCCGGCATGGCCTGGATGATGCCGCCAAGCGCGTGATAGAGCACCGGCGCGGCGCGGGTCTCGGAACCCACGAAAATATTTTTGCCTTTGGAATCCAGCACCGACATATGCACATGCATGCCGCTGCCCGCCCATTGGCCATAAGGCTTCGCCATGAAGGTGGCGGTGAGGCCGTGCTTGCGGGCGACCTGCTTGATGGTGCGCTTGAACAGCGTGGCGGAATCGGCGACGCGCAGCGCATCGGTCGAATATTTCAAGGTCACTTCGAACTGGCCCGGGCCGCTTTCACTGACCAATGTTTCCAGCGTGATCTCCTGGCTTTTGGCCGTCGCCATCATTTCGCGCAGGATCGGCTCATAGTCGTGGATTTCGCCAAGCCCCACGGCGTCGATCTGCCATCCGCGCCAGCCAGATTCATCGGCCCCGCGCGGGGCGATTTTAAGCCCGCCGGTATGGCCGGAATCGACCAGATAGAATTCCAGCTCGACACCCAAAGCCGGGGTGAGGCCGGCGGCGGCGAAACGGTCCACGACGCGGGCGAGCACGCCGCGCGGGTCCAGGTAGAAATAGCTGCCGTCGCTCTCGCGCATGGTGAGCAGCGCTTGCACGGCGTTGCCCTCCGTCCAGCCCATGCGGGTGATCGAATGCGGCACGGCGGTGCAAAGCCCGTCCGGGTCGCCGGTGTCGTAGGCGATGCCGCCTTCCACGATATCGCGGCCCCAGATATCCAGCAGATAGGCCGAGCGCGGCATGGCGATGCCGTTGCCGAGCAGGGATTTTGCCTTGTCGCGCTGCAGCCATTTGCCGCGCGGTACGCCGTTCACGTCGATGATGAAGGCTTCGATGAATTCCGCATCCGCCATCAAGGCGGTTTTGGTGGCAAGATCGGGGACAGCGAGCACGTTCACACCACCACCTCGTCTTTAACCTGCGCATAGGTCTGGCCCACGGCTCTTTCGGCGCGGGCCACGAGCATGTCGATTTCGTCCAGTGAGATCGTGAGCGGCGGCGAGAAGACCATGGTGTCGCGCACGGCACGCATGATGAGTCCGTTGGCGATACAATAATCGCGACAGATGCCGCCGATACGGCCGCGTTTCTCGAAGAAACGGCGCGTGCGTTTATCGGCCACCAACTCGATGGCGCCGATCAGGCCGATGCCGCGAATTTCACCGACCATCGGATGGTCAACCAGCGCGTCACGCAGTTTTTTACGCAGGATGACGCCCATTTTCTCGGCGCGCTCCACAAGGCCTTCGCGCTCGATAATATCGAGATTGGCCAGCGCCACCGCGCAGGCGACCGGGTGGCCGGAATAGGTGAAGCCGTGATAAAATTCACCCGCCTGGTTGATCATGACATCGGCCACGCGATCGCCGATCATGACCGCAGAGAGCGGCAGGTAGCCGGAGGTGATCGCCTTGGCCATCGTCATCATATCCGGTTTGATTCCAAAATAATCCGAGCCGAACATTTTTCCGGTGCGACCAAAACCGCAGATCACTTCATCGGCGATCAGCAGGATGTTGTTTTCCTGGCAGATGCGGTTGATCTCGGGCCAATAGGTCGCGGGCGGGATGATGACGCCGCCTGCACCTTGCAACGGCTCGCCGATAAAGGCGGCGATGTTCTCCGCACCGAGTTCCCGGATTTTATCCTCAAGCTGTTTTGCCGCGTAAAGGCCGAATTCCGCCTCCGACATCTGCCCGCCATAGCCGTACCAATAAGGCGGCAGGACATGAACGAAATTCGGCATATCCCCCGCCTGACGATGCATGTCCACCATGCCGCCTGCGGAAGCGCCGAGCGTGGTGGAGCCATGATAGCCGTATTCGCGGCCGATGATCATTTTTTTCTCGGGCTTGCCGAGCGTCTGCCAGTAGACGCGCGCGATGCGCAATGCCGTGTCCACCGCTTCAGAGCCGGAAGAGGCGAAGAAAGCGTGGTTCAGCCCGGCCGGCGTGATCTGTGCCAGGCGTTGCGCCAGGGCCGTTGCAGGCTGCGTGGTGGTCTTAAAAAACGTATTATAATAGGGCAGCTTTGTCATTTGTTCAGCTGCCGCCTGCACCAGCTCCGGGCGGCTGTAGCCGGCGCTGACACACCAGAGCCCGGCCATGCCGTCCAAAATTTTATGGCCTTCGGAATCGTGCAGGAACACGCCTTCCGCCCCGGTGATGACGCGAACTTTTCCTTCGTGCAGCGCCTTATGGTCTGTGAACGGATGCAGATGATATGCAGCGTCCAGCCCCTGCCAATCCGTTGCGCCGCCGATTTCGTCTAACATGATGATGCTCCTATTCGAGAATGAACGCGCCCGTGCGATTCGGCACGAGCAAGCCAAAATCTTAGAAGCGGGGCGGGCTGAAACCGATGCGTGCACAGAGAACGAGCATCTCTGCCTTGAAACAGTGCACAATAAGGGTGGTTGCTGAAACCATAGACAAGTTTCGCATGGCCTGCGGATGAGTTCAAGGAAATTATAAAGAATGCATAAAGGCCGGGCCCCCTCCGGCTTGACGCGACCTTGGTCCGGCGGCGAGTTTCGCGTCAGGCGCGAGATGCGCGGCGTTTAAGGAGACGGTTATTGGGAAATAGCAAAGCGGCAATTGTCACGGGTGCGGCGAAGGGAATTGGCGCGGCGATCGCCCTGGCTCTCGCCGCGGCGGGATACGCTGTCGTGATCAATTTTCGGAACGGAATGGACGAGGCTTTAGCGCTGCGCGGCCAAATTACGGATTCCGGTGGCGTGGCAGAGGTGTTTGGCGCCGATATCTCCCAAGAGACGCAGGCGGTCGCGCTCGTAGCCTTTGCGGTGGAGAAATTCGGGCGGTTGGACGTGCTGGTGAATAATGCGGGGATCGCGAAACCGGGGGCGCTGGATGAGATCGACGCCGCGCATATCGCGGAGCTTTCATCGGTCAATATTTCCGGCCTGCTGTTCGCGACCAAGCATGCGGCACGGCATTTGCCGCCGGGCGGGGTGATTGTGAATATCAGCTCGGTGAACGGCTTGTCCCCGGTGCCCGGCGCGGCGGTGTATAGCGCCACCAAGGCTGCGGTGAATGCGATTACCGTGAGCCTGGCGCGCGAGCTTGGCGGCAAGGGCATTCGCGTGAACGCGGTAGCGCCGGGGCTGACGATGACCGCGCGGTACGCCGATGAGGTGCCGGAGGAAGCGAAGCGGCATGTCGTGAAAGAAACGCCGTTGGGCCGGCTGGGCATGCCCGAGGATATCGCCGGGCTCGTGACATTTCTGACTTCCGATGCGGCGCGCTGGATCACCGGTGAGGTGATCAGCGCCTCCGGCGGCGCCGCGTAACCTTGCCCCGGGCGGCCGAGTTCGGCACATAGCGGGGCATGGCTGATCTTGACCAACTCCTGACTGCGCGCGGCTTCACGGCCGATCTGGGTGCCCATGTGGTGGCCGCTTGCTTTGATGCCGCCGGGGGGCATGCCGGGTTCGCGCTGGGCGACGGGACGGTCCGGCTGACCGACACGCGTTCCTGGACCTCGCTGCCCGCGCATCGCGGCGCGGTCATGAGCCTTGCGGCGCATCCGGTGAGCGGGGGATTCGTCTCCGGTGGGGATGACGGCAAATTGCTGGCGCTGGGTCTGGATGGCGCGGTGCGCGAGATTGCTGCCTTCGGTTCCAAATGGGTCGAGCATGTCGCGGTGTTCGAGGGCAAAACGCCGTTGCTGGCTGCCGCCGTGGGAAAAAATCTGCATTTGTTCAGCGGGGCCGGGCAGGCCTTGCGCAGTCTGGCCCATCCCTCGACGGTCACGGGCATCGCCTTCGACGCCAAGGGCAAGCGCGTCGCCGCCTCGCATTACAACGGCGCGTCGCTATGGTTTACCGCCTCCAATTCCGAGACGCCCCGCAAGCTGGAATGGAAAGGCAGCCATTTGGGCGTTGCCATCCATCCGGGCGGCGAGGCGCTGGTGACGGGGATGCAGGAAAATGCGCTGCATGGCTGGACGCTGCCGGAGCAGAAGCACATGCGCATGGCGGGCTATCCGGCCAAGCCCGAGAGCTTCGGTTTTACCCGCTCGGGTCGGTGGCTCGCCACGGCCGGGGCGGATGTGGTGGTGCTCTGGCCGTTTTTCGGCGGCGGGCCGATGGGCAAGGCGCCGCTGGAGATCGGCCAGGGGGATGGCGGTTTCGTCAAGCGGATCGCCTGCCATCCGGAACATGAGGTCCTGGCGGCGGGCTTCGATTCCGGGCTGCTGATCGTGGTCGATATTCAAAAGGAGAAGGTGCTCCCGGTCTGCGGGCCGGGGCGCGGGGCGATTACGGCGCTGAGCTGGAACAAGTCCGGCTCGCATCTGGCCTTCGGAACCGAGAGCGGATTCGCCGCCGTGGTGGATTTCTCCGCCGGTTGAGCGAAAGCGGGCGCTACCTGCCCATTGCCATCAGGATGACGACAATCCCGATGGCGACACCCTGCAGGATGACCCGCCAGCGCATGAGCTTATTGGAGGTGCGCGGGTCGCGGCTGATATTCGCCATGCCGACGGCGCCCACGAGCATGACAATCACCACGGCGGTCATGTCGATGGCCAGCAGGATCATTAGAAATATTCTCATGCCAGCCATATAAGCGGACTCGCCTGCTTGTGCATACCGCGCCGAGGTCGCCCGCTCTGGATTGACTTCGCCGCCAATCCCCCGTTTGGCTCACCCTATGCGATTTGCTTCTCCCGCCGCCATCCTGATTGCGCTTGCGACGATTTTCCTTGCCCCTGCCTCGCCCGCCCATGGGCAGGCTGTGGCGATCCATCAGGCGGCCAAGCCTGCCAGCACGGCAGTAACCCCGGCAAAGGGCACTGCGGCCGCCATTATTCCCGGCTCGCCGCTGGCGGCACTCACCGGCGCAACGGTACCGGACCAGGACAGCGATGCCGCAACGCCGGCCCCCTTCGGCACGGATGCGATCGGCCTGTCGATCACCGCCGCGCTCGGGGACGAGGCGACGCGGACGTTTGGCGATTTTATCGAAGCCGTACGCCAGTCTACCCGCCTCACCCCGGTGGTGGCGTGGCTGCGCAGTTTCCCCACGGATCCGGAGCGGCGCGCCCATCTCGCAGATGTGGCGATGGCGCTGCTGTTCACGGTCCTGCCGGGGCTGGGCGTTGAATTCCTGATCCGGCTGGGATTGGCGCGGCCTTTGGCGGCGCTGGTCCGGCGCGCGGCGCCAAGCGGGGCCGCTTTCGTAGCCGATGCTTCGGAAGAAGCGGACGAGGCGCCGGAACCGAGCGAAGAGGACAATGGGCTGGCCGATGCCGAGGCCGGCGAAACCGAAAAACGCCCTCGCCGGAGGCCCTCGCTGCGCCTGTGGGGGCGCCGGCTCTTGTTTGGCCTGCTGCATTTCGGCCTCAGAATCGTGCCGTTGGCCGGCTTTGCGTTTACCATTCAAGCGGTGATATCGGCCGGGCTGCTCACCACGCGGCCCGCGCATCTGGCGGTGATCGGCATCGCCAATGCGTATTTGTTCTGCCGGCTCGTGATGGAGATTTTGCGCTTTCTCGTTGCCCCCGGGAAGCCGAGCCTGCGGCTATTGAGCATGCCGGAATTCCGCGCTTCCTGGCTCGCCCGCTGGATCCGTCTGCTGTTGAGCACCGGCCTGGCAGGCTTCACGCTGGTCTCAGTCTCCGAGTTGCTTGGCCTGTCGCATGACGGCGCGACCGTGCTGACCCGGCTACTCGTCCTGGCGCTGCATATCGAAGTCGCGATTGGCATCTGGCAGAGCCGCCGCCTCGTCGGGCGCTGGCTTTCCGGACGGCCGGACGCCAAAGGCGCGTTCGCCGGGTTCCGCCAGCGGCTCGGCAGGGTTTGGCATTATTTCGCGCTGTTCTATGTGCTCGCACTTTGGATCGCCTGGGCCGGTGGCGTACATAACGCCTTTGGTGTGTTGCTCCGCGTGGTGGCCGTGTTCTTCGCGGCCCTCGTCATCGGGCGCATGCTATGGACCGGCAGTTCCGTTTTGCTGGAGCGGGCCTTTCCCGATCCTTCCTCCGGTACCGCGCGCCACCACGTGCTCGTCGCCCGGGCGCGCGCCTACAACCCGCTCATCCGCGCACTCATCCGGGTCGTCATCGGCGTTCTGGTCGTCGTGTTCATCCTGCAGGGATGGGGGATTAATGCGTTCGGCTGGCTGCTCACCGATGCGTTCAGCCGAAGCCTCATCAGCGCCTTTATCGCCATCATCATCACCATCGCGGTCGCCCTCGTGCTCTGGGAATGCGCGAATGCCTTCCTCAACGGCCGCATCGAACGCCTGACCTCCACAGGGCGGTCCCGCCAGGCCTCCCGCCTGCGCACGCTGCTGCCGATGATCAAGGCCTCGCTCGGCGTCGCGATCTTCCTCGTCGCCGGGTTGATCTGCCTCTCCAAGATCGGCGTGAACGCCGCCCCGCTACTGGCCGGCGCCGGCGTGCTCGGAATCGCCGTCGGCTTCGGCAGCCAGAAGCTGGTGCAGGATATCATCACCGGGCTGTTCCTACTGCTGGAAGACGCCATGCAGGTGGGCGACGTCGTCTCGCTGGCCAGCATGACCGGAACGGTGGAACGGCTCTCCATCCGCACCATCCGGCTGCGCGGCGGCGACGGCTCGATCAACATCATCCCCTTCTCCGCCGTCACCACCGTCACGAACATGACCCGCGATTTCGGCTATGCGCAGATCTCGATCCAGGTGAGCTACGAGGAAGACCTGCCACGCGTCTACGCCGTGCTGACGGATATCGCCCGGACCATGCGCAAGGAACCCGCCTGGGGTGCGATGATCCGTGACGACCTGCAGATCTTCGGCCTCGACCAGTTCGGCGCCTCCGCCCTCGTCATCACCGGCCAGATCCGTACCGGCCCCGGCCAGCACTGGGCCGTGCGCCGCGAATTCTACGCCCGCGTGAAACAACGCTTCGAAGCCGACCACATCGAAATGCCCTATACTTATTTGCCCCCGGCGCCGCCGAGGGCGGTGGAGGCCGGGGAAGAGAAGTAAAGCAAGGCCAAGGGGCTCTGCGCCTTGGAACCCCGCCAACGGCCGCGCCGTTGGATCGGTATTCATTAAACAGGGCCAGAAAAAGGGGCCGCCTCAGTCGTTGGAACGACCGGCACGGCCCCTCTTTCGGATCCTGAATAGCGCTCATCGAAGGGCGCGGCCCTTCGCGGGGTCGTCGGCCCGTCGGGCCGCCAATAAGTAAAACGGCGCGCCTTTAGCGCGACGGACAGCGCCCCTTTGCCTTACTTACTGCCCATCCCCGCATCCACCAGCACGCGGCGGCCGGAGGGGCGTTGGCGGAGCGGGATGACGCCATGGATGTTTTTGCTGGCTTCCGCGATGGTCAGTCCCGCGAATTGGGGGGCGATGGTGGCGCCCGCGCGTTCCCATAAGTTGAAGGCGCGCAGATTGGCGCGCCAGTTCAGGGGCGGGGCGAAGAGGGTTGCGGTCTGGTTTTCGACTTTGAAGAACAGGCCGTTCAGAATGCGGCCGAGCTGGCCTTCGGAATAGGGTTGGCCATGGCCGAACGGGGTGCTTTCGGAATAGGCCCACATGCCGCGGCGATTGGGGACGACGACGATGAGGCGGCCATCGTCCTTCAGACATCGCCAGACTTCCCGCAGCGTCCGCCGCGCATTATCCGCCTGTTCAAGCCCGTGGATGAGCAGGATGCGGTCGAAGGCGAGGTCCGGGAACGGAAGCGCGTCTTCCTCGGCGGTGCAGGCCAGGCTGGCGCGGCCGAGCGGCCAGGGGGCGGTGCCCATCTGCTGTGGGGAGAGGGCGATGCTGCGCCTGGCCTGCTCGCGCCAGAGCTGGAGGTAGGGGCCGGTATAGCCTAGGCCGAGTATGGACAGGTTCGCGCAATCCGGCCAGAGGGCGAGGAGCTTGGCGCGCAACAGGCCGGTGGCTGCCCGGCCCAGTGCCGTGGCATAAAACCCTGCCGTATCTCGCGCATCGATCGCCATTTGCTCTATATACATGGTGAAGCGGCAAGGAGCGACAGACGTGACAGTGACGGCGACGGCAATTCCCATGTTGAGCGATAACTATTCCTGGCTGTTGCGCGAATCGGTATCGGGGAAGGTTGGGATCGTCGATCCGGCCGAGGCCGCACCGGCCGTTGCGGCGATTGAGGCGGCGGGGGGCAAGCTGGATTTCATCTTCCTCACGCATCACCATGGCGACCATATCGACGGCGTGCCGGCGCTGGTGGAGCGTTACGGCCCGGTGGTGGTGGGCAATGCGGCGGATGCGCACCGGCTGCCGAAGCTCGATATTGCCGTGCATGAGGGGGAGCTGGTGGATTTCGGCGCTGCCAAGGTCAGGGTGATGGATACGCCGGCGCATACGCAGGGCCATATTTCCTATTACATCGCCGATGGCGGCATTCTGCTGCCCGGCGATACCCTGTTCAGCCTGGGTTGCGGGCGGTTTTTTGAGGGCACGGCGGAGGACATGTTCCGCTCGTTACAGAAATTTGCAGCACTCCCGGGCGACACGCTGGTCTGCGCGGGGCATGAATATACCCAGTCCAACGCCAGATTCGCGCTCGTCGTGGACCCTGACAATACGGCACTGCAGGGACGGTCTGAGGAGGTGACGCGGTTGCGGGCGGCGGGGCAGGCGACGCTGCCGGTGCGCCTGGACTCCGAACGTGCGACCAACCCGTTTCTACGCGCCGCCGATGTGGAATCTCTGGGTAAGCTGCGGGCGGCGAAGGATAAGTTCTAATTGGTCTAAAAGCTGGGCGGGCTGTTCGCGCTGATGAGGATGCAAGGCTCGCCGCCCGGGTTGCGGAAGCGGTGCGGGATGTCCGACCTGAAATAATAGGCATCGCCGGGGGCGAGGGTTTTCTCCTGGGTGCCGACCGTGACGGTTAGGTTGCCCGAGACAATGATGCCGCATTCCTCGCCGTTATGGCGCAGCATCTCCTCGCCCGTATCGGCGCCCGGCTGATAGGTTTCGCGCAGCATCTGCAGAGCGCGGTCTTTGATGTTGCGACCGACCATGCGCATGGAAATGGCGTCCCCGAAGGCGATCTCCGTAAGGTCCGGGCCGGAAAAGAAGACATTTTCCGAGGAGGCGAAATTCAGGGTGAAGAAATCCGCCAGCGACAGGGGAATGCCGTCCAGAATCTTCTTCAGCGACGAGATCGACGGGCTGACGCGGTTCTGTTCGATGAGGGAGATGGCGCCGTTGGTGACGCCCGCCCGTCTGGCCAGCTCGCGCTGCGTCAGGCCATAAATCTGGCGGACCAGCCGGAGGCGGGTGCCGATATCGTCGGAGGATTCGTCAGTCTCGAGGGCAGCGGACATTTATTTTTGTTCCAGGCGTTTAGAATTTTCAACATTGTTACGCGCCGCGCGGCAGGGTCTGCAACGGTAAAACGGCGAGTTTTACAAAACTCTTTACCGTCGATCAATTATTCTTGACGGCGTCACCCGGCTTGGGCGAGACTGAATAATCAACAGAGACGGGGATTTGCGTGCTGTGGCACCAGAACGGACGAACACTTGAACCAACCGATCTAGTTGCCTGTATGGGGGCATCCTCGTGATGCCCGACAGCATGACCAACCCCGCTATGCCGGTGAAGCCCGCAGCGCCGCGGGGGGCTATTTCTCTTTCCGGAATTACACGTATTTTCGCCGGCTCGATCCCGGCGGTGGACCATATCGACCTGGAAATTCAGGCGGGTGAGTTTTTCACGCTGCTGGGCCCTTCGGGCTGCGGCAAGACCACCTTGCTGCGGATGATTGCGGGGTTCGAGACGCCCGATGAGGGGCGGATATTGATCTCCGGCCGCGAGATGCAGGAAGTGCCGGCGCATAAGCGGGCGGTGAACACCGTATTCCAGTCCTATGCGCTGTTTCCGCATTTGAACGTAGAGCAGAATATCGGCTTTGGTCTGCGAATGCAGGGCGTGAAAAAGCCCGAGCGCAAGAAACGCGTGGATGCGATTATGGAGCTGCTGCAAATCGGCCAGTTCGCGACGCGCAGCGCCGGGCAGCTCTCGGGCGGGCAGCGGCAGCGCGTGGCGCTTGCCCGTGCGCTCGTGAACGAGCCCGAGGTCGTGCTGCTGGATGAGCCGCTCTCTGCACTCGATGCGAAATTGCGCAACGAGCTGCAGATCGAGCTGCTGCGGATGCAGAAGCGGCTTGGCATGACGTTTATTTTTGTCACGCATGACCAACATGAGGCGCTGGTGATGTCGGATCGGATCGGCGTGATGTCCAAGGGCCGGCTGCAGCAGGTGGGGCCGGTGCTGGATGTGTATGAGAAGCCGCGTAACGTGTTTGTCGCGGAGTTTCTTGGGCTTTCAAATATCTGGCAGATCAACCCGACAGGCGGTTCAATGGCCGATACGCCGCTGGGCGCGTTGCAGATTTCCGCGCCCATTGGGGCGGCGCGGCTGGCCATGATCCGGCCTGAGAAAATCTGGCTCTACAATGATTCCGCGGCGCCGCAGGACCGGCCGAACGTGTTTCCCGGCAAGATATGTGAGGCGATTTACATGGGCGCTTCCACGCAATATCGCGTGGAACTGCCGGGCGGACAGTTCGTGCTGGCGCTGGATACGAATAATGCGGCGGCGGAGCGAAGCTGGCGGCCGGGCGAGCCGGTGGCGATTGAATTGAAGCCGGATAACATCATGCTGATCGAGCCATGAAAACCGCCGTTGAGTCTGAGGGCCGCAGCCGTTCCATCAGGTTATGGATCACCTCCGGGCCGGGCTTGTTCTGGATCGTCATGTTCCTGCTGATTCCGAGCGCGGTGTTGCTCGGCATCGGGTTCTTCTCGGCGGATGATTACGGCTCGCCGATTTTGCCGCTCTCCTTGCAGCCGTTTCAGCAGGTGGCGGGATTTTCGCTACTGGGCTGGGATGATGGAAATATCCTGATCTTTCTGCGCTCGCTGGAGCAGGCGGGAACGGCGACGATCGTCTCCGCGCTGCTCTCCTACCCGATCGTGTTTTTCATCATGACGCGCGACGCTTCGATCAGGCCGCTATTGCTGCTGTTCATCGTGCTGCCTTCGTGGACCAACCAGGTTGTGCGGACCTATGCGTGGCTGGAGCTGCTCGGCCCGAATGCGCCGGTCTCCTGGCTCGCGCATTGGCTAGGCATCGTCCCGCCGGATCTGGGCATCGCGCCCGGCAGCTTCGCGGTGACGACCGGGCTGGCATATAACTATCTCCCCTATATGATCGTGCCGCTCTATGCCTCCGCCGAGAAGCTGGATTGGACGCTGGTGGAGGCGGGGCGCGATCTTTACGCGTCGGGGTTCAAGCTGTTCTGGCACACGGTGTTTCCGCAGACCGTGCCGGGCCTGCTCTCAGGCGTCATCTTCGTCGCGATTCCGGCCTTCGGCGATTACGTGGTGCCGCAATTGCTGGGTGGCGACCGCGCGCTGATGATCGGCTCGCTCATAGCCAACCAGTTTACCGAAACGCCGGACTGGCCGTATGGCGCGGCGCTCACCATCATCATGCTGGTCTTCACCGGTGCCGGGCTCGTGGCCTTCCGCGTGCTCACGCGCAAGCTGGGTGGCTCGGGCGAGGCGACGATATGACGCGGGCGGAGATTGCGGCATGAGCAATGTTGTGCCGCAGCGCATGCGGGCTGTTCTGGCCGGGATTTCCTGGCCGGTTTACGTGCTGCTCTACACGCCCTTGGCGCTGGTGGCGTATTTCTCCTTCGCACCCGCGCCGAATGCGATGGGGCATTCAACCTATGCCTATGGCGTGCTGTTTCATGACGGGCAGGTATTTGTCGCACTGCAGCGGTCACTGATTCTGGCGGTCTGTTCTGCGACCATGTCCACCTGCCTCGGCACGTTGCTGGGCTACGGGCTTTGCCGGTTCCGCAAGCCGAATGCGCGGGGTTTTGCCGCGAATATTCCAAGCCTGGTGATTTATACGCCGATCATCATGCCAAGTCTTGTGTTCGGCATCTCCGAACTGATTTTCTTCAACTTCGTGCATAGTTACACGGGGCTTCTGGGTGCCGGGCTGGTGACGATGGTGATCGCGCATATCACCTTCCAGGTGCCTTATGTGGCGCTCACGGTATTCGCGCGGCTCTCCGGGCTGGACCCGAATCTGTTCGAGGCCTCGCATGATTTATATGCCGATGGGCTCAAGAGTTTTTTCTATCTCATCGTGCCGGTGGTGCAGCCGGCGATTATCGGCGGGTTTCTGCTGGGCATTACCTTATCTATCGATGATTTCACGATCAGTTTCTTCACGGCCGGTCCGGGCAGCGTGACCTTGCCGATCTATATCTACAGCGCGATCGCCAAAAAGGGCATCTCGCCGGAGATCAACGCGCTTGGCACTTTGATGATCGTCACGGTCATTGTGCTTGCCCTGGCGCATTTTTTCATCACAAGGCGTCGCGATCGCGCCAGTCAGCTCCCCGTGTAAGGATAATAGCGCATGAGATCTTTAGGTTATGTTGCTGCTGCTCTGCTTGCCCTCGGCGTTACCGCGCCGCGCATAGCGCAGGCCGATACGCCGACGCTGAATCTGTTCATCTGGTCGGATTATATTTCGGAAAGCCTGATCGATGGCTTCGAGCTGCAATGCGGCTGCAAAGTGGTGGAAACGGATTATGAGAGCAATTCCGAGCTGACGGCGAAGCTGAAGGCAGGCGGGGATTCGCAATATGACGTGGTCGTGCCCTCCAGCTATTATGTGCCGGAATTGGTGGCAGAAGGGCTGATCCAGCCGCTTGACCATAGTCAAATTCCGAATTTCAGCAATCTGATGACGAAGTTCCAAAATCCGGATTACGATCCGGGCGATAAATACTCGATCCCGTATCAATGGGGCACGACGGGGATTGAATACGATCCAAGCAAGCTTCCGAATCCGGGCGGCGGCTGGGGCGTGCTGTTCGACCCGAAGATCAACCCGAATTATCCGTTCACCATCGCCAAGGGTGAGGGGCGTGACCAGATTGCGGCCGCCTGCGCGTTTCTGGGCTATGGCTTCAACTGTTCCGAGGAGAGCCAGTGGCTTGCAGCGGCGAAGCTGATTGAGCAGACCAAGAAGCGGCCAAATTTCGCGGGCTTTGTGGATGAAACGCCGGCTGAGCAGCAGGAGAAGGACGGGCTGATCGCGGTCACCATGGCGTATAATGGCGACGTGGGTGAATGCTATGCGGATGGCTCTTGTTCGAAGCTGAAATATTATCTGCCGAAGGAAGGCACGGAAATCTGGGTCGACACGATGGCGATCCCAGCCCACGCGCCGAACCCTCAACTCGCGCATGAATTCATCAACTTCATCCTGGGCGCGCATGAGGGGGCGGATTTGTCGAATTTCAACGAATATGCGAGCCCCAATCAGGCCTCTCAGCAATATATCACGGGAACCATTATGGAGTCCGAGATGATCACGCCGAGTGCGGCGGATTACAAGGATTTGCAGTTTCTCGCCCCGCTGAGCGGCGCGAAGTTCAAACTGTTCAACGATATCTGGACGAGCGTGCTCCAGTAACGGCGCGCGCAGCAGCAGAAACGGCGGCGCGGGGATTTTCCCGCGCCGCCCTGAACCGAGGGTTTTATGAGTAAGATCGATTTACACGAGTGGTTCGATGAGCATCGGATCACGGAGGTTGAGTGCCTGGTGCCGGATATTACCGGCATCCCGCGCGGCAAGATCATGCCGGCGCAGAAATTCTTTCAGGGCGGAGCACCGCGTCTGCCCGAGGCGATTTTCATCCAGTCGGTCACCGGCGAATACCCGGAAGACCCGCAGGATACGCTGACAGACCCGGCGATCATCGACATCAAGCTGATCCCCGATGCCGACACTGTCCGCCTTGTGCCCTGGGCGCATGAGCCGACCGCGCAGATCATCCATGATTGCCAATACGCGAACGGCACGCCGGTGCCGATGGCGCCTCGGCAAGTGCTGCAGCGCGTGTTGAAACTCTACGAGGATAAAGGCTGGAAGCCTGTGCTGGCGCCGGAGCTGGAATTCTATCTGGTGGGGCGCAATACCGATCCGGATTACCCGCTGGTGCCCCCGGTCGGGCGCTCCGGCCGCCAGGAGACCGGACGGCAGTCTTATTCCATCGATGCGGTGAACGAGTTCGATCCGCTCTTCGAGGAGATGTATGATTTCTGCGATTTGCAGAATCTCGACCTGGATACGCTGATCCATGAAGAGGGCGCGGCGCAGGTGGAGATCAATTTTCTCCATGGCGATCCGCTGAACCTGGCTGATCAGGTGTTCCTGTTCAAACGCACCGTGCGGGAAGTGGCGCTGCGGCATAATATCTATGCCACCTTCATGTCCAAGCCGATGGGCACGGAGCCGGGCAGTGCGATGCATGTGCATCAGAGCGTGGTGGACCCGGCGACGGGTGCTAATCTCTTCGCAGGGCCCGACGGCCTGGCAAGCCCGCTTTTCCTCTCTTATATCGCGGGCCTGCAGAAATACATTCCCGCGGTCATGCCGATTTACGCGCCGAATGTGAATTCCTATCGCCGACTCACGCGTTTTTCGAACGCGCCCATTAATCTGCAATGGGGGTATGACAACAGGACCTGCGGGCTGCGCGTACCGTTTGGCGATCCTTCCGCCATGCGCGTGGAAAATCGCGTGCCGGGAGCGGATGCAAATCCGTATCTCGCCTTCGCCGCCACGCTCGCCTGCGGCTATCTCGGCATGGTGGAGCAGCTTGAGGCGACGCCGGCGCAGGTGGGTTCGGCCTATTCCGGCGAATACACGCTGCCGCGCGAACTCTCCCACGCGCTGGATGTGATGGATAAGTCGGATGCCATGCGCGATGTGCTGGGCGAGAAGCTTGTGGATGTGCTTGTGGCCGTGAAGCGGCTGGAATACGAGACCTATCTGCGGGTGATCAGCTCCTGGGAGCGGGAGCATTTGCTGCTGAACGTTTAGCAAACGGCATTGCGAGGGGCGCTGCCCCTTTCCCTCGCCGGGCGTGGAGGGCCCCAGACCCGGCCATTTGTGTGCCGGGTGCGGCGGGGGCGCTGCCTGAATTCAGGTTGGGTAAATCATGACTTCTGGAAATTATTATCAGGCGACACGTCAGGTGGCGCTCGTCACGCAACCGCTCGATGGCGATTGCACGGTGGATGTTGCGATCATCGGCGGCGGAATTACCGGCGTGTCTGCGGCGCTGCATCTGGCCGAGCGCGGCTATAGCGTGGCGCTGCTGGAGGCCGAGGAGATCGGCTGGGGCGCTTCCGGGCGCAATGGCGGGCAGGCGCTGCCGGGTTTTGGCGCGAGCCAGATGAAAATCAAATCCCTGGTCGGTGCGGCGCGGGCGAAGAAACTCTGGGACATGTCGATGGAGGCGGTCGATTTGCTGCATGGGCAAATCCAGCGCTTCGGGATTCCGTGCGATCCGGTGACGGGCTATTTGCACGCCGCGATCAAGCCGCGCCATGTCCGTGAACTGGAGGAGACGCAGGAGGAGCTGGCTGAGCTGGGTGCCCCCGTCGGCCGGATTTTACGCGGCGAGGCGTTGCAGGCGAGGCTCAGGAGTCCGCGCTATCTGGCGGCGCTGGAAGATAACGTGGCAGGGCATATCCACCCGCTGAACTACACGCTGGGTCTGGCGGCGGCGGCGCAGCAGGCCGGCGCGAAACTCTATTCCCAAACGCGGGTGACGCGCGTCATTCCGGGTCAAACCGTGACGATCGAAACGCCCAGAGGAAATCTGCGCGCGGCTTTTCTGCTCACAGCCGGCGGCGCGTATCTGGGCGATCTGATGCGGAAGCTGGCGGGATATATCATGCCGGTCGGCACCTATATCATCGCGACCGAGCCGCGCGCGGATGTGCGGGAGATGATTCCCGGCAATGAGGCGGTGTGCGACCTGAACTTCGTGCTGGATTACTTCCGGCGCTCGGCGGATGACCGCATGCTGTTCGGCGGGCGTGTCTCCTACTCCACCCTTCCGCCGCCGAGCCTCAAGGCCTCGATGCTCAAGCGGGCGCAAAAAGTGTTCCCGCAATTGGCGGATGCGCGGGTTGAATATGTTTGGGGCGGAAATGTGGATATCAGCCAGAACCGGGCACCCCATTTCGGGCGGCTGACGGAGAATATCCTGTTCACCCAGGGTTTCTCGGGCCATGGCGTGGCGTTGACCGGGCTGGCGGGCAAGCTGGTGGCCGAGGCGATTGCGGGGCAGGCGGAGCGGTTCGACGTCTTCGCGTCCATCCCCCATGCCCGCTTCCCCGGAGGCCGCACCTTCCGGGTGCCGGCGTTGCTGCTGGCCACCACCTATTTCCGGCTGCGGGACCTGCTGTAACCCAGGCTTGGCAGGCGGGGCTGGCGGGAGCGCTTCGGGCAAAATATAAGTCAGCTTATGAACCCGATCCTGATTACCGGCGGCGCGAAACGGCTGGGGGCGGCAATGGCCCGCGGCCTGGTGGCGGCGGGCTATTCTGTCATCATTCACGCCCATGAATCCGGCCCGGAGGCGGAGGCTTTGGCGGCAGAGCTGAACGCCCGCGTTGTCCTGGGAGACCTCGCGGACCCGGAAACCCCGGCGCGGCTGATCGCGCAGGCCGGGCCGCTTGGCGGGCTGATCAACAATGCCTCGCGGTTCGTGTTTGATTCGCCGGCGACGGTGAGTGCGGATTCCATGCTGGCGCATGCCGCTTCCAACCTGTTCGCCCCGGTGCTGCTGGCGCAGGGATTCGCGGCCCAGAAGCCGGAGCGCGGCGTGATCATTAATATTCTGGACCAGAAGCTGACCAATCTGAACCCGGATTTTTTTGCCTATACCCTCTCCAAGGCAGCGCTTGCGGCGGCAAATGACATGATGGCGCAGGCCTTTGCGCCCAATATCCGGGTATGCGCCATTGCCCCGGGGCTGACCTTGCCCAGCCCGAAAATGACCCCGGAACGCTTCGAGCAGGCCTGGCGCGCGAACCCGCTCCGGCGAGGTGCCACGCCCGAGGATATCGCGGCGGCGGCGGTGTTCATCATGGGCACTCCCTCGATGACCGGCACTGTGATCACCGTGGATGGGGGGGAACATTTAACGCACCGGCCCAGGGACATTGCCTTTTTGGCGCCGGAATGACCTATATATAGTCTGTTAAACATCGGGAGGCCCTAATGTCGGTCCGCAAATTTCTGCTTCCGGTCAGCAGCTGCGCCTCGGCGGAGGCGGCGCTGCATGCGGGGCTGATGCTTGCCAAAATGTGGAATGCCCATCTCCAGGTGCTGCATATCCGCGTCGACTCCCGTGATATCGCGCCGCTCGCCGGAGAGGGCTTGTCGGGGGCCATGATCGAGGAGATGATGAGTGCGACCGAGCGCGAGAGCGGCTCGCGCGCGCGTGGGCTTCGGGACATGTTCTATGCCGCCACAGAGGCGGAGGTAGTGGCCGTGGGCGATGCGATGCGGGGGCGCAACGAGCCGAGTGCAAGCTTCACGGCGATGACGGGGCGGGAGGATGAGATCATCGCCTTCCAGGCAAGGCTGGCGGATCTCACGATCGTGCCGCATCCGCAGGCTGGGGAGGATGTGGCCGCGGCGGATGCGCTGCATGCCGTGCTGTTCGACTCCGGCCGGCCCGTGCTGCTCGCTCCCGTGGAGCCGCCGGTCTCGATCGGCAAGCGCATCGCCATTGCCTGGAATGGGACCGCCAATGCCGCCTCGGCTCTAACCTCGGTCATGCCTTTCGTGCGCCAAGCTGAGGCGGTGTGCGTGCTGACCTCGGAGGATTATTTCCGCCGTGGCCCGACGGCAGCGGATGTGGTGGAATATATCTCCCAACATGGCGTGGCCGCCGAAATTGTCCCATTCCAGGCGATCGACCGGGTGACGGGGGCGGGCTTGCTGGCGGCAGCTGAGCGTTTTGGCGCGGATTTGATGTCAATGGGCGCGTATTCCTCCTCCTCGCGGCTTCGCCAGCTTATTCTGGGGGGCACGACCCGCCATGTGCTGGAAAACGCGACGCTGCCGGTATTGATGAACCGTTGAAGGAGTGCTTCAGCGGGAACCCAGCGTTAAAAACTGTAACTTTTTAAGCGAGGTATTGTCGATTTTACTGGGCTGTGGCATTTAAGTAACAACGATTTCGCCACCACGCCTGAGCGCGGCCAGCCTTACGGAGGCCAAGCCTATCTCAGTGTGTAAATCATGCATTATATAGCGTTACGGATTCATTATAACGTCCACGCCTCAGGAGAGATTTATAGAGATGCGCACAAAACTTAAACGTGGCACGGCACTCACCTTGGCGCTGCTTGGCGCCACGGCGATTGGAAGCCTGGTCGCGCGCCATGCCGTTGCGGCCGATGACTCGTCCTTGAACGAGACGGCGGCGGTGCAGAGCAGCTTCACCCCGGTGGGAGATTTCACCAATCTCGTGAAAAAAGTGGCACCTGCGGTGGTTTCCATCGACGTGCATTTGAAGCTCGATCAGACCTCTGACGACCAGGGCGACGATAGCGACGAGGCGCAAGGCGCCGTGCCGCAAATCCCCGGCTTCCCCCCAGGGTTTCCCTTCGGAATGCAAGGCGGCCCGGTGCAGCCGCAACCCGTCGAGGCGAAGGGTTCGGGCTTTATCATCAATTCTTCCGGTATCGTGGTCACCAATAACCATGTTGTGAAGGATGCCGCGACGGTGAGCGTGACCCTCTCGGGCGGAGAGAGCTATCCGGCCAAGATCATCGGCACTGACCCCAAGACCGACCTTGCGGTATTGAAAATCGATGTGGGGCATCCGCTGCCTTATGTTGAGCTTGGGTCTTCGGCCAGCGTCGAGCCTGGCGAATGGGTGGTTGCCATGGGCAATCCGTTCGGGCTGGATGGTACGGTGACGGCGGGTATCGTCTCGGCGCTTGGGCGCGATATCGGCGATGGGCCCTATGACAAGTTCATCCAGATCGATGCGCCGATCAATGAAGGCAATTCGGGCGGCCCATTATTCGACCAGCACGGCCAGGTGATCGGCATCAATACCGCCATTCTCACGCCAACCGGCGGGTCCGTTGGCATCGGCTTTGCCATTCCCTCCGACATGATCAAGCGGGTGGTGACCCAGCTGATCAGCGGGGGCAAGGTGGTGCGCGGATATCTCGGCGTGGCTGCGCAGGAGATTTCCCCGCAGATGGCGCAGGCAATGGGCTTGCCGTCGGCCGACCCTTCGACCGACGGCGCGCTGGTGGCGGCGATTTCGCCCAATAGCCCGGCCTTCCGCGCCGGTCTGCAGCCGGGCGACGTGATCACCAAGGTGAACGGCGCGACGGTGACCAATCCAAGCGACCTTGCGGGCGATATTGCTAATGTGGACCCTGGCCACGATACGAGCGTGTCCTTCATCCGCGGCGGCAAGGAACATGATATTTCCGTGGCCGTGGCGACCATGCCGAACAACCCGGATGCGGATTTCCAGCAAGGGGGTAGTTCACAGCAGGCGACTCCCGCACCCGCGCAAGGCGCATTGGGGCTGACATTGGCGCCGCTCACCCAGGATGGACGCAGCCAGTTGAATTTGCCCTCGGATGCGACCGGCGCGGTGGTAACGGCGGTACGGCCGAATTCCCCAGCCGATCAGGTCGGCCTTCAACCCGGCGATTTGCTGGTGGGCGTCGGCGCGCAGACAGTGACCTCGCCCGATGATGCCGTGGCCGCGATCTCAGCCGCCCGCAAATCCGGCGCGTCAGCGGTGGCTTTGCGCATTGTCCGCCAAGGGCAGGCGCTGTTCGTCGGCATCGGCCTCGGCAAAGGCGCCAATAACAGTCAGGGCTGATGACTCGATAAGAGCAATAATCACCTGAATTGAACTGCCAGGGTTCAATTCAGGCGATTTAAATTGCTCGATCAAAAAAGATTAGAGTGTTTTTCATCTGATAAAAAATACGCTAAGGCCCGCCGCAACCCATATAGCTGGGGTTGAGGCGGGCCTTTTCGTTGGGCCGCAGGTTGGAGGTTCAGATGAAAATTGGATTTTTGGGTCTGGGCCAGATGGGCCACGGCATGGCTGGCAATCTGCTGAAGGCCGGGCATGAGGTGACGGTTTATAACCGCTCTCCTGGCAAGGCGGATGCGCTGGTGACCATGGGTGCGGTGGCCGCAGCGAGCCCGCTGGAAGCATGCCATGGCGATGCGGTGGTGACGATGCTGGCCGACGACAAGGCGCTGGAGGCGCTGGCCTTCGGGGCGCAGGGCATCATCGCCAGCTTGGCAAAATCCGCGTTGCATATCTCCTGCAGCACGATCAGCGTTGAAATGTCCGAGCGGCTGATGCTCGCGCATGCGAAAGCCGGGCAGCGTTTCGTCGCAGCACCCGTCTTCGGGCGGCCGGATGCCGCGGCGGCGGGGAAATTATTCGTCGCCGCTGCGGGTGCCGCGCGGGATATCGAGGATTGCGCGCCGGTCTTCGAGGCGATCGCGCAGCGGGTGTTCGTTCTGGGCGAACATCCGCCATCGGCCAATCTCGTGAAGCTGAGCGGCAATTTCCTGATCGCCTCAGTTATCGAGTCGCTGGGCGAGGCGATGGCCCTGGTGGGCAAAGGTGGCGTGGATTTGCACGCCTATCTGGATTTGCTGACCTCGACGCTGTTCTCAGCGCCGGTTTACAAAACCTATGGCGGGCTGATCGCGGATGGCAAATTCGAGCCGGCCGGATTTGCGGCGCCGCTGGGGCAGAAGGATATCCGCCTGACGCTCGCGGCGGCGGAGCATTTGCAGGTGCCCATGCCGATCGCCAACCTGCTGCGCGACCGGTTTTTGACGCTGCTGGCCAATGGCGGGGAACGGCTGGACTGGTCGGCGATTGGCAAGCTCGCGGCCAAGGATGCTGGGCAGCATTAGAGTGCGATGACATTAAGATGAACCGCTCGCGGTTCAACTTAATGTCATCCGGCTCTAGCGCGCGATCGCTTGAGGTTCGCTTAACCGAGCAAGCTGAAAACGTGAGTCGCACTCAAAAATAAAGATCGAACATGATCGCAGTTAAAGCGATCATGTTCGAGCCCCTGTTGCGGCCGGGCGGCTGCTTCGATATAGGCTGCTGGCAAGATGCCGACATAGCTCAGCGGTAGAGCAACTGATTCGTAATCAGTAGGTCCCCGGTTCAATCCCGGGTGTCGGCACCAGCAATTTTTTTAAAGATGTTTGCGGCTCCAGCTGATCGCTGTGGCGGATCTCGACGAGCGTACCCGTTACTCTGTAGGCATAAATTGCAGACCGATCTGGTTTCCGATGGCCCAGGCGCGCCTTACGCGGCGATCGGTGTTGTCGCTCAGCCGGAATACGAGCACTTCCGGAATATGGGTCATGGCGCCGGTTTCGACGCGGGCACCGTTCTCCGAGAGCTCGATCACGAAGCAGTCAATCACCGTGGGGCTGGCGCCACCATAGATCAGCTTGCCCGTTTTGAAGGCGCGGCCGCGCTTGTCGTGCCGGCGGTCTTCTCGGTTCAGGTCAGATTTGGAGCTGGAAAAATGCATAGTAACTCCGAAGTTTAGGCGCGTTGCTCGATTCGAGGGCGGGAGGATGAATCCCCTTCTGAATCAGTTTTTCGCTGAATGCTCTATTAATAACATGGTTCGGCGCGATTTTCACATGTCCAATCGTTCATAAGCCCGAATTTTTGGCCGTTTCGGACTGCGCGGCGGCATAAGCGTCGGCGACACTCCAGAAACAGCAACTGGCACTTGCCAGATGCGTGGCGCCGGCGATGCGCAACACATCGCGGATATCTTCCTTCACCCGTGCGAGCAGCAGGATTCGGGCGCTTGCATGCAGCCGGGTTTCACATTCGAGCAGGGCGTCCAGCGCCGTGCTGTCGAGATTTGGGGTCTCCTCGATGGAGAGGATGACGATGCGCGTTGCTGGGTTGGATTCGGCCTGGTCGGCAAGTTCCGCCAGCACGCGTTCGGCATTGGCGAAGAATAGCGGCTCCATCGGGCGCAGGATCAGGACGCGCGGGTCCGTCTGCGCTTCCGGGGTGCGGGAGAGGTCCACGAAGTCATGTGTGCCCGGAATCTGGCCGAGCTGAGCGATGCGGGCGGCGGAGAAACGCTGCAGGAGTGCGAGGAGTGAGAGCGCAATCGCGATCAGCATGCCGTTCAGCACGCCGAAGATCAGCACCGCGATGGCGGCGGCGGTGGCCACCAGCTCGTCCCGGCGGATGTGCCAGAGGCGCAGCAGCGGGGCCGGGTTGAGCGCATGAAACAGCGAGGCGATGACGACGGCGGAGAGAACTGGGGCGGGAATGAGTGCGACCGCGCCGCGGCCCCAGATGCTTAAAACCAGCAGCACCACCATGGCGCAAACGCCGCCGAGCCGGGTTTGCGCGCCGGCGGATTCGGCTGCGGAAGATGCAGAGAAACCAGCGCCGACCGGCATGCCGTGCAACAGGCCCGCGGCGATATTGGCGCAGCCCAAGGCCAGCAATTCGCGGTTGGCGGAGGTCTTGTCGCCATGCAGCAGAGCGAGGCTGCGGATGGCGCCCCAGGATTCGGCGAACAGGATGAGGAATAATGGGATGGAGAGCTGTGCGATCCGCGACCAGTCATCCAACGACAGTCCGGGCCAGGACGGGTGGGGTAGCGTAATGGCAATCTGGCCGACCAGGGCGATGTGATGAGATGGCAGGTTGATCGCAAAGGCCAGCAGAACACCCGCGATCAGAACCAGCGCGGAGCCAGGGATGTTTGGGATTCGCCGCAAAACGGCAAGCCCGAGCAGGGATGCAGTGCCTAGCGCAATGGAGGCAATATGCCATTCCGGCAGGCGCGCGGCCAGACGCCATGCCAGCGGCCCGATGCCGCCGCCGCCGTTGGTGGCGATTTTCAGCCCGGCGATGTTGGGGATCTGCTTGATGGTGATGGTGAGCGCGATGCCGAAGCTGAACCCGCGCAGCACCGGGCGGGAGACGAAGCTGGCGAGTGCGCCCGCACGCAAGGCGCTGGCGGCAAGAAAGCAGGCCCCGGCCGCGAGGATGGCCGCGTCCGCGATCATGGCCCCCTTCGGCATCTGGCTTTGCATGGAGAGGATGAGGCCAGCAAGAATCGCGGCGGAAGATGAGGTTGGGGCGACCATGGCGAACCGGCTGCGGCCGAAAACGGCATATACCCCAAGCCCCGCGATCGTCGCGATGATGGCGTGGTCCGGCGTCAGCCCGGCGATGGCGGCATAAGCAATGGCGGAAGGTAGCAGGAGCCCGGCGACCGAAATCCCCGCCAGCGCGTCTCGCCTCATCCGGCGGTAACCGGGCCGCACCAGCCTGGCAAATATGCGGCGTCCTGGGTTTTGGAGAGGCGCAAAGCTTCTTCCAGCGCGGGTTTCGGCTGTGTGGCGGCTCGTTTGTACTTGATGCGGCGGCGCAGGAAATCCGCCCATAAAAACTCGCTAAAGGGCGTGGTGTCCTTGGCGTAGCCGCCGGCGCGGCGCAACTCGCCGGCCAGGCTGCGGAACGGGTCGTCCACCAGATACTGCACATGCTTGGGCAGTTTTTTCGGGTCCTGGCGTTCGCCATTGGCGTCGTAGAGATGCATCCAGGCGCGGTTGTCCAAGTACACCCAGAAGGCGGCTGGCTCCAACGATGAAAGATCGGCGATGATGGTAACGGCGACTTCGGGCACGCCTTCATCGAACAGCGCGCGGGCGAGGTGATGGTGGTCCGTCAGGTAGAACCGGCCTTTCGGGCCGAGGACGACCGGGATGAGATGTGCGCCCAAAAAATCCGCCTTTTTACCGTCGGAATGGGCGCGCCATTCCTCCCGCTTTTCGTTCACCTCCCGCATTCCAACGGTAATCTGGGTGGGCCGCAGGTCGGATATCGCGACGGGGTGGAGACGCGGTTCGCGGGCGAAGCTCATTCAGGTTCCTTTGGCCAAGGCGATAAGGCGATGTTTTTCAAAGAGAACCGGTTTTATCTCATTCTGCAAGCGGGCCGGTGAAGTCCAGGCCGATATCGAGCACCCGCGCGCTATGGGTGAGCCAACCGGCGGAAATGAGGTTCACGCCGGTCTCGGCAATGGCGGGGGCGGTTTCCGCATTAATGCGGCCAGAGGCTTCCGTGGTGGCGCGTCCGGCGATGCGGGAGACGGCTTCGCGCAGCGTGGCGGGCGACATGTTATCGAGCAAAATCGCATCAGGACGCTGCGCGAGGGTTTCGTCGAGTTGCGAAAGATCGTCGATTTCCACTTCGATTTTTACGAGATGGCCGATCCGGGCGCGGGCGCGGGTTATGGCGGCGGTAATCGATCCCGCGATGGCGATGTGGTTATCTTTGATGAGCACGGCATCGTCCAGTCCGAAGCGGTGGTTGGCGCCCCCGCCCGCGCGCACGGCATATTTTTCGGCGAAGCGCAGGCCGGGCGTGGTTTTGCGGGTGCAGCAGATTCTGGCCTGGGTATGGGCGATGGCATCGGCAATGCCCGCAGTGGCGGTGGCAATGCCGCTCAGATGTCCGAGGAAGTTAAGCGCCACACGCTCGGCGGTGAGAATGGCACCGGCCGGGCCGGAAATATCCGCGATGATCTGGCCGGGGATGACGCGCGAGCCGTCCGGATGGCGCAGGGTGAAGGTGATGCGCGGGTCAATGAGGCTGAAGGCGAGGCGGGCGAAATCCAACCCCGCGATGGTGCCGTATTCGCGGGAGACGAGGGCGACGTTCGCGGTGACGCCCGGGGCGATGACGGCATCCGATGTGATGTCGCCCGCGCGGCCGAGATCTTCCAGCAGCGCGGCGCGGATGGCGGGTTCGATCATCACATCGGGGAGTTTGGCGAGACTCATCTGGTTCCTCAGGCGGCTTGATGAAGCATGGCGGCATCGTCCTGCATGGCGTGCGCGCCGATGCTTTGCGGCCGGGCGAGGGCGGCCTCGGCGATCCGCAAAGCAATGCGCGCGGCGCCGTTTTCCGGCAGCGCCGCGAGTGCCGCGATGGCGCGGCGCAGACCCGCCTTGCTGCGCAACACGCCGAGATGCGCGGACATGATGGCGCGAACCGGTGCTGCATCGGGCGATGGCGGCGGGGCGATGTCAGGAAGTTCGCGCCTGGGCTTCTCGGCCATCGCCGCCATGGCGCGCCCGGCTTGCGCCCCGCAGATTGCGGCTTCCAGCAGCGAATTGCTGGCCAGACGATTGGCGCCGTGCAGCCCGGTGCAGGCAACCTCCCCGGCGGCGAACAGGCCCGGGATATTGCTCTGGCCGGATGCGTCCACCTGGATGCCGCCCATATGGTAATGCGCAGCGGGGCGGATGGGGATCGGCTGGGTTTGCGGGTCGATGCCCGCTCGCGCGCAGATCGCGGTGATGGCGGGGAAGCGTGCGGCAAAATGCTGGCCGATGCTGCGCGCGTCCAGAAAAACCCGGTGTCCTTCGGCCTGATGCGCGAAGACGGCGCGGGCGACGATGTCGCGCGGCGCAAGATCCGCACCGTGCATGAAGGCCTTGCCTGACTCGTCGATGAGGATCGCGCCTTCGCCACGCACGGCTTCGGAAATCAGGGGCAGGGATGCTGTGTCGGTATCCAGGGCGGTCGGATGGAACTGGATGAATTCGAGGTTTTGCAAAGCGGCACCTGCATCGTCAGCAAGGATGAGGCCCTGGCCGATGGCGCCGGGCGGGTTGGTGCTGTGGCGGAACAACCCGCCGATGCCGCCGGTGGCGATGAGAATGCGGCTTGCGGGCAGGCGGATATGCTCGCGCCCGTTATCGGCCAGCACGCCGCGGACGCCATCATCCGAGGTGAAAATATGTTTTGCGCGCGCCTGCAGAATTTGGATGGAGGGTGTGCGGCGTGCGGCGGCGATTAGGGCCCGCATGATCTCCGCACCCGTGCGATCGCCATTGGCGTGCAGGATGCGCGGGCGGGCATGCGCGGCTTCCAGGCCGAGGGCGAGATTGCCCGCTTCGGTGCGGTCGAACCGCACGCCGTAGTCCAGGAGGGTTTCGATCAACGCCGGACCGGACTGGATGATTCTGGAAACGGCGGTGAGATGGCACAACCCCGCACCGGCTTTGAGTGTATCGGCGATATGCAGCTCCGGGCTGTCATCCTTTCCGATGGCGGCTGCGAGTCCGCCCTGAGACCACGCGCTGGCGGCGTCTTTCCCCAGGGGCGATGGGTTGAGGAGGATAACCGGCGCGGGGGCGGCGGCGAGGGCGGCCATCAGCCCGGCGATGCCGCCGCCGATGATGATCATCGGACGGCGAGCATGCGTTCGACGGCGCGGCGCGCCGGCGCGAAATATTCCGGGGCGATGGTCACTTCGCTTTGCATGGTTTCAAGCGCCGTGCGGATGTTTTTCAGAGTAATGCGCTTCATATGCGGGCAGAGATTGCAGGGGCGGACGAATTCGACATCCCTGTTCAGAAGCGCAATATTATCGCTCATCGAGCATTCGGTGATCAGGGCCACGCGGGCTGGTTTTTCGCGGCTGACATAATCGGCCATCACGGCCGTGGAGCCTGAGAAATCCGCCACCGCCACCACTTCGGGCGGACATTCCGGATGCGCCAGGATGACGACACCGGGATGGCTGTCACGCAAAGCGAGAATCTCGGCGGCGGAGAAGCGTTCATGCACCTCGCAATGCCCGGCCCAGGCGATGATTTTGACATGGGTTTCGCGGGCGATGTTCTGGGCGAGATATTCATCCGGCAGCATGATGACTTTTTCCACGCCGAGCGATTCCACCACGCGCTTGGCATTGCCGGAGGTGCAGCAAATATCCGAGGCCGCCTTCACGGCGGCGGAGGTGTTCACATAAGAGACGATCGGCACGCCGGGATGGGTTTCGCGCAGCAGCGCGATATCCGCCGGGGTGATGGATTCCGCCAGGGAGCAGCCCGCTTTCGTATCCGGGATCAGCACCGTTTTGCCGGGATTCATCAGCTTTGCCGTCTCGGCCATGAAATGCACGCCGGCCATGAGGATGACATCCGCCTGCGTATGCTCGGCCTCGCGCGCCAGAGCGAGGCTGTCACCCACGATATCGGCCACGCCATGGAAGATTTCCGGCGTCTGATAGTTGTGCGCCAGGATGACGGCGCGGCGTTCGCGTTTCAGCGCCTGGATGGCGAGAACGTCGTCCTCCATGGTCGCCCATTCGATGGGAGGGATGATTCCGCTGACGCGGTCGTAAATCGGATCGAATGGCATGGCGCGCTCCTTTATACTCAAATTGAGTATAATTTTGGTTGGCGCGGTTATACTCACCTTGAGTATAACTTGGCAAGTGAATTATCGGACCAGCGGAAGTTTCGTTCCGGAGAAGCTCCGCTCCTCGATAACCGAGGAGCGGAAGCGGAAGAGTTTGGCGGGTCGCCCTGCAAGGCCGGAGGTGAAATTGCCGGTTTCCTCGACCAGCTCCTGCTGTTCGATCAGGCGGCGGAAATTCGGCTTGTGCAGGCCCTGGCCCGCCAGCGCCTCCATGGCCTGTTGCAGCTCCAGCAAGGTGAAGTGCTGGGCGAGCAATTCGAACACGACCGGGCGGTATTTGATCTTGGCGCGCAACCGGGCGATGGCGGTGGCGAGAATCCGGCGATGGTCATGGGTCATCTCGGCACCGGGGATGGACTCGGCGGGATGCGTCCGGCCGCGCTGGGCCTCCGGGATCAGTCCCGCCTCGTAGAGCAGTTCATAGCGTTGGAGCACGAATTCCTCGTTCCAGCCGCGCCCTTCCTGGCCGAAAAGGCTGGCGATGCGCTGGCGGCGCGCGGGCTGCGCCTGCGCCCAGCCATTCAGGCGCGGGATGATCGTTTCATTCGCAAGCGTGCCATTGTTGCGCCGGTCCTCCCAGGGGAAATAATCGTACCAGCTGCGCCAGCTGGCATCCGGATAGGAGGCAGCGGCCTGGCGGCCCAGCCCGAGATAGCTGATGGAAATGCTGCGCGATTGATGACCGCGCTGCTGGTCCGCGAAGGTGTAGAGCTGCTCGACATAGCCGAGCGGGTGATGCGTCTGGCGCTCCACCCAGGCGCGCAAACCGCCTTGCAGCGATCGATGGCCGGGCTCCAGGGGGCCGGAGGGCAAGGCGAAACCAGCCTCGATGGTGAGCACGCGCGGATCGCCATCGGTCACGGCCACCAGCACGGCGATCAGTTCAGCATGAATCGGCTCGTCGCTCATGCCGCCTTGTCGCGTATTTGGGGTTGTTGCGGAAGCGTGGAGACGTGAATTTCGCCCAGCCTGAATTTCGCAAAGAGTGTTTGACAGCTGAAAATTCCTGTGCATCATTGTATTTAACTCTCAGGAATATATGGCGGGGTCCTATGTCGGGTGAAAAGCAGTGGGCGGGCGAGAAATTCTGGGGTCTCGGGTTTGAGTGGGACCCGCAATGGCTACTGACGCCGGCGCAGAAAATATTGCAGGAAAAACTGATTGCTTTGTGCCAGAGCACGCTGCGTATCAATGCTGTGGAGAGCGACAAGCATTTCATTTACCCGCGCAAGAATTTCGAGGCGCTGGCGGGTCTGGGCCTGCTCGGCCTCGTGGTGCCCAGAGAACTTGGCGGACTGGGTGAAAGCCATGTCTGTGCGGCGATGGTGGTGGAAACCATCGCGCGTTATGGCTGCCCGAGCACGGCGATGTGCTACACCATGCATCTGGGCGCGACGGCGGCGGCACTTTTCCGCTATCATCACAATCCCATCCTCACTGATATCCTCTCGCGGCTGGACAAGGACGTGCTGATCGGCACGCTATCCTATTCGGACCCTGAAACCGGCTCGCATTTCTGGTATCCGATCTCCTCCAAAGCCGAACGGCATGGCGATGGCTGGAAGGTGAACAAGAAAGCCTCCTGGACGACCTCTGGCGGTTTCGCGGATTGGTATATCGTGCAGACGACTTCGCCCGATTTTGGCGGGAATTATGCGGATCTTTCCTGTTTTGTCGTCACCAAGGACCAGGTGAAGTCCAACCCGGCGAATTGGGATGGCATGGGCCTGCGCGGCAACCAGTCCGGCCCGATGGAGGTGATCGACGCGGTGCTGCCGCCGCACGGCATTGTCGGGCCGATCGGCGATGGGCCGAAATCCAATGATGAATGTGTGGACCCGTTCTTCCTGGTCTGCTCCTCCTCTTGCTGGAACGGCATTGCGCTGGCCACCATCGACATCACGAAGAACCATACCACGCGCAAGACGCATCAGGATGTGGGGATGCGCGTCGCGGATTATCCGACGATTCAGGATTATGTCGGGGAGGCGATCATGGATACGAATGCCTCGCGGGCGCTCGCCTTCCAGATGGCGCAGGCTTTGGATGCCGTGACGGATAACTGCGACTGGTCGATCCATGAGGATCTCGACGCGCTGCCGCGTTCCGCATTGCTGCACCAACTCTGGCAGACCAAGTTCATCGCGGCCAAGAACGTAGCGCATGTGGTGGATAAGATGCTCCATGCCTGCGGGGGCACCGGGTATAAGCCCGCGCTGATGATTGAGCGGTATTTGCGCGACGGCAAGGCAGGCTGGGTGATGGGGCCGACCAATGAAGTGCTGCGCCAGTTTGTCGGCAAGGCGGCGCTGCTGGGCTTTGAGAGCCTGGATTACTGGAACCAGGCCGTAAATGAGCGCGTGCTGAACAACGAGATTAAAAAGCTCGACGAGGATGGCAAACGTCGTCTGGCGGAGAAACTCCTGGGAACCGCACCCGCGCTGAAGGTCGCCTGAATCATTTCGGCATGAGCGAGATGCGGCCGCGCCCTGAACTGCATTATTTACGCTGCGGCGACACGCTCGGTCTGGCATTGCGCCGGGGCGAGCGTGTGACCGTGACGGATGAAGAGGGTGGCCAGCCCTGCGATTTCGAGGTCGCCGGGCAAAGCGTGCGGCGGGTGTTCGAAACGACCTCCGCGCCGGGCGAGACGTTTTCATATCTTGCCGAGCTGGATTGCGAAATCCTGATTTCAGCATTGGGCGGCCCGATGGAGCCGCAGGCGCAGAATACGGTAACGGATTTGCGGGTTGCGGTGGCGCGGACGCAAAGCACCTTGCCGCCGCCCTTGGCGAAGGTGAAAGCCGAGTTGCTGGTGAAGGCAGCGACGGCTGCGGCCTATACCATCGCGGCAGGCGATTATATTCAAATCCTCGATGTCGACGGCCAGCAATGCTCGGATTTTTTGGCCTTCGATGCGTTGGCTTTGCAATATGGGCTGGATTCCACGACGACGCGGACGCTGGGCGGCAAGGCCTATCCCGGGCCCGGGCTGCATGCGAAATTTTTCGATGAGCGGATGCAGCCGCTCGTCGAGGTCATCCGTGATACGTGCGGGCGGCACGACACGTTCGGCCTGGCGTGTACGGAAAAAGGCTATGCCGATGCGGGTTATCCCGGCCATGCGAATTGCACGGATAATTTCAATGCGGCGCTGGCGGCTTATGGCATCGCGCCGCGCGCGGGCTGGCCGGCGATTAATTTTTTCTACAACACGCAGCTGGATGCTGCGGGGAATATCGTGGCGGATGAATCCTGGTCCCGACCGGGGGACTATGTCTTGTTGCGCGCGCTGAAAGATCTGGTCTGCGCGACCTCTTCTTGCGCGGATGATGTGTTCGTCACCAATGGTTATCACCCGACGGATATTCTCGTGCGGGTATACGGAGCTGAACATGAGTTCTCGAAAGGCATTGCGCACCGCATGACTCCCGATGCCGAACCGCGTTTGACTCGCAATAGCGGATTCCATCCGGCGACTTCCGCGCTCACGAAGGATTATGCCGAGATCGGCGGCTTCTGGCTGCCGAATAGTTTCACAGGGAGCGGCGCGGTCGCGGAATATCACGCTTGCCGGGAGGGGGTGGCGTTGATCGATCTCTCCTCACTGCGCAAGTTTGAGATTACCGGGCCGGATGCCGAGAATTTACTGGCGCTGGCGCTCACCCGCAACATCCGCAAGCTCTCCGTCGGGCAGGTCGTGTATACCGCGATGTGTTACGAGCATGGCGGGATGATCGACGATGGGACGGTGATGCGGCTGGGGCCGAATAATTTCCGGTTCATCTGCGGAACGGATTATTCCGGCCTATGGCTGCGGGAGCTGGCGGCCAAGCACGGGCTGCGCGCCTTTGTCCGCAGTTCCACGGACCAGCTGCATAATCTCTCGCTGCAAGGGCCACGCTCGCGGGAGCTTCTGGCACCTTTGATTTTCACGCCGCCCTTGCAGCCGGGGATCGCGGATTTGAAATGGTTCCGCTTTACCATCGCCAGGCTTGGCGGACCGATGGGGATTCCGCTGGTGATCTCGCGCACCGGCTATACCGGCGAGTTGGGCTATGAAATCTGGTGCCATCCTGCCAACGCGCTGGCGGTCTGGACCGCGCTCACCGAGGCAGGAGCGAAGCCGATGGGCTTTGCGGCCCTCGATATGCTGCGGATCGAGGCGGGATTGATTCTGGCCGGTCACGAATTTTCGGACGAGACAGACCCGTATGAGGCCGGTATCGGCTTTGCGGTGGCCGATCGCGAGGAATATTTCGTGGGGCGCGATGCCCTGCGGCGGCGCGCTGCCAACCCGCATCGCAAGCTGGTCGGGCTTGCCATTGAAGGCGGGGAGGAGGTGCATCATGGCGATTGCGTGCATATCGGCCGGGCGCAGGTGGGCGTTGTGACGAGCGCGGTTCGTTCTCCGATTCTGCGCCAGTCCATCGCGCTCGCGCGGGTTGATGCCCATCACGCCGAACTCGGTACGGCGCTGGAGATCGGCAAGCTGGATGGCCAGCAAAAGCGACTGCGCGCGGCCATCGTGCGTTTTCCGCATTATGACCCTGAGAAGTCCCGCGTCCGGGCTTAGAGTTAATTTCTGAAGGCCCACTGACATATACGTTAGAGGCGGATTCCGGCTCTAGCGCTGGACGCAGACCGCGCCGGGACCGGCCTGGCAGGAAATCGTATTTCCTTCCGGCGTGATGATCTGAACCGGCGGTTTCAGGGCCGGGTCGTCATTCGCGGTCGCCCAATGCGCGGGCGGTTGGCCGCCGCAGCCGGCGAGGCCTAGAAGAACGAAAAGAAAGAAGGGTGTTTTGCGCATATTCCGCCTGCCAAGTCTTTAACATCAACGGTCGGGCAGAATTGGCGTTGCAGGCGGCCGGTTTCCAGCCCTTCACGTTACGGGGCTTTTTTTGTGGCGCTGGCGGCTGAGGCTGTGGGCTGGGCGGTTGGTTGAGACATGGGCCTGGCTTCGGGGCTCTGCTGTCCGGGGAGCGGCGCCTGGAGCACATCGGCCACATTTGTAAAGGTGCCGCCCATATTACCGCCAACGCTGACAAAAGCGGTAATCGCGACAAGCACGCTCACGCACGCGATCAACGCGTATTCAAGCCCGGTAATACCCCGCTTGTCAGCCCGGAAAATGTCTTTCCACCGCCGTATCGCGGCATAAATTGGCGCTAAACGCATCATTACCGTTTAATCTAGCTTTGACGGCAGGCCAAGGAAAAACAGGCGAATTCGACGCCCAAAACATTAAATTGAGGTGCGAAAAGATTAAAACACGCCCTCGGGCAGAAAACCGAACATTCCAAGGATGGACACGACCATCACAGCCAGGGCAAACACAACAAGTCCTATTGCCCAACGGGATCGTCCCACGCGTGGCTGACTTATGTCATTTACTATTTCGCGTCGCATTATCGCCTACTTATTTGAAGCCTCGGACTTTCTTTTAATCACGCCCCTTTGCGGGCGACAATTCTGTTTGATTAACTCCCGGCCACTTGGGGCAGGCGTCGGCGATTGTCCTTCGGCATTCCCGATACCTGCAAATAACAGAGCCGTTGCCGGCTCCATTAAATCGCATAACTATCTGAAAAGATTGGCGCACCCGAAGGGAGTCGAACCCCTAACCCCCAGATTCGTAGTCTGGTGCTCTATCCAATTGAGCTACGGGTGCAGCGTGGGCGGGGTTTAACCGAAGCTTCTTCAAACGGCAAGTGCGGCAAGACGATTGAGCTCCGCCAGCAGTGCATCGCCCATTTCCGCCGTGGTGATGCGCGCCCGGCCGGGGGCGGTGATGTCGGGCGTGCGGCCGCCGGTGGCCAGCACGTTTTCGACGGCCTGTTCGATGAGTGCCGCGTCTTCTTCCATGTCGAAGGAATAGCGCAGCAGAAGTGCGAGGCTGAGGATCTGTGCCAGCGGGTTGGCGAGGCCTTTGCCCGCGATATCCGGCGCGCTGCCATGGATCGGCTCGTAAAAGGCATGGCGGCGGCCCGAAGCGTCCAGCGCGCCCAACGTGGCGGAGGGGAGCATGCCGAGCGAGCCGGTGAGCATGGCGGCGAGGTCTGAGAGGATGTCCCCGAACAAATTGCCGGTGACGATCACATCGAACTGCCTGGGGTTTTTGGCGAGCTGCATGGCGCAGTTATCGGCGTACATGTGGCTCAGCTCGATTTCCGGATATTCGGCTTTTTGCAAGGCTGTCATGGTCTGGCGCCATAGCAGGCCACTCTCCATCACATTCGCCTTCTCCACGCTGCACACCCGGCCTTGGCGTTTCTTTGCAAGGTCGAAGGCGACTCGTCCGACGCGCTCGATCTCGTGCGTCGTGTACACTTCCGTGTTGACGCCGCGCTTGCTGCCATCGGCCAGAGTCTCGATGCCGCGCGGCTCGCCGAAATAAATCCCGCCGATGAGTTCGCGGACGATGAGGATGTCCAGCCCGCGCACCAGCTCGGGTTTCAGGGAGCTGGAATCCACCAGCGCGTCGAATACTTTTGCGGGGCGCAGATTGGCGAATACGCCGAGATCCTTGCGCAGGCGCAGCAGCGCGGCCTCGGGGCGAATCTCGAAGGGCACCGAATCCCATTTCGGGCCGCCGACGGAGCCGAACAGCACGGCATCCACCGCCAAAGCCCGTTCCATCGTCGCCTCGGTCACCGGCACGCCATGCGCGTCGATGGCTGCCCCGCCGACGAGGTCTTCGCTCACTTCGAAACTCGCCCGCTTGGTTTGCTGCATCCAGCTCAGCACGCGCTTCGCCTGGGTCATGACTTCCGGCCCGATGCCGTCGCCGGGCAGCAGAAGCAGGCTTTTATTGGCGATCATGGTTAAACTCCGGTGATGGCGGGCAGCCAGGATTCCTGGACATTGCGGCGGGTTTCAAACGCGGTGATGGCGGTCTCGTGCTCCAAAGTAAGCCCGATATCGTCAAGCCCGTTCAGCAGGCAATGCTTGCGAAAGCCATCTACCTCGAACGGGATTTTGCTGCCATCGGGACGGGTGATGAGCTGCGCCTCGAGATCCACGGTGATGCGCGCATTCGCACCAAGGGCGGCGTCCGCCATCAGCTGCTCGCAGATTTCCTGCGGCAGCGCGATCGGCAGGATGCCGTTCTTGAAGCAATTGCCATGGAAGATGTCGGCGAAGCTGGGCGCGATGACGCAGCGAATGCCGAAATCCAGCAGCGCCCAGGGCGCGTGCTCGCGCGAGGAGCCGCAGCCGAAATTCTCGCCCGCGACGAGGATTTCCGCATGGCGGTATTTGGGCTGGTTCAGCGTGAATTCAGGCTTCTCGGAGCCATCCGCATTGTAGCGCAGGCTGTCGAACAAATGGACGCCAAGCCCGGTGCGCTTGATGGTTTTAAGAAACCGCGCGGGGATGATTTTATCTGTGTCCACATTCGCCATGTTCAGCGGCGCGGCAACGGCGGTGAGGGTGGTGAATTTATCCATTACACAAGCTCCCTGACATCGGTGAGCGTGCCGGTGACCGCGGCGGCGGCGGCCATGGCGGGGGAGAGCAGATGCGTGCGCCCGCCCGGGCCCTGGCGGCCCTCGAAATTGCGGTTGGACGTGCTGGCGCAGCGCTGGCCGGGGGTGAGCTTGTCGGGGTTCATGCCGAGGCACATCGAGCATCCCGCCTCGCGCCATTCAAACCCGGCATCGAGGAAGATTTTCGAGAGCCCCTCCTGCTCCGCCTGGGCTTTGATCAGGCCGGAGCCGGGCACGACCAGCGCGCGGACACCCGGTGCGACATGGCGGCCCTCCGCCACGGCGGCGGCGGCACGCAGATCCTCAATGCGCGAATTGGTGCAGGAGCCGATGAAGACCACATCTACCTTGGTGCCTGCGAGCTTCTGCCCCGCGGTGAGGCCCATATAATCGAGCATGCGCTGCAGCTGCGCCCGGCGGGCTTCATCCGGCTCGGAGGCCGGGTCCGGCACATTGGCGTTGATGGGAATGATCGCCTCCGGGCTGGTACCCCAGCTCACCTGCGGGATGATCTCGGCGGCATCCAGCACCACCGTCTTGTCGTACTGCGCGCCGGCATCGCTTGGCAGCGTGCGCCAATAGGCGACGGCCTGCTCGAACGCTTCACCCTTCGGCGCGTAGGGGCGGCCCTTGATATAGGCGAAGGTCGTCTCATCCGGCGCGATCAGCCCGGCCCGTGCACCGGCTTCGATGCTCATATTGCAGATGGTCATCCGCCCGGCCATGTTCAGCGCGCGGATCGCCTCGCCGGCATATTCGATCACATGGCCGTTGCCGCCCGCAGTGCCGATTTTGCCGATAATGGCGAGGATGATGTCCTTCGCCGTGCAGCCCGGCGATAGCGTGCCGTTGACCTGGATGAGCATGTTCTTGGCAGGCTTCTGCAACAGCGTCTGGGTGGCCAGCACATGCTCGACCTCAGAGGTGCCGATGCCGAAAGCAAGCGAGCCCATGGCCCCGTGCGTGCTGGTATGGGAGTCTCCGCATACGATGGTCATGCCCGGCAGGGAAATTCCTTGTTCCGGCCCGATGACATGCACGATGCCCTGGCGCGCATCCGTCACGGGGAAATAGGGGATGTGGAAATCCGCGACATTCTTGACCAGCGTATCCACCTGCAGCCGGCTTTCCGGCTCGGCAATGCCATTCTTGCGGTCCTCGGTCGGCACATTATGGTCGGCAACGGCAATCGTCGCATCAATCCGCCGCACGCCGCGCCCGGCAAGACGAAGCCCCTCAAAGGCCTGCGGGCTGGTCACCTCATGCACGAGATGCCGGTCGATATAGAGAACGCAAGTGCCATCCTCCATGCGATCCACCACATGAGCATCCCAAATCTTGTCGAACAACGTCCGTGACATCGTAATCAGGCCTCCTAGTGAGTAAGGAAGGCCAAGGGGCTTTGCCCCTGGACCCCCACGAAGGGCGGCGCCCTTCGATCCGCTATAGTAAAGGGTTATGAAAGAGGGGGCGCCTCCAGGTGTTGGAAACACCCGGGGGCGCCCCCTCTTTCATAACCCTTATTAAGGCCAATCCAACGGCGCGGCCGTTGGCGGGGGTCGAGGGGGCAGCGCCCCCTCGCCTAGCTTGCTTACTCAGCAGGCGCGGTTTCGACTTCACGGGCCTTTTCGGCGATGCGGGCGGATTTACCGCGGCGGCCGCGCAGGTAGTAGAGCTTGGCGCGGCGGACATCGCCGCGGCGGAGTACGTGGATTTCCGAGATGGTCGGCGCGTAGAGCTGGAAGATACGTTCCACGCCTTCGCCGTAGGAGATCTTACGGACGGTGAAGGAGGAGTTGATGCCGCGATTGGAGCGGGCGATGCAAACGCCTTCGAATGCCTGCACGCGCGAGCGCTCGCCTTCCTTCACGTTCACGCTGATGCGCACGGTATCGCCGGGGGCGAAATCCGGGATGGGCTTGCCGGCGGTGAGCTTGGCGATCTGTTCGGCGTCGATGGTCTGAATGATGTTCATAACGGAATCCTTTTCGAAAGCGGTGTTTAGGGCGTGGCAGCGCCGGATGCAATGTATTGGTTATAGAGATCGGGTCTGCGGATTTTGGTGATGGCGGCGGCTTCGCGCAGGCGCCAGGCGGCGATGGCCTGGTGGTTGCCGGAGGTGAGCGTTTCCGGCACCGCGCGGTCCGCCCAGAGGGCAGGGCGGGTGTAGTGCGGGTATTCGAGCAAGGGCTTGGAGAAGCTTTCCTCCGCTGCGCTCTCGGCGGCTCCCATGACGCCGGGGAGCAGGCGGATTGCGGCGTCCAGCAGCGCCAGGGCGGCGATTTCTCCGCCGGAGAGGATGTAGTCCCCGATGCTGATCTCCTCGGCGGCGCGGGCTTCGATCACACGCTGGTCGATGCCTTCGAACCGGCCGCAGAGGAGGATGACGCCCGGCCCGGCGGCAAGCTGCTGCACGCGTTTCTGCGTGAGCGGCGCGCCGCGCGGGGTGAGGACGATGAGCGGACGTTCATCCGCGACCGAACCGATCGCGGCATCGAGCACGTCCGGCCGCATGACCATGCCGGCACCGCCGCCGAAGGGGGTATCGTCCACACTCCGATGCCGGCCAAGGCCGAAATCGCGGATGTCGGTCGCCTTCAGCGACCAGATATTCGAATCCAAGGCTTTACCGGCGAGGGATTCGCCCAAGGGGCCAGGGAACATCGCTGTAAAGAGGGTGAGAATATCCGCGCGCCAGGTCATGCTTCCGCGCCTCCGACAATTTCGGCGGGCGGGATGATGGTGACATGTCCGGCGGCGATGTTCACCACCGGCACGGCGGCACGGGTAAAAGGCACCAGCAGCGCGCCGGGCGAGATTTCCAGGCTGGTGCCGCCGCCATAGTCATGCACGGCGGCGATGGTGCCGAGAGTCTCCCCGGATTCGTTGCGGGCGGCGAGGCCGATGAGGTCGGCGAGGTAGAATTCCTCCGCATCGGGTTCAGGCAGGGCGTCGCGCGGGGCAAAAAGCTCGGTATTGGTGAGCTTTTCGGCCAGGTTGCGGTCGGTGATCGGGCGCGGGCCTTGCGGGGTGATTTCGCTGAGCTGGGCCACGTTGTCGTGCCGCCATTCCAGCGAAAACCGCCTGCCGCTGCGGTCGGTGAGGGGGTAATCTGCCAGCGCGTCGGGGTCTTCGGTGAAGGCGTTAACCCGCACCAATCCCCGCACGCCATGTGGCTTGCCGATCACGCCCATCAGGATCAACCGCTCGTTCACCGTTCCCTGGCTTTAATTAAGCGGCGGCTTTCGCGCGCTCAGCGGCCCGTTCCTGCGCCTTCTTCTTCGGTGCGGACTGCTTCGGCTGCTCGGCATAGACCGGTGGGGTGATCAGCCCGGCCTTGCCTAGGAACTTGGCAACGCGGTCGGTCGGCTGCGCGCCGTTGGAAATCCAATGCGTCAGGCGCTCGGTCACCAGCGTCACGCGGTCGGCGTGTTCGGCGGGGAGCATCGGGTTATAGGTGCCGACGCGCTCGATGAACTTGCCGTCGCGCGGGCTGTTCGCATCGGCGATGACGATGTGGTAGAACGGGCGCTTCTTGGCGCCGGCGCGCGACAGACGAATTTTAACAGACATTGTATACTCCTTGTAGAATCAAAAAATCGTAGAATCAGAAAAACGAGAAATTCAGAACGGCCGCCGGCCGCCTTTTTGTTGGCCCATGGCGGCTTGCATCTGGCGCATCATCGCCTCCTGCCCGCCTGCTTTGTTCATGCGCTTCATCATGGTGGACATGTCGTCGAACTGCTTGAGCAGCTTGTTGACCTCCTGCACCGTGGTGCCCGAGCCTGCCGCCACGCGTTTTTTGCGGCTGGCCTTCAGCAGATCCGGATTCTGGCGCTCGGCCTTGGTCATCGAGCTGATGATCGCGGCTTGGCGCTTGAACACGGTATTGTCGAGATTGGCGTCCGCGAGTTGCTGTTTGATCTTGCCGATACCGGGCAGCATGCCGAGAATGCCCGAGAGCGACCCCATTTTGGAAATCTGCTTGAGCTGTGAGGCATAATCCTCCAGGTCGAACTTGCCCTTCGCCATGCGCTTGGCGAGTTTTTCGGCCTCGTTCTTGTCGATGGTCTCGGCGGCGCGCTCGACCAGCCCGACGATATCGCCCATGCCGAGGATGCGTCCCGCGACACGTTCGGGGTCGAAATTATCCAGCGCGTCCAGCTTCTCGCCGGTGCCGACGAGCTTGATCGGCGCGCCGGTAATGGCGCGCATGGAGAGCGCCGCACCGCCGCGTGCATCGCCGTCCAGCCGGGTTATGACGATGCCAGTGATGCCGAGCGCGTCGTTGAACGACTTGGCGGTGGTCACCGCGTCCTGACCGGTCATCGCATCCACCACCAGCAGCGTTTCCACCGGGTTGACGGCGAGGCGGATGGATTTGACCTCTTCCATCAAGGCGAGGTCGATCGAGAGGCGGCCTGCGGTATCCAGGATCACGACGTCGAAGAGTTCGCGCCGTGCCGTGTCCATCGCGCGATGCGCGATCTGCAGTGGGGACTGGCCGGGAATGATCGGCAGCGAGGTCACATCCGCGCGCTGGGCAAGCTGTTCGAGCTGCAGCTGGGCGGCGGGGCGCTGGGTATCCAGGCTGGCGAGCAGGACTTTTTTGCGCTCGCGGGTCTTCAGCCGCAGCGCGATCTTGCCGGAGGTCGTGGTTTTGCCCGAGCCCTGCAGGCCGACCATGAGGATGGGGATGGGGGATGGGGCCAGCAGGTTGATCGGCTCGGCGGTGCCGCCTAGCGCTGCGATCAACGCATCGTTGACGATTTTCACGACCATTTGGCCGGGGGAGACAGAACGCAGCACTTCCGCGCCGACCGCTTTTTCGCGGATTTCGGCGATGAAATCCTTCACCACGGACAAGGCGACATCGGCATCGAGCAGCGCGAGGCGGATTTCCCGCAGCGCTTCGGTCACATCGGCTTCGCTCAAGGCCCCGCGGCGGCGGAGCTTGTCAAAAACCTCAGAAAGTTTGCCCGACAGGGTGTCGAACATTGCTGCTCCTATTCCAACGCAAAACACGCCGTGGTGCGAACCCTCGCAGCACGGCGGATTGATGATGCGGGGCGTTTGCGCCACGGGGCGGGGGAAGTCAAGCCGGGGGCGGCGGGTCCAAGGCTGCGCGCAGCCGGGCGGCGGCATCGCCTTCGATCAGCCCGAAGCGGATCATCAGGTCGATCAGCACGAGATTGACGTTGAATTTGAAGTCATCGGTGGTGGACAAGGCATCCAGGACGCGGGAAAGCGGCCAGAGTGCAAAGGATTCGACCTCGCCATCCGCCGGGGCCGGGATGAAGCTTTCGGGGAGCTCGAGGTCGTAGGCATAGACGATGTCCCGGCGCAGCCCCTCCTCGCGGTCCATATTATAGGCAAAGCGGGCGACCGGCATCGCCTGGGCGGCCAAGCTGGCGGGCAAGGCGGCTTCTTCCTCAGATTCCTTGAGCAGCGTCTCGAACGGCGTCAGCCCGGCGGGGACGCCGCCGGCGACGAGGTGGTCGAGCTTGCCGGGGTCGAGTTTTTTATCGGCGGCGCGTTTGGCGACCCAGAGATGCCAGCCATCGGCGCGGCGGACGAGGCCGTTGAGATGCACCCCGACGCCTAGAACACCGAAGCTGGGCAGCGCGCCGCGGTCCAGCACGGCCAGCACCGGGCCGTCGATTGTCGCACGGACGTCGAAATTCTCGTCCCGGACGCGGATGCCGGCAGCCAAAGCGATGGCGTTCAGCTCCGGCAGGGCGGCAGGTGCCAGGTGGAGAGCGGTTTCAGTGCGGGTGAAGCTGGACGAAAGTGCCGTCAGCCGGGCTGCAAGGTCTTGTTTTACATAGCCGATATGGTGCGGCCCGCTATGGAGCGGCAGCCGTGCGCCGGGCAGTTCCGCCGAATGGCAGGCTGCGATGTGAGCCAGGAGCTTTGCAAGACGTGCATCTGATGCCATGTCCCGTCACATGACCCGTTCCGCTGCCCGTGCCAACCCCCATCTCGCGCCGATGCCCGATAGCCCGAAAGCGCCGCGCGGCTCCTGGTCGACGATTTTCTCGCTCCTGCCCTATCTCTGGCCGAAGCACGAATTCGGCCTGCGCGTCCGGCTGGTTCTCGCGAGCATCGCCATGCTGCTGGCGAAGGTCGCCACGGTTTACGTGCCGATCCTGTATTCCCATGCCGTGGACCGGCTGGCGCATGGAGGCGGGGCGGTCATCATCGTGCCCGCCGCCATCATCGTAGCCTATGCCGGGGTGCGCATTGCCTCGGCCGGGTTTGGCGAGCTGCGGGATGCGATTTTCGCGGCGGTGCAGATGCGCGCCTCGCGCGTCGTGGCGCGCCAGACCTTTGAGCATCTGCACGGCCTTTCCATGCGGTTCCATCTGGACCGGCAGACCGGCGGCCTCTCCAACATCATCCTGCGCGGTACGCTCGGCATCCAGAACGTGCTGCGGCTCGCCACGTTCAACGTGCTGCCGACGATCATCGAGCTGCTGCTGACGGTCGGCATCCTTTGGCATCTGTTCAATGTCTATTACGCGCTGATCACCTTCGTGGCGGTCGGCTTTTACATGGCCTTCACCTTCAGCTTCACCGCCTGGCGGACGAAATTCCGCCGCACGATGAACGAGACCGATAACGAGGCGCAGACCAAGGCGATCGATTCGCTGCTGAACTTCGAGACTGTGAAGTATTTCGGCAACGAGGCGCATGAATCCAAACGCTTCGATGAGAGTCTGGCGCGCTATGAAAAAGCGTCCGTAAAATCCCAGGTCTCGCTGAATGCGCTGAATATCGGGCAGGCGGTCATTATCTCGATCGCGCTGGCGGTAATGATGCTGATGGCGGCCAATGGTGTGGCGCATCACCATATGACGGTCGGTCAGTTCGTGCTGGTGAACACCTATCTCATGCAGCTTTACGTGCCGCTGAATTTCCTCGGATTTGTGTATCTCCAGGTGAATCAGGGCTTGGTGGATATGGAGCAGATGTTCTCGCTGCTCCGGGTAAACCACGAGATCAGGGACAAGCCCGGCGCCACGGTGCTGAATCCGCAAGGGCCGCCGGTCGAGGTGCGGTTCGAGGATGTACAGTTCTCCTACAACCCGGACCGCCAGATTTTGAAGGGGGTCAGTTTTACCGTGGCACCCGGGCGGAAGGTCGCGATTGTCGGGCCGACCGGCTCGGGCAAATCCACAATCAGCCGGCTGTTATTCCGTTTCTACGACACAACCGCGGGCCATGTTTACGTGGACGGGACCGATGTGCGCGATTTCACCCAGCATTCGCTGCGCGCGGGCATCGGCGTCGTGCCGCAGGATACCGTGCTGTTCAACGACACGATTTTCTACAACATCGCCTATGGTCGGCCGGGGGCGAGCGTCGCCGAGATCGAACAGGCGGCGCGGTTCGCACAGATTCACGACTTCATCGTCTCCCTGCCGCAAGGCTATAAAACCAAAGTGGGCGAGCGCGGGCTGAAGCTGTCGGGGGGCGAGAAGCAGCGCGTCGCGATTGCGCGAACAATTTTGAAGAACCCCCGCGTGCTGATTTTGGACGAGGCGACCAGCGCGCTGGACACTGCGACAGAGCAGGAGATCAGCACGGCACTGCGCTCCATCGCCTATGATCGCACGACGCTGGTGATCGCGCATCGGCTCTCGACGGTGACCGATGCCGATGAGATCCTTGTGCTGCGGGACGGGCAGATCGTCGAGCGGGGCAGCCATGCCGCCTTGCTGCAGGAAGATGGGGTTTATGCCGGGATGTGGGCGGCCCAGGTGGAGCTCGACGAGGCTGCCGATATTGCGGGCGTGGACGCGGTACAGCTACAGAAATCCGTCTCGGAAGTGGCGGAATAGATTTTAATTGGTGGAACGCTCTCAGGGCACCAGATAATAAGCGAAAGACGGGCGAAAGACTCATGGGAAACTCGATGGACGACAGACAGGCACCGCCGGAGAAGGATCTGAACCATGCTGGTTCGGTTGTGGACAAGGCGATTGAATATATGATGGGCCAGAATATCAGCCCGCTCGCCATTGCTTCGGCGCTGCTGGGTGGGGCCATGGGCCTGCTCTCGCGCACCCTGCCGGATGAGGTGGTGGTGCAGATCCTGCAAAACGCGATCGAGAGTGTGGAAACCGGCGAGATGCGCTCCACCGCAGGCAAGGATCACGCCGGCGAGGCTTGACCGGGGCAAGCGTTTTGGCCATAAGGCCGCTCATCATTCGGGCTGGCATCCGCCGGCCCGCTTTGCGTATTTGAGGAATATACTATGGCCCGCCGCTGCGACCTGACCGGAAAGACCGTGCAATCTGGCAATAATGTCAGCCATGCGAATAACAAGACGCGCCGCCGGTTCCTGCCGAACCTGCAGGAAACCTCGCTCTTGTCGGACGTGCTGGGCAATATCCGCCTGCGCCTATCCACCCGTGCGATCCGCACCGTGGAGCATAATGGCGGCCTGGATGCGTTCCTGCTGAGCCAGAACGACAGCAAGCTGACTACGGAAGGCTTGGCGCTAAAGCGCCGCCTGCAGCGCGCCACCGCTAAGAAAGACGCCAAGGCAGCCTGAAACGGCGGGGCCTGGGTGTTGCACAGGCCCCATGTTTATCCAGATCACGCCCAGACTCGGAATTGATGATTCCGAGCTGGAGGAAAGCTTTATCGCGGCATCCGGCCCGGGCGGCCAGAACGTTAACAAAGTCGCCACCGCGGTGCAGTTGCGGTTCAATCTTTTAAAATGTGAGAGCCTGCCGGATGGCGTGAAGGCGAGGGTTCAGGCCCTTGCGGGCCGCAGGCTGACCAATGACGGTGTGATTGTGATCACCGCCAATCGATTCCGCACGCAGTTGCAGAATCGCGAGGATGCGCGCGAGCGGCTGTTCGAGATGATCCGTAAGGCATCGGTGGCGCCGGTATTCCGCAAGCCGACCCGGCCGACCAAGGCTTCCAAAACACGGCGGCTGGAAGCCAAGAGTGCCCGTTCGGAGATCAAGAAATCCCGCCAAAGCCGGGGTGAGATTTAGAGTGCGATGACATTAAGATAAGCCGCTCGCGGTTCAACTTAATGTCATCCGGCTCTAAAGCAATAAAACGGAATGCAAACAAAAAGGGGCATCGTGAGATGCCCCTTTTGCTTTCCGCAACCTATGGCGGGTTAGAAGAATTTCGCGATGCGCAGTTCCAGGGTCCGGTCCAGCGGCTGGCCATGTGCCTCGACGTCGTAATCGCCGATGAGCATCACCTGCGTGGTTGGGGAGACGAAGGTGGCCGCCACCAGACGAAGCTGGGTCTCATTCGTGCGGTTGCCCGAGTCGATTTTGGCGCCATTGGCGAGTTTGTAGGTCTGCTTACCGCCAAAGGACTGGAAGAAGCCGGGGGCGATGAAGGCGCGGGTATAGGTGTTGAACTCGTATGGCAGGTAGAAGTGGAATTCCTGCGTGGGCTGTTCATGGAACCGCGCGCCGGTGATCGAAGCCGCCTGCAGCGGGTTGGAGTCCGGAATCGCGCCGCCGCTCAGCTGGTGATAAAGTCCATAAATGGCCGGAATGTTGTTGGCCGTGACTTCGGGCTCCACCAGCGCCGAGTTGTTATTATCGCCGTAGAGATAGGACTCGCTCCAGAGCTCAACTGCAAGATTCGGCGTGGTCGGCGTGCCGAAAAGCACGGCGCGGAAACCCAGCTCCAACTCGTAGGTCCAGACATTCTGTGCCGGATTGAGGTTGGCGTCCTTATTGAAGCCGCTGATGGGCGGTGAAATCCAGGGGGCGACGACGCCGTAAGTGCCGGAGTCGGGGTTGTCGATCAGGTACGAGAAAATGCCCATATTCGGCTGGCCGAAACCGCTATTATGCGAAAGATTGGCGCGCCCGGCGCCGTAGGATGGCAGCTGCCCGCCCAGTGCCGGAACATCCGGCCCGGCAATGTTGCTGACGCCGAGCTGCTGGCTCCCGATGAAGGCGACATAGGGCTCGTAGATCTGCACGCCCGAGAGGAAACCATCGACATCGAAGGTGCGGATATAACGGGCGACGTTGATGTCGGTCGAGATATGCGTGTCATGGCTGTAATTGCTGCCGTGAACCGCTCCGAATGTGCCAGCGTCTGAAAACTCGTTGTAATACAGCCCAATGTTCACGTTCACAGGGGGCGCGATACCATCGCCCGGAAACGGGTCGGACTGCGCAAGCGCGGCATGTCCCCAGCCGGCCGCGATGGGTAAAATGGCGCTGAACAGGCAGGCCCGCAGTTGCTTTCCACGATTCGACACCGACAACTCCTCCAGATTGTTTACGCGGACCGGTCTTTTGAGCGGTCCTTGTTCGTATGTCATTCTGTCAGGGCGCGCCTGTCAATGCGCGTTAACGTTTGCGTGAGAAGATAAACGCGCTGTGATGTTTTCGTCACATCGTGCAATGCAATATGTCAATGCAATATGACGACGAATCGTTGCGTCGCGACACGAAGCTTTGCTACCAGTGAGCGTGAGATCCATCCTAAAATTTGCAAGCTTCAGCATCGCGATCGGCGCGCTGGTGTTCGTCTGCAAGCTTGCGGGCGCGCGGGTGAGCGGCAGCACGGCATTGTTCTCGGATGCACTGGAATCGCTGGTGAATGTCGCAGCCTCCGCGATGGCGCTTTACGCCTTGGTGGTCAGCGCCAAGCCGGCTGATAAGGAGCATCCTTATGGCCATGCCAAGGCGGAACTCCTGAGTGCCGTTGCCACGGGTGCCATGATCCTGGTTGCGGCGGTGCTGATTTTTCAGCGAGCCGTCGGCGTGTTTCTGCATCCTGTGGCGCTCTCGCCGTTGGGCAGGGGGTTGGGTGCGGGGCTATTGCTGAATGGGCTGGCCGGGGTGCTTAACGCCGTCTGGGCTTATGTTTTATATCGCGTCAGCCGGCGCGACCGTTCTCCGGCGCTTTTGGCGGACTCGCAGCATCTGACGTCGGATGTTTTGACGACGGCGGGCATTGTGTTGGCCTTGCTAGGGGCGGCGCTGCTGCGGCTGCCGATTCTGGACCCCGTGATTGCCGTGGCGATTGCCGTGCAGATCGCGGTGATGGGCGGGCGTACCGTGTTGCGTTCACTAAGCGGATTGCTGGACGAAGCCCCGCCGCCGGCCATGACGGCGCGCATCCAGGACCTCGTGCGCAAACATGCCTTCGGCGCGCTCGAGGCGCATGATTTGCGCATCCGCCAGGCGGGGCCAGCGAGTTTCCTGGAATTTCATCTCGTGGTGCCGGGGGAGATGACGGTGGCCGCCGCACATGACATTTGCGACCGGATCGAGGCGGCGTTGAAGGCCGAGATGCAGGGTGTGGTGATTACCATTCATGTGGAGCCGGAGGTGAAGGCCAAGCATGAAGGTGTCCTGGTGCCGTGATGCGCCGATGATCCGGGACGAAACGCCGCGGCGCGACCTGGAGGATTGGAGCGAGGACGACGCCGGCGAGGTTTTGCTTTTGCGGGCAGAAATGATCGTGAGGCGGGGGAGGCCTCAGGCGGCTGAGGAAGATTTGCCGCCGACGCTCGCCTATGCAACCGCCCCCGCCGTGCGTCCATGGCGCGGGCTGTCCATGGCCGGCGGTCTGCATCTACTCATTCTCGGCTTGTTGTTGGCGGTGATCAAGCTGCACATGCCGGCCCCGCCGCCGGATGGGCCGGTGATCTCGGTGGTGATGGAGAGCACGCCGCAGGGCGATACGACGCAGGCGGTCACCCAGCCATCACCCGCGCCGCCGCCGCCCGCACCGCAGCGAACACGGCCCGCACTGGTGCCAAAACCGATGCAGACGTCGCAGCCGGTGGCCGCCCCCGTGGCCGCCAAGGCGGTATTGCCGTTGCCGGTGCCGCCCGCGCCAAAACCGCCGCCATCGCTACCGCAAAAGCTTGCCTT
>Ga0116226_10000147_pt1 | contig 53200 bp, 35 predicted proteins | sample S1TSphfallax_FD_89692 | JGI IMG/M metagenome (GOLD analysis project Ga0116226, IMG submission 89692) | Host-associated microbial communities from peat moss isolated from Minnesota, USA - S1T2_Fa - Sphagnum fallax MG | ecosystem: Host-associated > Plants > Peat moss > Unclassified | place: USA... | reverse complement strand
TCACGGTCACGGCCGCGACGCTGGTATCCATCGCCGTGACGCCGGCGTCCTTCACCCTGGTCAAAGGATTGACTCAGCAATACACCGCGACCGGCACCTACAGTGACCACTCCCACCAGAACTTGACGACGTCGGTGACCTGGTCATCGAGTGCTGCCACGGCGACCATTGCGCCCACCGGCCTCGCGACCGGCACCTCGGCGGGACCGACGACGATCTCCGCCACGCTTGGTGCTCTATCCGGCTCGGCGCCACTCACGGTGACAGCGCCGACGTTGCTCTCCATCAACGTGACGCCGGCGAATTCCAGTGCACCGAAGGGCACCCAGCCGCAGCTGACGGCGGTCGGCGTCTATGACAACGGCACCACCCAGGTACTCACCGGCGCAGTCCAATGGTCCTCGAGCACACCGAGCGTCGCGACCGTCAGTAATGCCGGCGCTTATTCGGGCCTGGCCTCGGCCTTGAGCACGGGCCCGACCACGATCACGGCGACGTACCAGGGAGTGACGGGCTCCACTCGCCTCACCGTGACTGCCGCGGCGCTTCAGTCCATCGAAGTTACCCCGTCGAACCCCCAAATCGATAACGGCAGAACCGAAGCATTCACCGCCACCGGCATCTACACCGACGGCACGACGCAGAACATCACGCAGACCGTGACGTGGAGTTCCTCCACGCCGGCGGTGGCGACGATCAGCAATGCCGGAGGAACGCAGGGAATCGCGACGGCGGGCAACGTCGGCACCCCGAGCACCACGACGATCACGGCCACGCTGGGTAACCTCTCCGGCACCGCGACACTCAAAGTCACACCAGCGACGCTCGTGTCGATCGCCGTGACGCCGAATGCATCGAGCATCGCCAACGGCACGTCCCAGCAATACACCGCGACCGGCACCTACAGCGACGGTTCCACGCAGAACCTGACGACCGCCGTCACCTGGTCTTCCACGGCGATGGGTGTGGCGACGATCAGTAATGCCCCCGGCGGCAACGGCCTCGCCACCTCGGCTGGTGTAGGCAACACGACCATCGCGGCCACCTATCAGGGTGTGACTGGATCCACGGGCCTCACAGTGACCGCGGCTACGTTGCAATCGATCCAAGTCACCCCGGCGAATCCCAGCATCGCCGACGGCACCAGCGAAGCTTTCACGGCCATGGGCGTATTCAGCGACGGCACGACCCAGAACCTCACCCAGGCGGTAGCGTGGAACTCCTCGGTCGCGTCGATCGCAGCGGTCAGCAATGCCGCGGGCTCGCAGGGTGTCGGCACGGGGCAGGCCGTCGGCACCACGACGATCTCGGCCACACTGGGCGGCGTCTCCGGATCCACATCCCTGAACGTGACAGCCGCGACGCTCGTGTCCATAGCCGTGACGCCGCCCAACCCAACCGTTGCCGATGGCTATTCGAAGCAGTTCGTCGCGACGGGCACCTACTCCGACAACACCACACAGAACCTGACGACGGCGGTTACCTGGTCCTCCTCGGCGAGCGCCGTCGCCAGCATCAGCAACGCAACCGGCAGCAACGGGCTCGCGACCTCATTGAGCACCGGCCCGTCCACGATCACGGCAACCTACCAGGGCGTCAGCGGATCGACGAGTCTCACGGTGACCGCGGCAACGTTGCAGTCCATCCAAGTGACTCCATCGCATGCCAGCATCGCCAACGGCACCAGCGATGCGTTCACGGCCACGGGCATCTATTCGGATGGAACGACGCAGAACATCACCTCGGCGGTCACCTGGAGCAGCACGATGTCGGCCGCGAACATCAGCAACGCCGCGGGCAGCCAGGGCGTCGCCACCGGCACGGCCCAGGGCAGCACGACGATCCAAGCCAGCCTCACACTGAACGGCACTACCATCACCGGCTCCACCCCGCTCACCATCATGCCTGCCACGCTCGCCTCCATCGCGGTGACGCCGGCAAACTCCAGCATCCCGAACGGCACCTCCGAGCCACTCACCGCGACCGGCACCTACACCGACGGTTCAACGCAGAACCTGACGACGGCCGTCACTTGGTCCTCCTCAGCGACCGGCGTGGCCACCGTCAGCAATGCACCCGGCAGCAATGGCCTCGTCTCAGCGTCCAGTGTCGGTAATTCGACTCTCACGGCCACCTACCAGGGCGTGAGTGGCTCGACAGGCCTCGCCGTGACCGGAGCGGTGTTGCAGTCCATCACGGTGAACCCGAGCACCGCGAGCGTGGCCGCCGGTTACACGCAAGCGTACACCGCCACGGGAACCTATTCCGACGGATCGACCCAGGATCTGACCATGACGGCCACGTGGAGCAGTTCCGCGACGTCGGTGGCAACCATCAGCAACGCCGCGGGCAGCCAAGGCCTTGGCACCAGCGTGGCCCCGGGCAACACGACCATCACGGCGACGCAAAATGGCATCTCCGCCACCGCGACCCTCAACGTCACGGCGGCGGTGCTGGTCTCGATCGCCGTCACGCCGGCCACGCCCACCGTATTCGTCGGTGTGAACGAGCAATTCGATGCCATCGGCACGTATAGTGACGGCAGCACGCTGGATCTCACTAATTCACCGTCGATCGTGTGGAGCACACCGAACGGCAACACCGACGCCACCGTCAGCAATGCCTCGGGCACTCAAGGGCTGCTCACACCGGTGACCGTCGGGAGCACCCAGGTCACCGCCACCGACAGCGTGAGCGGCATCAGCGGCTCCTCGACGACAGTGACCGTGGCGTTGCGGGAGTACGCCTATGTGGCCAACCATGATGCCAACAGCATTTCGACCTACCTGATCGGCAACTCAGGCGCTTTGACGGCGGTCGGCATCACGGCCGTCAGCAGCGGCGGCAGTCAACCGTTCGCGATCGCCCTCGATGCCACGCGGAGCAATATGTACGTCACCAACATCGCCGGTTCGGACAGCCTCGTGCAGTTCTCCATCGGTTCCAATGGCAGCCTGACGCAAACCGCCGCCTATGACAATAACCTTGGAAATTCCGCCTACCTGACGCTGGATAAGAACGACAACTTCCTGTATGTCGCCTCGTTGGCCAGCAACGCCATCAACGAATATCAAATTGGCAGCGGCGGCGCGCTCATCTCCATCGGATCGGTCACGGCATCATCGCCAGGATTCAATTCGCCGTACCATCTCGTGGTCCATCCCACCAACAAGTGGCTGTACGTGCTGGGTGCGGTGAGCGGCAACGTGGCTCAATATGCCATCGACCCCAACTCTGGAGCGTTGACCTATGTGTCCCAAATCGGAATCCCGGGTGGTGGTGCGGGTGGTGGTGGCGCAGCGATGATTCCGGAACTCATGGCCATCGATTCGACCGGAACGCATGCTTTCGTGTCGGCTCAATACAACAACGACGCCACGTCAAACGGCACAGTCGGTGAGGTCATGGAGTATTCCATCGATCCAAACACCGGCAACCTGACCCTGGTCAACACCGTCTCCGCGGGGGTCTACGCTCGATCCATCGTCGTCGATCCCACCGGCCGGTATGTGTATGTTGCCAACGTCTATAGCGGTTCCATCTCCGAGTACACGGTTGACCCCAACAACGGCTTGCAGGCCCAGGGCAGCATGAGCACTGGCGCCGGCTCTCAGCCGTCCGCGCTCAATCTGGATCCGACAGGTCAGTATCTCTATGTCTCACTGCAAGGCAACAACAGCATCGTCGAATATTCGATCAGCGGCGGGACACTGACCTACCTCAGCTCCACGACGACGGGTGCCGGACCGGATTGGGTGGCCACCGGCAATTGATGCGCGCCGCCGCTCAGGCCACTCCCTCTAAAGCTTGCGGAACACGATGACGTGCTGCACGGGCAACCGTTCGGAGGTGCGCTCCCAGACGACGGGAAAGCGTCGCATCTCCTTACGAACCTGCGCGACGGTCATCTTGTGCAACGGCAGGATGGCCACTTTCGGATCCTCACCACGGTATTCGACGAACACGAGATGGCCGCCGGGCTTCAGTGCGCGAAGCAAGCTTTCCACGACCTCATGCGGATACTCGAGTTCGTGATAGACATCGACCATCACCGCTTCATCCACGCTGTCGGCCGGCAACTTCGTGTCGTCGGCCGCGCCTAGAATCGGCACGACGTTGCGCATGCCCGGCTCCGCAGCCAACTGCTCGAGCAGCCGTACCATCTGCGGCTGAACGTCGACGGCATAGACCTTGCCTGGCGCGACGAGCGGAGCGATACGCCGCTCGAGGTAACCGGATCCCGCCCCGATGTCGGCGACCACCATGCCGGGATGAAGATGCAACTCCTCGACCACCCAATCGGGCCGTTCTTCTTGCTCGCGGGTGGGCCGCTCCAACCATGAAGCACCTTCGAAACCCATCACATGCGCAATTTCGCGCCCTTCATAGAACTTACCGATACCGTCGGTGCTCGCCGTACCCTGGCGATACATCGGCGGGTCGTCGCTCGAGGCCGAGGCGACGAGACTCGATGCGCTCAAGCAGAGGCAGAGGACCGAACGCACGAGAGACGCTGCCATTACGGAAGTTTCACGCTGTGTCAGGCTCACCCCTCGGAAAGGTGTTCGCGTAACGTGCGCCCGTGATAGGCCGTGCGAAATCGCCCGCGTCGCTGCAACTCGGGGATCAGCAGATCCACGATCGCGATCAGATCAGCCGGCATGGACACTGTGTGACCCAGCATGAAGCCGCCCCGGCTGCCCGTCGCCTCGAACGCCTCTTCGAGTAAGTCGGCGACCTGGGGCGCAGTACCCGCAATGGTCTTGTCGAAGGCGGTGGCGCTGCGCGCGCCATATTCAAAGAACATCTGACGGGAGATCTCGGTGGTCTCCCCGATCTCGAGCGCCAACTCATGCACGAAACCCACCGGAGAAGCATTCGCCGCAACGATTTGCTGTTGGATTTCCTGGAGCGTAAACCGCTCCGGCAATGTCGAAAAATCGTAGCCCGAATTATACGAGAGATACGCCCCGATCGCCTCATCCGGGATCGCGGTGAGCAGCCGATCGCGCTGCGCCAACGCCTCGCGTTCGGTGGCCGCCACCACGATGGGTTGCTGCCACAAGATGCCGACCGTCGCGGGATCACGACCGAGCGCCACGAGCGCTGCATCGAGTGAATGCCGATGCCTCACCTGCCGAGCGAGCGCCATGTCGGGACCGAACACGTGATCTGCCACGTAAGCGGAGGCGCGAATGCCGCGCGGCGAACCACCGGCCTGGATCAGAACCGGCCGCCCTTGCGGTGACGGCGGCGTATTGAGTGCCCCCTCGACCTTGAAGAAGCGGCCCGCGTGAGTGACCTTGCGCACCTTTTTAGGATCGCTCACCCGCCCGGACGAGTGATCCCACAGCATGGCGTCCGGCAGCGCGCTGTCCCATAGGGCACGGCACACATCGGTGAACTCCTCCATTCGCTCGTACCGGCTGTTGTGCTCCATGAGTTCGTCGAAACCGAAGTTCGCGGCATCGGACTTGCGCGTCGACGTCACGAGATTCATCGCGATACGCCCCCCGGTGACGTGGTCGAGCGAGTTCAACAAGCGTGCCGTGTAGTACGGATGCATGAATGTCGACGAATACGTGAGACCGAAACCGATATGCCGGGTCACGCGTGACATGGCCACGGTCATGGGGTTCAAATCCTGGCGCGGCCAGCTGATCCCCCACTCGACCGCCGCATCGATGGAACCGCGCCAGGTGTCCGGTACTCCGGTCCCATCGCCAGAAAACAGCAGATCGAAACAGCCGCGCTCCGCGATCCGCGCCATCTCCTCGAACATCTCGACATCGGGGAAGGTTCGCCCAGGCCATGCCCCCGGCATCCGCCAGCGGCCGCCCATATGGGTGTACGAATAATCGAATCCGAGATGCATTTTCGGCTTTGCCACGAGGCGACTCCTTGGCAGACCGCCCGAACCCAGGTCAATGATTATCCCTCGGATTGCCCCGATTGGCGACGATGCGCTGATAATCGACGGCCAGCTCCAAGACCGCGCCTTCGCCCAACTGGCCGACGCTGGCCCGTTGCATGGCCTGCCAGGGGGTCTGGGAGGTGGGGTAGCGAAATCCGCCCTGAGCCACGAGATCGGCGCGACGTCGCGCGAGCTCCGCCTCGTCCAACAACGCATCGACGCGGCCCTCCTTGAGATCCACTCGTACCCGGTCACCGGTGGCGAGCAGCGCGAGGTTACCGCCGGCGGCCGCCTCGGGCGACGCGTTCAAGATCGACGGCGATGCCGACGTACCCGACTGGCGTCCGTCTCCCAGGCACGGGAGCGCCTTGATCCCGCGCTCGATCAGGTACGCAGGTGGACGCATATTCACCACTTCTGCGGACCCTGGATAGCCGATCGGCCCGGCGCCACGAATGACCAACATCGACGCTTCGTCGATGCCCAATGCCGGGTCGTCGATGCGCGCGTGATAGTCCTCCGGCCCTTCGAACACCACGGCGGTACATTCGAACGCCTCGGGATCGTTCGGATTGGACAGATACCGCTCTCGAAACTCCGAACCGATGACGCTCGTCTTGATGATGGCTGAATCGAACAGATTACCGGTCAGCACGCCGAAGCCGGCACGCGCCATCAGCGGTTGGTCGATGGGCCTGATCACATCCGGCAGTTCGCTGCGTCGCCCGCGGCAATTCTCGCCGAGGGTGCGACCATTCGCGGTCATGCACGATTCATCGATGAGCCCGCCTGCCATCAGCTCGCCAATGACTGCCGGCACTCCACCGGCATGATGATAGTCCTCGCCCAGATAGGCGCCGGACGGCTGCATGTTCACGAGCAACGGCACGTCAGCACCGACGATGGACCAGTCATCCAGCGACAACTCGACTCCGACGTGCCGGGCGATCGCCGCCAAATGGATCGGTGCATTGGTCGAACCGCCGATGGCGGTGTTGACGACGATGGCGTTGAGAAACGCCGCACGCGTCATGATGTCGGACGGCTTGAGATTCTCATGCACCATCGCCACGATGCGAAGGCCGGTCTCGTAAGCGATCTGTGCCCGTTCGCGATAAGGCGCGGGAATGGCGGCGGAGCCCGGCAGTTGCATGCCCAACGCCTCCGCCAGCGAATTCATCGTGGTGGCGGTTCCCATGGTGTTGCAATAGCCCACCGACGGCGCCGACGAGGCGACCAAGTCGATGAACTTCTCGTAGTCGATCTCGCCCTGGGACAGCATTTCGCGCGCCTTCCAAATGATCGTGCCTGACCCGGTTCGCTCGCCGGCATGCCAGCCGTTCAACATCGGGCCCACGGAAAGTGCGATGGCCGGAATGTCGACCGTGGCGGCCGCCATCAAACAGGCCGGCGTCGTCTTGTCGCAGCCGATGGTCAGCACGACGCCGTCCAAGGGGTAGCCATAGAGAATCTCGACCAACCCGAGATAAGCCAGGTTTCGATCGAGTCCGGCGGTCGGCCGTTTGCCCGTCTCCTGGATCGGATGCACGGGAAATTCGAACGCAATGCCGCCGGCAGAGCGAATACCCTCGCGCACTCGCTCGGCGAGCACCACATGATGGCGATTACAGGGTGACAGGTCGCTGCCGGTCTGCGCGATGCCGATGATCGGCTTGCCGGAACGAAGTTCGTCCGCCGTGATTCCATAATTCAAGTAGCGCTCGAGATACAGCGCGGTCATGTCCGGCCGATCGGGTCGATCGAACCATTCACGCGAGCGGAGCCTGCGAGTGGAAGACGTCGGGGGTGGAGTCGTCATGGGGTGCCTGCTAGAGTAAGATATATATGATAAATCAAACCGACCTCCGTGGAGCAACCATCCGATGAGTTCCCCTTTGGCGATCGTAACGGGCGGCAGCACCGGGATCGGCCGCCACCTCGTCTCCACGCTGGGCCATGCCGGCTACTCCGTCGCATTCAGCTATCGAGCCTCCCGCCCCGCCGCGGAGAGCTTGCAAGCCGAGCTCGCCGCCGCCGGGACCCGCGCGTTTGCCGTCGAGTGCGATGTGGGCATCAAGGCGGACGTCGATGCCTTCTTTTCCCAGGCTGCCGATTGGCACGGCGATGCGCCCATTCTCCTGGTGAATAACGCCGGGGTGCAGACCTGGTCCACGCTGCTCGATCTGCCCGAGGACAAGTGGGACGACGTGATCCGCACGAACCTCAAGGGTTGTTTCTTGAATACCCAAGCGGCGGGCCGGCTGATGAAGGCGTCGAGTCGCGGCGGTGCGATCGTCAACATCGGTTCCGGCTGCAACAAGCTCGCGTTCCCCCGCCTGGTCGATTACACCGCCTCGAAGGGCGGTATCGAGCAACTCACGAAGGTGGCGGCGGTGGAATTGGGTCCGTTCGGGATCACTGTCAATTGTGTGGCCCCCGGCGCCATCGCCACCGAACGCACGGCCGTTGAGGCGCCTGATTACTCCGCCGCCTGGTCACCGATCACGCCGCTTCGCCGCGTCGGCACGCCCGCCGATGTGGCCGGTGTCGTGCTCTTCTTCGCAAGTCCCGCAGCCGCCTTCGTGACCGGACAAACGCTATGGGTCGATGGTGGGGTTTTCACTCGCGCGAGCTGGCCGTATCCGGAGACGTAACGCTGTTCTTAACCGAGGGCGAATGGGGGGAGTAGATGCGGCAAATCACATTCCTGGCAGCCATCGTCGCGATGGTTGCCTGTACGATCGCGGACGGTTGTCGGGCGTCATCCCTTCGCGAGCAGGCGTCGTCCACCGCCGGACGCGTCACACTCAGCGTTGGAGAGCATCGGACCTACCGATTTCCGTCGCTGCACACCGCGGTTGATTTCGCGCGAACCATTCGCGCAATCAACCCGACTGCCGCGCTTGAGTTCACGCTCCCTGCGGGCGTGCAGTACCTCGAGGCGCCAGTTGTGTTCGGACCGGAGTTATCGGGCACGCCCGGGCACCCCACCGTGATTTCCGCGCAGGCGGGCACGAAAGCGGAACTGCGTGGCGCGACCGAGCTTTTCCCCGTATGGACGCCATTTGAAAATGGTATCTGGGTCGCCCCGGTGGACACGCGTGGATTCGATCAACTCTGGGTAAACGGCCGACGCCAGATCCTGGCGCGATACCCTAATTTCGACCCGACCATCCAGCCTCTCGGCGGATACTCGGCGGATGCTCTATCCCCCGCTCGCGCCTCGAAATGGCGGCACCCGGAGGACGGCGACGTCAGAGCGCTGCACAACGCCCGCTGGGGTGGTGTGGTGTTCCGAATCCTGGGCCTGAACGCCGACGGGACAGTCCGTCTCGGAGAAGGCTTGGCGAACAACCGAACGACGCCTCCCAATGAAGGGCCCCATCCCGCTTACCGAATGGTCGAAGGCCTGTTCGAGGAGTTGGATTCTCCCGGCGAGTGGTTCTTCGATCGCCGTGAAAGTCTGCTTTACTACATGCCTCCATCCGGAGTCGATCTGCCGCATGCCAAGATCGAAGTCACCACATCGGATTCGCTGCTGCGTTTCGTCGGGAACGATGCGCAACCCGCTCACGATTTTTTGGTGACCGGCATTGAGTTTGATCGTGCTCGCGACACCATATTCGACGCGTCAGAGTCTTTACTGCGCAGTGACTGGAAGATAGCGCGCGACGGCGCAGTCTTCATCGAAGATGCCGAGAACGTCACCATCACGGATTCTGATTTTCATGATCTCGGCGGCCAAGGCGTGTTCGTCAGCGGTCATGCCCATCGAATTACGATCCGCGGCAACCTATTCCGTAACTTGGGAGGGACGGCCGTGAGCTTCGTAGGATCATCCCGGGCCGTTCGCGACCCGCTCTATGATCCCAACGAGTCGACCCCTCTCGACCGACTCGACCGCACACCGGGGCCCAAGTCAGACGACTATCCCCGCGACTCGGACGCGACCGATAACTTGATCCATGACATCGGCATCAGCGACTTACAGGCGGCGGGCGTCGAGATATCGATGTCCATGAACATCAAGGTGTCCCATAACACCATTTATTCCGTACCGCGCGCCGGGATCAACATCGGCGACGGAACCTGGGGCGGTCACACGATCGAGTACAACGACGTCTTCGACACGGTACTCGTGACGTCAGACCACGGCGCGTTCAACGCCTGGGGCAGAGATCGATACTGGCGCAGCGACCGGAGCGAAATCGACAAAGTCGTGGCGATCGATCCCGACTTGCCTTTGCTCGACGCAATCGCGCCCACCATTTTGCACAACAACCGTTTCCAGTCCGACCACGGTTGGGATATCGATCTGGACGATGGCGCGACGAACTATCGAATCTTCGATAATCTGCTGCTCGCGGGAGGGCTCAAATTGCGCGAAGGTTATGATCGCATCGCCTACGACAACATCATCATCAACAATAGTTTTCATCCCCACGTTTGGTTGGCGAACAGCGATGATGTCTTCGAACACAATGTCGTCATGTCCCCGTACCAACCGATATTGATGGAGCACTGGGGCAAAAAGATCGATGACAACCTGTTCACCACCCGCCAAGGCCTCGATGAGGCGCAGCACGGGGGCACCGATCAGCACTCCGTCTTCGATCCGGTGAGATTTGTTTCCGCCACAACCGGTGATTTCCGCGTGCGCCCGGATGCCGGGACTCGCGCGATCGAGTTCCAAAACTTTCCGATGGATTTTGGCGTGACTTCGGGCCGTTTGCGCAGACTCGCCAAGTCGGCACCCATTCCGGCGTTACTCCGCAGCGCCTTCCAAGCCGGCGCCACGACCCTGTTTCTGGGCGCCAAGGTCAAATCCGTGGAGACTCTCGGCGAACAATCCGCCGCCGGTTTGGCCGAAGTCAGCGGGGTGCTGATCCTCGGTGTTGAACCGGGATCACCCGCGGATCTCGCCGGCCTCAAGGTGGGCGACGTCATCATCGGTGTTCAGAATGACCAGGGCACCTCGCCCGCGTCCAAGGTCGACAAGCTGCCGGACCTGATGGCTGCCTTTCAAGCGCGGAAATGGCAGGGCTCCATCAATCTCAGAATTCAGAGAAATCAGACGGAGCGCAACCTAACCGTCACTCCGTAACAATCGCTGGATGCCGAGGCGTATTCTTGCGACCCGGCACGACGGCATCGTCGCGCAGCAGACCCTCCGACTTGAGATCCTCCCAGAATTGCGGCGGAATCGACGTGCGATAGAAGCGCAGCGTGTCGAAAAACTGGGCAACGCTCGCGATCCCAGGGATGACGCTGCATACCTGCGGATGGGCGAGGGGGAATTGCAACGCAGCGGCGGCCAGAGGCACCGCGTGACGATCGCAGACGGCTTCGATGCGCGCGACGCGCGCGATCACGTCGACCGGCGCTGGGGCATAGTTGTAGAGAGGCGCGGCCTTCGAACGGGTACCGGCGGCAAGAATTCCGCTATTGTAGGGCCCACCGACAATGACGGCGGTGCCATCGGCCTTGGCCCGCGGAAACAGTTCGTCCAGCGCCGCTTGTTCCAGGAGCGTATACCGTCCCGCGAGCAACAATGCGTCGACATGAACGGTGTTCATCGCATCGATGCACACCGCGATCTCGTTGACGCCGAGGCCGAAACCACGGATCGATCGTTCATCGCGTAAGCGTTGCAGCGCCCGGAATCCCCCGCCGTTGGTCAGCTGGTCCCACAACACGGGGTGCGCGGGTCCATGAGTCACAGCCCCCGCGTCGTGCACGTAGAGAAGATCGATCCGGGCAAGCCCCAGCCGCTGCAAGCTGGCCTCCCAGGACCTCAGAATTCCATCGTGCGAGTAGTCAAACAGCGGTTTGAAAGGCAGCGGCGAACGAAAACCAAAGCGCATCGAATCGTCGGTGACGGTCGGGTCCGGCTGTAGCAGCCGTCCCACTTTCGTCGAGATCACGACGTCTCCGTGGCCCCGCAGGCCGTCACCCACCCGCCGCTCACTGAGTCCAAACCCATAGTAGGGTGCTGTGTCAACGTAGTGAACGCCCGCGGAAACCGCCGCCTCGAGAACGGCCTGTGCGGTCGTGTCGCTCATGGGTTCGTAGAGGTTTCCCAGGGGCGCTGCCCCCAAGCCGAGCTCGCTGAGCACAAGCCCGGTGGTGCCCACGCGCCGCAGCGGGAGGGTCGACGTCACGGTAGGGATCGCCGGGCTAGTCGTGTTGCCATTCGGGACCCTCCGGAAAGCTGAAGCCAGCCAGGGACTCGGGCCGCATTTCGGCGGAGAAACCCGGTCGGGTGGGCGTCCGATATCGACCTCCACGAATACGAACCGGGTCGACGAAATGTTCGTGTAAATGATCGACGAATTCAATCGCTCGATCCTCCATCCTGCCGCTGATGGCAATGAAGTCGGCCATCGCCAGGTGTTGCACCAACTCGCACAGCCCCACCCCCCCGGCATGCGGGAACACCGGAACGTTGAACTTGGCCGCCATCAACAAGATGGCGAGGTTCTCATTTACGCCGCCGACGCGTGCCGCGTCGATTTGCACGAGGTCGACCGCGCTTGCTTGGAATAGCTGTTTAAACACAACGCGATTCTGCGTGTGTTCGCCAGTGGATATCGGCACTGGATCGACCGCACGGCGAATCGTTGCGTGGCCCAACACATCATCCGGGCTGGTCGGTTCTTCGACCCAGGCCAAATTGAAGGGCGCAAGTTCCTTCAACCACTCGATGGCAGTATCCACATCCCAGCGCTGATTGGCATCAACCGCAAGCCCGATGGTGGGACCCACGACGTGTCGTGCCAGTTGGCAGCGGCGAACGTCGTCGGCCACATTCTGACCCACCTTGAGCTTGATGGTGCGGAAACCGTCCTTGACGGCTTGGGTCGCAAGTCGTGCGAGTTTCTCGTCTGAGTATCCGAGCCAGCCGGGTGACGTCGTGTAAGCCGGATAGCCGTTCGCCAGCAATGTGGCCATCCGGTCGCCTTTACCCGCCTGGGCTCCACGCAAGATCGTCAATGCCTCCGTCGGTGTCAGTGCATCCGTGATGTAACGAAAATCAATCAGTCGCACGATCTGTTCAGGGGTCATGTCCGCGATCAACTGCCACACCGGCTTTCCGGCACGGCGTCCCGCCATGTCCCAGGCCGCATTCACGACGGCCCCCACAGCCATGTGCATGACCCCCTTTTCAGGACCCAACCAACGCAGCTGCGAGTCGTTGGTCAAATCGCGGGCGAAGTTGCCGAGATCGCCCACCACCTCGTCGACATCTCTTCCAACAACCAGATAGCGCAAGGCGGCGCAGGCCGCCGTCTGCACGTCGTTGCCGCGACCTATCGTGAAAACAAAACCGTGTCCCGATAAACCGCTCGGGTCATCGGTGCGAAGTATCACATAGGACGCCGAATAATCAGGATCGGCATTCATCGCATCCGACCCGTCCAAATGCCGGGAGGTGGGAAACCGAATATCGCAGGTTTCCAAGGAGGTGATCACCGACACGCCAATTGACCTCGAATAAAGCCAGATCCGGACATTTCTCTACCTCGAGGTGGGACTCTCATGAGTGCATGGCTCATAAATTGTGCTGGTGAATTCTCATTTTATCGGTATTAGCCCATTTGTCCATCTAGCGCACCGTGTCGGTGACTCTCGCGTTCCACCTCGCCGCATACGAATCGAGGACTATGTCGAGTGGCTTCACCCGCGTGAGCATCGACCGCGGTGGCAAACGCGGCCATACCAAACGCAGTGCTCCGTAGGGAACATCATCGACAGCGTTGGATATGTAAACTTGGCTTTCACGGCGTAACGAGGCCAGCCCGCGAACGAACACATCGGCTTCGGCAAAACGGCCCTCGACTACGATTCGGCCCCGTGCACCGATGAGACCGAGACTCACGTTCGACATCAGCGCGAGATACAACTCGAGCGTCGCCCGTCGCTCCTTCGGGTCCGCGGTCTCGTTGACCCATTCACCCAGGCGATCAGGGAAGGGCCCATACCCTGGCGCAAAACTGGGCAAAACTTGGACATCGCCGTTCACCAACCGCGGCAGAACTTCGTGCAGGCTTCCCGGCTCATAGCCTCGAGTCAGGTTGAAGATATCGAGCCCGGCGACTCGCTCAGTTTCCCTTCCGCCCATGAAACGAGCCGACGGGACGACGCGACCGTCCACATCGACATTGAACAGCGTATCTCGTCCTTCAGGGATGGACATGGCCGCAGGGTCCACAGCCTTCGATTCCGGAGAGCGCATGGCGATGAACCAGGTCCCGGTGGAGAGAATGGTGGCGTCATGAGTTGCAATTTCCTCATGACCGCGAGCCGCTAACAGAGCGGCGTTACTGTCGTGTAAGCCGCAGTAAACCAGGCAATCATCCGGTAACTGCGCAGCGTCCACCCACTCCTTAGAGACCGGACCTAAGGGTTCACCGGCATGGCGCAGCACCGGGAATCGCTCTGACCAACCACGCCGCAAGGCCAGCGGACTTGCGTGGCGTCCAAGTGGATGCCAAAGATCCGTGTGACAGCCCAGGCTACTGACTTCGCTTGCCGCAACGCCGCATAGACGCCAGGCCCAATATTGCGGCCAGTTCAGTATCTGTAGTCCTCTCGGCCAGGGGCCGGTCAGTTCTTCTAAATAGTGGAGCTGGGCGCCGAGATTGAGCCCCTGAGGCAGGCGCGGAGAGCCGGTCAGTGAAAAATCATCACGCTGCGTGTCATACGTGAGGGCCGTCGCCTCGGGGATGTCAACCTCGTAGTCCATCGGCGGAGCAAACAAGGCGCCCTCATAAACGAGCGCTGCGGCCGCGCCATGGGAAATAGGAACCAAGGCAACGATGTGAGCCAAGGTGGCAAACTCGCGCAGAGTCTCGCTGAGCCACATCTCGATGCCATCCCGATCGAGAATCGGATAGTGTTCACCCGACAGACGCTCATTCGCCCGTGTAACGCGGTTCAAGCATTCGCCCGCCTCGGTCCAGAGCGTCAATTTTGAGTTTGTCTTCCCGACGTCGAACACAACGACCGCTTTAGTTCTCATTATCCCACCCCCCAGCACACCTAGACACCGCCGAAATGAATTGATTAACTTCAACGGTAAAATTACAATTTATCTATGCTAAATCATCATGCTGCTTCTGGCGAGAAGCCCACTGGCGCAACGCTTTACAAAATCCCTCAATCTCAGTGGTCGGAAACGATGGCTGCCACCCTGAACTCCGAGGAGCTTCTTCTTTATCGATCCAATCTGTTGGGCTCGGATCTGACGGTGACGAACTTCGGAGGTGGTAACACCTCGGCAAAACTCCGCGCCAACGATCCCCTCACAGGCGATCCCATCGACGTGCTCTGGGTCAAAGGCTCTGGAGGCGACTTAGGTTCGATGAAACTGGACGGCTTTTCCACACTCTACCTGGACAAGCTGCGCAGCCTCGAGAGGCTCTACCGTGGTATCGAGTTCGAGGACGAGATGGTCGGGTACCTCCCGCACTGCACGTTTAACTTGAATCCGCGTGCCGCATCGATCGACACGCCTTTGCATTCCTTCTTGCCATTTGCTCATGTCGATCACGTACACCCCGATGCATTGATCGCATTGGCCGCGTCGTCGGCCGGCGAGGCCGCCACGAACGAGATCTTCGGGGACTCGGTCGGTTGGTTACCCTGGAAGAGACCCGGTTTCGCACTCGGTCTGACTCTGCGCGATTATGTGGCCACTCATCCTGGTCTGCGGGGCGTCATGCTCGCCGGCCACGGCGTCATCTGCTGGGGCGAGGATTCGAAGGGCTGTTACGAGAATACGATTGATCTCATTGCTCGAGCCGCGAGGTATCTGAACGCGCGCCTCTCGAAATCTCCTGCGTTCGGCGGCGAGGTCCATGCACCTCTTCCTGCGCCCGCACGCGCTGCGGCGGCGGCGACGCTGATGCCGCGGCTACGGGGTCTGATGTCGGAGAGCGGCTCGAAGGTCGGTCACTTCAATGACTCACCGGAAATTCTCGAATTTGTCGACTCGCGCGACTTCGCACGCCTCGCCGCAATCGGCACCTCGTGCCCAGACCACTTCTTGCGGACCAAAATCGCGCCGCTGACGCTAGATCCCACGAAAGTGGCGGATGACGCTTACCTCGAGGCCGCCATTGTCACCTATCGTGAGACATATGCCGCTTACTACCACCGAAATGCCTCTGCATCGGACCCGAAGATCCGCGATGCGAATCCGGTGGTGGTGCTGTTGCCTGGCGTGGGTCAATTCACCTTCGCCGGCGACAAGACCACCGCACGCTTGGCCGGTGAGTTCTATGCCAACGCCGTGAACGTCATGCGAGGCGCTGAAGCGCTTGGCTCCTATCGCGGCCTGCCGGAGTCGGAGGCGTTCGCCATTGAATACTGGGCCCTCGAAGAGGCCAAGCTGCAACGCATGCCAAAGCCCAAACCACTCGTCGGCAAAATCGCGCTCATCACGGGCGGGAGCGGCGGCATCGGTGCGGCGACAGCGATCCGATTTCTATCCGAAGGCGCCTGCGTGGTGCTCGCCGATCTCGATGCATCGAGCCTCGAGATCAAACGCTCCGAACTCGTGAAGCGCTTCGGCACCGATCTCGTACGGGGTGTGTTATGTAACGTGACCGACGAAACAGCCGTGCAGAACGCCTTCGATCTTACCGCCCGTGAATTCGGCGGTTTGGATATCTTGGTCGCGAATGCGGGTATTGCCTCGTCGGCGCCTCTCGAGGAAACGACAGTCGAACTATGGCGCAAGAACTATGGCGTACTTGCCGAAGGCTACTTCCTGGCATCCCGTTCGGCGTTTCCGTTGATGAAACTGCAACGCGGCGGCTCAATCGTCTTCATCGGCTCAAAGAACGCGCTCGCCGCCACGCCCAATGCGTCCGCTTACGCGTCGGCCAAAGCGGCATCGCTGCATCTGGCTCGCTGCCTTGCGCTCGAAGGTGCTTCGCATGGCATCCGCGTCAACGTGGTCAATCCAGATGCGGTGATTCGCGGTTCGAAAATCTGGAACGGAGAATGGCGTCAGGAGCGCGCCGCCGCCTACGGCATCGATTCGGGGGAAGAACTCGAAGCATTCTACCGGAATCGCTCGATGCTGAAACGCAACGTCCTGCCCGAGGACATCGCGGAAGCGACCTACTTCCTCGCCTCCCAGGCATCGTCGAAGTCGACCGGTAACGTCATCAACGTCGATGCGGGAAACGCTCAGGCCTTCACCCGCTAATCATCCAACGAGCGTTCAGCCACCATGAGTACATTGCCGATTTCCGCGGACCTCATTCAAAGTCATAATGCCCAGCGCCTCGAGGCCTTGCGGGACGAGTACGATTCTCTCGGGCGCAGCCTCGCGCGCCGCCACATCGACATCGACGCCGTGAAGTCGAGAGTCACCAATTTCTCGGTCGCATTACCGAGCTGGGGAAGCGGCCGCGGTGGCACCCGCTTCGCGCGGTTTCCGATCGCGGGTGAGCCCACGAACATTCATGAGAAGCTCGCCGATTGCGCCGTCGTTCAGCAGCTCTCGCGCATTACTCCGCGTGTTTCACCACATTTCCCTTGGGACCGCGTCAGCGACTACGTCGCGTTGCGCGGTGAAGCCGAGGCGCTCGGACTCGGTTTCGATGCGGTCAATTCCAACACTTTTCAAGACCGCCCTGGACAGGCCCATTCTTATCGTAACGGCAGTCTCACCGCTACGGACAAGTCGGCACGGGATCAGGCGATCGAACACAATATCGAGTGCATTGAAATCGGACGAACGCTGGGCGCGAAGGCCCTGACCGTCTGGATCGGCGACGGCAGCAACTTTCCCGGTCAGCAGCATTTAAGTGCCGCTTTGGATCGTTACCTCGATAGCCTGACAAAAATCTACGCCGCATTGCCATCCGACTGGCGGGTATTCCTCGAACACAAAATGTTCGAACCGGCCTTCTATTCCACTGTCATCGCAGACTGGGGCTCTAGCGTGCTCGCGGCCCAACAACTGGGACCGAAGGCCAAGTGCCTCGTAGATCTGGGTCATCATGCCCCCAACGTCAACATCGAACAGATCGTGGCCCGCCTGCACCGCTTCGGCAAGCTCGGTGGCTTCCACTTCAATGACTCCAAGTATGGTGATGATGATCTGGATTCAGGTTCAATCAATCCGCACCAGCTGTTTCTGGTGTTCAATGAATTGGTGGAAGCGGAATTGAACCCCCGCGACGGGTTCGACCCCGCCTATATGATCGATCAGTCTCACAACGTCACGGATCCGATCGAAAGCATGGTTTCTTCCGCGGAAGCCATCGTCGGCGCTTACACCAAGGCCCTGCTGGTCGAGCGCGATGGTCTGCACGATGCGCAGGAGGAGAACGACGTGATGATGGCTTTCCAGACGCTACGTCGTGCCTATCGGACCGACGTCACTCCGATCGTGGCGATGGCGCGACTGGAAGCCGGGGGCGCCTTGGATCCCCTCGCGCTCTATCGCTATAGCGGCTGGCGCGACCAGAAGGCGCGCGAGCGTAAGAGCACGGGGTTGGGTGCCGGCATCGTATGATGACGACTCCGGGAGTCGAGTCGACATGGGGTTGATTGGCTGATTGGTTTGAGAAATAAACGTGAGTGTGGGGCCGACGCAGAGGCAGCGCTTGCATATAACTATTGGGGGAACAATGCGTGACAGCACGGCTGGCTCTGTATTTTCATCGCGCGTATCGAAACTGATGACGGCAGGCATGCTCTATGCGGCGTGCTCCGCGGGATCGGCGTTTGCCGTCAACTCGAGTCAATGGTCTACCGTGCTGCCCATCTTGCAGCGCAATGTGGCGACCCTTACTGCGTCGCCCACGCAAACACCCGGACCGAATGTCACGTCGGATAATCTCAACATTCCTGACGGACCCTTCATGGGCAACGGGGATGTCACGGTAGCCGTCGGCGGTACGGCCGCACAGCAAACTTACACGATCACCACCACCGATATGTGGTACCAGACGACCCCCGTCGTCATTGGCTCCGTCAGTGTCATTACGCCGGGATTCGACGCCTCGGCAACGTACTCGCTGCAGCAAGACCCCGGGCTTGCCGAGGTACGCTCATACTTCTCCGAGGGTAGCCAAAGTCTTCAGATACGCTCGATCACCGCGGCTACAGCGAACCTCGTCGTCATCCAACTGACCAATACAGGACCGGCGACGATAAACGGGATCGCCATCCTCACTCAAGCCGGTTCCGTCGGTACCAACTTCAATCTCCCCATCACGGACGGCGTGCAGGCGTCGAGCGGCACCACGTGGATTACTCGGACCACCGATGTGGCCGGCAATCCGTGGGTTGCACGGGATGCGTTGGCGATCCGAGTGGTCGAGGGGTCCGCCACGGCGTCCGTGTTGACCAGCAGCATGGTCGGCAACTCACTGAATCTGCCACCGAACCACACGATCAATATCGTTGTGGGGGTGGGGGGCGGATTGAATTCGACGACGTATCTGGCCGACGCGCAAAATATCGCCAATAGCCAAACGGAAGCGACGATCGCAACGCTCATTTCGGCGCATGAGGCGTGGTGGCAGAACTTTTGGATGAGTGGAGCCACGGTAGATCTCGGTGGTGGACCTGTCGAACTTTATTGGTATACGTCGCTGTACATGCTGGCTTGCGCGAATCGGTCAGGGAATGAGATGCCCGGGATGCAGAACATCCAAACCGAGGACCAAAATATCTGGCAGGGAGGCTGGTGGACGAATTATGACCTGGAGGATACCTATCTCGGTGTATTTTCGGCGAATCATCCGGAACTGGCTGCTGCCTATGATGCGGGAGTCAATCAATACCTGCCGAGCGCGCTCGCCAACGCGGGCAGCACCAGCGGTGCGGCGGGAGCCACCGCCTCAACGACGTTCGCGCCCGGCGGTCAAACGAGGACAGCGACGAATTACGGAATGCAAGGCGATGCAGCCTTTCTCGCGACCGTATTCGTCAACCAATGGAATTACACCCGTAACGCCAGTTGGGCCCGCGCTACGGCCTATCCCTGGATGGTTGCCGCGGCGCACTGGTGGGATCAACACCTCGTGAACGTCAATGGCGTGTACACCGTTGAGGGCAGCGCTCAAAATGAGGGATCATCGTATCAATTGAATCCGACCGGGGACCTTTCCTATCTGAGAGGATTGTATGCGGCGCTCATCAACATGAATGCGGCGGGAGCCGTATCATCGTCGTCGTCCGATCTCTCGTTGTGGCAAACGGAAGTCGCAAACCTCGCGCCGTTGCCCACGTTCACCTATAACGGTCACACCGACTTGAAGTCCACCCAAGATGCGCCGGGTTTCTACGGCGGGGATGCCAATCCAGTCAACGGAGCGGTTTGGTCGCCGGTGCTGGGTTTGGGTTCGTCGGCGTCGCTGCTGAAAACGCTGCAAAACACGATCTATGATCTTGGCGAGAATGCCAACATCTGGTACCAGTCGAATTCATTCGCCTGGATCTACCCGGCGGCGGCTCGAGCCGGATTGCCGGACACTTTCAGCCGCTTCACCGCCAATTTGGCGGGCCGAACCGGCGAACCCACCAATATGCGGGCCAACGGAACCGTGGTCCAGGCAGGCGGCGGAGCGGAAACTTTGGGCTCCGTGGAGACAGTCGATGAGATGTTGCTCTCGAGCTATGACGGCGTCTTGCGCTTATTTCCTGCATGGCCGTCGGGCCGTAACGGATCGTTCAGCAATTTGGGCGCCGTCGGCGGCTTTGTCGTGTCGAGCTCCATTATCGGAGGCGTCATCCAATCGACCTCTGTGGTGAGTAACAGCGGTCAGCCTCTCACGATCGCGCAGCCCTGGGCTGGAGCGACGATAACCATAACCGATTCGACGAATGCCGTCGTTGCCTCCGCCAGCACACCGACGGTGACTGTCTCCACGATTGCAGGGCATACGTATTCAGTGACCTTCTCAGGGTCGACTCCACCACTGCCAGATCTCGCCGCTCAAGCGACCGCGATCGTCAGCAGCGATATCGGCAACACGGATTGGTGGGCGGGCTATGCCAACGACGGTCAAACGTCCAGCATGCCCTCCACTTTCGGATGGTCATCGAGTGCCAACACGACCGTCGATCATCAAGAGTTTTATGAACTCGACTTCGGGGTCTCGACGGCATTCAACGAAGTCGAATTGTGGCCACGCTCGGACGCCGGCAATGTGGGACAAGGCTTTCCCGCCAGCTACAACATCGCGGTTTCGGCTGACGGCGTCAATTGGATCCCCGTCGCGGCAGAGGCGTCGGCCTCACCCCCTACCGCCGGCGTCGTCATAGCGCTTTCCGCACAAAATTCCCGCTATCTCAGAATCACGGGTCTTCACCTGACGGCGAATGCTAATGACAGCGGTCAGTATCGAATGCAATTCGCCGAAGTCGGCGTATACAACGTTCCTAATCAGCCCAGCTTCACGATGAACGTAAGCCCGGGCTCGATCACCTTGATCCATGGCGGCTCGACCGGCGCAACCGCGGCAGTGACCACCACCGCGAGCAATGGCTTCAACAGTGCCGTGACGTTTTCCTTGGCCGGAACGCCCGCAAACCTGAATTACACCTTCCTGTCGGCCGGTAGCGGGGCAACCTTGGTTTTATACGCAAATTCGAGTGTGAGCCCAGGCACCTACTCGGTCGCGGTGATCGGAACTGGGGGCGGACTCATCTCAACAGCCCCGTTGAGCCTAATCATCCAGTAGGTGCGGCCTTGCACCGACGGGAACCTCAGCGGCGGATCAAGAGGAGGATTGGACCGAAAAGCCCGGAACGCACGTCACTGCGGTCAGCGTAGGGCGTTGGCCGATTGAACGCGTAGAAATTAGCCAGTGTATTGGCGACGGTGATCTCGAGGATGTTGCGCCCTACGATGCCCGCGTCGCCGAGGGGGAGCCGCAGTGGCGGTCCTATCAGCATTCCCAACGACACGCCATTGAGCCGCACCGCGCAGGTCACCGCGACGTCACCGATCTCTAGCGCCAGAGGCAAGGCGACGGCTTGCGCGTCGAGTTCGAACGCGATTCGGTAGGTCGCCATGCCCGAGTAGGCCTCGAGACCAAACTTCGTCCAGTCACCCAAATCGATGACGCCGGACCCGCAGTGATATTCAATGGGCTCGAGGATCAGGTCGGCGGCGTTTCCACGGTCCGAGGTATCAATCGCAATGCGTAGCCCGGCGCTACGTGCAGCGGGAGGATTGAATCGAAATCGCGACTGGACACGATCGCCGCTCCCGGAAAGTATCTCGCGGCGGCCCTCGATGTCACCCAACCACGCTCGAGCCGCGCCGCGATGCACCAGGGTGACCGCCTCGAGGCCGGGGGGCGTGGTCCACTTGAACCACGCGGTGCCCGACTCAGGCTGTACCGTCACCCGAAACTGCGACCGGTCCGCCCCATGAAACCATCGTAACCGTGGCACACCCGGCGCAGGGGCGGCGGGAGCCACGTAGGCGCGGATGCGTTGCCCAAGGGGTTGGATCAAACGCACCACCACGCGATTTCCCGCGGGGCCGACCGTCACCCGATGGGTTCTTGGAACCGCCTCATAATGCGGTAGGTTCCATTGGGATCGCAGTCCCGGAGGCATGGCCTCCGGCTGATCGATGATGGACTGCCCATCGAACCAGATGCGATGGGCGGCGCGACTCGATGCCGTCAGGTCGATGTCCACAGCCGTGGGCGCCCATAGATAACCGATCAGATAGAAGATCTCTCCGGGGCGATCACCGTTCAGATCGATGAACTCTTCCGGAACATAGCCCTTGAGTCCGTGCGGACCACTGTCCCAGCTCTTCATGAAAGGGTCATCGACCAAACCGGTTTCTGTGGAGAACTCGTAGTCACGCCACTCGAAGGGGATTCCCGCATGATCGATGGGACGCGGGCACATTGGATCCTCGGCAAGAATGCGCCGATCCAGATCGACCCGATCGGCGGTCGGTGGAAACGGCCCGATGAGCCGCAAACGTGGCGCTACACCGGGCGAGATCTCCCGCCAATCATCCGTGGCGGGATCTTCGGAACTCCACATTCGCCCGGCATGCGCTCCAATCAGCTGAGGCGCAGGGTGCAGCGAAAAGTCACCGAATCGATCATCCATCGTCGGCGCAAGCGAGAACTCCCATTCCCGGTCGGGTAGCGTCCGGAACATGGTCCAGGCGGGCTCAGGGCCATCGGCGGCGATCCTCGCTGTTCCCGGCGAGCACAGATAAAGATGCGCACCCCGCGAGGCAATGTGAGCGGACAACGAAGGAGCGGCTGAATCGCCGCTGATTGGCACCGGTTCGGCCAATCCGGTCTCCGCATGCCATCGCTCCACTCGAGAGGAGCCCGAAGGCAATCGCAAAGTCAGCGCGACGGGCTGATCGGTGGGATTGTGGACGTACACCACCTCCACGTCACCAAGGCGGCGCCACAACAGGTGCGCGCGGCCGCCGGTCAGACCGATCCGCCGCTCATTGAGAGGCAATACACGTTCCGCGAAATCTACTCCGAGCCGAGGAACTCGAACGGCACGGGATGAGATCTCAGCCACAGCGGCCAGTAGCTCCGGGTCATTCGCGCCAGCCCGGTCACTCATACGCGGCTCATCACCCACGATGAGCACGCGGCCTCCGGCTCTACTGAAGGCGAGCACGGATTGTAACGCCGCCCACGGCATGGCTGTAGCCTGCGGTAACACGATGGCCCGGTATCGTGCCTCGGCGACTTGCAACTCGCCCGCGTTGCTACGACCCCGCCTAAGCGAATCACTGTCGATAAAATCGAAATCCAACCCGGCATCGAACAGTGCAGCCGCGCCAGCGAAGGTCAATGCCTCGGCCAGGTCTTCGGAATAATCTGCCTCATTGCGCTGCGCCTCCGACAGCGAGCGCGCGGCGACTAAATCCGGGCTGGCTTTGGGATTGATCCCAATGGCGACCGCCTCACTGGGATAGAAAATCGCCACGTCGCAGGCATGTTTCCCCTGGGCGAGAAGCCACGATAAGCGTGTGGCATAGGCGTTGAGCGCTCCCATATGAGCCCAATACGGCTGCCTGAAATGAAAATCAGGAGGCGCCCATTCCCACCATCCGCCGCGGGTCGAGTAGTAAAGACCATGCAAATTGACGACCGTCGCACCGAGTGCAAACAGCGCATTCAAGCCATCGCGCACCGCGGAGGGCGCGACGCCCCAACCACTCGAGTGAAAACATTCCGCCCAGACCCGGGGCCGTGCGTACAAATGCGCAAGCGAACTCGCCACTTTGATCCCTTTAAAAGCCCGCGGTCCACTCAGTTTGGGATCATCGGAGCCGGGCGCGGAATACCAACGCATGGCGCGCAACGTATCGCCGTAATAGGCCGCGCCCACCGCAATTCCACCGCGCCCCGCATTATCGTGACCGAAAAGCATGCCGCGCGCTTCATGCCAGCGATAGAGCGGCTCAAACCAACCCCGCTCCGCGAGCGTCATGCTGACATCATGAAAATCCAGACGAAATTTCGCCGAGAGATCGTCGAGCCAGATGAATAATTCCGCCCAGCGCCCCGCGGGAGGGTAACCCTTCGATTCGATAAAGCTCTTAGACAAACCCGCCGACCACAGCGGAAATCGCCCCCCAAAATCGAGTTCGTCCTGAAAGGAGACCTTCAACGTCCGGCCAAGCGCACCCGGCAGGCGGCGCTCGTACTCGCCATAGAAGCTCTCGAGCGCTACCCGCCCGCTGTCGGGATGCAACGGGTCATAGCCGTTCGGCTGCGCCAAGCATACGATCACGGTCCATTCGCCGGCCACGGGTATCCACTCGAGGCGCTGACCAATGACCTGTCCGGTCAGATCAATGGCGTCTAGGCGCTCGAGTACACCAGCGGTCGAACGGTAGGCCATGACTTCCACGACCTCAGCCGCATCGGGCAGCCGGAATGCGGCGGGAGTCGATGGGCTCGCGGCAATCGCCACGTGCCGGAGCTCATGGCCCTTGAGAGCGGGATGTCGTGCGGCGAGCTGCGCAAGCCGCGGACTCAGCAAACAATAATCCTGGAACCCCAACGTCATTCCGCGAGCCTCACAGGCGTCGAGCAGCCCGCGAAGGAGATCCCACCAGGCATCGGAAAACACAGGCGGGTCACCCACGTCGGGCTGGCCGTCGGGCTGATGGTTGTAGCTGATGATGGCCGACGAGACACCCTGTTCACACAGCCGATCTAATTCCCATTCCAAGCGCGACAGCTCCAACCGTTCGCCCGTCCACCACCAAAAGGGAATCGGACGGTAGTCGTTGGGGGGGGAGCCGAATTGCGCGCGCAGGGTGGCGATAGACCGCTGCTCGGTCATTTCGCCAGTGCCTGGTCGAAGAGCCGCCGATTCAAGGGGTAATGATTCAATCGTTCGAGAAACACCGCACACATCAAGACGCTGCCGAGGAACGCGGCGGCCCCCAGCCGCCAAGCGACGGTATCGCTCGGTGGCAGCCCGGGAACCAACCCGATGGCCCCCAGCAACCATCCGGACAACAACAAGCTGAACGCGATGGCCATGCGCATCGCAAGGCTGAAGGCAGCAGCGAATCCCCCGATCTGAGACAGGCCGCTACGGCGCCTGGCAATCTCCGCAACATCGCCGATCATGGCCGTCAGCACGGGCAGAACCACGCCGGCTCCGCACCAATAGAGTCCCTCACCCCCAATAAATAGGGAGAGACCAACCTTCCCCGACCGAGGAACCCACGTCGGCAGGAACGCGAGTGCAAGCCCTGCGGCTCCCAGTATCGACACCACCGCACCAATGGCGGCCGCGCCTTTTTTGTCGAAACGACTGGACGCCCATGCGGACAGGCCCCCCCCGATGGCCATCGCTATCATCGTACTGCCATGAGCGACTACGCGCTGCGTGGAGTCGAAGTGCATGAAGTAAACAAACAAATAGCCTTGCAGGGAACTCATGAGCACCATGCCCGCGCAGGATAGAAACGTTAACGTGAAAACTTTCCGCGCAAGTAAATTTTGCAAGATGGGTTTGAATTCGAGCAAGAATCCCCGGATCACGCCGTGTTTCGCCAGACCCTCTCGACGAACGGTACGGTTGTCCTGAATGAACTCGCGACTACCCCAGACCATCAGCAGCACCATCACCGCGGTTGCAGCGCCGAAGATGAGTCCCATGTGCAGATAATTGTCCGGCTGACGCGTACCGACGATGACTGCGCCGTTGACTCCGGGGACGTCATAAAAGAAGAGTTTCCATGCAAGCGCGGGACCGAAAAAATTGGCAGCCATGTTGATGACCTGACGAACCGCCTGCAGCCGTGATCTTCCGTTGTAGGACGGAACGATTTCGAATCCCACCGCGAGATAGGGAACGAAGAACGCAGTCAAACTCGTTCGCAGCAGAAGATTTGCGGCGACCAGATAAACGAATACGAGAGTGCGGTCTGCACGCAACGAGGACGGAACCGTCCAAATCGCAATGAATGCCAAGGCCATCGACATACCGCCCAACAAGATCCAGGGAAATCGTGATCCCCAGCGCGAACGCGTGTTATCGCTGACGAAACCCATGGCCGGTTCGCTCAATGCCTCCCAGAACACCGATACCGATAGTGCGGCGCCGGCAAGAGCGGCCGGCAGTCCGAGCGCATCGGTGTAAAACAGCATCGCGAACCCGTTGATGCCGTTCATGACGAGCGAGCTAGCTCCCTCGCCCAAGCTATAAAAACCGAGAGTGAAGATCTCCTTTCGGCCCGCAGTCGCGTCTTTCATCCGGGCCCCGTCGCCCGCCGGGCTGTCGACCCGGCGGGGACTCTGTTCGATCGTGGCCATCTACTCGAACTTGTAGCGCGCACCAAATATGAACGTCGATCCGTACTTCGCATAACCCCGGGAGATGCCGTACTTGTCAACATCGCTGATCGCGTTATCGGAGATATTGAGGGCCTCCAACGTCAAATCCAGATTGTCGATGAGTTTGAGATTGGCCGACGCGTCCAGCTGACCATAACCCTTGCGATAGTCACCGTCGCCGAAATAACTGGAAGGGTCGACGACATAACCACCGCGATAATTGTACGCCACGCGCACCCCGAAACGATCGTTCTCATAGTAGAGAATCGCGTTGTAGTTGTCCTTCGACAAGCCGGACAGCGGCACCGCTGGCGAACCTTGGGTCACGACGATGTCGTTCGCTGTGATGTGAGTATAGTTGGCGAGAACACCGAGTCCATCGAATGGCGCAGGGAGGAACGTGAAGCCTTGCTGATAGCCGAATTCGATACCGTGAATATCGGTGGTCGTCGACGAATTTTCAGGCTCGAGAAACGTAAATGGCAGCGCCCGCGTGCCGCCACCCTGAATGACCGCAACATTCAAGGTCTGGCTGAACGATCCATTCTCGATGAAATTCTTCACGCTCTTGTTATAGGCCGCCAAGGACACCAGGCCCGTCTTGTTGAAATACCACTCCACGGAGCCATCCAATTGGAACGCGGTGTAGGGTTTGAGATCCGGATTACCTGTCGAGATGGACTGCACACCCGCGTTTACCGTGGTGTTGGGCGCCACTTGCGCAAGATCCGGGCGTGTCATGGTCTCGGCGGCTCCAAAGCGCACGAGCAAATCCGGCAGCACTGTATACGTCAGATTGAAACTGGGTAAAACATTGTTGTAGGTGTGATGTACCGATATGGCGGTGGTCTCCGGAATGACCGTCGTGGAGCCTTGCGCGTTGTACTGGATGTCGTTGAGATTCGGCGAATAGCCGCTCGACGTCTGACTGGTCGAGACGAACCTCACGCCGACATTACCCTTCAGAGGCAGTCCGGGGACGTCGAAATCAGCCGCAACGTAGCCGGCATCGTCTTTTTCCGTGATCGAATAGGTCGCGGCAAGGTTTTCCGTGACCGGCGTCGACTGGATCATCGCTGACAGCGGAACCTTGGCGAGCAGCGCAGTCGTATTCCCGCCGAGGAAGCTCAACGTTTGACCGAAGAAACTGATCGTATGCGGTGTCAGGAACGGAGCAGCATTGAAGGAGCCGCCTTCCAACGTCGGGTTGTATGGCGTTCCGAGCAGTCCGGCCAACGTCTGGGCGCTCACGATGAGGCTATTAGGGGCCTGGGAATTGGTCTCCGTGGCGAATCGCGCACCGAAGTGAACCGCTTTCACCCAATCGGTGTCGAATTGATAAATGCCCTTGAGTGAGCCTGCCGAGATCTTGTCCTCGCTGGGCTGACTGATGCTGCCATCGGCGCCAATCCCCACGTATTCGGCCGGACTGAGCGGATTGAATCCATTAACGAACGATACCGTGGAAGGACCACTGCCGATGGTGTCCGTAATGCTCGCGCGCGCAATTGGATCGAATGCGAAGTTGCTCTCGGTCTGACGCGCGATTGCGACATAGCCATCGAGGTTCAGCTTGAGCGCGCCGGCCGTGAAGTTGACGCCGCCCGCGACGTTCGACAGCGTGTTGTTGAGACTGTCGGGACGTTCGTTGTTCCGGTAATCGACATTGTTTTCCGTCACGGTCTGGAGCAATCCGGGCACTGTCGTGCTGAGCACGGTGGATTCGACGGAATTGGCCTCATTGGGATTGGTGAATCGCGGCTGCTCGTAAATCCACTGATAGGCATCGGATTTCTTGGCATAAAAACCTTGCCCGTAAAATTCGAGTAAATCGTTGACCCGGTACGAGAGTGCCGCCATCAGTGTGTCGCGGGTGCGCAGGCCATCGTACTGACCCAGATTCTGGGCGTTGTCGAACAGATACGGTGCGTTCTGGTTGCCACCCGGATTCCAGTTCTGGACGAGACCATTGGTGCCGGAACCGGTGGGGCCCACGTACGGCTCCATCCCGAAGGCGAGATAGTTGTCGTAGTCGTAGTGCTGTTGATTCCGGTCATAACCAAGCACGAGACCCAGCTTGTCATCGAGGAATTTGTCCGCGAACACGGCGGTGAGATGCGGATCCACCTTGCCGGAATCGATGTCGTCATTGCCCTTGGCGACGAGTACCAATTGACGCCCCTTCACCGCGTCAGGATCGATGGTTTTGACGTTGACGGTACCGGAGAGTCCACCCTCGTTGAGGTCGGCGGTGGGTGTCTTGTAAACATCGATGGCGCTGATGAACTCAGCCGCCATGATGCTGTAATCAAATGATCGCGACGCGTTCGCGGGATTGGTCGCGTTGGGTGCGGGCGCCGAGGGCATTTCGCGACCGTCGAGATCGACCTGCGCGAATTTTGGATCGAGGCCACGAATGCTTACGTACTGGCCCTCGCCGTTGTTACGCTGGATTTGGACGCCGGTGACGCGTTGCAACGATTCGGCAAGGTTTTGTTCAGGGAACTTGCCAATATCCTCGGCGTCGATGGTGTCGACGATTACAGGCGACGTGAGCTTTTCCTCGAGCGCGTCAGACAAGCTCTTTCGATAGCCCGTGACGACGACTTCGTTCAGTGCGTTGTCGTCACTGGTCGAGCTTTGAGCCTGAGCCAGTGAGCCTACGGCCACCGCACAGACGATGGCGCCAGGAATGAAGATCCCATCAATTTTGTTCATTGCCTCTCCCCAGACCGCCCCGCTGCATGGGCCTGCTGCCAACCAAAGCCGCGTCGTTCAGACGATCGTGATTTCTTAAAATTTAGACCGCAAGTGCAATTCGCACCAGCGCATGGTAATTGCACGTATGAAATTGTCAAGCATGGATGAGCGGAAGCGCCTGCCGCGGATGTTTATTGACTCAACACACGCGCACGCACTGCATACCGAGCAAGGCCGCCACTTTCTCGAGCTTATTTGCAATATGTCCGATACCGACGGCGAGGTGATGGGCCGGTCCTTGCGCATTCCATGCATTCATGAATCCGCGAGCATCCAGGGAAAAACGGTAGCGGCTGTTCGTATTACCGATCTGCAGTATGGGACCCGGCACCGACTCGGCTTGCGCCGTCAGCAGCTTGAGCTTGCCGTCTCCACTCTGGACCACGGAGAGCAACGTGACCGGACCGTGCTGCACCGACATTTCAACGGACAATCCCCGCCCAACTTTACCGTGATACACCTGGAGGGGCCGGATCTTCGTCTTGCCTTGCGCGATCGCGATGTGACCCGGACCGTCATGGCCCATGAGGATGACCTCATCGCGGTAGTCGGCCGCATAGAATTCGGTGAACGATCCGCCGACGCCCAACGTATCCATGATCTTCATCGCTTGAACGTTCTTGATCTCATATTCTCCGGCGACGGGGATACCACGTGCGGTCAGCAGGCTGTTACCCAGGATCACGGAACTCATGACGTCCTCGTGATCGGACGCACCGGTGCCTTCGTGGTAATACGCCATCGAGCCCAGACGATGGCGTTCGACCAGTCGGTCGAGCGCAACGGACGTACGGGCGGCGCGCAGCAACTCATCGGCCGCGCAATCGCGCTGCACGTCCATGAGTTCCTGGATCTCACGGACCCGTGCAACCGCGTCTCTCTCCGATACTTCACGGCGTAGCGCGGCCAGTTCCTCGACCTCGAGGATCTCGATATGGCCGCCGAAATAGGCGCATTGCTGGGTAAAGTCTGAATAAATATCGAGCATCCCACCGTAGTAATGTCCCAGAACGCCGAGCCGATTGTGCTCCATGACGTGCACGACCCGCGCCGCGTCGAGCCAGCCTCGGATCTCATTCCATGCGACGGGATCGTCGTCCAACATGCCACTGACCTGATGAAACGGGATGCCGCAGCGATTCAGCACATTGGCGATCTCCGGCACTGAGCAGGACTGGCACCATGCCAGCCATTCCCCGGTCATACGGGTACGATCCGCCAACCGATTGAAACTCTCATAATCGATCGCCGCTCCCGGCGACAGATTTAAGATGATCACAGGTGTCTTGGCGCGTCGTAGAACCGGCAATACCGTCGATGACAGTGCATAGGTGGCGACAAACAAAAAGATCAGATCAACGTCGGCGCGGCGAAAAGCGTGGCCGGCGGCCAGAGCCTTCTCCGGTGTGTCAATCAAGCCGAGGTTCACGATTTCGGTATCTCGATCCAGCAACTTCGCGGCAATCGAGTTGGTATACCCGATGAGTCGATCTTTGAGACCTTCGAACTGATCCCAATACGTCTCGAGACCGATACCGAAGAGACCGACTTTGAGAGTGCTGAAGGATGTTGTTGACGGAACGCCCTGCATACCAATTCCCCCAAGGCCATGCGTGCCTGATAAAATTTTTACCGATGAAACACCATTGTATGGGTATATTTCCTCGATGTACAAATCGCGACGGATTGCGCGGTTATTAGAACTCCTCACTGAAGGACCGGCGGCCCTCGGCGAGCGAAATCAGAAGTCGTTTCGGCGCCGATTTATTCCGGGAGTCAACTCATGCACACTACGTCCATGAAAAATCGAAAAATCGGTTCCCGCTCCAACGACGAAGGTTCAATTCGCTACCGCGCGCCGGCTCTAGAGAAGGGATTGGACGTTCTGGAGTTATTGGTAGGCGAGCCCAACCCCCTTACCATCGCGGTGATCGCGCAAAAACTGAATCGTTCCACCGGCGAACTCTTTCGAATGATTCAGGTGCTCGGAAGGCGCGGCTTCGTCGAGCAGGTGCCCGAGTCGGGCGGCTATAAGCTCTCGGGTCGGCTGTTCTCGCTCGGGATGGTCCAGCCGGCCGTGAAAACGCTGATCGAGATGGCTTTGCCCCACATGCGGCAGCTTTCGCTCGACATTGGCCAGTCCTGCCATCTCGCAATGCATTCCGTGGGAGAGATCGTGGTCGTGGCGCGAATGGAGTCGAGTGAACTGATCGGGTTCTCGGTCCGCATCGGTTACCGTCGCCCTTTGATCCACGCCCTTTCGGGCGCCACCCTATACGCCTTTCAACCGGAGGTGGTCAGACGGCGTTGGGAAGAGCATCTGCGACCGAAACCGACCAAGGAAGAATTGAGCGAATTTCGCGCCAAAGCCGAACGGATCCGCAAGAAAGGCTATGGACAGCAAGCGAGCGAGTTCGTGCCCGGCGTCACCGACATCTCCGCACCCATTTTGAGAGACCATATCGCCGCGGCCGCCCTGACGGTCCCCTTCCTGGATTCGACTTCACCGGTCTCCTCATTGAAGGAATCCGCGGAGTACCTCGTCCGCGCAGCCATTGAGATATCCGGCGGTTTGCTCGGTAGCGATCAACGGGCGTGAGGCCGCCGACCCGCTTCACGGCGTCGTGAAACGGTGGATGATCGTGCTGCGGTAAACCTCACCGGGCCGGAGGCACACCGACGGGAAGCCCGGTTGATTCGGCGAGTCCGGGAAGCCCTGCGGCTCGAGACAGAGGCCTGCGCGAAACCCATACGACCGACCGTCCTTGCCGCTGAGGCTGCCGTCCAAGGAGTTGCCGCAGTAGAACTGCAGTCCCGGCGCGGTCGCCAGAACCTGCAATCGCCGACCCGAGACGGGTTCGAGCAGAGACGCCACGAGCCCGAGTTCATCCAGAGGTTTGTCGATCACCCAGTTGTGATCGTAGCCGTCGGCGAAGCGCAACTGCGCATCATCGGCGCCGATCCGCTCGCCAATCGTCACCGGCAGGCGGAAGTCAAACGGCCCTTCCGACACCGCGCGTAATTCGCCGGTCGGGATTTGAGACTGATCGGTGACCGTGAAGCGCTGCGCCGGGATTTGCAGCACATGCCCGAGCACATCGGCAGCATCACCGAGATTGAAATAGCTGTGCTGGGTGAGGTTCACGACGGTGAGCTCGTCGGTGGTCGCCGTGAAATCCAACCGCAAACTATTATCATCCGTGAGCGTGTACGCGGCGCTCACCGAAAGCGTGCCCGGATACCCCTCCTCACCGTCCCGGCTGACATAGTCGAGTCGCAGTGACGCCCCCCCCGATGTCACCTTCGCGTCGGCGACGCTCCAGAGCACTTTGTCGAAGCCACGCCGTCCCCCATGCAAGCAATGAACGCCGGCGTTGATGCCGAGAGAGTGTCGAACGCCATCGAGCATCAGTCGACCGTGCCCAATCCGATTGGCAGTGCGGCCGATGAGACAGCCGAAGTACTGGGAATTGGCGAGGTATTCGCCCAAGGTCCGATGACCCAAAACGACGTCCGCGTAACGACCCGCGCGATCGGGGGCCGTCAAACGGGTCACGGTGCCACCGTAGGTCATGATGTCGGCCTCCATGCCGCATCGGTTGCGCAGCGAGAAGCGCTCCACCCGAGCGCCACCCGGTAACTTGCCGAACGGCTCGCGGACGATGCTGGGATCACTCATGTGAACCCAGCCCTGCCGCCCGTCCGCGAACGCGGCCCCAAGTTACAGTGTTCCCCGCACCCCGACGATATAGGTCGTCGGACGCTCGACAAACGAGCGGAACACGTTCGTATTTTCGATGTAGTCGCGGCGCACCGAACCATTCAAGTTCACGCCGGTGAAGGTGACCGAAAAGTGTTTTGTGATCGCATACGAGGCGGTCAGATCCACCTGGCTCGCAGCGGCCGTCCAGGTCGGTTCCGCGGTGCGATCGCCGGTACCACCGAAGTTCTCGAAGTAACTGCTGCGATAGTTGTACGCCAGACGCACGCTCGCGCCGTATTTCTCGTAGTAGAACACGCCGTTGACGTTGTCCCGCGAACTGCCGGGAAATCCACCGTTGAGCACTTCCGAACCGGTCGAGGATGCCACCCCGTGAATGCCGTTGGTGTCCAACGCGGAATCCACGTAGGTGTAGTTCGCCTGAACCCCGAGGCCATCGAACGGCGACGGCAGGAACGTGAACGGCTGGTTGACGCCGAATTCGGCGCCTTCCGCGAAGCCACCCGGCGCGTTGACCGGACCGTTCACGGTAAAGAGTTCGGTGAAACCGGGTACCGTGACGTTGTTGCTGGTGGCATCAACGACGAAGTCCTTGATCTTCTTGTAGAACAAGCTGCCGTAGACGGCGCCGTGGCTCGCCGTGTAGTACTCGGTGGTGATGTCGAAGACCCAGGCCGTCATCGGTTTGAGCTTGGTCACGCCGACCGATCCCGAGTAAACACCGACCGATGGAGTTTCATCGATGGTGTTCTGGGGCGCCGTGAGATTGTATTCCGGACGCGACATGACTTCACCCGCACCCAGGCGCAGATCCAAGTCGTCCCGCAGATGGAAATCGAGGTTGCCCGAGGGCAGGAATCGCCAATAGCTGTTGGTGTCCACGGCCGGCACCTCCGACGAGGATAGCTGCGCGCCAATGTAGTTGGTGATGGTGACCGACTGATTGGCACCCGATTCGAGATTCGTATAAACGGCCCGAACTCCGACATTCCCCGAGACCGGCACCCCGAACAACTCCGACTTGTAATCGCCTTGGACGTAGAACGCCGAGGTTCGCTCGTAGGCAAAGAAATAGGATGACGGACTCGGGGTGGCGTTCGGCGACGCATAGTTTGGGATCGCGCCCGGGAATAAGGCCTGGCCGGCGGCATAGCTCTGAGAGAGCAACGGGATACCGAACGATGAATTGATGAAATTCGTGTTCCCGTTGGGATATAGAGCCGCGGTGACGGCCGCCTGATCGGCTTTGGGCACGCCGGGAATAGCGGTCACCAATCCCGGCAAATACTCGACCGCGGCGGTGTCGAGGTGCGTCACCTGGTAGCGGGCACCGGCCTTCAACTCCCACGCCGGATCGACGTCGAACTGAAAATCGAGCTTGAACGAGTTGTCGTCGGACTTGTAGATATTCTCGTTTTCGAACAGGGCGAACACCGCTCCGGGCGGCTGACCATTGTTCGTGAAGCCTGTGAAGGTCGGGATGGTGGTCGCGCCATTGAAGGTCAGACCGGGCTCGCCCAAGGTCCCTTGACCGATGAACGCGCGCAGGTCCTGGTTGAACTCGGACGTGGCATGACCCCAGTCGAACTTGCCCTTCCAGCCATCACCGGAATAGACGACGTTGATGCCGCCGACGCTCGACTGTTGGTCGTTGAAGAAGTACAGCGGATAGGGCTGATACTCCGGCGTCACCGCGGCCGCGGAGCCGGGGTAGTACAGCTGGGATGTGTTGAAGCCCGTGAGGTAGCCGTTTTGCACCGTGAAACCGCCCGGGAGTGCGACCGCGTCGTAAATCGACTTACCCCCCGCGCCGCCGTTGAACCACATGTCGGCATAATCCTGAAGCTGATCGTCGTCGCGACGCATGAACTCATAGTCCAAGTTCACGTCCAGGTGTTCGTTGGGCTTGTATTGCAGGCCTCCCGTGATTCCCAACCGGTGATCGACGCCGAGTCCCTCCTGTTCGGTGATGCGCGAGGGCACGACCACATTATCGAGGACTTGGGTCGCATGTCCGGTGTCGCCCGGATCGAACGACAAATTGTCGGTCTCGAATCGGGCAAACGTTTCGTCCACGCGGATCTTGGGGTCGGACTTGAACGCGGACGCGTAGACACCCACCGTGTCGTCGAACAACTTGCCACCCAAGACAGCACCGAATCGTGGCGCGTAAGACTTCGCCTCGGTATCGTATTGCTCGTCGATACTGACGGTGCCGTAGTAGTTCCCGCCGTTGGGTGGCTTGTAGTCGAGCGGCCGCAGAGTCTGCAATTCGATGGCGCCCGCGAGGCCCGGCTCGACCAATTCGGCACTCGGCGTCTTGTAGACGAGGAGACCGGACAGCACCTGCGTCGGCACGATGTCAAGGTTGATCTCGCGAAAATCGCTGATGCCCTCGCTACCACCGGTCAAGGGCACGCGGCCGTTGACGGTTACCTGGACGTAGGACGGCCCGAGGCCGCGAATGCTGGCGCGATCGCCGGAAATGCCTTGATCGTCGCGATCGATCTGGACCCCAGGAACGCGCGTCAGCGTGTCGGATACGGATACGTCGGTGAACTTGCCGAGGTCCTCCATGGTGACCGCCTCGACCACCTCACCCGAATCGCGCTTGATGTTTTGTGCGTTTTCGAGGCTGGCTCTGATGCCGGTAACCACCACCTCGTCCAAATCAGCATCGCTGGTCCCGGCACCGGACGACACGGTCGTGGCGGCCGTCGTGGCTGTCGACGTCGCTGCCTGCGCCAATCCCAAGGAAGGCACCATGATCGCGCCTGCTGAAACACTGATCGCCAGCCGAATGGCATTCGCCAAGATCCGCGACGACGTGTCGATATTGCTCATTGTGTTCCCCATGTCTAGTTAATCCAGCCGTTACCCATTAAGTTAGCTGGTCTAAGAATATTTCAGCTAACTTTACTAATATTTCAGTAAAGTTTACTAGAATTTATTAATTCCAGTCAATATAGCTACGCGAATTTTCGAATGACGGGGACCGGCAGGCTTTAGCAGGGGGATCGATGTTTCGAGAGATAAAGTCTTTGTTGGCGCCCGCAGAGGTCGAACGCCTGCGTACGCTGGGGTCCACCCTGCAATTCGTCGACGGCCGCGTGTCGAACCAAACAAACACGACGAAGAACAACTTACAGGCGGCGCGGGGCGCTGACCCGCGATACGCCGAATCGGTGAAGATCGTCACCGACGGCCTTGCTCGCTCGCGAGAATTTCGAGAGTTTGCCTTCCCCAAGCGCCTGTCGGAGCCGCTGTTGTCGCGTTATGACATCGGTATGAGCTACGGCGCCCATCCCGATTCCCCCTATTTGCCGGTGGCACCGAGTGGACTGCTGCGTACCGACCTTTCCGCCACGATTTTTATTGCGGACCCTGGAACCTATGACGGGGGAGAATTGGTGGTGTATCTCGGCAACCAAAAACTGACGTTCAAGGCGGGCCCCGGCGATGCCGTCGTCTATCCGTCGACGAAGTTACACGAGGTGACGAAGGTTACGCGCGGCAGTCGGCTGGTCTCCATCGTATTCATCGAGAGCATCATCGCCGATGAATACAAGCGTACCCAGATTTATGAACTGAATGAAATAGCCGCGCTCGAGGGCGCCAACATGAGCTGGGAAAATCGCATGCGCTTCGAGGTTGCCCGCAACAATCTCATGCGCATGTGGTCCGAGAGCTGATCCATGCGAACACGATCAATGAGCTTCCCTGCCCAGTCCTCCCGGAAGCGATTTTTGATATTATCTTACTAATCATTTAAATGTACGTCGCCGCGTCTGTTGGTGGCCGCGTCACTCCGGGTGAATCATGAACACTGTCGCCGGGTATCGTGTCATCGACCGCGCCACGCGCGACTTGCTCGGCGAAGGGCCGCTCTGGTCGGCACGTCGTGGTGCCCTGTTCTGGGTGGATATTCTTGCGCCCGCGCTAAGGTCGCTGGATCTGGGCAGCGGAGCCATCACGAGTTGGGACATGCCGGAGAAGATCGGCTGGGCTGTCGAATCGGCCGGCTCTGACCATTTTATCATCGGATTGAAGAGCGGGTTCGCGCATCTCGACATCGAGACGTCGGAAATCCGGCACATCGGCCATCCGGAACCCGATCGTCCCCACAACCGTCTGAACGATGCCAAGGTCGACCGGGCGGGACGCATCTGGGCCGGCACCATGGATGACCGAGAACTCGCCGCGTCGGGGGCACTGTACCGGTTGGGTCCGGACCTGACTTGGACGCGCCACGATGATGGCTATGGGGTCACGAATGGCCCCACCTTCAGTCCCGATGGAGCCACCGTCTATCACACCGACTCACTCGACCGGACCGTCTTTGCTTTCGATTTGTCCGCCGAAGACACTCTCATCAACAAGCGGGTATTCCTCCGCTTCGACGATTCCTGGGGTTACCCCGACGGCATGTGCACGGACGCGGAGGGCGGAATTTGGATTGCTCATTGGGGCGGTGGTCGGGTCAGCCGCTTCTCACCGAATGGGCAATTCGATCGGTCCATCGGCCTCCCCGCTTCCCAGATCACGAGTTGTGCCTTCGCCGGTCCCAACCTCGATCGCCTGTTCGTGACCTCGGCTGCCGTCGGTGTGCACGGCGAACCGATGGCCGGCGCTCTGTTCGAGGTCGAGTCGGGAACGCATGGCATCGCACCGACCCTGTTCGCGGGTTGATTCCATGGAGCCCCGCAACGCGCTGGGTCGCAATCTCACCTACGGGCTTCAGGACAGCCTGGGCCGGAAGATCGTCACTGGGCGTTACGATCGACAACCGTTTCCCACCGAGGCAGAGTTGGCGGACGAATATGCCGTCAGTCGTTCGGTGACCCGCGAAGCGGTCAAAATGCTCACGGCGAAAGGTCTCTTGAGCGCCCGACCGCGACAGGGCACCATCGTGCTGCCGCGCGCGTCATGGAACTTGTTCGATGCCGATGTGCTCAACTGGCTGCTCGAGCGGAAATTTTCCATCGATCTCTTGTTGCAATTCACGGATCTGCGAGCGGCCATCGAACCCGCCGCCGCGGAACTTGCCGCCACTCACGGGAATGCCGCCGCAACCGCGGTGATCGCCGCAGGTTTGACGCGCATGCGCAACGCCGCTCGTGGCGACGACGAGCCGCTCGAGTCGGATATCGCATTTCATGTCGCGGTGCTCAATGCCTCCGGTAATCCGTTCTTCGCCCAGTTCAAAGACGTCATCTCGACGGCGTTGCACACGTCCATTCGTTTCACGAACAAGATTGCCGGTCACACCGCGGATCTGCCTGCGCATCAGGCAGTTTTCGATGCCATTGCCGCGCGGGACGCGCCGGGTGCGCGGCGCGCCATGGAAGATCTGATGGCGCTCACCCGCCGATTCATCGTGAAGCCGCCGGCGCAACTTACCAGGCGCAATCTCAAGCGGCGGGGTCAGAGGCGATAGAACGCTTCGGCATTGGCGTGATAGAGCGGCGCGCGCGCCGTTTTCGCAACACCGGCGAGGCAGCCCTCCAGCGCCTCGAACCACCGTTCATGATTCGATGCGAGACGCAGCACCGGCCAGTCGCTGCCGAGCATGACTCGCTCGAGTCCGAAACAGTCGAGGACATGGCCCACGACAGGCCGCAGGTCGGTAGCCCGCCAATCGGCGAGGTTTGCCTCGGTGAGCAACCCCGAGATCTTGCAATGCACGTTCGGCAGAGCGGCGAGCTGTCGGATGTGCTCACGCCACGGATCGAGCACCCGCTCGCGGATCGCGGGCTTGCCACAGTGATCGAGCACGAAGCGTACCTCGGGGCAGCGGCGCACCAACTCGATCACCGCCGGCAGCTGATAATGTCGCACGCACAGGTCGAAAGACAAATCGAAGGCGCTCAACTCCCGCACCCCGGCAATGAACTCGGGCGTCAGGCAAAACTCTGGATCGGTTTCGCTTTCGATGTTGCGGCGAATCCCGACGAGCCGTGGGATCTGACTCAAGGCCTCGAGGCTGGGGCGCACCGCCGCGCCCTGCTCGACGGCCGCCCGTGCCACGATGCCATGGAGGCGCGGTTCGACAGCCGCGAGACCCGCCACCCACGTAGCCTCGGTCAGACTGCTCGCGGGCTCGCAGCCACACTCGACGAACACCAGTTTGGTTACATTCGGCAATGGCGCTTGCGCGGCGTATTCGGCCGGCAGGAACGCGCCGGCCAACGACGGCACGCTCGCGAGCCAGGGATAATTCACGCGCGACGGATCCCAGAAATGCACATGCGTATCGACAAGCGTCATTGGCGCCGACATGTCAAGCCCTCCGCTGTAGCGCGCCATCCAGAGTCACCACGCCCTCGGGCGGCAGCTTGATGCTCGCCGTCACCTCGCCATGCCGCAGCCGCAAGTGCCGCGGGGCGGTGCCGGCCCGGAACGTCACGGAGTCCAGATGCGATTGACTCCAGAGAATATCCACGGTCACGCCACCGCGAGCACGCAGGCCACGCACACGACCCGAGGGCCAGGAAGTGGGCAGCGCCGGCAGCACGACGATCTCATTCGTATGGCTTTGCAACAGCATCTCCGCGATCGCGGCGGGACCCGCGAGGTGTCCATCGACCTGATTCCATGCATCATTCAGCATATTCGCCGAGGTGGCGCGGGTAACCAGCTCCGCCAGCAACCGCGCCGCTTCGTCGCCCACCCCGAGTCTAGCCCACAACGCGGCACGCCAGGCCCGAAAACCCGAACCACCCGGATCGCCAGAGCCCCGCGCGACCAACGCCTTGCGGGCCGCCTCGGCGAGCTCTGGGGTACCTCGCGGCGTGATGGCGCTGCCCGGATACAGTGCATACAGGTGCGAACAATGACGATGCTCAGCCTCATTCTTGGCATAGTCTTCGATCCATTCCTGCAATTCACCGTTCTTGCCGATCTGTAACGGTGGCAAGCGCCGCGCGGCCGTCTCCACCTCGTGCCGCAGCCTCGCATCGACGCCCAAGAGGGTCGACAGCTCGACGAAGCGCGCGAACAGCGCGCTGAGAATTTCGATGTCCATGGTCGGCGCGTAGGTCATGAATCCCTTGGTGCCGTCGGCCATCACGTAATAATTCTCCGGCGACGACGAGGGATTGGTCGCGAGGCGCCCGGCGAACCGCTTGCCGGCCGGGATCTCCACCAGGAACCCCAGGAAAAACTCACACGACCCTTTGAGCAGCGGATACAACCGATGCCGCAAATACTCCTCGTCGCAACCGAAGTCATACCGCTCCAACGCTTCCAACACCAGCCACGCGCCACCCATGGGCCAATGTCCCCAAAATGCGTCGACCGGCGCGGCCGCCCGCCACAGATCCGTATTGTGGTGTAGTACCCATCCCGGGCAATCGTAATGCACCCGCGCGACCTCCGCACCCGTGACGCGTAATGCCTCGAGCAGATCCACCAACGGCTCCACGCACTCAGCCAGGTTGCCGGTCTCGGCCGGCCAATAGTTCATTTGCAGGTTGATGTTCGTGGTCATTTTCGACCCCCACCACGGCCAGAGGTCTTCGTTCCAAATGCCCTGCAAGTTGGCGGGCTGACCGCCGGGCCGCGACGCCGCGATCAGGAGGTAGCGCCCGAACTGATAGAACAGCGCAAAGAAATCCGGGTCGGTGGTCGCATCGAAATGCGCCATCCTCCGATCGGTTGGCGTGGCTGCGGCGGTCGTCGTGCTGGTCGCCGGGGCCGCGTCCGCACCTTCAAACTCGCCGTGGTCGATCTCGAGCTCCACGCGGCGAAACAAGGCCTGGTGATCGTCGGTGTGACGCCGGCGCAGTTCCTCGTAGGACCGGCCTGCCGCCGCATCGAGATCCGCGTTAGTGCGCTCGGCCGGATCGGCGGAGATATCGCGGTAATTGACGAAGCTCGTGGCGAGGCTCACGAGCACGATGATCTCGCGGGCGTGCTCGACGAAGATCTCGTCGGCTTGACGAGTCACACTCCCGCCCAGCGCGAGCACGCGAACCTGCGCGGCGAATTTCAATCCGGGTCCCGACCCATCGGCGGTCCAGGAACCCGGCGGGGCCTTGAGCGGGATCATTTGGCCGGACAGCAGCAAGTCGCCATTCGGCGTGAGCTCCACGCGGCTCTCCGGATGCGGGGTGGCGAGTGATAGCCGCACCGTCTGGCCGCCGGCGAGATCGCTGGTCAGGCGCATGACGAACACCCGGTCGGGAAACGAGGCGAAGGCTTCGCGCCGCGTCATCGCGCTGCCGAAGAATTCCGAAGGGTCGGTGCTGCACCTGACGCTCGCCAGCGCCGCGTCGATGTCGAGACTGCGCCGATACCGATCGAAACGCGGGTTCGACAGGAACTCGACATTCAAATCGCAAAACGGTTGATACGCCGGCAGCGTATTCGGTATCCCCATCATCTGATTCGCGAGCATCGCCGCCTGCTGAACCTCACCCCGAAAGATCAGCTCGCGCAATTCAGGCAGATGCGCGTGCGCAGTGGGATTGATGTAGGAATGCGGATGACCCGTCCAGAGCGTCGCTTCGTTCAATTGGACTCGCTCAGCGTCGACGCCGCCAAAGATCATTGCACCGATGCGGCCGTTGCCGAGCGGCAGCGCTTCGTTCCACGACAGCGCCGGCTTGTCATACTGTAGGGTAAGTGCCGAGGACTCTGCGTCGGCACTGCGCCTCTGCGCACCCTCCGCCCCGTGCTCTGCCCCCTGGGCCTGCCGCGACAGGCGGGTCGCCAGCAGCGTCGTGTACGCGGCCGCGAGGAAGTGGCGACGCTTCATGGACGAAGCTTCAGCACCCGAAGAATGATCGTCGTGACCTGGTTCGCTTGTACCCGCGAGCCGTCCGCCGTGTAGTGAATATTGCCGTCGTGCAGGTCCTGGTGCTCGAGCATCAGCGCATGCTGATCGTCGATGACACAGCCCGCTCTGGCCGCGTCCGCGACAGCGATGGTGTTGCGCGCGTCGATCCGGGCGTTGGGCGGCCCATCCTCGCTATCCGCGCGCACCGGTGTCGTGGTGGCGACGATGCACCGAGCCTTGGGCCATTGGTGCTTCACCGTCACGAGGAATGCGGGATAATGCGCTCGATAGTCCTCGTCCGAGTAAGTTCGTCCGTGCATGCCGTTGTTCACATGCACGACGTCAAAGTGGACTTGCGTCATTTTCGCGTAGGATTGGATCTGCTCGAGCAGCATGGCGCTACCGATCGCGGCGGAGGTCGCGAACAAATAGACGTTCGCCTTGCCCTTCAGCATATCCGCCGTCGCATCATAATAGCCGCGCGTGATCGAGTCGCCGAGCAGCAGTAGGTTGGGTAATCGATCATCGATGGCCAACGGCCGATCCGCCCACGTCCACTCGATCTTCTCGACATGCGCAAAGGGGTCGGCGGGCCGCGCGCGCGGCGCAAGCGCGAGAAGGCTTGCGGCCAGCATGAGGCAGGCTAGAGCTTGAAACCGCAACATGCGGCTCAGCCGAACGCCAATGACTGCATCGTGACCCGCCCCCTCCGGCCATTAATATCTTACTATTTTAAACTAATATCTCAAAAACGCCAAGCCGACTGACGGGTGGTCGCATGCTCCGCCCTGCATCAGCACATGCCGAGGATTCGATGCAGCGCGGCTTGAAAATGTGCCGACAAGGCGGCTTCGGCACGCTGTGCGTCGCGATCCTTGCAGGCCTCGAGAATCTCGATGTGCTCCTTGAGCGTGCGCAAGGCCAACGGTGCCGTCGTGAGACGATCGAGGCGGATCAGCGTCACGTAATTTTTCAGGCGTCGCGCGGTCGTTTCCACCAACGGATTGCGCAGACTCTGAATCAATTTGGCATGCAACTCCTCGTCGAGTTTCTCCAGTCGATTGCGTGAATCCTTGCTCATGCCGCCGACCGCGGAAGCCTCCCGCTCGATGCTTGCCATCAAATCCAAATGTGCGTTGAGCAGCGCCGCGATGGTCGACGCATCGCCGGTCTCGGCGAAGCGCTGCGCCGCCGCGCGCTCGATGATCGAGCGGAACTGGTACGTGCTGCGGGCGAGTTCGAGATCCGGGTTCAGAAACTGGATGCCGGTGCGCGCATGGATCGTCAGCACCCCTTCGGATTGCAGCACCCGCAACGCATCTCGCAGCGGTTGAATGGGAATATCGAGTAACTTCACCAGATCGTTCTGGGAGACGAAGGCGCCCGCCAGCACGCGACGGTCGAACAGAGCTTGCAGGATGGAGCGGTACGCCAGATCGCTCATCGTCCGGGGATCCGACGAATCCTTGCTGTGGCGGACTTGCGGAGTACGTCGCCGACGCGTCGCTGGCATATTTATCTCGACTTCTGATATCTTACTAGTGAGCCGTCGTCCTACGAAGTCTACCGAAACCTAGAACCTAATCATATGCAGATCGTCGACTATCGAATCACCCGAATGCAGTTCGCGCGCGACCGCAAAATCGGTGATAGCCAGGTGGGTACGGCCGAGGTGCAAATCGCGGCGCTCGAACTCCTGGGGCCCCCAGGCGTGGTGGGTTTGGGGTTCATGCAGTCGCTGTTCCATTCGCTGCCCGACGAAGCCGAAATCGATCGGATCTTCCGCGAGGAGGCCTGGCCGACTCTGCGCGGTCAGGAGGCCGGTGCGCTGGTCCATCGAGTTACGCGAACGCGCGGCGGCAATACGAGGCGCATGTCGTTGCCGTTCGAGGAGGCGCTGCAACAGGCTTGCTGGGACCTGTTCGCGAAATCGACGGGACTGCCGCTGTGGCGCTTGCTGGGTGGCCATGGAGCGCCGGTTCCGGCGTACGCCAGCGGCCTCGATTTTCACCTATCGGACGAGGACTTCACGGCCTTGTTCGCCAGGGCGGCAGAGATGGGCTTTCGCGCGTTCAAGATCAAGGTCGGTCATCCGGACCTCGATCGCGACATTCATCGCCTGGATTTGCTCAAGCGCACCGTGGGTGAGGATGCCACCGTGATGATCGATGCCAACGAGGCGTGGTCTGCCCGGCAAACTCTCCATAGCCTCGATCGCATGCGCAAGGCCGGACACGATATTCTGTGGGTCGAGGATCCGACGCTGCGCAATGATTTTGCCGGCCTCAAACTGATCCGCGACTCGATCGGACCCACCTTCTTGAATTCAGGCGAATACCTCGACGTCCAAGGCAAACGTAAGCTGCTCGAAGCCGAGGCGACCGACATGCTGAACGTTCATGGTCAGATCACCGACGTCATGCGCATCGCCTGGCTGGCGGCGGAACTCGGCATCCCCATCACGCTCGGCAATACGTTCTTGGAATTGGGCGTGAACCTCGCCGTCGCGCTGCCCGAAGTCGGCTGGCTGGAATACAGCTTCCAAAATTTCGAGCATTTGGTGGAGCAACCGTACACCCTGCGTGACGGCAAGATCTGGGGTTCGAACGCTCCGGGACACGGCTTGGTACTGAGCGAGGCCGCGCGCAAAGCCCACCACTGCCCCCACATCGTTGCCGCCGCGGATCTGCCGGCTGCTCCGCCGCAAATTCACCTCGGCACCCGCCTGCCTCGAGCCTGATGCGTCCTAGCGGCGAGCCCACCGGCGAGATCTCGCAGCCGGTCGGCACCCGGCAACGGTTCAGCTATGCGGCGAGCGACACCGCGGGCCAACTGCTTTTCACCGTGGTGTCGTTCTACCTGCTGAAGTTCTATACCGATATCGCCGGACTGTCCGCCCTGGTCGCAGGCAACATCTTGCTGCTTGCGCGCCTCGTCGATTCCTTGGATGCCCCGTTGTGGGGAATTGCGTTCGAGAAAGTCCACTCAAAATGGGGCAAGTCGCGACCCTGGTTTCTGTGGTTATGCGTGCCGTTTGCGTTGAGCGGTATCTTGACCTTCGCGACTCCCAACCTGTCGGACGCGAACAAGGCGATCTATGCGGCAGCGACCTACATCCTGTGCAGCGTGCTGTATACGGGGATCAACACGCCCGTGACGGCGATCCTGTCCGCGCTGACGGGTGACCCGCGGCAGCGGGTGGTCCTCACCACCTTTCGTATGGTCGGCTCGAAGGCGGGCGTCTTGATCGTGAATGCCACCTTGCTGCCCTGTATCGCCTGGTTTGGCCGGGGCGACGACAAACTCGGCATCATGCGCACCATCCCGATCTATGCCGCGGGTTCCGTGTTTCTGTACCTGATTGCTTTTCGCAATTTGCGCGAGAGAATTCCCGCAGCCGCCAGTCGCGTGTCGATACGCGAATCGTTCTCTGCCATCAGCGGCAATTGGCCCTGGATCATCATCGTCTCGAGCAGCCTGCTGTTCTGGATCGCCTTCATCGCGCGGATTTCGACCGTGCCCTACTTCTTCGAATACGTCTGGCATCGCGGCGATCTCGTGCCGTTGGCGAATGGCCTCGATGTGGTATCACTGGCCGCGATCGTCTTTCTGCCGTGGCTCTGTCGCCGGACCTCCAAACGCAATGTTTGGGCCTGGGGCCTCGCGGGAGCGGCGGGGTCGCAATGTCTGCTCTACGCGGGGATCGAAGCGCACTCGCAGACCTTGCTCTTCACGGGCTGGATCATCGGAATCCTGACGAGCGGCATGGCCATGGCCATGCCATTTTCGCTGCTGGCGGACAGCGTCGACTACGGGGAGTGGAAAACCGGTGTGCGGGCCGCCGGCCTGTTGACGGCCATCGGTGCGGCGTTCTGCCTCAAGGTCGGCAGCGGCTTGGGCGGTGCGCTTCCCGCCTGGATCCTGGCCGCGACCGATTATCACGCCAATGTGGCGCAAAGCTCGCATGCGATCGCCGGCATTATGTTCGCCTTCGTCTGGCTGCCGGCAATCTTCTATGCGCTTGCGCTGGTGCCCGTGCTGTTCTATGGACGGTATGAAATAATGGAAGGCCGGATTGCGGCAACATTGCGGAATCGACTTGCATGATCATTTCATCCGGCGGTGACTACCGCAAGGCCGCTCGCGCCAAATTGCCCCGTTTCCTGTTCGACTACCTCGATGGCGGCTCCTACGCCGAAGCCACGCTGCGCGACAACGTCAGTGACTTATCGTCGCTGGCCCTGCGCCAACGCGTGCTGCGCAACGTCGCCGACATCTCCTTGTCGGCAACGCTGTTTGGCGAGGAATTCGCCATGCCGGTAGGTTTGGCGCCGGTGGGCCTGGGCGGCATGTACGCGCGACGTGGCGAGGTGCAAGCGGCGCGCGCGGCGAAGCGCGCGCGGATCCCTCATATCATCTCCACGGTCTCAGTATGTCCCCTCGAGGAGATCATCCGCGACTCGGGCTGCGACGTTTGGTTTCAGCTCTATGTACTCAAGGATCGTGGCTTCATGCGCCACACGCTCGCGCACGCGCAAAGTTTGGGGGTCACCAAGCTCGTCTTCACCGTCGACATGCCGGTGCCCGGAGCGCGCTATCGCGACAAACACTCCGGAATGAGCGGGCGGTTTGGACCCTTGCGTCGCATCCTGCAGGCCTGCGGCAAGCCCGATTGGGCCTGGAATGTCGGCGTGCTCGGGCGGCCGCACGACCTCGGCAACATCTCGCACTATCTCGGCAAGCCGACTCAACTCGACGATTACATCGCCTGGTTGGGTGCGAATTTCGACCCCAGCATCGAATGGAAGGATTTGGAGTGGATTCGCGAGTTCTGGCGCGGTCCCATCATCATCAAGGGCATTCTCGATCCCGACGATGCGCGGGACGCGCTACGGTTCGGCGCCCAAGGCATCGTCGTGTCCAATCACGGCGGCCGCCAATTGGACGGCGCGCGCTCCACGGCCCGGGCCTTGCCGGCGATTGCCGACGCGGTCGGTGACCGCCTCACCGTCCTCGCCGATTCGGGGGTACGCTCCGGTCTCGATGTCGTCCGGATGCTGGCGCTGGGTGCGAAAGGCGTGCTGCTGGGACGCGCCTACATCTATGCACTCGCCACTGGCGGCGAGGCCGCGGTTACCAACCTGCTGGACCTGATCGAGAAGGAGATGCGCACCGCAATGGCCTTGACGGGCGTCAAATCCGTCAGCGAGATCGACGGCAGATTGCTCGCGACGTGAGGAGCCCGCGCTCAGGGGCGCACGTGCGCTCGCGGCGCGGCAGCCTGGGCGTCGTCGAGCAGTTTGTAGAACGCCGCCAACGAAATGGTGCGCAGCCCCGCCGGTAAAGCCAATTCCGCGCCCAGGCGCGCTGCGAGTGCCGCGGCTTCGCCCGGCTCCAAAGCTCGGGTGCGTACCGTCGCAAAGCACCGCCCGGGCCGTACCAACGCGTCATCGATGTCACCCACGTTTGGTAAGTTCGTGGTGAAAATGATTTTTCGTCCCTGTGCCCGCACCACGCCGTCCGCGATTGCGAGAAAGCGGTGCAAATCCACATTACCGCTGGCTCGCGGCTTCAATAGGTGATCCGCATCTTCGATCACGAAGGCATCGTGACTGCCGGTGATGAATTCGACGAAAATCTCGTCATTCTCGAGCGTTCGCTGATCGGCGGTGTAGAGCACCCTCGCGCTGTCCCCTTTGCGAGCGGAGAGCGCGGCCAGAATTGCACGAACGAGGCGGGTTTTGCCCGTCCCGGGCGGGCCTTGCAGGATGAGCACCGTCTCTGCGGACGAGAGATAGCGCGCCACGAAATCAGCGACCGGTTCGCTGAGCGTCGGGTAGGCTTCATTCAAGGGCTGCGGGTCGGCCATTTCATCGAATGAAGCACTGGACAATCCCGTTGGGAGTTGGAAGTGCCAATCGATGGTGAACATTTCTCTGCGCGCCAGTTGTTCCCCAATCAATTGCAGCAGCCGATCCCGTGCGCCTTCCAGCCGCTGGAGAGTGTCCGACCAGAAATCGAAGCTCAACGAGCAATAGTCGATCTTGCGCCGTCCACGCGCCGAGATGAACACGCCGGCCGAGTCGAGCAGCAGCGACGTTGCATCCACCCGGTGTGCCGTCATTCCCATGTTGAGCGCAAGATCGTCGAACAACTCGTCGATCGGACGCCGGGCGGCACAGCGCAGCGTGCGCTGGATCGCGTAGCTCATTGGGCTCGTATCGAAGGTCTGAATCGCGCGCAGTTGAATGAGCGTCTCAGCCAGGTCGCCCTGCAGCGACAAGTGCAGCGGCAACCCCCCATCGAGCTTTGAAATACCGTCGAGATCGAATTTAAACCGTTTCATGAATGCCACCCAGAAAAAAGCCCTTGGTTGTTACGCCAGGGGCTCTCAACAACGTGCGGCCGCCCGGCTCGAAACTGACGCTTCGAGCCGAACCCGAAGCGGTCAAATCAACAGATGACTAATCGTCGTATGCAGTGACCGTAAGGTCATTGGCCTTCTCCGAAGGAACGGTTGATCGCCAGCGGCGAATTCAGGGCCGCGTAGAATATCGCCGTCTTTGTAATTGTCAACAGGCTTCGCCATTCCCGTCACTAAATGCGGTGTTTCCACTGGGCGCTTGAGGCGTTTTCTGGCTATTATCGCCTCAATCAATGAGGTATTAATGACTCCGCCAAGAAAGCGCTCCCAACACTGGATATGGCGGCACCGACAATGGCCGGCATTTACTTGGGATACTGCTGCCTTATCGGCCCCCTTATCCAGAGCTCGTCGGGCGCAAGGTGAACTCACGGGCGTGGCACGCATGCTGGATTCGAAGCTCGATCTTTCCGCCCAGATCGAGATCCTGACACTCGAGGGTCAGACCACGAGCGCGATTGAAGGGGAGAAGCTCAATCCAGACTCTTTGCGCAGCTCCATTGCATGCCATCTCGGCCTGCCAACCGCGGGCCTTCCAAGACCTTCGCGCGCCGTGGATGGTCTCGTCGAAGTACTGCTCGACGCGACGCAACGATACCAGCAACCGCTGACGCTGCCGCGCCTGAAAGCTTGGCAGGCAGCGCTCTTTCCGATGGGTCGTTCGGGCTTGCTGGAAATCGGTGTTGGAAAACTTCGCGGCCGAGCCCCAATGCGGATAGTCTCAGGACCCATTGGCCGAGAACGTGTGCACTACGAAGCCCCGCCGCACGCTCGCCTTGGCCGAGAGATGCGTTCATTTCTCAAATGGTTCAATGTCCCGCCCACCGGCCTCGATGGATTGCTTCGAGCTGGCCTTGCCCACGCCTGGTTCGAGATCCTTCACCCCTTCGAGGACGGCAATGGTCGCGTGGGCCGTGCACTCCTCGACATGGCCCTTGTCCAGGACGAGAGCCGTTCGGTGCGTCTCTACAGTATGTCGGCGCGGTTCATGGACCAGCGCGATGCGTACTACACAGCGCTCGAACAAACTTCCGCGGGCGATCTCGACATCACACCTTGGCTCGGCTGGTTCCTCGAACAAGTGGAAGCGGCGATCCATTCAAGCGAGACTCTCGTTGGTGCGATCGTCCAAAAGGCGCGGTTCTGGTTATTGCATGCACAAAGCGAACTCAACGAACGCCAACTCAAAGCGCTCAATCGCATGTTCGACGCGGAGCCTGCGGGCTTCGAAGGCGGTATGACGAACAAGAAATACGCGGCTCTCACTAAATCGAGCCCGGCGACCGCGCAACGAGACCTGGCGAGCCTTGTCGAAAAGGGCTGTCTCGTTTTGGTCGGCGCGGGTCGGAGCGCGCGCTACGAGTTAAAAATTTCTTGACACTCCGAAATATCGGCGTAGATTGCGCGCCCCTATGAATCACAAATCAAACAACTTTTGCACGCGGCAGCGCTCGGCGCTGCAAGTCTGCGCAGGGGAAACATCTCATCCCTGCGATGCACGCCCGCGCGCAGTGGAAGCCTTGATGAGTTAGTCCCACATCGACGGAGTTGCGGGGCTGACCCTATGGCAGTCCCCGGAACGATCTCTCACGAGACCCCGGAAGGCACTGCCGACCGGGGTCTCGTCGTTTTGGACGTCGAGAAGTCTGTGCCGAAAACGAGAAGGAGCATTAGGGACCACCGTTTCCGGTGGTCCCATGTCGAGGTCGAAACATCGATCGTGCAGCGATAGTGGGTTCATACGCCCACCTGGCCCGCTTGAGCCCCTAATCGGGTTGCACAGGCGAGTACCGCACGAACGCTCTGTTTCATGCCACCACAAGTTAGCTCAGATGGTAGAGCAACGGTCTTAGGAAACCGTGTGTCGCGGGTTCGACTCCCGTACTTGTACCAGTCTCGAAAACTGGGACTTGATGGTGTTGACGCGAGGCTTGGCGCCCCCGGCCAATCCCTCGCATCGAGGTGAACTTCGGTGGGGACTGATGTGCATACCGACATCGGATCCTGCACGACGCGTGAACGCTTTGAGCGGTGGGAAGCGCGGTGTTCGCTCCGGTGGCCGCTGAGTGACTAGTCGATGAGAGTGCGGGTTTGCTCCTGAGAGAAACCGGTCCGAGGGTCGACGACGGCAGCGAATCGGCTTGACGAATTCCGTGGCCGCCACAGGCCCGCGGGCTTGCGTGAAGTGAACCTCGACCTGTTGGATGGCGGCCGTACATGGGGTACGGCCGCCGCGGTGAGGAGAAGAGAGATGAGCGCGATGATGGGAATGAAGCGAATCACGATTGCGCAATACGAGCGCGCACTGCTGTTTCGTGAGCGCAGCTTCGGGGCAATCCTCGAGCCGGGCGTGCATTGGTTGTTCGATCCACTGAACCGGATCGAGATCAAGGTCTATGACTTGGCGGTGGCGGAGTTCGAGCACCCGCGCGTCGACGTGCTGATGACCGAGGCGCGTGCGCTGATCGAGCGGCACTTGATGATCGTCGAATTGGGCGACCGCGAGGTCGGTCTCGTCTACAAGAACGATCGATTGGTGTCGGTGTTGCCGCCGGGCAAGCGTCAGCTGTACTGGCGCGGACCGGTCATCGTCAGGGTTGACGTGAAGGATATCTCGCGCGATTTCGTGCTTGAGGGTGACACGGCCCGAATCCTGCTGCGTGCCGGGTCTTCGGTCGCGAACATGGCGGCAATCGGCTTGGTCGAGGTGCCGGATACGTCGGTTGGTCTGCTGATCGCGGACGGCGAACTGCGTCAGGTTCTGAAGCCAGGGTTGACGGCGTTCTGGAAGTTCCAGCGCAGCGTCAAGGTGGAGTTGGTGGATTTGCGCTTGCAGACGATGGAAGTTGCGGGGCAGGAAATCCTGACTCGCGACAAGGTGAGCTTGCGGGTCAATCTGACGGCGCTCTGGCAGGTGCAAGACGCGGTTCAGGCCCGGACGCGGCTCGTCAATGCCGTCGACTACGTCTACAAGGAGCTTCAATTCGCGCTGCGCGAAGCGGTGGGCGCCCGCACTTTGGACGAGTTGCTCGGCGACAAGGGAGCGTTCGATCGCGAGATCAGCGCCATCGTGGCCGCGAAGCTCGAGGGCAATGGCGTGGTGGTCCGTTCGGTGGGTGTCAAGGACGTCATCCTACCGGGTGAGATGAAGGTGATCCTGAACCAAGTGGTGGAGGCGGAAAAGGTCGCGCAGGCGAACTTGATCCGAAGGCGAGAGGAAACGGCTGCGACTCGCTCGCTGCTCAACACCGCGCGCTTGATGGATGACAACCCAACGCTGTTGCGATTGAAGGAATTGGAGACGCTGGAGAAGGTGACGGAGAAGATCGACACGTTGACGGTCTTCGGCGGCCTTGAAGGCGTGTTGAAGGACGTCGTGCGGATTCAGGTGCCGGGTGCCTGAGCGTCATGACAGTGAGGTGCCCGGCGGCGATGAGGCCGCCGGGTTTTGACGCTGTACGTCCTGCCGCTTATAGGCGCAACCATGGTTGCGCCTAGAATCGATTATTGCGTCTACACCTGTTCTGGGCCTATGAGCGATCGGCCGCGCGCTACGCCGCCGTTCGTCAATCGCTCGGTGAGCCTGATCCTTTCCGGCTTCGCTATCGGGAACAGTGTCGCGAACTTCTTGCCGACCTCGTGCGGATGCGGATCGAACGCAAGGATGTCGCGACAAAAATCGCGGCTTGGTCGAAGGAGAAAATCGACTCCCGCGACCGCCGGCATTTCGGCGAGATCGTCGAGACTGAACTCATCGGCTTGCACGAAGGCAATTTCGCCCGTTATCGAATCCGTCCCTCGGAATTCGCAGCCTGGCGCAAAGTCTGGGACGCCAGATGACCGGCATGCCAGCAGCGCGCGCGTGCTTCCACCCGCCTGACTTGGATTGCACTTGCACTTATAATTGCAACGCTCCAGGTAGATACTTGTACAATTGTACTATAATGCTATGATTCCGCATGGAAATCGTTATCGACACCTCCGCCCTACTGGCGGTCGTCGCGCTGGAACCGGAGAGAGCCGAGTTAATTCGTCTTACCAAGGGCGCGACATTGGTGGCGCCCTCCTCGGTGCACTGGGAAATCGGCAATGCACTTTCCGCCATGTTCAAGCGCAAGGCGATTGAGTTGGACGAGGCCATGCGGTTCTTGGAGGCCTATGCCAACATACCGCTCAGGCTGCTCGACCCGCCGCTTCGGCAAGCCGTTCATCTGTGCCGGGACTTGAATGTTTACGCATACGACGCTTACATCATCGCGTGCGCAATAAATCAGCACGCTCCGATCCTCAGCCTGGACAAGGTCTTAGTGGAGCGGGCACGAACTCTTAAGCTCGACGTCTTGGAGGTAAAGACCACATGAAGGCCTATACGTATTCCGAGGCACGAGAGAATTTTGCTTCGGTACTGGAAGAAGCTGAACGCAATGGGGCGGTTGAGATTCGGCGGCGCGACGGCGCAGTCTTTCGTTTGTCGCCCGCTCCAAAATCAAAGTCGTCGCCTCTGGACGTTCCCGGTGTGAAGCTCCGGTTGAGCACAGATGACCTGGTGACGGTGGTCCGTGAAGAACGAGAACGTTCTAGGCGATAGGTCGTGTGCCCAATACCTCCCATCCCGGCCAGGGATCACGCAACCACGTTTTCGTTCGATTGCGCTTACCCAGCCTTTCCCAAAATGCCGCGACGGCACAACTTGGCCGAGTTATTGATTTGGTGGTGAGGGAGGGACTCGAACCCTCGACCCCGGCATTATGAGTGCCGTGCTCTAACC
>Ga0116226_10000146_pt1 | contig 53206 bp, 40 predicted proteins | sample S1TSphfallax_FD_89692 | JGI IMG/M metagenome (GOLD analysis project Ga0116226, IMG submission 89692) | Host-associated microbial communities from peat moss isolated from Minnesota, USA - S1T2_Fa - Sphagnum fallax MG | ecosystem: Host-associated > Plants > Peat moss > Unclassified | place: USA... | reverse complement strand
CCGTTGACAGTGATCGACCAGCGACCCGCCTGATCGCCCTTTAGCTCATGAAGGCGCCAGCCTGGAATCACCGCAAGGTCCCCAGGTTGTGTCGCGGCATCGAAAGCGGTTAGTTGCGTGCGCAGCCTCTTGTCATGATTGGGCTGGATGCCAGCTTTGGAGCCCGTGCGATAAAAGCGCTCAAGCCCGCCGTGACAGGATGTCTTTATCAAGAGACACTGTATCCTGATAGGATACAGGATACAATCACGTGGCGTTTCGAGGCCGGTGAGAGGCTGACTTTCACGTGCAAGTCTGGCAGCCTGCTAAGGTCCCTGGACCTTTTCGGCGTCTATCGCCCTCAAGCGGAATTTTCTGGCGGTAGATTTGACGGTAAGTTTGGCGTGGCCTCAGCGGAAATTCAGTTACGCTGATGCGCGAGGCCCGCTGCACAGCTGGTACGAAGAGGCTCTGAGGGCAAAGTGGCGCAGGCCGCAGGACATCAAGGATCAGTTCGCGAGCGCGAGCATCTGCGGCAACAACCGCGTCGTGTTCAACTTGGCCGGCAACAAGTATCGGCTCGTGGTCGAAGTGCAGTACCAGGCGGGAATCGTCTGGGTGAAGTTCATCGGAACACATGCGCAATATGACCGCATCGATGTGGAGACCGTGAATGACTATTAAGCCGATCCGAAACGATGATGATTTGAAGCGGGCATTTCGCCGCCTCGAGAAGATCTTCCAGGCCGAGGAGGGCACTGCTCAGGCTGACGAGCGCGATGTACTGGTGACGCTCGTCGAGGCCTATGAGAACAAGCACTTCGACTTCGGGCCCGCGGACCCGGTGGAGGCCATCAAGTTCCGTATGGAGCAAGGCGGCCTGACGCCTCGTGACTTGGAGCCTTTCATCGGTCCGAGTGGGAGGGTTTCCGAGGTGCTGAACCGCAAGCGGCCTCTCAGCCTGCGGATGGTCAAGCGCCTGCACGACGGGCTGAAAATTCCGTATGAGAGCCTGCTGACTGAGGTGTCCTAATTGCGCCGTTACCCACGTACGCCGATGTGACGGCAATGCCCAATGAGTCAATCGCTCGTCGATTGTTGGCGGAGGCGCTGGGATCCACTGTGCTGGCCGCAACCGTGGTCGGTTCCGGTGTCATGGGCGAACGTCTTAGCGGCGGAAATACGGGTATCGCACTGCTGAGCCCAATCAGTGGCGCTCATTTCAACCCAGCAGTTTCCGTAGTCGAAGCCGAGCGGGGTCGGCTGGCATGGCGAGATGCGGGACTCTAGTCTGGAATCCAGACACTCGGGTACTGCGCCGGCGCATGGCTTGCACACTTGATGTTTGAACTACCGCTAGGGCAGCTTTCCGCGCACGTTCGAACCGGCCCGGCACAATGGGTGGCGGAGGGTGTGGCGAAATTCGGCTTGCTTCTCGTCGTGATGGGTCACCGCGGGGCGTATGCCGCGCTGGGCATCGCCCGCATGCTGTTCCCCGCCCGAGCGGCGAGACCTGAGGTCCTGCATGTTTGAATGTGTCTCCGTAACGATTTACCACAATCCCTCCTGTGGAACGTCACGCAATGTACTGGCGTTGATCCAAAACGCAGGTATCAAACCTACGGTGATCGATTACCTCAAGACTCCGCCCGATCGGGCGACACTTGAGCTGCTGATTGAAAACATGAGCATTCGACCGCGTGACTTGCTTCGTCAAAAGGGAACCCCCTACGAGGAACTCGGCCTCGCAGCGGAGCACTGGACCGACGCTCAGCTCATCGACCAGATGCTGGCGCATCCTATCCTCATAAACCGCCCGATCGTGATCACACCTTGGGGCGTGAAGCTCTGTCGGCCATCGCAAGTTGTCCTAGACATACTTCCGCTGCCGCAACACAGTCTGTTCGCAAAAGAAGACGGAGAACTGCTAATCGATGATCGACGCCGGCGGGTAACTTCGGCATCTAATGAACGAGATTCCGAGCTGGTGATTCGCCCGACGCTACCAGATGACGCAGAGCAGATAGCGGAGATCTATAACCATTACGTACGGACCAGCACTATCACGTTTGAAGAAACCGTAGTCCCAGCGCCAGAAATGGCCGGCAGAATCCTTGAAATCCAATCAACCCCGCTCCCCTGGCTAACAGCCATGAGAGGCGCTCGTATCGTCGGCTACGCCTATGCAGGCAAATGGAAAACGCGGTCGGCGTATCGTTTCGCGACAGAAATCACTGTGTATGTGGGCCCTGGGCTGGAAGGGACCGGGGTCGGATCGGCGTTGTATCGGCAACTACTCGCGTCACTTAAATCAAGTGGTGTGCATGCAGTGATAGCGGGAATCGCATTGCCGAATCACGCGAGCACTCGATTGCATGAGAAATTCGGATTCAAAAAGGTCGCGCACTTCCAGGAAGTCGGATTCAAGTTCGAACGTTGGGTTGACGTGGCTTATTGGCAACTGGTCCTCTAGCGCGGATGTCCTGGTGACGCTCGTCTAGGCCGACGAGAGCAAGCACTACGACGTCGGGCCCGCCGGCGCCCGAGGTGTTTGGGCGCCTGCAGTTTATGCCGGTGCTCACTGACTTCTTTCGGTCGAACCCCGAAGTAAGGGTCCGGCTTGCCCTGGACCCCGCGCCGCGTCGTCTGCGAAAGCCCCAAGTACCTGTCCACGAGAAGAACGCCGGAGCGGAAGCGGTCGTACCGCCATACTTGCCCACCTTGACATTAACGTTCTAAACGTTAATGTATTTAACGTTATGGACGTTAATAATCGTAACCAACTGTTTTTGAATGGTAAAATAGATCGAGATGATCTGTGGCCGAAGATCACAGAATATCGCGATCAGCCATTTACGTTTCGTTTCAGTTTCGGGCTCGACGAGCTGCCGACTGAACCCGGCATCATTCTGATTCGAGGGCCGCGGCAATTCGGCAAAAGTACGTGGCTCGAGCTTGAGATCAAACGAACTCTCGAGACGCATGGCGCAGGATCGGCGTTTTTCCTTAACGGCGATAATGTCACCGATGCGGACGAATTGGAGATTCGTGTGGCGGAGGTGGTCACGCTATTTCGCCCCGATATCGCCGTGCGGCGGCTGTTTATCGATGAAATATCGGCTGTGCCCAACTGGGAGCGGGCAATAAAGCGCCTCGCCGATCGCGGTCTACTTCGCGACGTACTCGTTATCACTACGGGTTCGAAGGCGACTGACATCCGTCGCGGCTCCGAACGGCTTCCCGGCAGGAAAGGAAAGCTCGCGCGGACCGACTACCTATTCACTGGGGTGTCTTACAAGGACTTTCACGCCCAGTTCCGCGCGGAGTTGGGAGTTGATACTTGGAAAGCCTATCTGTTGAGCGGCGCGTCGCCGATTGCCGCGATGGAGATTCGGCAGCGAGAGCGGGTACCAGAGTACTTCTTTGAGATTATTCGTGACTGGATCATCGGCGAGATTGTTAGAAGCGGACGGTCGCGACAGTTTCTGCTCGCATTGATGCGAACTCTTTTCGCCCAGGGTGGCTCACGAACGGGATATCTGAAGCTAGCGCGCGAGTCGGGTCTCGCGAACAACACACTTGCTGCAGAGTATGTCGAACAGCTGTCGGATCTGTTGGCGGTTATTCCCTCGTGCCAATGGGATGCCGACAAAGACGTGCCGCTCCAGCGTCGGCCCGCAAAGTTTCATTTCGTCAATCTTTCCGTTGCGCTTTCCTTCAGCCCGAACAGAATGACGCAGATTAGTGATTTCGATGCTCTTGAGTCCCAGGAGCGGGCAAAGTGGATCGAATGGCTTGTCGCTCAGGAGCTCTTCCGGCGGCAATGTATCGCCGGTGTGGAAGACCCGGAGGCCATTTGGTATTGGGCATCAAAGGAGCATGAGATCGATTTTGTGGATGCCGGCAAAAACCTGTACGAAGTAAAATCAGGTCGGTCAGGTCCGTTGGACTTCCTGTGGTTTGCGAAGTCGCTTCCGAAGCGCACAGTACTCTCCATTGGGAACGGTGAGTTTCAATCTGCCGTTGTCAAAGGAATTACGATCGAGCAATTCTTGCTCGCCGATGGGTTCTCACATCCTTACCCAGGACAAGTCGACAATCCTGACATCTACAATGAATACGGGCGCTTTTCCTGAACCGCCTTCGCGCCCCCCACCGGAATTATTTGGATGGCCGCCTTTTCCCGTTACATCGGCATTGATTATTCTGGGGCCGAGACGCCGGAAGCCAGTCTCAAGGGCCTTCGCGTCTACTGCGCCGTCGGCGAATCCGTGGCGAACGAGGTGCCGCCGCCGCCGAGTTCTCGCAAGTACTGGACCCGACGCGGTCTCGCGCACTGGTTGGCCGCCCAGCTCGCTGAAGACGTACCGACGATTGTCGGCATCGATCATGGGTTTTCGTTTCCGCTGCGCTATTTTGAAGTGCACCAGCTGGCGCCGGACTGGCCTACGTTCCTCGAAGATTTTCAGCGCCACTGGCCCACGGACGCAGAACACACTTATGTCGAGTTCGTGCGTGACGGCCTGGCGGGCAATGGCGTTGCGCGTAACGGTAATGCCCGTTGGCGCAGGATCACTGAACAACGTGCCGGATCGGCCAAGTCGGTGTTCCATTTCGACGTCCAGGGTTCGGTGGCCAAGTCGACTCATGCTGGCATCCCCTGGCTGCTTTACCTGCGCAAGTTACTCGGCGACCGCCTGCATTTCTGGCCGTTTGATGGTTGGTCGATCCCCGCAGGAAAGTCTGCTCTCGCTGAAGTTTACCCTTCGCTGTGGAAGCAGAAATTCGCCGCGAATGATCGATCACCGGACCAACAAGATGCGTTTGCGGTGGCTTCGTGGCTCAGTGAGACCGATCGGTCCGAGCAGCTGCCGCGGTTTCTTCAGCCAAACCTGACACGACCCGAGCGCACCGTGGCTCAAGTTGAGGGCTGGATTCTCGGCGTAGAATGAGCAAGACACCGCCTTCATTTTCTAGAGTGGCGACCGGCAGCTTTGAGTATCCTTCATATTGCCTGAATGGATGCATTCGCCATCGAGAGCATTATGGATAAAGCTGCATTGACGTGTTTGTCAGTCCTCGCCTGCGCCGTCGCGGCGCCGGTATACGCCGCCGAACAGTCAGCGGCGCCACCGACCGACGGTGCGACCCTCGTGGAAACGTACAAAACGCTCCATGCCCATCCCGAATTGTCGCACCACGAGGAGCAGACCTCGGCCGTGGTTGCACGCGAGCTACGTAAGGCAGGTTACACCGTCACGGACCACATCGGCGTCTACCCGGACGGCAGCAAGGCATTCGGAGTGATTGGCCTGCTCAAGAACGGGGCCGGTCCGACACTGCTGATTCGTGCGGATATGGATGCGCTGCCCATCATCGAGGAGACGGGTGTTCCCTATGCGAGTCACGTGACGACGAAAAATAGCACCGGTCAGACCGTCGGCGTGATGCATGCCTGTGGTCACGACGTGCATACCACCGTGCTCATCGGCACGGCTCGAGCTCTGGCATCGGCCAAAGCGCAATGGCACGGCACACTCATGATGCTCGCGCAGCCTTCGGAGGAGAGCATCGACGGCGCAAAGGCCATGTTGGCCGATCACCTGTACGAGCGATTCGGCCGACCGGACATGATCATAGGGCTGCACGACAGCAATCGCTATCCGGCCGGCGCGGCGGCCATCACCAGCGGCCCCGCGATGGCGAGCTCCACCTCCATCGATGTCACGATTCGCGGCATCGGAGGCCACGGCTCCGCGCCGCAGGATGGCCGGGATCCCATCGTCTTGGCGGCTCTGTTCATCACTCAGCTACAGACCATCGTCAGCCGTGAGGAGGATCCGCGCGATCCCGCCGTCGTCACGGTGGGCGACATCCACGGAGGCACCCGGCGCAACATCATTCCCGACTCCGTCAAACTCGAGTTGACCACCCGCGCGTTTTCTTCCAAGAGCCGGCAGGTCATCATCGATGGGGTGCGCCAAATGGCGCTCGGCATCGCAACCTCGGCCGGCTTGCCCCCCGATAAGGCGCCCATCGTGACGGTTCTCGATGATGAATCGACACCGGTGCTCTACAACGATCCCGGCCTCTCCGCGAAGGTTAAAGCGAGTTTGGTGGAGTCTCTGGGCAGTGGCAGCGTCTTCGACAGCGAACCGCTGACGGGCAGCGAGGACGTCGGTGTATTCGGGTTGGAAGGACACCAGATTCCCGTGGCGTTCTACTGGCTGGGCGCCATGTACCCCGATCGTTTTGCGGCGGCGACCGCCGCAGGGGGCTTTCCGCCGGGAATGCATACCAGCAAATTCGAGCCCGACCCGGAGCCGACGCTCGCAACGGGGGTAAAATCATTGACGGCTGCAGCGCTTTCGCTCTTGCGATAGGCTGGGCGTGGTCGCGGTCGAAGCAGAGGTGGGCGACGATGCGTAACATCATCGGCGGCGTGTTCCTGACGCTTGATGGCGTGATGCAGGGCCCGGGCGGACCCACCGAGGATGTCACCGGCGGTTTCGACGACGGCGGCTGGGTGTTCAAAGTTTGGGATAATGCCGCGGGTGATGCGATCGGCGCGCTGTTCGCGGGTGAGTACGATTTGTTGCTCGGTCGCAGGACCTACGACATCTTCGCCGCCTATTGGCCCTATGTGAAAGGCGACGGCGCGGCGATGGGCGAGGCGTTCACCCGTGCGAACAAGTACGTGCTGACACGCGGCGACCAGCCGCTCGAATGGGCGAATAGCCATCGATTTACGAGCATCGACGATGTCGCTGCGCTCAAGCAGGGCAACGGGCCCGATCTCATCATCCAGGGATCGAGCACAATTTATCCGGGGCTGCTCGCTGCCGGGCTGATCGACCGGCTGGTGCTGATGACCTTTCCGGTGACGCTGGGCAAGGGCAAGCGGCTGTTCGGCGCCGACACCCCGACCACGATGCTCAAGATGGTCGATCACAAGGTCACGGCAAAGGGCACCGTGATCGCGACTTATGAGCCGAGCGGCACCCTTCCCGCGTTTCCGCCTTTCGGTCCGCAACCGAGCACAAGCTCGCGCGAGGCGGAACGTCAGCGCCGTATGGCGGAGGGAAGCTGGTGAGCTATCGCGGTGTATCCCATCTTGTCGTCCTCCTCGTGGGAGCCTTTTCGTGTACCGCTGTCGTGGCGTCCGAGCCAGCCTCCCTTTGCCAGGAACTGGCCGCGCAAGTGCGGCAGTCCGCGCCCGCTGCTGCGGAAAAAGCGTTGAGCACGGGGATCGCTATTGCCCAGTCGGAGTCGCCCGACCGCTGGGGACCGCGGGAGACGGCGATGAACGCTCTATTGCGGAAAGTTCTGGAAACGAAGGGCTTTTTGTCCGAAGAGGGGCCTGGCTCGATCATGGAACTCGAGCATTTGGCAGATACGCCGCTGTATATGGGCAGCGTCGTGGCGGGAACCGCCGAATGTCAGGCCGCGGCGTTTGCCACGTTCTCTGCCGACGGCGTACCGCGCGTCCTGCCCGAGCCGGCGGGTTATACGGGCACGTGCTGGAACATGCAGGGGAGCCTTGCCAGGGTGCTCGGCCATCCGGCGTATGTGGAAACCGGAACGGTGAGTTCGACGTCGGCCGACGCGCTCGTGCGCGTCTCGCCTTGGAAGGGCAAGGACTGGGCCGCGCCATGCCAACTCACCGTGGAGTTCAATTACACGCTAGAGCTCGCTCGGCAATTCTGCAGCGAGGGCGCGCCGTGTGGGGCGGCCGGCGCGGTCGCTCTCGGCATCGCGCAGACGTACCTCAACTACAGCTCCATGCAGCAGCCGTCGATGCGGCCTCTGGACGACGACGTAGTTCCCGATTTAATCGGCGGGGCCGCCGGCATCGGGGGTGGACCCCAGGCTCAGGCAATCGTAAACGCCGGGTGGCGCGCCTTGGCACGTCGACAGCAAGCGAATCTTCCGGGCGTGTCACCGCAGTTCAGCACCGTGGCCAGCGTCTTTCCGACATTCGGTTACGAAGGGCCGAATGGCGGCTGGGACTATGGGTTTTCCTATGTGAATTTCGTGCTCTTCCCTCTGCTGCTGGATGGGCGCCTCTATCTGGGCGCGGTGGGTCACAACGGGTGGGGCTGGCGCGAGGGCACGAACATCCTATTCGCCGTGTATGTCGCGCCCGGTGCCGACCAAGATGACCTCGTGCCCGTTGCAGGCTTTCTCATCGAGCGTAAACCGAGTGCATTGCGGGGCACCGTGGTCGCCGAGGGTGGGTCCGCGATCCCCGCAAGATAATCGCACGTAAGTAGATCAACGCGTGCCGAGGAACTCGTCATAGTCCGATATGAAACGCTCCGGCACTTCGAAAAAAGGCAGCGCGCCGGCCGGGTAGACGGAGAAGCGCCAGTTGCCGCGCGCCTCGAGCCAGCGGCGGCCGCGGTAATCGGTGAAGTCGCCGCGCACGCCGTGGGAAAGCCAGACCGGCTGCGTGAGGGACTCGTAGACCGACAGGATGTCGGCGCTGAACAGGCCGGCCGAGAGGAAGTAGAGCGGTGCATGCTCGGCGCCCGGCAGTCGCGCCGTGAGTACATCATAGGCCCACAGCTGCTCATCGATCGCCTTCGAACCCCAAGTGCGTTTGAGGAAGTAGCGGATCACGGCCGGTCGTGTCAGGGCGCGATACAGTGCACCGCCCCAGCCCGGACCGCGCAGCGCCCGATACAGCCACGGCAGGCCGCGCGTCGCGCCCGGCGGACCGCGGCGCGGCACGTTGCCGCGCAGGCCCGTCGGGCTCACGAGGGCGAGCCGGCCGAACCGGTTTGGAAATTCCGAAGCCGCCCGGGCCAGGAACTCACAGCCGGTGGATACGGCGAGTGCGTCGACTGCCCCGCCAGCGCCGCGCGCGGCGATCGCATCGAGCACCTGTAGTAGCGCATCGGTCATCAGCCGCGGCGAATAAACGCGATCGCTGCGCTCGGAGGCTCCGAATCCGGGGAGGTCGATCGAGTACACGGTGCGCGACGCACGATAGTGCTCATGCAGGGGCCTGACTTCCGCCGCCGAAGCGGCTGCGTTGACGCTGTGGACGAGCAACAGAGGCGGACCGGAGCCCGCTACGTAGCAGGCAACACGCCCTGCGCCGCCCTGCGTATCGAAGCGCTCGCCGCTGACGGCGGGCGGCAATTCCACGTCGTCGTTGGTTGTCTGGGGTACCTGCATGTGAGAATCATAAGGTACCGCGTTTGGAACTGCCCGTGTGTACCGCTGTATGCGCCGTCGGCCCAGCGGGTCATTCGATTCTGGTGCAAAATGACGACCGGGTTTTCTCGAGCAGGAGCGGGTTTGGCGGCATCCACAGAACGATGGGCGGGGCATCTACCATCCGACCATCCAGAACGACGGTGGCTCGCCGACGAAGTCCATGCGAGGCCACCTGAGGCGCTCGAATCGCCGGCCCGGGCGAGTCACATTGCTCTGATGGTGACCCCGGACCTGCGTCAGCGCGAAATCTCTCACGTGCTCGAGCTCTGCAAGACCCTGGGCGTATCCGGGCCCTCGGGCGAATCCACGCACTTCACCGCCGATCTTCAGGGAGTGCGCCTCAAATGGGAGCGCCACGGTGAATTTTCCAGCTACACCTTTTATGCCGCCGGCATCGAGCCTGCAGCCGGCGTCGACAGCGCTGCGTTCGCGGAACCCGCGGTATCGATGTTGCCGCCAGATTGGGTGGCCACCATTCCCGGCGAGACCATTTTCGCCGCGCACGCGAACTTGATCGGCGCCAAACAAGCGGAGCCGGACCCGGATCTTCTGACCGCTCATTTCTATGGCAATACGGTGATGGGTGCGACCATCGGCGGCGGCACGGGGATGGCATTCTCCGATTTCAAGATTCATGCGGACGGATTCTCGCGATTTCTCGTTTTCGATCTGAATTTCACGCCGCGTCAGGCCGGCCGGATGATTCAGCGACTATTCGAGATCGAGACCTATCGAATGATGGCAATGCTGGCTCTACCTGTGGCGCGGCAACAGTCCCAGGTCATCGTCGAGGTCGAGCGCTCGCTAGCGACCCTGACGGACGATATCGCGCGGCAGAGCGCCGCCGACGAGACGCTACTCGATCAGTTGACCAACCTGGCAGCCGAGGTCGAGCGCTGTCTGGTACAAAGCCAGTTCCGGTTCGGCGCCTGCAAAGCTTATCACGTGCTCGTCATGCGCCGGATCGCCGAACTACGTGAGCAACGCTTGGTCGGTTTTCAGACCATCGAGGAGTTCATGATCCGGCGTTTCTCACCGGCCGTGGCGACCTGTGCGAGCACGGCGCAGCGACTTCACGACCTGTCTGAGAGGGTCGCTCAGACCAGCGCGCTCCTCTCGACCCGCGTCGACATCGTGCGTGAAAAACAGAACCACCGGCTCCTCGATTCGATGAACCGCCGCGCGCGATTACAGCTCCGACTGCAGCAGACGGTGGAGGTCATTTCCGTCGTGCCCATCACCTATTACGTCGTTGGTCTGCTTGGTTACCTGTCGCGAGCCTTGCACGCCGCCGGCTCATCGATCGAGCCGGATCTCGCGGAGGGCATCGCCATTCCCGTGGTCGCCGGGCTGGTCATCTGGGTGGTGCGCCGAGCGCATCATCAACTGGCCGGCAAACACAGTGCGGAAGAATTGGACCTATGAGTGCGCGGCTGCTCGCCGCTCTTTTACGCGGCGGCGCACACCCGAACGGGTATGGACTTATATGCCGGCGTGCCGCTTTGCGTATCTTGGTGATCTAGCGGCAACAGGCAGTTCGCCTCCGGATAATACGCGCCGACGCACCCGCGAGCGATGTCGTAGACGATGGCGGTGACGCCGTCGAGACGCAGCGGTTCGCGCGACGGAATCAACGAAATGACATCGACCACGTCGCCGTGTTCTATCGCGCATTCCTGCATATCGGTCTCGTTCATGAACAGCACGTCCCGGCGCCCAAACACGCCGCGGTAGCGATCGCCGAGTGCGTAAATCGTCGTATTGTATTGATCGTGACTGCGCAGCGTCGTGAGCATGAAGCTGGCTGCGCCCGCCACCGCGTTGTGGCCCGTTCGAGCCGCATAGGTGATGAATTGCGCCTTGCCGGACGCCGTGCGCCAGACTCTTTGGGTCGGCGGCAAGGGCAGGCGAAAGCCGCCGGGATGCCGGATTCGCTCGTTGTAGTCGGCAAAGTCAGGAAATACCGACTCGATCCCGTCACGTATGCGGTCGTAGTTGGCGATGAGATCCAGCCAGGGAACTTTGGTGCTGGTGAGCGTCGCTTCGGCAATCCCGGCGACGATGGCGGGTTCGGACCGCAGGAATTCGGAGGCGGGGGGCAATCGGCCGCGTGAGGCGTGCACCATGGACATGGAGTCCTCGACGGTGATCGACTGCGGTCCCGTTGCCTGCACATCCTCCTCCGTACGCCCGAGGCACGGCAAAATGAGAGACTCCTTGCCAACCGACAAGTGCGAGCGATTCAGCTTGGTCGTGATGTGAACCGCGAGATCGAGCTTGCGCATTGCGGCATCGCAGGATGCGGGATCGGGCAGGGCGATGCTCAAGTTTCCGCCTAAACTGACCAAGACCTTCGATTGGCCGGCGAGTATGGCCTGCATTGCGGCGACCGCATCGTGCCCATGGGCGCGCGGTGGTGTGAATCCATAGGTGCGCTCGATGCCGTCCAAGAGCGCCGCCGTCGGCCGCTCAGAGATACCGACGCTGCGGTCCCCCTGCACGTTGGAGTGGCCGCGAAGCGGACAGATGCCGGCACCCGGTTTACCGAAGTTACCGCGCAGCAGCAGCAAGTTGGCGATCTGCTGCACGTTGGACGTTCCGGACCGATGTTGCACGATGCCCATGCCGTAACTGACGATGGTGGCATTGGACTTCGCGTACGCCGCGGCCACCGTCTCCAGCGCGGCGCGAGACAGTCCGCTGTCGGTCTCGATGTCGGTCCAGGCGCGACTCTGCAGATCCGCGACCAGAGCGTCGAACCCGTGCGTGTGTGCGGCGATGAAGGCGTGATCCAATACATCGGCGTCACCACCGCCGATCAAGTCCATGGCGACCAGTGCCTTCATGATGCCCGTCAGCGCTGCGCCATCGCCGCCCACTTTGACTTGGTAGTACGAGGAGGCGATGTCGGTCGAACCCATCGTCGCCATCTCGACCGTGTTCTGGGGGTCCGCAAAACGCTCCAGCGCGCGTTCGCGCAGTGGGTTGAAGACGATGATCGGCACGCCGCGCCGCGATGCCTCGTGCAACGTGCCCATCATGCGCGGATGGTTGGTGCCCGGATTGTGGCCCATCGCGATGATGAGATCGCAGACGTCGAAATCATCGAGCGACACCGTGCCCTTGCCGATGCCGATCGACAGCGGCAGGCCGACGCTGGTGGCCTCGTGGCACATGTTCGAGCAATCGGGAAAGTTGTTGGTGCCATATTCCCGGGCAAATAATTGGTATAGAAACGCGGCCTCGTTTGACGCTCGCCCCGACGTGTAGAACTCCGCCTGGTTCGGATCGGAGAGCCCGCGCAGTACCGCGCCGATCCGAGCGAAGGCCGCGTCCCAGCTAATGGAATGATAACGGTCGCTCGCCGCATCGTAGGCCATTGGGTGCGTCACCCGGCCCTCCCCCTCCAACTCGTGGTCGGGCCATTGCCGTAATTCCGAGACCGTATGTGCTGCAAAAAATTCGGGCGGCACACGTCGCTTGGTCGCTTCCCACGTCACCGCTTTCGCGCCGTTTTCGCAGAACTGAAAGGTCGAGGTGTGGTCCTTGTCGGGCCAAGCGCAGCCTGGGCAATCGAAACCGTCCGGCTTATTGGTGCGCAGCAACAGCAACGGCGCCTGGCTCACACCCATCTGGTCGCGCACGGCCTTAGCCGTCGCGCGCAGCGCGCCCCAGCCGCCAGCCGGACTGTCATAAGGTTTGATTCCAGGTACGTCGCGTTGCGTCATCTCGCGGTCAATTCTGCCATCAACGCCTTCGCGCCGTACACCTTGTCGAGGGCCTCGCGGATGATCGCAGGATGGAGGGCGATGGCCCGATTCTTGGCTGCATCGAACCAGTAAGCACCGGAAATGGAGTGGATATTTCCGTCGAACATCAAGCCGACGATGCGCCCCTCGGCATCGATCAACGGGCTGCCGGAGTTTCCGCCCACGATGTCGCTGGTGGTCGAGATACAAAACGGTGTCTTGAGATCGAGTTGGTCCTTCACCTTGAGCCAGCTGGGCGGGATTTTGAATGGTGAGACACCCGTCGCGCGGTCGAAAGCGCGATCGAGGTACGTGAACGGGGTGACGGTCGTGCCATTCTCCGTCCATCCCTGCACGGTTCCGTAGTTGAGCCGCAGCGTGAAAGTGGCATCCGGATAGACGTGCGTCCCGTATGCCTTGAAGCGCTCGGCCGCGATTTGCTCGGACGCCGCGGAAATGGGCGCCTCGACCTCATCCTCGAACTGCGCGCGCAACGCGCGCGATTGGTCATCGAGCAAGCGCGCCAGTTCGATCATGGGATCTCGAGACGCTTGGATCGCCGCCTTGCCGCCCTCCCAAAGCTGCTTGCGGACGAAAGGGTCGTCAAGCTTGGTTTCCGCCACGAGCCGAGTGGCCAACGTGTCGGGTGAATCGGTGGCGAGCAACCGTCGCACGAGTGGATAGTCGGGACCCAACCACTCGCGCATGCGCTGCAGAGAGAACGACAGCGTCATCACCTCGACCTCGGAATAAACGGGCACGCGAGCAAAGAGTTGCTGTTCGATGCGGGGTAATGCGGTATCCGTGTATTCACGCAGGCGTGTGGTGTTGGGCTTCGTCCGTTCATCCGCGCCGCGCACCAACAGGCGCGCGAAGCGAAACAGGATACTGTTGAACCCCGCGCCGGCCTCGATGAATGTATAGGGCAGGTACAGAGCACGCTCACGGGTGGAGGCATGGTCGATCGCGGCCCAAGGGTCCGCACCATTGCGTTGCGAGACGGCCTGCAGCGCTATCTCGTCTTCGCTCTTGCGCGCCATGAGCGCATCGTCGTGCAAAGCATCGAGCAACTTGCGTCGTACCTTGAGTCCATTTTCGAGACTGTTGAGCGGAGCTTCGACGAGTTCTTCATTGGCGGGAGTGACGCTCCCGAATTGTATGTAGCGGCCCCGCAGTTCAGAACCGCGCAACAAGCTGCTCGGCAGGGAGACGTCCCGCTCGAACTCGAGTTGCGCCCGGGTTTCCAGTCGTTGCGTCGAGCCGGGATGACCCGACACGAACACCAGTTCGCCGGCCTTGGGGCCGTCAAAATCGATGTTGAGGAAGCTGGGCGTTTTGGCCGGAGTGCCCTTCTCATAAGCGCGCAACATCGAAAAATCCAGCGACCACCGCGGGAATTGAAAGTTATCGGGGTCGCCGCCGAATGCCGCGATGTCGGCTTCGGGCGCAAAAACCAGCCGCACATCATCGTAGCGCTTGTACTTATAGATGAAGTATTCACCGCCCTCGTACAGCGTGACCGCCTGACACTTGAGCTTGCCGGACTTCGCCCGCGCGCTCGCCTGCTCACAGGTTTGCTCCAACTCGGTCAGCGTCTTTTTGCGCGCATCATTCGCGGCCTTGGCGCCGAGACCGGCAACCGCTTTCGCGACCGCCGGCGTGACGTTGTCCATTCCCACCAAGACATCCGCCAGCTGCGTCGAGCAGCGGCGCTCGCTGCTACGAGTCGCCGCGAGAAACCCCATGTCGATGAGGCTCGAGTCCTTCGAGGACAGCTCGGCGAGACAGGATTCGACACAATGATGGTTGGTGAGGATCAGCCCGTCGGGCGAGACGAATGACGCGGTGCAGTTCGCCAGTCGAATGGTCGACAGGCGAATGTGATCGAGCCAATCCGCCGAGATTGCCGCTCCATAAGTCTTTTGCACTGTGGCGGCCGGGAAGTCGTCGAAGGTCCACATGCCTTCGTCCGCCAAGACCGGCACGGCGGCAAACAATGCCAAGATCAATATCGAGATACGCATTCAGGCCTCATGGTATTGACGTCGCCGTCCGCGCGACGAGGCGCCAATTCTACGTGAAAATGGCTGCTTACCGGCTTGGAAGTGGTGCGCCAGAGGTGGACCCAAGCGCGCGCGCCCATCCGCTATACTGGAGTCGAGCTCACGATATTCGAGGCACGTTGATCCATTGAACGCAGACACGAGCGCCTCCGTCGCGGCGGCCCCCAAGCACCGCGCCTTCAGGTCTTTCGCTAATCGCGATTTCCGGATCTACCTATTCTGCGCAACCGCGGCAATGATGGCCGACAACATCGAACACGTCATCAGTTACTGGGTGATGTTCGAAAAATTCCATTCTCCGGCCTTGGGCGGTTTCGCGGTGATCTCGCATTGGGTGCCCTACCTGTTCTTTGCGGGATATAGCGGCGCTCTCGCAGACCGCTTCGATATCCGCCGCTTGATTCAGACCGGCATGCTCATGTTCATCGGCGTGTCGGTTTGTTGGGGTGTGATGTTCCTGACCGATTCCGTCGTGCTTTGGAAGGCGATGGCGTTGTTGATCGTGCATGGGTTTGCCGGGGTCATCTGGATTCCGGCATCGCAAGTCCTTATTCACCAAATCGTCGATGCGGATCAGTTGCCGAGCGCGGTGCGGTTGACGGCGACCGGCCGCTACCTGGGATTTTTGGTCGGTCCCGCGGTCGGTGGCGGGTTGCTGCTGGCGCTGGGTCCCTCCCGTGGCATTTTCGTCAATGCATCGATCTACCTGCCGATGTTCGTGTGGTTGATTGCCGCTCCGTACGGCCGGGCGGCCTTGGGTTGGCGACCCCACCGCGCCGCGTTGAATGGATTCGCGGACATATGGTCCACCATGAAAGTGGTGGCGCGCGATCCGGTGTTGTCGTCCATGACCGTGCTCATCGGAGCGGCTTCGTTTTTCGTTGGCAATGCCTACCAGGCGCAAATGCCGGGATTTGCGCGAGACCTCGGCAATGGGCGGGCCGACTTCTCCTACAGCGTGCTCCTCGCCGCGGATGCGGCGGGTGGACTCATCGGTGGATTACTGTTGGAGAGCCGCGCCATGCTCGCGCCACGGCCGCGGACCGCATTCGCGTTGGCCATGATTTGGTGCTGTGCCCTGGTGGGATTCGCGCGATCCACTGTGTATGCGGTGGCGGTCTGTCTGCTGTTCGTCGCTGGATTCGTGGAGCTTGCGTTCAACTCCATGGCGCAGGCACTGGTCCAAATCAACGCCCCCGGTGAGATTCGCGGCCGCGTGATCGGGGTATTCTCCATGTCGGCAATGGGTATGCGTACCTTCAGCGGCCTCTCCGTCGGTTTGCTCGGCGCGAGTGTGGGCATACACAATTCACTCGCGTTGAGTGCCCTCGGTTTCTTGCTGTTCATCGCGGGGCTATTCGTTACCCGACTGATCCGACGATCGTGAATCAGCCGCCGCTGTCCCAAGGCGTGGCCAACGACGTCGTTTTCATGCAGCAGGCTTTGTCTTTGGCCAGGCGGGCTGGGTCTTCAGGGGAGGTTCCCGTGGGTGCCCTTGTCGTACACGCGGGCGTAGTCATCGGCGAGGGTGCGAACCGGCCGATTTCGCAAGTTGATCCGACCGCACACGCGGAGATCGTCGCGATGCGTGCGGCCGCGTCGCAGCTGCAAAATTACCGGTTGGGCGGCGCCACGCTCTACGTCACCCTCGAACCCTGCGCCATGTGCATCGGTGCCGCTCTCAACGCACGCGTCGCCAGGGTCGTCTTCGGTGCGTGGGATGAGAAGGCAGGCGCATGTGGCAGCATCTTCGACATACCGCGAGATCGCCGCGTGACTCACCGTATCGATGTGTTCGGCGGTGTGTGCAGCGAAGAAAGCAAAGAGCTGTTGCGCCAGTTCTTCGCGAGCCGGCGTGCAGACAGGCCCGGCCAGGCCTGAAGGTTGCGCTCAGCTAATTGAGGGACACGGCTCCGCTGCCGCCCCATGCCCACTCGAGCATGTCCCGGTAGTCACGCACGTTGTCGACGTAGCGCACGGGCTCCCAGCCTCGGGCATACCCATTCTCGGTCTGGGTGTACCAATACTCTTTCTCGAGCAGCGGCAGGAATTCACGCACGTCGTCCCACGAATCCGGATCGCTCCCCGCCTTTTGAGCGAGCACCCGGGCATCCTCCAGGTGTCCGTAGCCTATGTTGTAGGCAGCCAGAGCGAACCACGTTCGATCCGGTTCAGGAATTCGCGCTGGAATCCGGCTGTATACGTATTGGAAATATCGCGCGCCGCCGAAGATGCTCTGACGTGGGTCGGCGGGATTGGCAACCTTGGCAGCGCTGGCCGTCGCGTCGGTGAGTTGCATGAGGCCCTTGGCGCCCGAGGCTGAAGAAGCACCGGGATTCCACTTCGATTCCTGATAGCCGATCGCGGCCAGCAAGCGCCAATCCTGGCTGCTTTGCTCCGCGGCTTCTTCGAACCACTTTTGGTACAAAGGCAGACGGCTCTGCAGATGGTGCATGAACCCCCCGGTTGCCGCCAATTCCGGATCCTCCGACCGCCCGTAGTATCGACCGACGATACCGGCCAACTCACCGTCCGTCTGTAGACGAGAGAAATACCACGTGACGTCGCGTAGAAACTCCGGATCGTGTGTGCTGGCCGCCCATGCCAACGATTGACTGCCGGGAAAATCGAACGCAATGCGCAGGTCCGGGTGCTCATCGTGGGCCAGAGCGAACTCGGTCGAATCGACGATGGTGTAATCGATCTCGCCGTGCGCCACACTCTCAAGCAATGCCTGGGAGTCGGTACTGCGATTCTCGATCCACGCCAGCTCCGGGATCGCGTCGCGAGCCGCGCGCAGAGATTTTGCATGCGAGCTGTTGGCCGCGATCTCCAAATCCCCATTGCCGATGTCCGCCAGCGAACTCGGTCGCACCGCGCCACGCCGATAGACAAGATGCTCGCGCACGCGCTGATAGGTAGGACCGAAGGCCACACCGTCGACGGCAGTGACGGGGACCTTCAGACCCGCCGCCGCCAGGTGCGCCCGACCCGTCCTCAGGGCCGCGTAGATTTCCGCATAGCTATGCACGGGAGTGATCTTGAGTCGCACGCCGAGTTCGTCGGCGAAGCGCTGCGCCAACTCGTATTCCGGGCCTTGCGGTGCTCCGTCAGCATCGCGATAAAATGACAAGGGACCTGTGCGCGTGACCACGCGCAGCTCACCCAAGATCTTGATCTGATCGTAGACGCTAGGGAGCGGTGCGCAGGTACTCAAAAGCACGGCGGCAGATACCGCGACGCTGACTTTGGACCACCGGGACCACGATGAAGAGACGCTCAAACTACGCACGGTCGTTATCTATAATGTTTCCGTGAGGCCGGGCCCGCTTCGATCTTGAGGCAGGCCAATTGCCGATGCGTTAGAATATCATTTATTGAATCCGATGACCTCTTGACAAGTGAGTTTCATTCGGAGTCATGTCGCGCATCACGAACCCCACAGGGGCTTATGTCAACGCGATATATATAAGTTCAATGGAGAGGTACCGAAGTGGTCATAACGGCGCCGACTCGAAATCGGATGGTCGGGTAATTCCGGCACGTGAGTTCGAATCTCACCCTCTCCGCCACTTATCACAAGAAGTCTTAACGCTTCTGATCAGCGGACCGCCGCAGCGACGAAGCGAAGATAACGCCCGCCAGGGCGGCCCCGTAGGGGCGAGGTGCGAAGCAACGAGTAATCTCACCCTCTCCGCCACTTATCAATCGCGGCTCTTAATTCGAAAGTCGTGCCGGCAGTACCGTCGCCGCTGCGCTGCCAAATCCAATACGCCGCCAGCCGGCGCCGTCACACCATGCTCGCAAGACCACCCGATCGCCATCCTCGAGAAATCTGCGCGTCTCCGATGAACCCACTGGAACAGGCTGTTGTCCGCCGCTGGTCAATTCCAGCAGGGAACCGGCTTGCGTCGGTGCCGGACCCGACATCGTGCCGCTACCGAACAAGTCCCCCGGTCGCAACTCGCAGCCGTTGACGGTATGGTGCGCAACCATCTGTGCGATCGTCCAGTACGCGTGATGGAAGTTCGAGAGCGCAAGCCGCTCCGGGTCGGCGCCCAGTGCGCGCATTCGCGATGTCTGTAACGCCACCTCGAGCTGGATATTCAATGCGCCATTCGCTGCAGCCGCAGGATCATGCAAGTACGGGAGGGGCGGAGGATCACTAGCCGGACGCGAATGGGGCGTTCGGAACGGTACCAATGCCTCCAGTGTGATGATCCACGGCGAAATGGTCGTCGCGAAATTTTTGCTGAGAAAGGGTCCGAGCGGCTGGTATTCCCAGCCTTGAATATCCCGTGCAGACCAGTCGTTCAGCAGGCACAGTCCGAACACATGCGACTCCGCGGTCTGAACGGGAACGGCGTGACCTGGTGCGTTGCCACGACCCACGAAGACTCCAACCTCGAGTTCGAAGTCGAGGCGCTGCGTCGGACCCAACTCCGGCGCCGACGCTCCCTTGGCGAGTCGCTGCCCGCTGGGACGGTGAAAGTCATGGTCGGATACGCGGACGCTCGAGCTGCGGCCGTGGTAGGCGATGGGGATCCAGCGATAGTTGGGCAGCAGCGGGTTGTCGGGCCGGAACTGTTTGCCCACGGCGCTCGCATGATGAATGGACGTGTAGAAGTCGGTGTAGTCCCCGATGCTGGCGGGCACGGCGAACTGCGCCGCCGACTGCGGCACGAGGCTGTCCAAGAGCTGCGCCTGCCCCGGTGCGCCCTCACGGAGCACCTCCGAGAGATGGGCTCGCAGCGCACTCGACGCCGCCTGCCCTTCAGACATCAGATGGTTGAGGCTGGGCTCGCTGCACCTATCGAGCAGCTCAAGGATATACTTTGGTGCCCGACCGCGTTCGCGCAGCGCCCGCAGATCGAGGATCTCATCGCCGATCGCGACCCCGGCTCTGAAGGACTCGGTGCTGCCGATGCGCCTGAATATTCCTAAGGGCAGATTTTGGATCGGAAAATCAGTGTCCGGGGAATTGGCGCTGTCCACCCAGCTACGTAGATTGGGGTCATGCGTGGCGTTGACGGTCAGGGTCATCGCGCAGAATCGCGAGATGGAGAAAAGTGCTTCTCGAGCGTCTGCCAGCACGTCTGGTAATCGTGTTGCAGCTGCGGCAACGCCAAGGCGTGCGCGGTCGGGCAGATGAGTGCCCGGGTCTCGAGCATGAATGCCATGGTTTGATCGATGTAGTCCGGGTGTTCCGTATCAGCGCGACTGGCCTTCTCGAAAGTGGCCCGGTCCGGTCCATGGCCGCTCATGCAATTGTGCAGGGAGGCGCCTCCCGGCAGAAAACCCTCCTCTTTGGCGTCGTACCGGCCGACGAGCAGCCCCATGAATTCACTGGACACATTGCGATGAAACCAGGGCGGCCGGAAGGTGTCCCGCATGACCAGCCACCGCGGTGGAAAAATGACGAAATCGATGTCATCCACACCGGGTGTGTCACTCTGCGACTGCAGCACGAGAAAGATTGACGGATCGGGGTGATCGTAGCTGATCGACCCGATCGTATTGAAGCGTCTGAGATCGTATTTGTAAGGGGCGTTATTGCCATGCCAGGCCACGACGTCAAATGGCGAGTGGTGCATCTTCGCCGCCCACATGCCTCCAGCGAATTTCGTTACCAGTTCGAAATCGCCATCGACATCTTCGTAAGCGGCAACCGGTGTCTGAAAGTCCCTCGAACGCGCAAGGCCATTCGAACCGATCGGCCCAAGATCGGGCAGACGAAAGGCCGCCCCGAAGTTCTCGCAAACATAGCCCCGTGCCGCCGACCCGCCCCGTGCCGCCGATTCCACGAGTTCCACTCGAAACCGCAGGCCGCGCGGAATCACGGCGATCTCGAGCGGCTCGACATCGATGATTCCGAGCTCCGTCCGCACCCGTAACCGTCCTTGCTGCGGGACGATCAGCATCTCGGCGTCGGAATTGCTGAATATCCGCTCGTGCATGGAGCGATTCGCGACATACCAGTGGATCGAGCACCCGCTCTGGGTGGGCATCGAGTTCGTGCCTCCGACGGTGACCATGCCATCGATAAAGTCGCAGGGCTCCGCCGTGATTGGCAGCGGACTCCAGCGATATTGGTTGGGCGACGCCAGTCCGCTGTTAAAAGTCGAGACCCAATTCCCGCTCTCGATACGCTGGTAGGTACCATGCACCGCCGCGGGCCGGATCCGATACAGCCATGAGCGACGGCTCGCATGGCGCGGCACGGTAAAGGCCGTGCCCGAGAATTGCTCCGCATACAAACCGAACGGACACCGTTGCGGAGAATTGCGAAAGGCGGGTAGTGCTCCGGGTAGCGCTTCCGTGGCGAACTCGTTGCAAAAGCCGCTCTGGTAGTTGATGTCCATGGCCAGCCTAGGTGCCCGACGCGGTCTTGATCACTCCGCGACGGATCTGATCGCGTTCCATACTGACGAACAACGCACGAAAATTGCCCTGGCCGAAGCCGTCATCACCCTGGCGCTCGATGATTTCGAAGAAGATCGGTCCAATCAGCGTTTCCGTAAAGATCTGGAGCAGGAACCGGGATCCGGCGCCGTCCAACAGGATTCCTCTGGACTGCAGTTCCGAGACTTTCTGACCGTGCCCCGGAACCCGCTCCTCGAGCATTTCGTAGTAGGCATCGGGGGGCGGCGTCATGAATTTCAGACCATTCGCCTTCAGCCGATCCCAGGTCTCGAGGATGTTGTCGGTCAGCAGGGCCACATGCTGAATTCCCTCGCCGCGGTAGGTCTGAATGAATTCCTGGATCTGGTCGAGCTGGCCGCTACCGGTCTCGAATTTCGACTCGTTGATCGGAATGCGGATCTTGCCGCACGGCGCCGACAATGCGCGGCTCGTCAGGCCCGTGTATTCCCCGGTGATGTCGAAATACTGGTGCTCCCGGAAGTTGAATATGCGATGGTAAAACTCGTAGAAATGGTTCATGCGACCCTTCGACACGTTGTGTGTCAAATGATCGATTTCCTTGAGGCCGGCGCCACGAGTGACGGTTGATCCGTAAGTTTCCGGGACAAAGTCGATGTCATAAATGGAGGCACCCGAGTAGCGATCGACCAAATAAATGAGGCTTCCGCCAATGCCCTCGATGGCTGGAATATTCAACTCCATTGGTCCCACGGCGCCCTTGATCTCTTTGGCCCCGGCAGCGACCGCCACTCGTAACGCATACGCGGCGTCCTTGACGCGGAAGGCCATGGCGCACGCGCTGGGTCCGTGGTCACGCGCAAACTGCTGCGCCAGGCTGTTCGGTTCGGCATTCACGATGAAATTGATATTGCCCTGACGATACAGGGACACGTTCTTGGAGCGATGCCGTGCGACGCGACTGAACCCCATCACCTCGAACAGCCTGCCGAGTTCCGCGGTGTCGATTGCGGTGTACTCGACGAACTCGAAACCATCGGTTCCGAGCGGGTTCTCCCAAATCGCGTCCGCGGTCACCGCGGGTGGCGTGGAGTCGTGCGCATCGTTTGTGGTCATTGAAACTTGCCTTCCACGGAAGTTTGGACAATGATACTAAATAGTTGCGAGCGCAACTGTCAACTTGAGATCGTCGATGCTGGCTGTAACGTCACGAGCGGAGAACCTGGTTTTAGAGGAATTCGTACCGTTTCGCCTGAATCGATTGGCGGATGCGGTGAGCGTGAATTTGTCCGAGATCTATCGCGATCGGTTCGGTCTCGAGGTTCCCGAATGGCGGATCTTGGTGACCGTGGGCCAACGCAGGGAATGCACCGCCCAGTTCGTCGCCGCCAGCACGCGCATGCACAAGACGAGGGTCAGCCGCGCGGTGGCCTCCCTGGAAGAACGCAAGCTGATCGCACGGACCGTCAAACAAGAAGATGGTAGGGAAATGTTGCTACGGTTAACCCAAGATGGACGGCGTATGTACGAAACCCTGGCGCCGCTCGCGGTCCGCCGGGAGGCAGATCTGCTGTCCTGCCTCGCACCGGTCGAGCGCCGCGCGTTCTTGGTCGCGCTCTCCAAACTGGAGGCGTCTCTGGAGTTGGTCAAAGATGAATGAGTGGATCATTCCGCAGGACTGGCATTTGTACAGTAGCGCGGAACACGCTCTGTGGGACACTCTCTTCGCCCGCCAGGCCGCATTGTTATCAAGCCGCGCCGCGCCCGCGTTCCTCGAGGGCCTCGACGTGTTGCGCCTATCCAAGCCTGGAATCCCCGATTTCATCGAGTTATCCGAGCGACTGCAGAAAGCGACTGGATGGTCTGTCGTTGCCGTTCCTGGGCTGATACCCGATGAAGTGTTCTTCGAAAATCTGGCCAACCGGCGCTTCGTCGCCGGCCGATTCATTCGAAAACCAGAGCAGATCGACTACCTCCAAGAGCCGGACGTCTTTCACGATATTTTCGGCCATGTTCCGTTATTGGCGAATCCCGTGTTCGCCGACTACATGCAGGCATATGGGCAGGGCGGTCTTCGCTCCATGCGGTACGGATCGATCCATCGGCTCGCACGGCTCTATTGGTACACCGTGGAGTTCGGGTTGATTCGCGATGGGGGACCACTCAAGATCTACGGCTCGGGCATCGTATCGTCCGCCAGCGAATCGCGCTTTGCGATTGACAGCGAATCGCCGAATCGTCTGCGATTCGACCTGCGGCGCATCATGCGCACGAAATACCGGATCGACGATTTTCAGCAGAACTATTTCGTCATCGATAGCTTCGATCAGTTGCTGCGGGAGACCTTGGACACGGACTTCGGGCCGCTGTATGCCGAGCTTGAAAGAGTGCCCGAGATCGAAGTCAGCGCCATTTTGCCGACTGACCAGGTACTTACACGTGGCACGCAATCCCATGTTGCCCGGACAACGTGAGTCCGCCCACCGCTAGGCGCGCCGTCGCCGTCGCCAATCTCGACGATGAATAACGGCACCGTCGGCCGCGGGTGGCAATTCTGGATCGATCGGGGCGGTACTTTCACCGACATCGTAGCTCGGCGTCCCGATGGAACGCTCGTGACTCACAAGCTGTTGTCCGAGAATCCTGAGCGTTATCCGGATGCGGCGATTCACGGCATTCGCGAGTTGCTGGGGCTCGCCGCGGGCGCACCGATGCTCGCAGATACGATCGAAGCGGTGAAGATGGGTACGACGGTTGCTACCAATGCGTTGCTCGAGCGCAAGGGGGACCGTACCGTGCTGGTCATTACCCAGGGGTTTCATGACGCATTACGCATCGGCTATCAAAATCGTCCGCGCCTGTTCGATCGACGCATAACACTGCCTGATTTGCTCTATGAGCGCATCGTCGAGGTAAGTGAGCGGATCAGCGCGCAGGGCGAGGTGTTGCGACCCGTCGATACGGCGGCAGTCCGTCGCGAGCTAGAGGCCGCTGTTCGCGATGGCATAACTTCCGTAGCCATCGTTTTGATGCACGGTTATCGATATCCTGCGCACGAGGATCAAGTCGCTGCCGTTGCACGCGCCGTGGGATTTCGGCAGATTTCGGTGTCGCACAAAGTGAGTCCGCTCATCAAGCTCGTGGGCCGGGGCGATACCACGGTAGCGGACGCCTATTTGTCACCGATCCTGCGTCGCTACGTCGACCAAGTTTCCCGGGCGCTTGGGCAGGGACTGGCGCGACGGCGGCTGCAGTTCATGCAATCCAACGGCGGTCTTATCGACGCCCATCAATTCCAAGGCAAGGACAGCATCCTGTCGGGTCCGGCCGGCGGCGTTGTCGGCATGGTGCGGACCGCGGAAATGGCGGGCTTCCACAACATCATTGGTTTCGACATGGGTGGAACTTCGACCGATGTCTCCCACTATTGTGGCGAGTACGAACGTGCGTTCGAGACGACCATTGCCGGGGTGCGTTTCCGGACGCCCATGATGCAGATCTACACCGTTGCGGCAGGTGGAGGCTCGACGTTGACCTTTGACGGCACGCGTTTTCGTGTTGGCCCCGAATCCGCCGGCGCGGTGCCCGGTCCCGCCTGCTACCGCCGCGGCGGTCCGCTCACGATCACGGACTGCAATGTCATGCTCGGACGTATTCAGCCCGAGTTCTTTCCGAAGGTTTTCGGCGCGACGGCTGATCGACCCATCGACGCCCAAGTGACGCGAGATAAGTTCACCGCCTTGGCGCATCAGATCCAAACCGATACCGGCGAGATACGCTCGCCGCAGTCCATTGCCGCAGGATTTCTGCAGATTGCCGTAGAAAAAATGGCGAATGCGATCAAAAAGATATCGATCGCTCGAGGCTACGACGTAACGGGCTACGTACTCGCGTGCTTCGGTGGTGCCGGAGGGCAACATGCGTGTGCGGTCGCCGAAGCGCTCGGAATGCGTCAGATCCTGATCCACCCATTGGCCGGAGTGCTGTCAGCATATGGGATGGGACTGGCGGACCTGCGGGTAATTCGCGAACAGGCTGTGGAGGAGCGCCTGTCCGCAGCGCTGATCGAAGATTTGGGTGCGCGCTATGGGGCCATCTGCGCCGAAATCGGCGCGGAAATCTTCAGCCACAACATACCCGCTCATCGGATCACGTGGCTTCGCAAGGTGCACCTCAAATACTTGGGAACCGACTGTGTGCTAAGCGTTCGCTTTGGCGATGAGCCCGAAATCATCCGTGCCTTCGAGGCAGCTCACCGTCAACAATTTGGCTTCATCGCTACGGCCGAAGCCTTTATCGTCGAGGCGATTTCGGTGGAGGCAATCGGCGCGGACGAACCCGTAACCGAGCGCCTGCCCGAGATCTTCCCGTACGTAGCGCCCCCAGTCCCGACTGCTACCGTCGCGATGTATGTCGATAACATAGAGCATCCAACGCCGGTATACGATCGCAGTACGCTTCGTCCGACACAGGTGGTCACGGGACCCGCGATCATCATCGATCCGAACGCGACGACCGTGATTGAGGCCAATTGGCAAGCGCAGATCACGCAAAGGGACGATCTTGTTCTTTCTCGTGGGTCGGTAGTCGATCGGACTTACTCGATCGACACGAGAGTTGATCCAGTCATGCTGGAGATCTTCAACAACTTGTTCATGTCGATAGCCGAACAGATGGGTATTGTGCTCGAAAGAACGAGCGCCTCGGTCAACATCAAGGAGCGCCTTGATTTTTCCTGCGCATTGTTCGATCACCAAGGCCACTTGATTGCCAACGCGCCCCATATGCCCGTGCATCTCGGATCGATGGGCGCGAGCGTGCGCGCCGTCATCGATGGCGCGCACGCGGGCGTGCATCCGGGTGATGTCTATTTGCTCAATGACCCTTACAACGGCGGCACTCATCTGCCTGACCTGACGGTCATCACGCCGGTATTCGATTCCACGAGCGCAGCGCCCGCGTTCTGGGTGGCATCGCGCGGTCACCATGCGGACATAGGCGGCATTACCCCTGGCTCCATGCCGCCAAGCAGCGCCACCCTGGAGGAGGAGGGGGTTCTGATCGACAACTTCTTACTCGTCGAGCGTGGCCGCTTCCGCGAGCCAGAGATTACCGCGTTGCTCTTGTCGGGGCGCTACCCTTGCCGGAATGTCGGTCAGAACCTCGCGGATCTCAAAGCGCAGATCGCCGCCAATGAGAAAGGTGTGCACGAACTGCGGCGCCTCGTTGACAAGTTTGGCCTTGATGTCGTATCGGCGTACATGAGGCACGTTCAAGACAACGCGGAGGAGAGTATGCGCAGGGTGATTGGCGCGTTGAACGGCGGCGAATACACCTACGAAATGGACCAGGGCTGCGTCATTCATGTCAAGGTCCAGATCGATCGCGCCACGCGCAGCGCGATCGTCGATTTCAGCGGCACTTCGACGCAGCAACCGAACAATTTCAACGCACCGTCAGCGATTTGTCGCGCGGCCGTGATGTACGTGTTCCGCACGCTGGTGGACGCCGATATTCCGATGAATGAAGGTTTCCTTCGGGCCGTGCATCTCATCATCCCCGAGGGTTCGATGCTCAATCCACGCTATCCAGCCGCCGTGGTTGCGGGCAATGTCGAGACCTCACAGTGCATCACAGACTGCCTTTATGGCGCGCTCGGCATGCTCGCCGCTGCGCAAGGCACCATGAACAACTTTACCTTTGGCGATGCCGCCCATCAGTACTATGAAACGATCTGCGGGGGCGCCGGCGCGGGGCCCGACTTCGATGGGACCGACGCGGTGCAGACGCACATGACCAACTCCCGCCTGACCGACCCCGAGGTGCTCGAATGGCGTTTTCCGGTGCGACTCGATGAATTTTCGATCCGTCGCGGCTCCGGCGGGGCAGGTCAGCATCGCGGGGGCGATGGGGCGACTCGTAAGATGCGATTTCTGCGGCCGATGACCGCAGCGATCCTATCGAATCATCGTCGTATTGCGCCATTCGGTCTCGATGGCGGAAAACCTGGCGCTCTGGGCCGCAATCGCGTCGAGCGTGCCGACGGCACGCGCATCGAGCTATCGAGTACCGCGACAGTCGCTATGGCGGTCGATGATGTCTTCGTCATCGAGACGCCGGGCGGCGGCGGCTATGGCCCCCCGACTCGCAAGGATTGACCGGCCGAAGGGCCCGGCGAGCCGCCCCGTGATTGGAACGGGTCGCCGGCACTTGCTCAGCGCATAGCCACCTGTGGCACGGCGACTTGCTGCTGCCGCATGCCGGTCTGCACCACCTGGGTTAGGTCGACAATTTGCTGCTTCATTGCCTGTAGCTCGGCCTTGTGATTCTGTTTCCAGAGGCCTTCCAAAGTTCTTCCAGTCTTCTTGCCGTTCGATTCCGGCTGCTGGAATCGGCGCTGTCGCGGTGCGATGTGCTACGCATCAGGAGGGCGCAGACGGTGACGGTGAGGATTTCATCAGCGCCAAGATTCTGTGAAACCCGTACTTCTTCGCTTGAGCCCGCAGATCCTGGCCGAGCACCGCCGCAGCCCGCGCATCGGCGGGGGTATCGAGAAGCTGCCAGGCTGCGAGCTTGGCCTCGAGCGACCAGGCGAGCCAATGCCGTCTTTCGGCGTCGGCCGCGAGCTCGCGCAAGCGGGCGATCGCTTCGGCTTTCTGTTTTCGCCCGTCTGCGACCTTCGCAAGCGCAATGTCGACGAAGTAGATCTCCTGCCGCGACGTGATCGCGGCGCGCAGGCTCTTGGCGTGCGCAATGGCTCGATCACGCTCAGCAGTGTCGCCCTGCGCCTGCGCGCACAAGGCGAGCAGGGCTTCCGCATCTGCGAGGCCGGTTTTCGCGTCGTTTGCCCCGAAGCCGGCGATGGCGCGCCGCAGCCCCTCTTTCGCCCGGTTCAGGTCGCCTTGTTCGAAGTCGAGCTGCGCCAGCACCAATTCCGCATTGGGCGTCTGGAACCGCTGCGCGGGAGTGTCTTGCCGCAAGCGCAGGACGGACTCCAGTAGCACCCGAGCTGCCTGGATCTCGCCGCGATCGACCGCCACGAGCGCACAGGTGAAATCGCTAAACGTTTTAAATTGCGGGTCGCTGAGCACGGACGCCTCCGCCTGGGCGCGCACGCACTCGGCATGGGCCTCATCGAGCTGGCCGCGCAACCGCAGTGTGTCCGCGTTCGTTGCGAGCGACCAGACGTGGCCGCCCGGGTCGTTGTTGCGTTCCGTCAATGCCGTGACTTCGCGATACTGGCGCATGACTTCGTCGGTGGCGGCCTCGTCCGCGCTGATGCTGGCCAGGGCGCGCAGCGGCCAAGCCTGCGCCCCTAAATCACCGGTATCGCGCGCAATTCGCAGTGCTTGGTGGGCGGCCGCTTCGGCCCCGTCGCGGTCGCCGGCGTTCCAGAGCATGGAGCAAAGGTCACGGTAGATGGCGGCCATGGTGACCAAGTCGCCGATCCCCTGTGCAATGCCCATCGCGCGTTGATATTCCTCCCGCGCATCCTGAACGCGATTGAGGTCGTTGAGCACACTGGCCAACGCACGCCGGGCTGCCGCCTCGCCGCGCGGATTGCCGACCGATCGGTATTCGGTGATGGCTGCCGCGAGTCCAGCGCGAGCGGGTTCCATTTCTCCGAGATGAAAACGCGCTTGGGCGAGTGCCAGCTGCGCGTCGGCGATCATGCCGGTCGCATCGCGTGCTCGCGCTTGCCGCAATGCCAGCTCCGCCTGCGCGGCGGCGTCCTTCGCATCGCCGCGATAGGTGGCGACCCGCGATGCGGCGAGCGCGACGCGCGGATCCCCTGCGGCTTGCGGGAGCCGGCGCAGGTCGGAGAGGGCGTCTTGCGCGGCACCCGAGCTGGCGGCGCTCATCTCGGCGTCGATCAACGACAGTCGGTATTCCAGCGTGAGTGGTTTGAGGTCGATCAGAGCCTTCCACGCGGCAATGGCCTGACTTTGGGCGCCGCGCTGGGTTTGCACGGTGGCCTCGACCAGCAAGCGCTGCTCGGGTGGCAATCCGGCCGCATGGTTCGACGCCTGCTCCGCGGCCGCCAGCGCTTTTTTCTCGTATCCCAGCGCCGACCAGGCCCGCGACAGGTACAGGTATGCGGGCGCGAACCCCGGCGCCTCGGCGACGGCTTCGAGTAACTCGTCACGCGCCGGGGCGGCGTCATTACGCTGCAGCGCGTCAAGAGCAAAGCCAATGCGCCGGGCCACATCGGTGGTCGGCGGCTGGGCGTTGGCAACCAAGCTCGTGAATTCGGCGCTGCGCGGCGCGACCCCTAGCTTGTCGCGCAATGTGGCGCCGGTTTGCGTGACCAGCAGATTCAAGGCAGCGAGCTCTACTTGGTTTGCAATGGTCGAGACGGTAGCGCCGGTGCGTGCGTCCTGCATCACGATGTCCACCCGCACGGGCGGATTGTCGGTCGCATTCGCCACCCAGTAGCTGCCGCTGACCACATAGTCAGCTTCTAGGCGCTTGCGCAGTTGCGCGAGGCTGGCGGCTGGATAGCCACCCGTCTTCGGCTCGGTCACATCGGTGTTCGCCTCGCGCACGAGATCCGACGGGACGATGCGGATTTCGTCCGAGGAACCCAGTTCAGTGCTCAACATCTCCGTCAGTGCCGGCCCGAGCCACGCATCCTTCGGATTCTGCGAGAGATTGTTGAAGCGAACGAACGCGACCAGTCGGTTCGGACCGTCACGCTGAATCAATGAGGCGTCGCGGGCCGGTGCCTGTGTCACCACCATTGGTCGGGAATGGAGCAGCCAACCCAGTATGCCCAACAGTGCGACCCCGATGACACCGATTAGTCCGCCGCTCCGCACGGACCGCAGGGATACGGATACCGGAGCTCGCTGCGGCGTCACGGCCGCCGTGGACGGACCCCTCGGCATGGGTATCGTTGCCGCCGACGATGCCGCGACCGACATGGGCGGTATGGCCGTGATCGGGGCAGCGAGCGGTGCTGGGGCGGGCTGCGGCGCGGGCGCGTGCACTGGGGTTGGCGCTTGCGCCGGCGTCGCCTCCGCGCAGGTGACCGGCATCGCAAAGCGATAGCCCAATTTGGGTACCGTCTCGATGAAGCGATTGCTCTTGGCCGAGTCCCCCAGCGCACGACGAATCTGCCAGATGTGCTTGCTGAGCGAACCCTCGTCGACGTAACCGCGCGGCCAGAGCGCGCTCATCAGCTCGTCTTTGCTGATCACATGACCCGCTTGTTCGACCAGCAGCACCAAGGTATCGAACACCTTGGGCGTGAGTGAGATGGGGTTTCCGGCACTCGTCAGCCGACGTTCCCGAGGCTGCAGTTCGAAATCACCAAACCGGTAAACTGGGCTACCCGAGGCTGGCATGGTGATGGCTCATCTATTCGATGCAGTCAGAATTTTGAGAGGAAAAATAACAGATGAAGGAGAATGATGTAACCGCGGCTGTCGAGCGGGACTGACGCCGTGCAAACTGTCAAATTGACTAAGCCGAGGATCGGCAAACGGCGGTGCGAGCAGAGTTGCCGCGAGTAGGAACTGCAACTTTCCGGATTACGACCTTGATGTCGCGGCATCCTCTGACATCACTCACCGGTGCGCCGCCGGATACTCGGTCTGACGCTGGTCCCGATTGTGCTATGACCACGCGGGCAATGGTAGCGATACACCTGGAAACACGGAGACTTCGTATGAATCTGGTTAAAACAGGCGCCCAGAGCGCCTTTTTATTGACGTTGGTGACGCTGGCGTCCGCGTGCGTAGTGGCGCCCCGGGAAGACTACTATGACCGGGATCATCACCGCTACTATCACGAGCATGCGTGGCACGACTGCGGGGATCATGACGATCATTGTCGCTGACGTGCGCTGAGCGGGGGCTTGATTCCCCGCGTTGAAATAAGCGGCCAGGTCCGCCGGTTTCCTCGATTGCCACGGCCTGATGGCAACAGGGGAACTCGCTCGAGCGATCACCGGTTTGAGGGGGTACGATAGGCTGCGTCAACAGTCCAGCACGACGAGACCCCATGAACACGCCAAACCGAACGCAGCAACTTTACTATGTTCGCCATGGTGAAACCGAATGGTCGCTTTCCGGACAGCATACGGGTTCCACCGACATCCCGTTGACCGAGAACGGCGAGCGGGAAGCGCGGGCGTTGCTTCCTTGGCTGGTGCATACGACGTTTAATCGCATTCTGACGAGTCCCCGAGTACGTGCGCGCCGCACGTGTGAGCTGGCCGGTCTGGCGGACAAAGCTGTCGTCGATCCCGACCTTGCGGAATGGGATTATGGCGCCTATGAGGGCCGCCGCACTGTCGACATACGTCTGGAGCGTCCGCGGTGGAATCTTTGGACCGATGGCTGTCCTGGCGGGGAGTCTCCCGATGATGTGACTCGACGCGTCGACCGATTCATGTCGAGGCTAGACGGTGTGCACGGCAATATTGGACTGTTCGCCCATGGCCACATCGGCTGTGCCTTGGCCGCCCGATGGTGTGGCTTGACCTTGAATCATGGCCGGCTCTTCACGCTGCGTCCCGCGTCATTGAGCATTCTCGGTCATGATTCGCGCGATCCCGACGTGCGCGTTCTGGCACTTTGGAATGCGACGCCCGCGCAGTTGAATCAATCGATGTGATTGTCAATCAGTCTACGTGACTGGGCAGTGAAGCGAGCCTAATCTCACCATTGCGGGCGGGTACCCGAATTTGTTGAACGGCGACGCGAGCCAGTCCCTGCGAATGGGAAATGCCGATCTGGCGCGCCGTGGCCGGCGACAGATCCACGATCCGGCCCTTTACGTAGGGGCCGCGATCACGAATCGTGATGATGGCTGCTTTGCCGTTTTCCAAATTCGTGACCTTGGCCGTCGTGCCGAGAGGCAGCGTCAAACTCGCGGCGTTGTTGCTCGCCAAGCTCATCGGCGTGCCGTCCGCCATGGTCTTGCCCGAAAAGTCATCCGCATAGAACGACGCCTTTCCGACCTGTTTCTTGCCTGTTGAGCGTAGTTCACGCGCCTTGCTCGGATCGATCATCGAGTCATCCGGTGCGGCGGGCTGGGCTTCCGGAGCGGAATTGCGAGAGTTTGCACCCATCTTGACCATCGAGAGCCCTGCGGCGCCAACGCCCACGGTGACCAAGGCGATCAGGACGCTTTTCAGCCTGATGTCGTGTACAAACTTCATGGGGCAATCATGCCCCCCACGCCGCCCGGAACCTGTAAGTCAATGGCGCCATCGAGAGTAAGACGGAATCATCTTGCGCACACCAGCCTGATGCGTGTTATCTCGCCGGGGACTATGAAACGGTTAGGCGGGCCCCAATACCCCGTGCCGCGACTCACGTAAACCGCAAGCCCTCTGAGGCGGTTCAGTCCAGAAGTAAAGGGTTGGAAATAACGCACGAACAGGTTCCAAGGCCAGAATTGCCCGCCGTGCGTATGACCTGACAGCTGCACGTCGTAGCCGGCGTCCGCGGCCGCCGCTGCCGAGCTGGGTTGATGAGCCAGCAGGATTTTTACCCCGAGCTTTGCGGGTGCGCCGGCGAGCGCCGCGGCTGGATCGCTGCGCTGCGCGGGATCGAAATGGTGCGCCGAGTAGTCGGTCACGCCGGCAATCAGCAGCGAAGCGCCGTTGCGTTCGACGATGACGTGCTGATTCTTGAGAACGGTCAACCCGAGGCGCCGGATTTCGGCGGTCCACGCCCGTTCGCCTGAATAGTACTCATGATTGCCGGTGACGAAGTACACCCCGTGTCGAGCGGCGAGTCCCGCGAGCGGCGCCGTATGCGGCGATAGATCCTCCACTGACCCGTCGACCAGATCGCCGGTGACCGCGATCGCATCGGCCCCGATGCGGTTGACTCGCGACACGATTCGCTCGACGAACCGACGCTTGATGGTGGGACCTACATGCAGATCGCTTATCTGAGCAATCGAAAATCCTTCCAATCCTTCCGGAAGATTCGAGACCGGGATGTCGATTTCGACGACTCCGGGCCGGCGCGCGATGGCGAGACCGGCCGCCGTGCAGAACAAGCTCAAACCCAACGTGCCCCACGCTGATGGGCGCGCGAGGCTCGCGGCCGTGTCGGCGTGTAACGCGACATGTGCGCACACCAGCACGACGTCGCGAAGCACGGTCAGCACGAATAGCGTGGAGAAGAAGCCCATGGTCGTAAGACCGATCCACGCCACCCGGTCGGCCAGCCGGCGATTCGTCAAGGAACTCGTGGCCACCGAAAGCGGAATGATCGCACAGGCTCCGAGCAGGATGACGATGCCGGCAAGAATGGCCGACGGTTTGGTGGACAACGCAGGCAGCAGCCGAAAACCGATGTAACCGGGCAATGAGACGAGCAGCCATAGTGGATGCAAAAATCGACGGCGTGTGCTCACGAATCAGGATAGTTCATGACGGAATCGTGTTGGCTAGTGCTTGGGCTTCTGAAACTTCAGCACGTAGTTATCGGCTTCGCCGATGGCGATGTAGCGGTCGCGATCCTTGTCCTTCTGCGACAACGTGGGCGGCAGCGTCCACACGCCGTCAACCCAGTCCTTGGTGTCCTTCGGATTGGCGTTGATCTCCGACGATCCGACGAGGACGAGGCCGGCCTTCTTGGCCATGGCTACCGTATAGTCCTGACGGACGTAGCCATCCGCCGCTTTCGGATCCTGGGGCTTGTCATTACGGCCGCGATGCTCTTCGATGCCTAGAATGCCGCCCGGCTTCAGCGCCTTGAAAATTGCCGCGAAGACTTCATCCGCATAGCCGCCGTCCATCCAATTGTGCAAGTTGCGGAACGTCAGCACGAGATCGGCCGAACCTGGCGGTGCGATGTCGAAATGCCCCGGTCCGAGCGTCGTCTCGTGAATCGTGCCGAGACGGTCCTTCTGGGCGGCCATGCGCGACCGCCATCGTTCCACGCCCTTGTCTTCTTCCGCGTCCCCGGGCGCGTTCAGGGCTACATAGTAGGTGCCGCCGCCTTTGGCCAGATACGGGCCCAGGATCTCCGTCCAGTAGCCGCCGCCCGGCCACAATTCGACGACCGTCATTTTGGGAGTGATGCCGAAAAAGCTCAGTTCTTCCGCCGGATGGCGCGCGGCATCACGGGCGGCGAACGCCGGCGTGCGGGACGGATCTGCGACCGCCGCCGTCAGCGCCGCGTCCGGCGTCGCGGCCGCCGCCATCCAACCGGCACCGAGAGCGACCAGGGTGACCGCGGCCATTCTACAGAGCGCCACGTGCCGCGGCTTCATTACCCCAGTACCTGTGCGTTTGTTCATGAGCGTATTCCTCGATGCGATTTCAATGCGATATTCCGAAGGCTTTGAAGATGAATGCATACATATCGACGACCTCGTCGATGAGTTTCGCGGTGGGCATGCCCGCGCCATGTCCCGCGCGGGTCTCTACCCGCAACAAGAGTGGTTGACCGTGTGGGTCGGCGTACTGCATCGCCGCCGCAAACTTGAAGCTGTGAGCCGGAAACACGCGGTCATCGTGATCGCCGGTCATGATGAGCGTGGCAGGGTAGGGCACACCCGTCTTTACATTGTAATACGGCGAATAGGCAAGCAAGGCGCGAAATTCGTCCTGCTTGTCGACCGATCCGTAATCCGATTCCCAGCCCTTGCCGACGGTGAATTGACGAAAGCGCAACATATCCATGACGCCCACCTGCGCGATGGCTGCAGCCGCAACATCCGGACGTTGTTCCTCGACGGCTCCTATCAACAGGCCGCCATTGGAGCCGCCGCGAATGGCGAGCCGCCGCGGGTTCGTCCAGTGAGCGGCGGTGAGATATTCGGCGGCCGCTATGAAGTCGTCGAACACATTCTGTTTGTGGGTCTTCATTCCGGCCTCGTGCCAGGTGCGGCCATATTCACCGCCGCCGCGTAGATTGGCCACGGCATACACCCCTCCCATTTGTATCCATGCGGCGATGACAGGCGAAAAGCTGGGCGTGATCGATACGTTGAAGCCGCCATAGCCATACAAAATGGTGGGATTGGTGCCGTCGAGCTTCGTACCCTTGCGCGCCGTGATGAACATCGGGACGCGCGTACCGTCCTTGCTCTTGTAGAAAACCTGCTGGGTGTCATAGTCCGCGGGCACGAATCCCTGCAACGTCGGCGAGCGCCACAGCCCGACCTTACCGCTGGCCAGGTCAACGCGGTAGACCGAGGGCGGCAGGCCGAATCCGCTGTAGCCGTAGAAGGTTTGCGTGTCATCGGCATGTCCGTCGAGACCGGTGAGAGTGCCGAGTCCGGGCAGATCGATGTCGCCGAGTAATTTACCGTCGGTCGCATAGCGGCGCACCGCGCTGTGCGCATCTTTCAGTCGGTGCACCAAGAGCTGATTGCCGACCAGCGTGGCGCTTTCTATGGTGTCGGGTCCTTCAGCGACGATCGTGCGCCAGTGGGCGGGGGCCGGCGCCGCCAGATCCACGGCAATGATGCGATGGCGCGGTGCGTGGTCGTCCGTGCGAATGATCAACGTGTTGCCGATGCTGCCGATCACGTCATAGGTTGCGGTGGGGACCGGTATGACGGGCACCACGGGTGCATGCGGCTCGCGCAGATCCTGGACGAGAACCGTGTTGCGTTCGTCATCACCGAGTTCGGCTTGGATGATGAGAAAATGTCCGTCATCGGTGACCGTCCCGCCGACGAACCAGCCGGGATCATCGGATCTCGTGTACACGAGCTCATCGTCCGATTGCGGCGTGCCGAGCCTGTGAAAGTACAGCTTCTCGAACTCGTTGGCGGCCTTGAGCGCGGCGCCTTCCTTCGGGGCATCGTAGGCCGTGTAATAAAAACCCGATCCATCGTGGCGCCAGCTGCCGCCGCCGGCTTTGGACCACTTGACCGTATCGGGGAGGTCCTTGCCGCTCTCGACGTCGCGGATCCGCCAGGTCTGCCAATCCGATCCGGCCTCGGAAAGTGCATAGGCGAAGAGGCGTCCGTCCGCGCTGACCGCCGTTTCGCGCAACGCAACCGTGCCATCCGCAGACAGCGTGTTCGGGTCGAGCAGTACACGTCCTTGCACCGCGCCGGCCGCATCGCTCATTTCATCGGCATTCATCACGAACACGACCGACTGGTTCTGGAGACCATCGTTATGCGTGTAAAACCACAAATTGCCGTGCCGGTCCGGCGGCGACCAACGCTCGAAATTCCATATGTCGCGCAGCCGTTGCGTCATCGATGCGCGACCGGCGATGGAGTCGAGATAGCTCCTGCTGAGATTGCTTTCGGCGGCTACCCAACTGCGGGTTTCCGGAGAATCGATATCCTCCATCCAACGGTAGGGATCGGGAATCTTCACACCATGGTAAACATCCGTTTGGGATTCGCGACGTGCAGGCGGATAGTCGAGCGCCGCGGCCCCCACGCATGTCTGCGCGGCGATGCACACCGCGACGGCGAGTGCGGTTGACTGCTTTCGACCATTCAAAAATGACATCGGATGTCCAAGACCGTGGTGGCTTGACGGCGGGCGTTCATTTTCGCATAAAACGCGGCTAAGCTTGCGCTCATGGCATTGAAGTCGTGGCTTTTGTTCCTGGTGATGGAGACGGCCTTGTCGCTGTCGCCGGGACCGGCGGTGTTCTACGTCGTGTCTCAAGGCGTCCGCGGATTTCCGCGCACGTTTCCCGCCACGCTCGGCATTCTCAGCTCCAATGCCATTTACTTCACTCTGTCGGCGACCAGCTTGGGCGCGCTGATCGCGACCAGCGCCCGATTCTTTGCCGCGGTCAAATGGATCGGTGCGGCGTATCTCATTTATCTCGGAGTCGGTGCATTGCGTCATGCCGCATCGAGCGGGGCCGTGCCCCTCGATGCGAGTGTAGCGCAAGACGAAGCAGGCGCAGGCGCCGGGGACCGGCGCCGGATCTATCTGGGAGCGCTGACCCTGCAGCTGTCAAATCCGAAGGCGCTGCTGTTCTTTCTCGCTTTGCTGCCCCAATTCATCGACATGCAGCGGGCGGTCGTACCGCAAATGGCTTTGCTCGCGGCAACGTCGATGCTGCCGGAATTTTTCATTTTGCTGGGATACGGCTGGCTCGCCAATCGGGCCGCACACGCGTCCGCCAAATTCGGTGTGACCGGCGGCATTAACCGGTGGCTCGGTTGGATCGAGGGTGTCGGCCTGCTCGGATGTGCGACGCTCGTATTGAAGTTCGGCCGCTCATGATTTGGATCGGTTCTCCCGGGTTCGCTGCGGCCACCAGCGTTCCAGCATCGCCGCTGCCCAATCTTTGCCGCCAATGCCGAAGGCGAGCGCGAGCGCCAGGACGAGACCGCCGAGAATGATTAGAAAGGTTCTTTGGACGATGTCGCCGCCGACTTCGACCTGACTCAATGCGATCATGATGACGAAAGTCATGATGAGATATCTCGCGATCTTGCCCAAGATGTCGGAATCGGGAATTTGGGCATCGAGGCAATAGGTGTTGACGGCCTCGCCGACGAAGCGCGCAAAATAGGAGCCGAACACCACGACGAGCATGGCCACGAGAATCTTCGGGGCGAACAGCTCCACGCGTTGCAGCAAATCGGTGATATAGGTGAGACCGAGGCCGTTGAAGGCGATGATGAGTGCCGCGAGGATCGTGACCCAATAGGCAAACAGGCCGAACAGCGTCGTCGTATCCCCGCGCAGTCCGCCCTGTTGCAGGAAATGATCGGTGCCGGCGCGCTCGGTGAGGACGCCGAAATTGACGGCGCGCAAGCCCTTCTCGACCGCGAAGCGAATGGCCTTGGCGAGCAACCAGCCGGCGAATATGACGATCAGCGCGAGTACCAGGCGCGGCAGGAAGGCCGCTATTTGATCCAAGAATTGGTGCGTGGTGACCAACAACATGTCAATGCTTTGCATGGAAGCCTCCTGCAGTTTCTGGGCGCCGGTTTCGTTCACGTCGCGCCCCATTCCAGAATGCCTTGGAGCGGAATTCCCGCCCAGGTGGGTCGGTTGTTCAGCTCGTACCGCAGTTCGTACAAAGCCTTCTCAAGTTCGAAGAGTCCGATCAAGCCGTGACCCGGCTGCAGCGATTCGTACAAACGATAGGGGCGCGCTTCCGTGTCATACGCGGAGAGGAATGCGGCTCTCACCTCGTCGGCCCAGCCCTTGGCCAACGGCGCCAACTTGCCGAATTCGACATCATCGTGCGCGACGCTGCGCAGCGCGCTGTGCTCCACATAGCTGAACGATCGCAACATGCCTGCCACATCGCGCAGCGGCGATTGCTTGGCGCGTCGCTGTTCGATGCTGTGGCCGGGCTCTCCCTCGAAATCCACCACCACGAAGTCGTTGCGTGTCACGAGCACCTGACCCAGGTGATAGTCGCCGTGGATGCGAATTTTTTGGCCGGGCTCCTCGGTCGCGCAGGCTTCGAGCCGCGCCAACAGACGATCTTGCTGTCCGAGCACGTCATTGGCCTTGTCGCGCTCGCTTGCCGGCATCTCCCCAAGATGGGCCTTGAGCAACGCGAGCGCGCCGCGTGCCTCACCGAGGGCGCGTTGCCGATAGCCGTCAAAATCCGCCCGGACCAGCGGCTCCGGATCGAACGCGGCGTTGCCGGAGCGGGTGGCCAGTGCACCATGCAACTGCGCCGTGCGCTTGGCCAGCATGCGGATCAGGATCAGAAAAGATTCATGGGAGTTCACGGGCAGCGCGTCGCTGGACGGCGCGGTTCGGTGTTGTTCGAGGTGGCGACGCAGATATTCGAGTGCATACGTCCAGCCGTCTCCCTGATTGGCGACGTAGGCCTGCAGCATGGCGAGCAGCTTGCTTTGACCGTCGTTGCCGACGTAATCAAGAACGCCCGCCAACGGCGCGCAGTTCGTGTATTTCACCACCTCGGTCAGATAGAGACCCATCTCGAGTTCCGGGCTGGCGCCCGTGCGAAGGCGCCGATACCCTTTCAATATCAATCGTTCACCCATCACCACCACGGTATTGGAACTCGATCCCTGCGGTCGTGCCGCCGGCAGCGCCGCAAAATCGGCGCCGGCGAGCTGGGCGAAAGCCGCGGTCGGACGGAACTGAAGTTTTCCGTGCGCGGTCGGTAGGTCGCGCCGTTTCGACATCGACGTCACGATCGCCCTGCAGAATGATTCGTCGGCGAACGCATCGCCCATGACGCCGACATTGGCCTGCTGTCGGATTTTGGCAATTGCCGAGGTGGACAAGTTGCGCACGCGCTCCTCATCGCGGTCCTCCCAGGCAAGCGCGAGCGGCATGAAGTAGCTTGCGGGTTCCTCGACCGTGCCCACATCGAGAAGCGAGACCACCCAGCTGATCTTGCCCTCGGTCCACACCACATGATCGGCGATTCGAGCGCGCTCGATCGGAGTCCCCTTGGCGGCGTACCAGCGCTGGCTTTCGATGTAGCGCGGCAGGGTGTCCGTCTCGAATTGCAGACGCGTCTTCTCCGCCATGCCGATGCGCCATGGCACGACACGATCGCGGAACAGACTGCTCCAGCCATCGAAAAGCACCAGCACGGGGCGCTCATCGATCGAAAAAATCTGTTCGTGCCACGACGGCGCTTCTGCATCGGCGGTGAGTTTGAACCAGTAGAAGCCGTAGGCTGATATCGTCAGCAGATACGGCAAATCGCCGACCGGGGGGAAAGCCGTACGGCCGAGCATCTCCACGGGTACTCGACCCTTGAACGAAGCCAGTTTGAGTTCAACCGGTTGCGCCGATCGCGATAGATTCGCTACGCAGAGCACCGTGTCTTCGCCGTACTCACGCAGGTAGGCGAGAATCTTGCGGTTCCCGGGCTTCAAGAATCGACGCGTGCCGCGCCCGAACGCCTGACTGGTCTTGCGCACTGCAAGCATGCGTTTGGTCCAGCTCAGCAGCGAACTCGGATCTCGAATCTGGGCCTCCACGTTCGTGGCCTGATAACCATATATCGGGTCCATGATCGGGGGCAGGTAGAGCCGTTGGGGGTCGGCGCGCGAGAAGCCCGCGTTTCGGTCCGGACTCCACTGCATCGGCGTTCGTACGCCGTTGCGATCACCGATGAAGACGTTGTCGCCCATGCCGATTTCGTCGCCGTAATACAGAATGGGCGAGCCCGGCATCGACAGGAGCAGGCTGTTCATGAGCTTGATGCGATCGTGGTCATTCTCCATCAGCGGCGATAGCCGCCGCCGGATGCCGAGGTTGATCCGGGCGCGCACATCCGAAGCGTAGGTGTTGTACATGTAGTCGCGCTCCTTGCTCGTCACCATTTCGAGCGTCAATTCGTCGTGATTGCGCAGGAATATGGCCCACTGACAGCTGTCTGGAATGTCCGGCGTCTGCTGCATGATCTCGGTGATCGGGTAGCGATCCTCTTGAGCGATCGACATGTAGATTCGCGGCATCAGCGGAAAATGATACGCCATGTGGCACTCATCGCCCTCGCCGAAGTACTCGCGAACATCCTCCGGCCATTGGTTCGCCTCCGCCAGCAAAAATCGGTTCTTGTACTTGGCGTCGATGGCCGCGCGCAGCTGTTTGATGACCTCATGCGTCTCCCGGAGGTTCTCATTGTTGGTTCCCTCGCGCTCCACCAGGTAGGGAATCGCGTCGAGTCTAAAGCCGTCCACTCCCATGTCGAGCCAGAAGCGCATGATCTGGAGCACGGCTTCGAGAACGGCCGGATTGTCGAAATTCAAATCCGGCTGATGGCTGAAAAAGCGGTGCCAGAAGTACGCTTTGGCGACCGGGTCCCACGTCCAGTTGGAACTCTCGGTGTCGAGGAAAATGATGCGCGTGCCGAGATACTTCTGGTCGCTGTCGCTCCATACATAAAAATTCCGTTCAGGCGAGCCCTCTGGGGCCTTGCGCGCCGCCTGGAACCAGGGATGTTGATCGGACGTATGGTTGATGATGAGCTCGGTCACCACCTTCAAACCGAGGCGGTGGGCCTCCAACAACATGGCGCGGAAGTCGTCGAGCGTGCCGAACTGGGGATGAATGTCGGTGTAATCGGCGATGTCGTAGCCGTCGTCCTTGAGCGGCGAAGGATAAAACGGCATCAACCAAATCGTGTTCACGCCGAGGTCGCGAATGTAGCCAAGCTTCGACGTCAGGCCCTGGAAGTCGCCGATGCCATCGTCGTTCGAATCGAAAAACGACTTGACGTTCAACTGGTAGATGACGGCATCTTTGTACCAGAGCGGATCGTCGACGACCAGCCCCGCGGGCGCCGTCGACTCGAGCGCTGGTGATTGGACATCGTTCATCATTCACCACTTCATAAAAAATAGTCGAAGTCTTGTTCACTGCGAACGTGACGCCGCAACCGGAACACATGGGCGGGCATGCGCGCCGGGTCGAGCATCACGTAATTGCGGTGGCCGCGCCATTGGAAGCGCTGATCGCTCAACAGATCGTGGACTTGAAAGACTCGATCCGCTTCGATGTCGAGCAGGTTCAAATCGAGCTCCAGCCAACCGGATTGCGTGTTGTAGGGGTCGAGATTGACCACCGTGAGCACGACGTTTCTCGACGTCGCGTCGTGTTTCAAGTAAGCGATCAATCGATCGTTGTCCACGGAGCAGAAGGTCAGCGTGCGATCGGCCTGGAGTGCCACGTTGTCGCGTCGAATGCGGTTCACCCGTGCGATCAAGGGTGCCAGGCTGTCCGGCCGGTCAAGCTGCCAATGCCGTAGCTGGTACTTTTCGGAGTCTCGGTACTCTTCGCTGCCCGGGTCGCGCGGTTCGCTTTCCATCAGTTCATAGGCGGGCCCGTAGATGCCGTAGTTTGCCGACAGTGTGGCGGCGAGGACCAGCCGTGCGGCGAACACTGAACGCAATCCGGACTGCAGAGCTTCATGGAGTATGTCGGGCGTATTCGGCCAGACGTTCGGCCGGAAATAATCGCGCCCCGGCCCGCGGCTCAGTTCGGTGAAGTACTCGGTGAGTTCGGCCTTGGTGTTGCGCCAGGTGAAATAAGTGTACGACTGCGAAAAGCCACCTTTGGCAAGCCGGTGCATGACTTTCGGGCGCGTGAATGCCTCGGCGAGAAAGAGCACGTCCGGATGGGTCTTCTTGATATCGCCGATCACCCATTCCCAGAAGGCAAAGGATTTCGTATGCGGATTGTCGACTCGGAAAATCCGTACGCCTTGGCCGATCCAGAAATCCATGACGCTCTTGAGTTCGTCCCACAAGCCGCGCCAGTCCGTGCTCTCGAAATCGAAAGGATAGATGTCCTGATACTTTTTCGGTGGATTCTCCGCGTATTGCACGCTGCCGTCGGGCCGATGTTTGAACCACTCGGGATGGGCGCTGACGTACGGGTGATCCGGCGCGCATTGAAACGCGATATCGAGCGCAAGTTCGATCTCGAATTCGCGCGCTTTGCTTACCAGGCTGGCGAAGTCCTTCAAGGTGCCGAGCTCCGGCAGGATGTCCTTATGGCCGCCTTCGGCAGCGCCGATCGCCCAAGGGCTGCCGACATCCTCAGGGGAGGCGGTCAGAGCGTTGTTGGGGCCCTTGCGGTTGATCCTGCCGATGGGATGAATCGGCGGCATGTAGAGCACGTCGAAGCCCATCTCGGCTACGTAAGGGATGCGAGCCTCCACGTCCTTGAACGTGCCGTGACGGCCGGGTTCCGCTGCCGACGAACGTGGAAAGAGCTCGTACCAAGTGCTGTACTGCGCGCGGCGCCGATCCGCGATCAATTCCCGGCTCTCTTGAACGGCCAGGCTGCGATCCGCATACCGGGCGGCAATCGATCCCTTGGCAGGGTCGAGCGCGAGCGCCTTCATCGCCGCGATGTCGGGATGCGCGGAATGATCCCCGGCAGTCTCGCGCAACAGGGTGGCCCAGTCCGACAGGATCGCCGCATCCTCATCGGGTGCGCGATCAGCGGTGTCCTCCAAATAGGCTGCACCGACCAGCAACGCTATACGGATGTCCTGTTCATCATCGCGCCGCTCGAGTTCGCGTCGCCATGATTCGAAATGGTCCACCCATGCCGTCACGGCATAGCGGTAACGCCCGGGAGCGGGGGGCGTGAATGCACACGTCCACACGTCGTTGGGCCGGCTCGTCATTTCCACTTCGTAGCTCGTGTCGTCCGTCACGGACTGCCAGTTGAGAACGACGCGCAGCTTGTCATGCCCGTCCGTGAAGCAATGAGCCTCGATGCCGATGTTTTCTCCGGCGATGGCCTTGACCGCGAAGCGACCGCCGTCGACTGCCGGCAGCAGCGCATCGATGACCGCGCGGCGGCGACCCACGCCCGAGGCATCGGCCAGCGTCACGGGCAAGGCCGTCGGCGGCGTGAATGCCGCATCTCCCGCCCTGACTCTGCGTCGAGTTTTCCTGTCAGCCATGACCTTCCCAACGCAACATGACGGTTGCCAGTGGCGGTAAATTCAAATTGAGCGAGTCGACGCGGCCGTGCGAAGCGACCGGCACCGATTCGACACACCCGAGGTTGCCCCATCCTGATCCGCCATACTCCTGCGCATCGCTGTTGAGGACCTCGCGCCAGATGCCACGGTTGGGAATGCCGACGAGAAAATTACGGCGGGGGACCGGGGTAAAATTGATGATGACGAGGATGGGGACGTTTCCCGGGCTCTTGCGCACGAACGCTAGGACGCTCTGCTCTGCGTCGCCGGCGTCGATCCACTCGAAACCATCCGAGGTGAAATCCCTCTGATAGAGCGATGGCTCGCTGCGATAGACGCGGTTTAGTCCGCGAATCCAATTGAGCATGCCGGCATGTTCGGGCAGCGACGTGACCCACCATTCCAGCTCCCCCTCGTGCGTCCATTCGCGGCGCTGCGCGAATTCGCCGCCCATGAACAGAAGCTTTTTGCCCGGATGCCCCCACATGTAACCGAAAAGGGCGCGCAGGTTCGCAAAAGTCTGCCAGGCATCACCGGGCATCTTGCCGATCAGGGAACCTTTGCCATAGACCACTTCATCGTGCGAGAGCGGTAGGACAAAATTCTCATTGAAGGCATATATCAGCGAGAAAGTGAGTTGGCCGTGATGGTATTTACGAAAGACCGGATCCTGCTTTATGTACTCGAGCGTGTCATGCATCCAGCCCATGTTCCATTTCATGCCGAAGCCGAGTCCGCCCATGGTGGTCGGCCTCGAGACCATCGGCCATGCCGTCGATTCCTCCGCGATCATGCACGCGTCGGCATGATCGCGATAAACCGCCTCGTTCAACGTTCGCAAAAAGTGAATGGCCTCGAGATTTTCGCGACCGCCGTACCGGTTCGGAATCCACTCGCCGTCCTTGCGCGCATAGTCAAGGTATAGCATCGAGGCGACCGCGTCGACGCGTATTCCGTCGATATGGTATTTCTCGAACCAGAACAAGGCCGAGGAGATCAGAAAACTGCGGACCTCGTTGCGGCCGTAGTTGAAGATGGCGGAGTTCCATTCGGGATGAAAGCCTTGGCGTGGGTCCGCGTGTTCGTATAGGTGCGTGCCGTCGAAATCCGCGAGGCCATGGGCGTCGTTCGGAAAGTGCGACGGCACCCAGTCGAGAATGACACCAATTCCTCTCTGGTGCAGATGCTCGACGAAATACATGAGATCTTGCGGACTACCGTAACGCGCCGTGGGGGCGAAATAGCCCGTGGTCTGGTAACCCCATGAGCCGTAGAACGGATGTTCGGTTACGGGCATGAGTTCAACGTGGGTGAAACCGAGGTCGGCCAGGTAGTCGGCAAGCGCGTGCGCAAGCTCGCGATAGTTGAGATACTCGCCGTTTTTGCGGCGCCACGAACCAAGATGAGCCTCGTAAATCACCATGGGCGATTCCAGCCCGTTGCGACCGCCACGGGAGTTCATCCAGTCGGCGTCGTTCCACCCATAGTCGAGCGTCCAGACCCGCGATGCGGTCGCCGGCGGAAGCTCGCAGAGAAAGCCGACGGGATCTGCTTTCTCGAGCACACGACCATCTCCGGCCGCAACGATGCGGTACTTATACGCATGTCCGTGTTGAACGCCGTGAAACGTGCCTTCCCAGATCCCCGAGCCGTCGGAACGCGCAGACAAATTGTGGATCAGCGGTTGCCAACCGTTCCAATCGCCAATCACCGAAATGGAGGCGGCGTTGGGTGCCCAGACCGCGAAGCGCGCGCCCGCCCCGTCGTTCAACAAGGTGCAGCCCAACATGTGATAAATGTTGGAATTGGTCCCCTCGCGGAATAGATAGACGTCCTGGTCACTCGCCACGGCTGGACCGCTTGCGTTGCAGCTTCGTTGAAATCGACCTCATGAACACTCCCATGAATTGAAAACAGTGGAACGAGGTGGGAGCAAAAACACCGCCTAGATTAAGCATCCCATCCTCATGCTTCAATCCGTAGGGTGCCCCACCCGCTGTAGGATTTGGCTGGCGTAACGCAAGCTTACCTTTGTAACAGGCAGGGCGAAACAGTCAGATGGTGAGGCGCAGGTCTCTGGAGTTCGACTGCAGCCAAGATTGCAGGCTCTCGCGGCTCAGCGCGGGCGCGAAGAGGTAGCCTTGAGCCTGGTGACAGCCCAGTTCGGCCAATGCATCGAACGTCAACCGGTCCTCGACCCCCTCGCCGACCGTTTGCAGGCTGAAATGCTGCGCGAGTCCGATGATGGTCTGCACGAGACGATGGTCCGAGGAGTCCTTGGTCATGCCCATCACGAAGGACTTGTCGATTTTCAGTTCGTCCGCCGGGATCTTTTTGAAATAACTCAAGGATGAGTATCCCGTTCCGAAATCATCGATCGATATGCGTACGCCCATGTCGCGCAGCTGTTTCAAACGCACGGTCGCCTCGGCAAAATCCGCAATCAAGGCGCCCTCCGTGACTTCCAAAGTCAAACGACGGTCGCCGATTCCCCAGGTCGACAGAGCCGTGCGAACCATGTCGATGAATTCCCGATGGTGCAACATCGCCGGCGTCACGTTGACCGCCACCGACAAGCCGGCAAGTTCGGCCGACATCCGCAACGAATTGTTCAATGCATACCACGTCGTGGAATGGATGAGATCGGCTCCCTCGGCGATCGGAATGAAAACGTCCGGCGTCGCCACGGGTCTGCCGTCTCTGAGCCACCGCATGAGGGCCTCGACGCCGACGGGAGTGCCGGAGGCGATGTTCACTTTCGGTTGGTAGAACACCGACAGCTCCCCCGTCTCCAGCGCCCGGGCGAAATCATTTCCGAGGGCCCAAGGCGCGTGCGCTTCGGCATCGCGCTGTTCGTCGAAAACCACGACCCGTGAGTCACGTCTCCCGCACGCCTCTGCGGCGAGTTGCGCGAAGCGCAGCAGCGGCTCGGCTTGAGTGGCCTGCGCCGGGTACAAGGCCACGCCGATGTGCACCTTTGGCCTGACCGTGATGGCTGCGCCGTGGAACACGTCATCCGCCGTGCGCGCCATCTTCTCGCCGGCGAGCACGGCGTGTCCGTGGTTGCGCACGCCACGCACGATGGCGCAATAGCATCCATCGCTCATGCGCACGACGCGACCGCGCGCCCCAAGCGCCTTGCTGAATCCATCGCACAAAGACTGAAGCAGCGAGGCGCTCGCGGCATAACCTAAGCGCGCCTGCAAATGCGAAACGTCTGCCACGTCGATGAGCACGGCCGCGAGCGAAGCCGCCGGGACGCGCATTTCCCGTTCCAGTGCCGTCTGGGCCTCCACGTGGCAGCCAAAAAAGCCGGGTTGCGGGAGGGGGCCCGGGGCGCTCAGAGGAAGAATTCCGCGGGATCTATTCCATAAGCACCCGCCTCGAGCCCCCGCGTGATCCATAACTCGTGGTTGCCGAGTTCATTTTTCGCGTCCATCTGTAGATCCAGCATGGTGAATTCCGAGCGCATCTTCTTCTCGGCGTCCAGGATCAGCATGACCTCGGGCCGCAAGCGCCGGAAGCGATTTTGGGCGATGACCACGGCGACTTCGCCCGTATTGAGCTCGACGAGCGTGCCGGCTGGAAATACGCCGACGGCTTGAATGAATAGTTCGACCAGTTCGGGCTGGAACCCGGTCTTGCCGAGTTGCTTCAACTCGAGGACCGCTTCGTAGGTCGATTTACCCTTGGCATAAGGACGGTCGGAAGTCATCGCGTCATAGCAATCGACGATGCCGGCGATCCGCCCCGCGAGCGGAATGGCGTCGCCGGAAAGTTTATTCGGATACCCGGAACCGTCGAGCCTCTCGTGATGCGTGAGCACCATGGACTTCATGAAGGCATCGGCCTTCGGATCGGCCTCCAAAATGGCCATACCCGATTTCACGTGTTGCTGCAGCGACGCCCATTCGGCCTCGTCGGGCTTCGTGGCCTTCTGCAGCAGCGTGGTCGGCAGACGCATCTTACCGATGTCGAGCACCATCGCGCCCATGCCCAACGAGCGCAATGTGGGTTTGTCCAGACCCAAATGGCGTCCGAATGCGAGTGCCCAGATGGAGACGGCGAGCGAGTGGCGGTAAAGATAGTCATCCTTGACCTTCATGCGGGCGAGCCAACTCATCGCTTCGCGATTACGGAAGATGCTATCGATCATCGTATCGATCGCGCCCTCCAATTGCGGGATGTCCAGTCCGCCGCCCCGGCGCAGCTTGTCAAACATTTTTGACATGGTCCGGCGGGCATCTCCATAGATCGCATTCGCGGCGCGCAGCTCATCCTTGAGCGGCGTCGGATCCTTGACCGGCACGAGACCCATGCGCGCCGTCAAATCGTGGTCGAGTTCGCCCAGAGAGGTCTGACTCTGGTAGACCTCGCGCGTCTGCAACTCTGCGGCTTCCGCCGCACTCACTTCGACGTACACGGTCTTGCAGAGTTCGCGCAGTCGCGCGAGATCCTCGTCCGAACGAACTTCAAACCCCTGGAACAAGAATGGCGAGTCTATCCAAGGCCGATCCAACCTCGATACGTACAGACCCTTCTTCAAAGCCTGCACCGGGATTTCAACGATTTGTTTGAGCATGGGCACTTGCGTTGGCAATGGGACTGGCGCCGAGGTCATCGGCGACGACCGAGAAGAATCTAGCGGAGCCATACCAGCAAAACCGGACCCATTTCTCGCGGGCAGAATTTTTGTGCAGTGACAAACGGCTGCGGCGGGAACCGGGTCACACGGACCGATCGATCTGCGCGCAACGGCTCCCGGCTGGCCGGCGCAGGACGAAAAAGCTATAATCCGTGCTCGCCCTGATAGCACAGCTGGTAGTGCACTTGATTTGTAATCAAGGGGTCGGGAGTTCGAACCTCTCTCAGGGCACCAAAGATTGTCGGCGCATGAAGCATTCAATGGAACGTGCCTTTCGATGCGTCAAGTTCGAACTCCCGACAGACAACGAGGGAGTTCGACAACCCGGCGCCGCGCCGGGTTGGACGCTGCCGCGCAGCGCGGCGGCGGGCCGAAGCGAAGCGGAGGCCGAGGGGCCGTCCGGCCCCGAGCAACCTCTCTCAGGGCACCAAACCTTCCCCGCTCACACGGCACCGGCCGGCGGCACGAGTTGCTTCTGTGCCAACAGATCGACGGCGGCTTGGTAGAGTTGGGCCCTGAGCAGAAACCGCTCGTTCGCCCGTGTGATGTAGCGGACCGCGATTTCGACGCCGCCGACCACGGGTTTGACGTTGACGCCGGGTGCGCCGGAAAAAGTTCTGCCGCGCTGCTGAACTGCGCGCTCCCATTCCTGTTCGGCTTGCCTGGCATTCTCGGCCGTCGCGGCCACTACCTGTTTGGTGATGGCGTCGACGATGGGGTACGGGTCCTGGCCGGCGGGCACCACCACTTGCAATTCGTCCCACAACCACTGCCCTGACGTCGAAAAATTGAAATAATGTCCTTCGATCGCAAAACTGTTGGTGAATGTGACGCGACGGCCCGTGGGATGACCGGCATCGCTCCAGTTTCCGGTCTCGAGCAGCACGGTGTGAAACATGCCGAGTTCGGTGACTTCGCCGCTCACCCCGTTGATCTCCACCCAATCGCCGAGCCGGATGCCGTTGCGTCTCATGAGCATCAGCCAGCCGAAGAACGCGACGATGAAATCCTTCATCGCCACGGTCAGCCCGGCGCCAACGATGCCGATCATCGTGCCGAACTGGCTCGGCATGCCGATCAGAATGAGAAGGATGACGACGCTGGCGACGACCCGCAGGCTCACGCGTGTGAGACTGCGCAGCGTTTCGATCTGGCGCCGGTCGAGTTTTGGATTGGTCAGCAGGCGCTGAATCCACTTGTCCAGAAACACGAGGACGAGAATCAAGGAGACCACGACCATCGCGCTCTGCGTCAGCCGGTGAACCAGCGTGTTCGCCTGCAGCGACACGATGCTCATCCACTGCGAATAGATGCCCGCCAATTGCCGTTGGTCGGCGCTTTGACGGTCCAGCAGCGTGAGTAGTTTTTGGCCTGCCGTGATGAGCTTCGTCTGATTGAGGAGTGCGGCTGCATCTTCGTGGCTGTGGGCGGCGCGCGGCGGCGGCGCACCTACCGATCCGGCGTCCTTTGCGCTCTTGGTGTGTGGCGCCAGTTCTGAAATGCCGCCCTTCGTGGTCTCCAGAGTGCCGCCAAGAGTGGCGCGCTGCTGCCCCAATGCCTCCGCCGAGCGGTCGGATGCGTCGCGCGCATCACGCAGCAGGTCAAGCTTCGTGCGCAAGCGGAGCCAGTCGCGTAGCTGCATCAGAGACCCGTGCGGTGGAGGCGCCACCACCCTCGAGGGTGGCGCCGCCGCTCGCGCCTTGACCTGGGCGTCGTGCTCTTGGACCATGGCCTCGATGCGCTGCTGCGGGTTGCCGCCGGCGGCGAGCAAGTCCTGCGCTGCTTCCTCGACCTCGTCCTGATCCAAGTCCAATTGGGATTGCGCCAGTTGCAATTCATCCTGCAGCGCGTCGCTGTGCGGCGGCTTGGCCTGCGCGAGCTCGGCGGTCAGCTGGGCAACGCGCTGCTGGTCCGCATTCAATAGTTCCCGGGATTTGCGCTCGCGATCTTGAATCTGCGCTGCGACCGGACTCAATGGTGGCGGATGCGCCTCCACATCCCGCAACGCCGCGGTATAGGCCAGCGCCAGTTCATGGTCCGCCACGCGCAGCGCGGCCTGCGCGAGGGGTTCTTCCTCAGAGGTGTCGGCCAGTAACGCCAGCCGCTGTGCCGTGGAATAGGTGCTTTCATCCACCAAGGCGGCCGAGGTGAGCGCGGCTGCACGGCGCTCGATGACTCGCGTAGACGGCGGTGCCGTTCGCCACCACACGACCCCCAGCAAAATCAGCGTGACCCCGAGCAATCCAGTCAGCCCTTTTTGCAAAAGAGTCATGAAGGCCGCCTAGCGCCCGAGCCGTCGGCAAGGAATGGAGTGGAAATCATCATGGGCTTGGCATGGGAGCCGGAACCGAACCTCATGGGACTAACAAAACACTTAGCCCGGTTCCGGTGTCTCGTTGCAGACAGCGTATTGTTTGCCGCGATCGTGCTTTTTTGCAAGTGCCGCGTTGCAGTTTACGCAAACTTAAGCACACGCAGCAGCCGAGTTGCGTATTGATTTCGATGCCGGTATCGGCAACTATGTTGCCAATGTGGATCGTCCAAGTCGCACTACGAAGGCCTTATACCTTCCTGGTGATGGCGTTGCTGATACTGCTGGCCACGCCGCTCGTGCTGCTGAAGATGCCGACGGACATCTTTCCGGAAATCAACATTCCGGTCATCAGCATCGTCTGGAACTACACGGGATTGTCGGCTCAGGAGTTCGGCCTGCGCATCACCTCGGTCAACGAGCGCAGCCTGACGACCACCGTCAACGACATCGAGCACATCGAGTCTCAGACGTTGAACGGCATCGCGGTCATCAAGATCTTCTTTCAACCCAACGCCAATATTCCAACCGCCATCGCCCAGGTCGTGGCGCTGGAGCAGTCGGTGTTGAGACAGCTGCCGCCGGGAATATTGCCGCCATTGGTCATCAAGTATTCTGCGTCGAGCATCCCCGTGATCCAACTCGGCCTGTCGAGCCCGACCATGACGGAACAGGCGCTGTTCGACACCGGGGTCAACTTCCTGCGACCCCGGCTCGTGACCATTCCGGGCGTCGCCGTGCCGTATCCATTCGGTGGCAAACAGCGCGTCATTTCCGTCGATCTCGACACGGCGGCGTTGCTGGCCAAGGGATTGACCCCCACCGATGTCGTCAATGCGGTGAACGCGCAAAATTTGGTGCTGCCCTCCGGTACCGCCAAGATCGGGGGTACAGAGTATGTGTTGGCGACCAATGCTTCACCCGATTCGATCGATGGGCTTAACAAGATCCCCGTGGCGACACGCGGCGGCGCCACCACCTATCTCTCGGAAGTCGGCCACGTGCGGGACGGCTTTTCGCCGCAGACCAACATCGTGCGACAAAACGGCGAGCGCGGGGTGCTCCTGTCCATCATCAAGAACGGCAGCGCCTCGACGTTGGATATCGTCAGCGGAGTACTCGCCGAACTGCCGGTGGTCGCGCAGTTATTGCCCAAGGATCTCAAGATCAGTCCGCTGTTCGACCAATCCACGTTCGTTCGCGCGGCGATCAGCGGGGTGGTGCGCGAGGCTCTGATCGCCGCGGGACTGACTGCCGTTTTGATCCTGTTGTTCTTGGGGAACTGGCGCAGCACGTGCATCATCGCGGTGTCCATTCCGCTGTCCATCCTTTCCTCCATCATCGCGTTGGATATCATGGGGGAGACGCTCAATATCATGACGCTGGGCGGACTCGCCCTGGCCGTGGGCATCCTGGTCGATGATGCGACCGTGACCATCGAGAACATCGAGCGGCACATCCACCTCGGTTCGGATCTGCACAAGGCGATCCTGGACGGGGCAGGGGAGATTGCCGTGCCCGCGCTGGTATCGACGCTGTGCATTTGCATCGTTTTCATACCCATGTTTTTTCTGTCCGGCGTGGCGCGGTTTCTGTTCGCCCCGTTGGCCGAGGCCGTGGTGTTCGCGATGCTCGCTTCCTATGTCTTGTCGAGAACGCTGGTCCCGACGTTGGTGATGCTGCTCATGGATCACGCACCCGCGGACCCTCTTGCCCGGCCGAGCCTGCTGACGCGGGTGTACCGGGCTTTCGATGCGCGCTTCGAGAAGATCCGCGGCGGTTACACCGAGATTCTGTCCGCCGTATTGGCCCACCGGCGCGTGTTCGCTTCGATGTTTCTCGGTTTTTGCGTTTTGTCCTGCGGTCTGGTGTTCTTGTTGGGGCGCGACTTCTTCCCGACCGTCGATGCCGGCCAGATCCGTCTGCACATGCGATTGCCGAGCGGCACGCGCATCGAACAAACGGCGCGCGCCGCCGATGAGGTCGAGGCGGCCATCCGTAAGATCATACCGCCGCATGACTTGGGGACGGTTCTCGACAACCTGGGTGTGCCATATAGTGGTCTGAACCTTTCCTACAGCAATTCCGGCGTGTTTGGATCGTTGGATGGGGAGGTCCAAATTTCGCTCAACGAGGGACACGCGCCCACCGCCGTCTATATGGAGCGGATGCGGCGGGATCTGCCGCGCCTGTTTCCGGGAATCGAGTTCTTCTTTCAGCCGGCCGACATGGTTACCCAGATCCTCAATTTCGGACTGCCCGCCGCGATCGACGTGCAGCTGACCGGCGCGAACTTGCGCGGAAATTACCAAATCGCCGCCAAGCTCATGAAGCAGATACGTCTGATTCCCGGGACCGTGGATACCCACATTCACCAACGCCTGGATCTGCCCACGGTTTATTTGGCGATGGACCGCACGGAAATGCAACAGTTCGGATTGAGCCCCAGCGACGTGAGTCAGGATTTGCTCATTTCGACCGCGGGCACCTCGCAGACCTCACCT